>Ga0210074_1000058_pt1 | contig 50021 bp, 40 predicted proteins | sample China_Galinas_Co_FD_184860 | JGI IMG/M metagenome (GOLD analysis project Ga0210074, IMG submission 184860) | Wetland microbial communities from San Francisco Bay, California, USA, that impact long-term carbon sequestration -... | ecosystem: Environmental > Aquatic > Marine > Wetlands ... | reverse complement strand
CTACCCTTTCCGCATGCTCGAGAACCAGATTCGGGTGAACCATCGAGGGAGCTCCGGTGATCGCCAGCGGCCCCTGAAGCTTCAACCGGTGGAGGCGGATCGCCCGTGCAGCTTGGGGAGTCGCGGGGAAGAAGGCACCGCCAGGCTCCGAGTGCATGTAGAAGTCGCCGAGCTGTGCACCGCAGGAGCAGTGGTTCATGTAGTAGCTCATGCCAGCCGTCTTGGAGAAGCGCTTCCTGTATCCTGGATTCACTCTCCGCAGCGCCCCGAGAAGCTCCTGCGGTAGGGATTCGATCCCGCTGAACAGGTAGAGATCGGGCTCGACGGGTTCCTTGGATTCACCGCGACCGATGAAGGATTCTGCCGCGACCGTGACCACTCTGGTCACCTTGTCGCATCTCCAGCACGCGGTCTTCGACTCCACTGCATACACTGGAGGCACGAGCTCGATCTGACCCTCGTCTGCGGGTAATCACCGCTCGAAAGCATCAGGATCCAAGCCGGCCGGCACGTACCAGGTCTTGCAGGCCGGATCCCACCGCGCTCCCAGCGCCTTGGCTTCATCCTTCTCCGCGAACGGCACATCGAGATCAACACGCCCTTGCATTGACCTCTCCTCTCTCGGACCCATCTCTCACGCAGGACGCCTCAGCGGCGCGCGCTGCAGGATCGATGGAATTCTCTGGTTCTGCCGTATCACGTCGTGGCGCCCGATCCGTGCTCTCCTGCCTCCCGTACAGATCCAGCCCCTCGGCCGCGCGGTGCTTCTTCCAGAGGCGTTCGATCCGCTTCATCTCGGTCTCCTCTGCAGCACCGAATCGTCCGGCTGCCAGGATGGTGGCGCGCACCGAGACGCGCCGTTCGCCTTCGTAGTGCCGCTGTCCGCACCCCGGGCAACGGTAGGTGGGCGGCTTGATGTCCCGCTCGGTGCGGATCTTGCGCACCATGTCGTCGAGTCTTTGCGCCTGGCAGGTTTGGGGATGCCGGCTTGGCGAACGCGGAGCTCCCGGCGGACTTGGTCGAGAAGGCGGGGTTCCCGCCGTTCTGGGCGGCGGGGTGGTTGGTGGTCTGGTGGGTGGGTTGGGGTCATGCGGGTTCGGGGTCGGTTCATGGTGGGCGGGAACGCGGGTCCGCCGGGGGCTCCTGTAAGGGAGGACGGAAAGGGCGCGCGCGATCTGTCAGAAGTGCGTGAATTCGCCGAGAGATCTCCCGGCATGGTGTGTACGAAGTGGCGCTGAGCCGTGCGTTTACGACTCTGAAGTGATCATTTGGCGCATGAACCGGAGACTCAGACGTTGCCTCCTCATGCGCCGATTGAACGTCTCGCAACCCTGTCGGTACAGCTCATGCTGTAGATGATCGGCTCATGCCGCTGCCCGGAGAGGGCCGCGGGCTCAGGGCTTGTCGCCGGTGGGTTGCTTCTCGTCGGACCGGAGCGGTCGCTCAGCCGAGAAGCCGGCCCATGGCCGCCGCGAACTGTCCCAGGTCGTCGAGGTCGTTCTGGATGGTCGACCAGGTGCGGTGGTGGTCGATCTCCAGGTAGAGGTGGACCAGGACGTTGCGGAAGCCCATCCACTCTTCGAGCCGGTCGGCGAGGTTCTCGTCGATCAGGCCCTCTTCCGCGAGTACCTGCATGGCGTCACGGTAGGTCTCCGCCTGCCGAAAGCCTTCGTCGGCGATGACGTGGTGGGCGATGTCGAGGAGTGCCTCGGAGGCCAGGTGGAGGTAGCGCTCGGCCAGGTGGTGGAGGCCGGGCTCCTTGACGTAGCGGTCTTCGGGGACTTGTTGGAAGGGTCGGAGCTCACTCAAGTAGGTTTCGAGAGCGTTCAAACGAGCGGAGAGCACGTCCCGATCGACCACTGGGCCTCCCTTCGGTGAGACGGCGGTGCTGGGCGCGGCGCATCATGCGGCGGTAGGGTTCTCGGTCGCCGTGCTCGCGCATGGTCCGGACGCGGAGCTCTTTCCAGGCGCCGAGGTCACGGCAGAGGACGGCGCGGCCGGTCGTGAAGATGCGGTGGCGAAGGAGCTCGGGTGCCTCGTCGAGGAAGACGACGTCGACCCGCCCTTCCGGCGCGAGGTGGGTGACGGCCGCCGCCACGCGTGCCTGGAGCTTGCGGCGCCCTTCGGACTCGACCTCGGATGAGGGAAGGATGGCCACGTCCAGGTCGCTGTCCGGCCGCGCACGGCCCTGGGCGCGGGAACCGAAGAGAGCGAGGATCGAGAGGCCTTCGAGGTCCTCGACCGCGTCGCGGATCGCCTGATCGAGATCTTCCACGAAGGCGATGCTAGCAAAGGCGAGGAAGCGCACTCACCGATCCCTGTGCGACGCCCAACGAGCCCCAACGGTCGGTACCGCGGTGATCGTCGTGCATGGGGAGCGGACGTCCGTGGTCTCCCTCGCCGGTCGCAGTCCCGCCGCCGGTTCGAACCGCGTGACCGAATCCACCGGATCCCCCACCTCACCCCTTCCCTCTCCGCCCCCTGGGGGCGGAAAGGGCGCCCCCCCCATCTCTGCTCGGCGCCCCGACTTCTGCGGTAGGCTCTTCGCTCCATGACGGACATGACTGGGCCGAGCCCTGATCGGTCGTCCCCGGCGGGGTCCGCCGCGACCGGGTCGATGCCCTCCCCCGCCCCGGCGGGCAAGTGGCGGCAGATCGCCCTCTTGGCGCTGGCGGAGACGCTGGCGATGGGGCTGTGGTTTTCGGCGTCGGCGGTGGTGCCGCAGCTCACGGAGGCGTGGGGGCTGTCGGGCGCCGGGCAGGCGTGGATGACGATGAGTGTGCAGTGCGGGTTCGTGGTGGGGGCGCTGGGGAGCGCGCTGTTGACGCTGGCGGACCGGTGGCGGGCGGATCGGTTGTTCGCGCTGTCGGCGCTTCTGGGAGCGGTGGCGAACGGGGCGATCCCGGCGCTGGCGCTTCTCGGTGGATCGGGGGTGCTCGCGGGGGCGCACGTCGTGCCGCTGGCGATCGCTCTCCGCTTCTTGACCGGGATGGCGCTGGCGGGGGTGTATCCGCCGGGGATGAAGCTGGTCGCCACGTGGACGCGCCACGACCGGGGGTTGGGGATCGGCATTCTGGTCGGGGCGCTGACGCTGGGCTCGGCGGGGCCGCACCTGTTGAACGCGCTGCCGCTCTTCGGGGGCGGGGGGATGCCGCCCTGGCCGCGGGTGCTGGTGGCCGCGTCGGCGCTGGCGTTGGTGGCGGCGGCGATCGCCGCCCTGGGCCTCCGCGAGGGGCCGTACGGCACGGCGCGGGCGCCGTTCGATTGGCGGCTGGTCGGCCGGGTGCTCGCCCACCGCCCGACCCGGCTCGCGAACTTCGGCTACCTGGGGCACATGTGGGAGCTCTACGCCATGTGGGCGTGGGTGCCGGTGCTGCTCCTGGCGAGCTACGAGCGCGCCGGCTGGAGCCTGGTGGGAGCCCGGCTGGCCGGGTTCTCGGTGGTGGCGGTGGGCGCCGTCGGGTGTGTCGCGGCGGGCCGGTGGGCGGACCGGGTGGGACGGACGCGGGTGACGATCTGGAGCCTGGCGGTCTCCGGCTCGTGCGCGCTGGTGGCCGGCGCCCTCCTCCCCCGCCCGGGGTGGTTGACGGCGCTCTGCCTGGTCTGGGGGCTGGCGGTGGTGGCGGACAGTGCCCAGTTCAGCGCGGCGGTGTCCGAGCTGACGGATCCGCGCTATGTGGGGACGGCCTTGACGCTCCAGACGAGCCTGGGCTTCTTGCTGACGCTGGTGACCTTGCGGATGGTGCCGGCGCTCCTCGACGCTCTCGGCTGGTGGCCGGTGTTCGCGCTGCTCGCCCTGGGTCCGGCGTGCGGGATCGCCGCCATGGCCCGGTTGCGGCGGTTGCCGGAGGCCACTCGGATGGCCTCCGGCAATCGGTGACTGGATCGCCTCAGGCCGCGTCGTCGCCCGTGGCGGGGTGCTGGAGGACGGCGCGAATCATCCATGCCACGGTCGCGAGCGCCACGACCAGCAGCACGGCGAAGAGGACGAAGTTGCCCCACTGGGGCGCGGAGAGCCGCTCGAGCTGGGAGGTGACCGGCTCGAGGTAGAGCACGCGCACCTGGTGGCGGGTGATCGCCATCACCGCCAGGATCGCCACCATGGCGGCGAGGACGCCGGTCGCCGCGCCCGGCTGCTCCACCGGGTTCCGCACCCGGGTGAGCATCATCAGCAGGCCCACGGCGAGGACGATGCCCACGGTCAGGACGATGGCGGACGCGGGGGTGGTCATGAGCCCGGTCATCACCGGCAGCATGAGCAGGAACAGGAAGCCGTCGACCACCTGCAGGAAGACGGCCGCCAGCGCCCAGCGCCAGGCATAGCGGGCGATGTCCTCGTCCAGGTCCCTCCGCTCCCCCGTCTCTCCGCCCCCTTCGCCAGTAGAGCGGGCACGGCGCACCGCCCACCACGCGGTCACCGCCGCCGACAGGCCGACCGCACCGAACACGAAGTGGAGCAGGCGCACGGCGTAGGTCGGGTCGCCGAGGACGGACCAGGGGTGGTCGGAGATGGCGGTCCAGGTCTCCGGCTGGGAGTGGATCAGGTTGACCGCCACCTGGATCATGGCGATGAGGAAGAAGAGCACCGCCGCCGAAACCAGCCAGAACGTGCCGCCGAAGCCCTTGGTCGGGGCGCCCTTGAACTTGTACAGATAGGACGTGTAGTAGCCGAAGATCAGCAGCACCAGCAACCCCAGCCAGACGCTCCCGATCAGGAGCGTCGCCGGGTAGAAGGTCTGCTGGTAGAGCACCTGGACGAAGAGGAGCGGCGCGATGCCCGTGGTGATGGTGAAGGCGATGCCGTAGGAGTTGATGCCGCTCATGCGCGCGGCGAGCACGGTGCGGTAGTCGCCCTCCTTGCCACGCGCGGTGAGCTGGGCGAGCGCCGCCATCAGCGTGCCGCCCAGGGTCAGGTTCATGAACAGCACGTGGAGGAAGAAGGTCAGCACCAGCAGGCCGTGGAAGAGCCACGCCGGTCCGGGGTTCGGCGTCGGGTCGAGCGCCGGCAGCAGGTCGAAACCGTTCATCGCGCACCTCCGCTCTGCGCCGCCTGGGAGCTCCCCCCCGGCTCAGCGAGCGAGATCAAGTACTGGACCAGGTCCTCCCGCTCGGTGTCCGTGCCGACGAAGGGCGGCATGAACGGGTAGGTCAGGTTCTCCAGGTTGGCCCGGTGGCCCGGATCCATGTTCATGTAGTCGTCCGCCTGGATGTGCAGCAGCTCGATCACCGCGGAGACCAGGGTCGGGTCCTCGCCGAGGAGCGGCCGGATCCCCTGGTAGCCGTTCACGGTGTGGCAGGCCGCGCACTCGACCTGGAAGACCGCATGGCCCACCTTCACCGGATCGGCCCCCTCCAGGTCGGACGGATCGGAGACGCCGGCCGCCCGCGCCGCCCAGGGGGACCGGGACAGCACGCCCTCCTGGTTGACGGTCTTGATGTCCTGGACCAGCAGGCCGTTCGAGAACATGTAGTCGTGGATCAGGAAGGGCTTCCGGGTCCCCTCGCGCAGCCGCTCGTAGCCGCCGAAGAAGGCGAACGCGGCGAGCGCCAGGATGATCGCCGTGGGCAGCCGCGCCGCCTTCGGCAAAGCGAGCAGGATGACGATCCCGACCACCGCCGTGGCGGCCAGGGCCCAGAGCAGGAACGAGCGGGTGGCGATCAGCGCCGGCAGCACCGCGCCCTCCCCGAGGAAGAGCACCCGCGCCTCGTCCGGCATGGCGCTCTCCCACCAGAAGTAGCCGGTGGCGGAGAGTGCCAGCCCGATCACCAGCCACAGGCCGATCCAGCGCATCACCTGGGGCCGTGCCTCCACCTTCGCCCGGAGCGCCGGGAAGACCAGGAACGCCGCCGCCATGAGCAGGGCGATGCCGGTCCGGAGCACCAGGCTGGGCCAGTAGGTCGGGTTGAAGAAGCCGTCCCAGAACTTGTGGGTCTGGAGCCAGTCGCCCGGGGTCAGCATGAAGGTGATGATCCCGTTGATGATCACCAGCGAGATCCAGGCGGCGACGAAGTAGATCCAGCCGATCGCCACGTGGACGCCCTTGGTGACCTTGCCCCAGGTGGCCCAGTAGATCAGCGCGGCGGCGATCTCGATGACGAAGAAGGTCCACTCCATGGCCCATCCCCACACGTAGTTGTGGATCAGGGCGGAGATCGCGGCCGGCGAGATGAGCCCCGCCACGAACCAGATGCCGACGCCGGTGACGACCCCGTAGACGGTCGGGATCAGCAGCAGGATGAGCGATCCGCGCCGGGCGAGCTCGCGCATCTCGCGGTCTTGCTTGCGGATCGCCATCGTCTCGGTGGCGGCGATCAGCAGGCCGCCGCCGACGGCGAAGTGAGCGACGATGACGTGGGTGACGGCGACGATCCCCATGAGGATCCCTCCGCCGATGCCCAGGTGCCACAGGGGATAGTCCATGGCAGGCCCTCCTCCTCTCAGTTGCAGGTCGAGCTCGGGACGGTCTGCCACGGGTCCCGCCGGTCGGTGCGGGCAAGGGAGCGCATGGGGCCGGGCGGACCGGTTCCTGCTGTGAGCTTCCCAGGGGGTGCCGGAACAGGCCACACCCGGGCGGGGGGCGGGGGTGGGCTCTCCGGGTGGGCGGGCGCCACCCGCACGGAGAGGCGGACGCCGGAGGGGGGTGCCCCTAGCGGCGGATCTGCGGTGGATCTACGGGTGGATCAGCCGCGCAGCATGCGCTTGTACCAGGGCACGCCCTGCTCTTTGAGCCGCTGGCGCACCTCGCGCCGGTGCTCCTTCTCCTCCTTGCGCGCCAGCTTGGCGAGGAAGGCCTCGCCCTCCTTCTGGTGGCAGTCCTTGTACTTCTTGCCGCTGCCACAGGGGCAGGGATCGTTGCGCCCCACCTTGGCCACGTGACGGGTCGCCGGACCGGATCCGGCGCTCGGCCAGACGACCTTGCCGAGGTTCCTTCCCTTTTTCACCATGACTTCACCATGACATGCTCCTCTATGCGTCCGCCGCCGGCACCGGGTTGGCGGCGCGGCATTGAGTCTACCAAGAGGATGAAACGCTTCGCCGCTCGCGACGCACCCCGGAGTGGATGGAGCGCGACCACCGACCGCCCTGGGAGAGCTGCCGATGACCACCCGTGGCCGTCTCGACGACGTCTCGCTGCCGGACCTCCTGCAACTCCTGTCCGGAAACCTCCGAACCGGCAAGCTGACGCTCAGTCACCGGAGCGGTTTCGGCAGCATCCTGTTCCGTGACGGGCGGGTGATCTACGCCGCGTCCAACCGCCCGCGGCAGACCTTCGGCAGCATCCTGATCAACCGCGGCCTGGTCGACGAGGCCACGCTCCTGGCCGCCCTGGAGCAGCAAAACGCGGCGCCCGAGGAGCGGCGGCTCGGCTCGATCCTCGCCGAGATGGGAGCGCTCTCGGAGCCGCAGCTGCGCAGCGTGATGCGCGATCAGGTGGGCGAGGTGCTGCGCGATCTCCTGTCGTGGCGCGAGGGTTTCTTCAAGTTCCAAGCCGGGAGCATCCCCGACCATGGCGAGGTCGGGGTCGACTGCCAGGACCTGGTGCTCTCCGAGGGTCTGACGGCGGAAGGCGTGCTGGTGGACGCGGTGCGCCGCAACCGGCGGGACGGAGGCAAGGCCGGGGATCCGTTCGCGGCAGAGGCCGACGCCGCAGCGGAGCCGTCCGCCGCCGGCTCCCGGCACTCGACCATCTCCCTGGTCCGAGCCATGACCGAGGTCCGCAGCCCCGCATTCACCGGTGAGATCGCCCTCCAGATCCTGCGCTTCGCCGGCCAGGTGCTCGGCCGCGGAGTGCTCTTCGCCGCCGGCCGCTCCCTCGCCCGGGGAATCGGCCAGATCGGCGTCGAGGCGGACGGGGACAAGCCACCGGACGAGCGGGTGCGCGCCTTGAAGATTCCTCTCGACCAGCCGTCCCTGGTGGCCGAGGCGGCTGCGGTGCAGGAGACCGTGCGCGGCACACTGGAGCGCACGCCCTGGAACGTCCGCCTGGCCGAGGAGCTGGGCGGCGTGCTGCCGGACCAGGCGGTGGCCATCCCGCTCACCGTCAACGGCAGCACGGCGTTCGTGCTCTACGGCGACAACCTGCCGGGCCGCCGGCCCCTCGGCTCGATCGAGCCGCTGGAGGTGCTGCTCATCGAGGCCGGCCTGGCGATCGAGAAGGACTCGCTCGAGCAGCGCATGCGCGAGATCGAGAGCCGCCGCCACGACGGCGAGGCCGAACCGTAGACCCCCGTCATTCCCAGGGCCGCCGCGCCAGGATCTCCAGGAAGGCGTCCACCACCAGCGGATCGAACTGCCGGCCCCGCTCGCCTTGGAGCTCGGCGACCGCTTCGTCATAGGCCAGGGCGCGCCGGTAGGCCCGGTCGGTGGTCATGGCATCGAAGGCGTCGACCACGGCGATGATCCGGGCACCCAGGGGGATCGCGTCGCCGTGGATACCGGCCGGGTAGCCGGGGTAGAAGCCGTCCCGCCGCCCGTCCCAGCGCTCTTGGTGGTGCAGGACGAGGGGCGCCGCGCCGCTCAGGCCCTCTACCGCCTCCAGGATCCGGGCGCCCACCTCCGGGTGACGCTCGATCACCGCCCGCTCCTGGGGGTCCAGCGGGCCCGGCTTGTTGAGGATGTGCTCGGGCACGCCGATCTTGCCCACGTCGTGGAGGGCGCTCGCGATCCGCAGGTGGTCGAGCTCGCTCTTCCCGAGACCCAGCCGGCGTCCGACCTCGATGGCGTAGGCGCTCACGCGCCGCAGGTGCCCTTCCGTGTAGACGTCCTTCGCCTCCACCGCGCCGGTGAGCGCCCGCACCACGCGGTTGAGATCGCTCCGCAGGCGCCGGTTGCTCTCCTGGAGCGCCCCGAGCAGCAGGAATTCCCGATCCCGGGCATGGCCCAGAAGCACTCCGACCGCCAGGAAGACCAGCAGGTAGACGTAGATGTCGAGCTGCTCATAGACGGTCGCCAGGCTGGCCGACCGGGACGCCTCGAACGCCTCGACCAGGACCAGAGCGAGGCCGCAGCCGGCCGCAGCCACCAGCCCCCCGACCAGGCGATGGCGCCGGGTCGCCCAGTAGATCGGTACGAGGTAGAGCAACACCGCCCAGTGACCCGCCCCGATCGAGTAAAGGCTGAACAGGAAGGCGATCAGCGCCACGCTGCCCAGGATCACGCCACCGGCCAAGAGGTCGAGCCCGGCGACCGGATCGGGCTCGCGCACCACCTCCACCTCTTCTTCGACGCCGGCGACGCGCAACCGATAGCGCCCCCGCCGGGGATCCTCCTCCTCGCCCGCCACCGGCGCCAGCCACCCTCTCGGCAGGCGCTTGCCGAAAATCAAGAGCGCCGGGCCGAAGACCCACACGCTGACGGTCGTGCTGCGTGACCAGACCGCTGTGCTCGACCAGACCGTGGCCGACTGGAAGAAGTAGCTGACGCTGAAGGAGGTGACCAGGGCGCCGAGCCCGGTGGCGGCGCAGTACCAGCCGACCGAGCGCAGGTTGGGGAACGCGCGCCCGATACCGTCGACGCGACGGAAGGTCTCGATGACCAGCGCGCCGGCGAGGCCGTAGAGCACGGCGCTCGCCACCGGATAGACCATTCCCTGGGAGCGGATGGCGGTCCAGACGACATGCAGCACCACGGCGCCGCCGAGGCCGAGCCAGCCGAACAGCGCCGAGCCCACGACGAAGCCGAGCGACGTGGTGCCGAGGAGGCCGAGAACCGGGATGCCCGGCCCGGACAGCCCGACCAGCTTGGTACACGCCGCGATCCCCGCGCCGCAGCCGGCGCGAACCAGGCGTTTCCGCCAAACGGTCATCAAAGTGCCTCTCAGCGTACCCTGTGCCGCCGGTGCTGTCCACGCACGCCTCCGTATGCTCTGAAGACCACGGAACAGTCCACCGGGCTCTGGCGTCCGCCGCGCTTCTGTGGGAATCTCTGCGGCACGGATCGGGGGTGGCCCGCCGTCCGGGAGCATCCGACGGTCCTTGGCCCGCGTTGGACCGAAGTGGGCCTCACACCCACGCACGACCTGGAGGACTGGACCAGTGGAACGACGCATCCTCAAGACCCTCGTCGCCGGCGCGCTCGCCGCCGCCCTGCCGGCGCTCCCCGCGGCGGCCGCCTCCGACCGGGTACCGGCGCCGTCGACCACGGCCGGGATGAGCACCCAGATCAAGCTGCTTCCCCGCGCCACTGCGGGCGGCCTGCAACTGGCGCCCAAGGCGGACGGCCTCGACTGCGTGGCCCAGGTCATCGAGTGCGGCCAGACCGTGCTCAGCGACATCACGACCCAGGACTGCGAGGACAGGGGAACCTACTTCGACGTCTTCTACTTCGACGGCGTGGCAGGCGAGACCGTCACCGCCACCATGAGCTCCACCGCCTTCGACCCCTACCTCTACCTGTTCTACCCGGATCCGACCGTTTTCCTCATGGATGACAACAGCGGGCCGGGGAACGCCGCCCGGATCGTCCACACCCTCGAGGAGACCTCGCAGGACTGGTCGCTCTCCCCGACCCCGTTCGACCCCGGGGTCACCGGCCCCTACACTCTGACGCTCGAGTGCGCCGCGGCCCCGCCGGGGCCGGGCTTCTTCACCGACCCCCAGTTCTCGGACTTCCGGTTCAAGGTCGAGATCGAGCCGACGCCGGGCGACGTGATCGACGGCATCCACCTCACCGACTGCCAGGAGGACACGGTGTGCGTGGCCGGCGCCCTGCCCGACCGCCCGGAGCTCTACATCCGGATCCTCGGTCCGCGGCCCAACGGCTACCTGTGGCCGACGCTGGTGCGGTTCACGCCGTCGAAGGTCACCGTCCAGATCCAGCAGATCAGTACAGGTGACCTGCAGACCTATGAGCTGGACGCGGTCGGCCCAGGGGACGAGAACCTGTCCGGGCTCCAGGACCGCACGGGGTTCCTGCCGTAGAGGTCCGCCCCAGGAGTTGCCGGCCGGCCGCCGGCGGCTCCCCATCCGCCCGATCCGGGTACCCTTGGGGTCCATGGCCGGCCCTCCCGACGCCCCGCACGCCGCCGCCAAGCGGCGATGGATCGTCCTCGAGCCCTGGTACGGCGGCAGCCACCGCCACCTGGTGGACGGCCTCGCCGACCGGCTGCCGGCCGCCGGCGTGGCGCTCGGCCTCTGGACCCTGCCGCCGCGACACTGGAAGTGGCGCATGCGCGGCGCGGCGGTCGAGCTCGCCGGCCGCTGGAGCCGCGAGGAGCCGTCCGGGGTGGACGGCATCTTCACGTCGTCGCTGCTCGACGCGGCGGCGCTCCGGGGGCTGCTCCCCCGGCCCGCCCGCATCCTGCCGCTGGTGGTCTACTTCCACGAGAACCAGCTCGCCTACCCGGTGCGGGTGGACGACCGGCGCGACGACCACTTCGCCTGGACCAACCTCCAGAGCGCCCTCGCCGCGGACCGCGTGCTGTGGAACTCAGAGTTCAACCGGGACTCGTTCCTGGAGGGTGTCGAGGACCTGCTGGGGCGCCTGCCCCGCCTGCCGGACACCCGCCCCGCCGAGCTGATCGAAACCCTCCGGGCCCGGTCCCGGGTCCTGCCGGTGCCGTTCGACGCCGCCGGCCTGGAGCGGCAGGCCGCGCCGCTCCGTGCCGCCCTGGAGCGCGCGCCGGAGCGGCCCTGCCGCATCCTCTGGAACCACCGCTGGGAGCACGACAAGGACCCGGAGACCTTCTTCGACGCCCTGGTCCGGCTAGCCGAGGAGGGCCTGCCGTTCGAGGTGTCCGTCCTGGGCGAGGGGTTCCGCGAGCACCCGCCGGTGTTCGACCGGGCGCGGGAGCGGCTCACCGGGCTGGGCGTGCCCCTCGCCGCGTGGGGCTTCCAGGAGGACCGCGCCGCCTACGCCGCGGCGCTCGCCTGCGCCGACGTGGCGGTCTCCACCGCCCGCCACGAGTTCCAGGGCCTGGCCGTGCTGGAGGCCGCCGCCTGCGGCGCCGTCCCCCTGGTGCCGGACGACCTGGCCTACCGGGAGATCTGGCCGCAGGCGCTCCGCTACCCCCGGGGCGGCCTGGCCGAGGCGCTCCGGGAGCGGATCGAGCAGCGGGCCGCGTGGCGGCGCTACGACCCGCGGCCGCCCGCCCGCGCCTTCGACTGGGACGCCCTGCTTCCCCGCTGGCTCATGGAGCTCGGCTCCGCGGAAAGTTAGCTTCCTGAGAACTCCTTCAAGGCCTGGATCGCCGGGTCGGGCGGATCGGCGCCGAGGATCGCCACGAACGGCTCGATCTTCTGGTGCGCCGGCACCGTCGAGAGCTTCCAGTAGAGGATGCCCTCCAGGAACGGGTGCTCGCGCGCGGTGTCCGCCTGGTGCAGCGCGTCGATCGCCAGCGCCCGCTCCTGGGGGCGGAGCGGCCGGTCTTGCCAGGCGACCAGCTCGGCGCCGTCCTGCCCCTCGTGGAGCAGCGCCAGCCCCTCGCCGGCCCAGGGCTGGATGGTGGCGCCCGCCCGGCGGGTGTAGCCGAGCTCGGTGAAGATCACCGGCTTGTCGGCGATCCCCTGGGCGGTACGGAAGTCGTCGATCTGGTCCAGCACTTTCTGCCAGCCGGCGACCAGCTCGCCGCGGAGGGTCTTGGGGTCGGGCTCGTCCAGCAGCCCGTCGCGGAGGGGGAAGTAGGCGTTGATGCCGATCACGTCCAGCCGGTTCCAGAACGAGACGTCCTGGTACTGGTCGAAGTTGGCGGCGTAGCCGAGCGGCCCGTGGTAGATCGTCCGCACCTTGGCGATCAGGTCCGTCCAGTGCTTCTCGAGCGCCGCCCGCCGGGCGTTGACGAAGGCCACCGGGTCGCGCTCCGCCGTCCCCGCCGCCTGGTCCGGAGGCGGTTCCGGCGTCTGCCCTGATGAAGCGGGAGCGTCCTCGCCGGTCACTTGCCGCGCCCACGCCTGCTCGATGCCGATCCGGTCGTCCAGGTAGGCCGCCAGCGAGCCGTAGGTCTTGCCGCCGCGGGTCCACAGGTGCCGGGTGTCGACCCCGTCGCCGTGCTCCAGATACGCCTTCCGCCGCGCCGCCTGCTGCTCGTCGCTCAGGTAGTAGGACTCGAGGGACGGCAGCGCGTCGAGATGCATGGTGGAGGTCAACGAGTTCATCTCGCTGGCGATCATCAGGACGTCGACACCCTCTTTCTGGGCGATCGCCGCCCACTCGTCGACGAACTTGCCGTAGCGGTCGAACCACTCGTCGAGCTGGGCGCTGGTCTTCGGCTGGATCATGCCGTGCCAGAGGAAGCGGTTGCGCTCGAACGCGCTGTCCAGGGCGACCCGGAGGATGAGCACCGTGTGGAGGCCTTGCTTCTCGGCGGCCCGGATCTCGGCCAGGACGCCCTCGTCGTGATCGTCCCACCAGAGGTTGGCCGTGTCCCAGTCCCCCTGCTTGGCGTACGCGGTGACGGAGACGGTGTTCATCCCTTCGGCGTCCAGGGTCCGGACCCAGTGCTGAACGTCCGGCTCGTTGACCTGGATCCCGCCCAGGTAGAACGGTTTCTGCGCGCTGCAGGCAGCGGCGGCGGTGAGCGCGAACAGCAGCGACAGGACGGCGAGGACGCGCGGCAGGGAGCGGCACGACGGGCGGCGGGCGGAGCGGAGAGGTCGAAGAGGGCTCATCGGAGTGCGGAAATCTATCCCATCGGAGCCGACGGGTGGGCGAGCGGCCGGCCGCGGCGAGCGTGCCGGAGCCGGCTACCCCCGGGGGTGGCGAACGCGGTCGAGGAAAAGAGTAGTCTGGAAACGCTCAAGCTTCGCTGCCCGCGACCGCCCTCCTCCGGGTTGGCACCGGTATCCAGTGGATCCCCAGGAGGAGGCGCGACCATGCTTCAGGCGCTCATCGATACGGGCCGCATTCCGGCGAGGATTCTTCTCGCGGTGGGGCTCATCCTGCTGCTCTGCTCCGGGCAGCTCCATGCCCAGCCACGGGCCGGCAAGTGCGGGCTCGGTCCCGGCCTGGGCTCGACCCTGCTGATCCCGTACTTCGAGGTCGACCCGGCGTCGGCCAACGGCAAGACGACCCTCATCGCGGTCAACAACGGGCTCAGCACGCCGATGCTCGTCCGGCTGGTGCTCTGGACGGACTGGGGGGTCCCCACCCTTGCGTTCGACGTCTTTCTCACCGGCTTCGACGTCCAGACCATCAACCTCCGCGACCTGTTCAACGGCTACCTGCCGGCGACCGGCGCCGGGGTCGACCTGAGCAGCTACCCGAACTGCGCGGCGTACCCGCCCACCTACTCGAGCCCGGTCTTTCCCAGCATGATCCGGAACGAGCTCCTGGCCTTCCACTCGGGCGCCCAGGGGAACATCACCCACCTGTGCGCCGGGGAGCCCTGGGGTGACGGCCTCGCCCGCGGCTACGTGACCGTCGATGCGGTCCGGCAGTGCAGCGGTGCCGAGTGGATCTACCCGGGGTTCACGCCGGCCAATGCCACCCTGCCGTACTTCGTCGACGGCGGCGGTCCCCCAGGCGTCGCGACGATCGCCAACCAGCTCTGGGGCGACGTGCTGTACGTGGAGCCCGCGGCGAACGTCGCCCAGGGCACGGAGGCGATCTCCCTGTGGGCGGACAAGACACTCTTCAACGGCAGCCACATCTTCACCTTCTACGGGCGCTACAGCGGTTGGGACGGCCGGGACGACCGCGTCCCACTCCCCTACCGCTGGGACCAGCGGTTCATGAACGGCGGCATCTTCGCCGGTGGTGCCAACATGATCGTCTGGCGCGACACCATGTCTACGGCGGCAAGCCCGGTGAGCTGCCTCACCGGTCCCGCCTGGAGGCCGATGACCACCACTGCCGGGTGCATGGACGAAGCCGCCGGCCACTACCACGCCGTGGACCAGATGGCCTTCCCCGTCGCCACCCAGCGCATCGACGTCTCGACGTTCGCCGTCCCCTACGAATTCGGCTGGGTCCAGGTGGACACCCACACGACCCAGTCCTGGGTCCAGACCACCTTGACCGCGCAGGGTCGGTTCAGCGCGACGCTCAACGGCACGCCGGTGGAGTTCCTGTGCAACCGGACGCCGCCTTGAGGAGGCTGACGTAAGCTAGGAGGCCATGCGACGCGACGTCTCCGGCGCCACCATCGAGTATGACCTCCACACCTTCGGGCAACCGGGGGGGCGGACCCTCCTGCTCCTCCACGCCTTCCCGCTCCACCGGGGCATGTGGGACGGCCTGGTGGAGGCCCTGGCCGCCGGGCCCGATCGGTCGCTCCAGGTCCTTCGCCTCGACTGCCGCGGGTTCGGCGGCTCCCTCCAGGGCAGGGACGCCCTGGTCATGGAGCAGATCGCCGACGACGCGGTGGCTCTGATGCGCCACGAGGGCATCGACCGGGCGGTGGTCTGCGGCCTCTCCATGGGGGGCTACGCGGCGCTCGCCTTCGCCCGCCGCCACCCCGGCCGGCTGGAGGCGCTCGTCCTCGCCGACACCCGGGCCGAGGCCGACTCGGCCGAGGCGCGCGAGGGGCGGGCGCGGACCGCGGTCCGCGTGCGCGACGAGGGGCCGGGCTTCCTGGCCGACGAGCTGACGCCCAAGCTCCTGGGCGAGACCACCCGGAACGAGCGCCCGGACGTGGTGGCCCGCGTCCGCACGATGATCGCCGAGGCCAACGCAGAGGCGGTCGCCCACGCCCTCGAGGGCATGGCGCTTCGCCCCGACTCCCGGCCCTTCCTGGAGGACGTCGCGGTGCCGACCCTGGTCCTCTGCGGTGCCGAGGACCAGCTCACCCCGGTCGAGGCGGCGGAGACGCTCCGCGACGGCATCCCGGGAGCGCGGCTCGAGGTCCTCCCCGGCGCCGGCCACCTGGCGAACCTGGAGGCGCCGGAGGCGTTCCACCGGGCCGTCGCCTCCTTCCTGGGCTCCCTCTGACGGCCAGGGCCGCCGACTGGCGGCCCGGCCCCACCATCCGGCCATGCTCCGCCCGGCGCCCCGGCCGGGACAGCAGGCTCGTCCGGACCGACGAGCACCGGCACCGCTCCGTCATCCGCGCAAAGGCTCGGTTTCCCGGCGAGTTAGACTCCTGGCGTTCTGGCTTGCGACAACCCGCTGCACCCCCAAGGAGACGACCCGCATGGAAGACCGACGTTCGCTCTCGAGACCCGTCCGCCCCGCCCCGGCCCAGCTCCGGGTAAAGTTCCGGCCGTTCGCCGTCGTCCTGGTCCTGTGCCTGCTCGGTGTCGCCGCCGCGCTCGCCGCTCCCGTGGCCGCCCAGGCCGCCACCGCCATGGCCCGGCCGGCTCAGGCGGCTCAGGCGACCCAGGCCGCCGACGGCGGGGCCGCCGCCGCCCTCCACGACCTCTTCGCCCGCGAGTGGGAGGTCCGGATGCGCGAGAACCCGCTCTACGCCACCTCGGTCGGCCGCCACGAGTACGACGACCAGCTTCCCGACGTCACGCCGGAGACGCTGGCCCGCGAGGCCGACGAGGCCCAGGGCTTCCTGGACGAGCTGGCCCAGATCGACCGCGACGCCCTCGGCACCCAGGACCGGGTGAGCTACGACATCTTCGCCAGCCAGCTCCGGGACGGCATCAAGAGCTACGAGCTCGGCTCCTGGCAGATCCCGATCAACGCGGACTCGGGCTTCCACATCGCCTTCTCCCGCCTGCCGGAAGAGGTGCCGCTCCAGACGGTGAAGGACTACGAGAGCTACATCGCCCGGCTGCGCGCCTTTCCGCAGTACACGGCCGAGCAGATCGCCAACATGCGCACCGGCCTCGCCCGCGGCATGAGCGTGCCCAAGGTGACGCTCGCGGGGTACGAGAAGTCGATCTCCACCCACGTGGTCGACGACCCGACCGAGAGCGTCTTCTGGAAGCCGTTCGAGGACTTCCCCGTCGGCGTGCCCGCCTCCGAGCGCGAGCGCCTCCGCACCGAGGGCCGCCAGGCGGTGATGGAAGGGGCCGTCGCCGGCTACCGGGCGTTCCTGAAGTTCATGACCGAGGAGTACATCCCCAACGCCCGGGAGACGATCGGCGCCTCCGAGCTGCCGAACGGCAAGGCCTATTACGCCTTCCAGGTCCACCGCTTCACCACCCTGGACGTGACGCCGAAGAAGGTGCACGAGATCGGCCTGCGCGAGGTCGCCCGCATCCAGAAGGAGATGCAGGGCGTGATGGACCAGGTCGGCTTCGACGGCACCCTCCAGGAGTTCATCCACTTCCTGCGCACCGACCCCCGGTTTTACGCCAAGACCGGCGAGGAGCTCTTGAAGGACGCCGCCTGGATCGCCAAGCAGATGGACGGCAAGCTGCCGAGCCTGTTCAAGACCCTGCCGCGGCTGCCCTACACCGTCGCGCCGGTGCCGGACGACATCGCGCCCAAGTACACCTCCGGCCGCTACGTCGGCGCGCCCAAGGGAAGCACCAAGGCCGGCACCTACTGGGTGAACACCTACGACCTGCCCAGCCGGCCGCTCTACGCCCTGGAGGCGCTCACCTTCCACGAGGCGGTGCCGGGGCATCACCTGCAGATCGCCCTCTCCGAGGAGCTGGACGGCCTGCCGCCGTTCCGGCGCTTCTCCTACATCTCGGCCTTCGGCGAGGGCTGGGGGCTCTACTCCGAGCACTTGGGGTTGGAGGCCGGGTTCTACAAGGACCCGTACAGCAACTTCGGCCGCCTGACCTACGAGATGTGGCGCGCCTGCCGGCTGGTGGTCGACACCGGCATCCACGCCTTCGGCTGGACCCGCCAGCAGGCCATGGACTACATGGCCCAGCGGACGGCGCTGTCGCTCCACGAGATCGAGACGGAGACCGACCGCTACATCGGCTGGCCGGGCCAGGCGCTGGCCTACAAGATGGGCGAGCTCGAGATCCTGCGCCTGCGCAAGAAGGCCGAGGACGCCCTGGGCGCGAGCTTCGACGTCCGCACCTTCCACGACGCGGTGCTGCTCCAGGGGTCGATCCCGCTGCCGGTGCTGGACGACCAGATCGACCGCTACATCGCGGACACGTTGGCCGAGGTCGAGGCCCGCCAGGCACGGCAGCAGGCGGAGGCCCAGGAAGCCGCGGCGACGGCCCCCTGAGCCACTCCGCCGGCGGCCGTCCGCGAGCCCCACGCGTGGGCGGCCGCCGGCGCTCCATCCCCTCGAGCCCCCTCCCTTTCCGGCCCGCCGGCCGGGCGCGCCGGAAATGTTCCGCCGCGCCGCTCGTGTTACAATTCCTGATCTCCTGACGTTCTCCTGACGCTTCTGCAGGACTTGGTGCCATTCGATGAATCGAGTTATCGCCATGATTAGATTGCTGCGACTCTCGTCGAACCTCGCCGTCGCGCCTTCGGTGCCGGTCGCCGTCCTCGCCCTGTCCGCCCTGCTCCTCGCGGCGCCGCCCGTCGCCGCCGCGCCGGCCTCCACCCCCACCTCTACGGAGGGCCTTTCGCAGGCCCCGGAGTCCGCCCTGGTCGACGCCTTCTCGGCGCCGGAGATCGCCCGCACGGCCCGCACCCTGCCCCTCGGCGGCCGTCTGCGCCTGGAGGGCATCGTGCTCGACCCGTCCACGCCGTCGGCGCAGCCCGAGGGCCTGGAGCTCCACCGGGTCGAGGTGTTCACGCCGGACGCGGAGATCGTCGTCCACGGGGCCGACGGCGTGCGGCACCAGCCGGTGCCGGATGACGCCTTCTTCCGCGGCACCGTGGTCGGCCACCCGGGCTCCCTCGCGTTCCTGGCGGTCCACAAGGACGGCGCGGGGCGGGCCACGGTACGGGGCACGGTGCGCCTCGACGGCCGCCTGTCGCTGCTCCGGGAGGGAACCGCGCCGGAGGGCGGCGAGCCCGCCCTGGTGGCGCGGAGCGCCGAGCCGCTCGATTCAGTCGATTTGGGAGCGAGCACCGGCGAGGGCTTCCGCTGCGAATCCGGCGAGCTGACGCCGCCGCCGATCGCGCGAGACGGCTCCAACCTCGCGCCCTGGCTGGAGCGGCGCACCACGGCCCTCGCGCCCAAGGCGACCGCCGCGTCCTACACCGCCCAGGTGGCGATCGAGACCGACTATGAGCTGTACCAGAGGTTCGGCAACACCACGAGCGAGACCAACTACATCACCGACCTGATCGGCTTCTCCTCCACCCTCTACGACGCCGAGATCGCCACCGACCTCCAGATCAGCTATCTGTCGCTGTGGACGACCTCGTCCGACCCGTGGACCCAGAGCAACCCGTTTTGCGCCCTGCTCCAGCTCGGCCGCTACTGGAACAACAACCACACCGGCGTGACCCGCACCATCACCCACATGATGAGCGGCCGGAGCGGCAAGAGCGGCATCGCCTGGGTCGGGGTCCTCTGCCAAGGGCCATTCACCTACAACCACGGTGGCGCCTGCCCCGGCCTGTCGCCCCAGACCGACAACTACGGCGGCGGGTACGGCTACACCGCCGGCATCGACGCCAGCTTCAACCCCGCGAGCCCGGCCCCGGTGTGGGACATCATCGCCGTCACCCACGAGATCGGCCACAATTTCAACTCGCCCCACACCCATTGTTACAACGGCATCGGCGGCAGCAGCAATCCGGTCGACCAGTGCTACAACGGCGAGGCGTCGAGCGGCTGCTACTCGGGACCGACCAGCCTACCCTGCAGCACTGCGGGCGCCGGCTGCGGCACGATCATGAGCTACTGCCACCTGCTGAGCGGGGGCCTCGCCAACATCGCCTTCTCCTTCGGCACGGACCACCCCTACGGCGTGCTGCCGCAGCGCGTGCCGGACCGCATGCGCGCCCACGCGGACGCGACCGCGAGCTTCTCCAGCTGCCTCGACCGGATCGTCTACTGCAATCCCCTGACCCTGGGCCATACCGGGCCGGGTGCGGACCCCACCGTCACCCCGACCCACTCCACCGGCTGTTCCGCCGGCGAGTTCGCGGCCGGGGAGAGCGTGACCCTGACCGCGCAGCCGTCCAGCGGCTACGCGGTCTACGCCTGGACCGGCACCGACCATGACGGCACCACCGCCCTCTCGAACACGCTCACTTTCCCCGCCCAGAGCCACGCGGTGTCGGTCGATTACTGCTCCGAGCTGGTGCTGTCGGGCCAGACGGTCACCGGCACCGTCTCGGAGACGCTCAACTGCACCATCCTGGCCGGCAACGGGTACAAGGTCGGCAACGGCGGCGACGTGACCCTGATCGGCCGCCGGGTGGTGCTCGAAAGCGGCTTCTCGGTCGACGGCACCGGCGCGACCCTCGTCCTCGGCACCCAGTAGGCGCGCTCCCCTTCCGCTCGAGGTGGTGGCGCCCGTCCCCGCCTGATCGGGGCCCGGTCCGCTCCCAGTCCGCTCCCGGTCTCATGCCGGCCTGATGCCGGCCTGATGCCAGTCGACCCGGCCGTGGAACGATCCATGCACTCCTTGTGGGCGGGGCGAACGCCGCGGGGATTCGACATACTCAGCCCGAAGCGGCCCCCCGACGGACCGAGCAGACCGAGGAGATCGCCCGTGACCGAGTACCCCACCTCATCGGAGTTCCCCCGAGCCCCGGAGCCCAGCGCCGAAGCGGACGAGGTCGCCCGGATCGATGCGATGGCGTCCGCCTTCCAGGAGGCCCAGGTGGTGATGACCGGCGTGCGGTTGGGCCTGTTCGAGGCGCTCGAACCGTCGGCCGGGGGGCTCACCGCGCCGGCGCTCGCCGAGCGCCTGGGGGCGGATGGGCGGGGCGTGCGGATTCTCTGTGACGCCCTGGCCGCCCTCGGCATCCTCGAGCGGGTGACGGACGCCGGCGGCGTGCGCTACTTGAACGCTCCGCCGGCCCGCGAGGCGCTGCTGCCGGACGCGCCGCGCTCCAAGGTGGCCATGCTCCGCCACCGCGCCCGGCTCTACGAGCGCTGGGCCAAGCTCTACGACGCCGTGGTCACCGGCGCGCCGGTCCCCGAGGACGCCATCGACCCACGGCTCGCCTCGGGCGAGCGGGCGTTCGCCCGCGCCATGGCCGACGTCGCCCGGGACAGCGCCGTCCGGACCGCCGAGGCGCTGGCGCGTGCCGGGGCGCTCGACGGCGTCCGCAACATCCTCGACCTGGGCGGCGGCCCCGGCCACTACGCCATCGAGCTCGCTCGCCACGCGGACGGCGCCCGGGCCACGGTGCTCGACCGCCCGGAGACCCTCGCCGTCGCCCGCGAATCGATCGCCGCCGCCGGCCTCGCCGACCGGGTGACCACCCGCGCCGGCGACGCCTACGACGGCGACCTGGGCTCTGACCTAGAGGGTGGGGGCGCACCCTACGACCTGATCTTCACCTCCAACATGGTCCACATCTACCCGGCCGCGGCGAACCGCCGCCTGGTCGAGGACGCTGCGCGGGCGCTCGCTCCCGGGGGCCGCCTGGCGATCAAGGACTTCCTGCTGGAGCCCGACCGCCTCCATCCGCCGGGGGCCTCCCTCTTCGCCGTCAACATGCTGGTGTCGACCGAGGGCGGCGACTGCTACACCGTCGACGAGGTCGCGGACTGGTTCCGCGCGGCCGGGTTGGAGCCGGAGGCGACCGTGGAGGTGACGGCGAAGAGCCGCATCGCCACGGCCCGGAAACCCTGAGGCATTCCGAGTCCCCGAGGAGGAGCACGACGTGAGCGACGATCCGAACGATCGACCCGCCCCCGCACCGGTCCTGCCCGCGGAGCTCTCCGCGGACCGGCTGGGCCGGCACTGCGACCCGGAGCAGCTCCAGTTCGAGACCACGGCCGACCTGCACGACGGCACCGGCATCGTCGGCCAGGACCGGGCGCTCCGCGCCATCCGGTTCGGGGTCGGCATCCGGACCGAGGGCTTCAACATCTACGCCCTCGGCTCGGACGACACCGACAAGCGCTCCCTGGTCCGCCGCTTCCTGGAGGAGCGGGCCGCGACCGAGCCGCCGCCGGCGGACGTGTGCTACGTCAACAACTTCGACGAACCCCACAAGCCCCGGGTGGTGCGGCTGCCGGCGGGCACCGGGGCGACCCTGTCGAAAGAGCTCGACGGGGTGCTCCAGGAGATCCCGTCGGCCCTCGAGTCCGCCTTCGAGAGCGAGGAGTACCAGACGCGGCGCCAGTCGGTGCAGGAGGAGGCCGGCGAGCACCAGCAGGAGGAGTTCGAGAAGCTCAACGAGGCGGCCAAGGAGAAGGGCCTGGCCCTGATCCGCACGCCGATGGGCTTCGTCTTCGCGCCGCTCAAGGAGGGCGAGGTCCTGCCGCCGGATGAGATCGAGAAGCTCTCCGAAGAGGAGCAGGAGCGCCTGAAGCACGACATCGAGGGCCTGCAGCAGGACCTGCAGAAGATCCTCCGCCGGGTCCCCCACCACCAGCGCGAGGTGCGCAAACAGGTGGAGAGCCTCAACCAGGAGATCGCCAGGCTCACCGTGCGCGAGATCCTCCAGCCGCTGCGGGAGCGCTACGCCGACCACCAGGCGATCGCCGACCACCTGGCCGCGACCGAGAAGGACATGGTGGAGAACGTCCGCCGCCTGGCCGGCGGTGGTGGCGAGGAGGAGCAGCACCAGCAGGTCGCGGCCGCCCTCGGCGGCGGCGCCATCGCGTCGACGGCCCTCGAGCGGCCGGCGCTGCGCCGCTACCGGGTCCACGTGCTGGTCGACCACTCCGCCTCCGAGCACGCGCCCGTGGTCTACCAGGACCTGCCCACCTACCAGAACCTGGTCGGCAAGGTCGAGTACGTGCCGGTGATGGGTGCGCTGATCACCGACTTCAACCTGATCAAGCCCGGCGGCCTGCACCTGGCCGCGGGCGGCTACCTGATCGCCGACGCCCACCGCCTGCTCACCCAACCGTTCGCCTGGGAGGGCCTGAAGCGGGCGCTCCAGTCGGCGGAAGTCCGGATCGAGTCGCCGCGCGAGGCGTGGGGCCTGGTCTCCACCGTCAGCCTGGACCCGGAGCCGATGCCGCTGGAGGTCAAGGTGGTGCTGGTGGGCAGCCCGATGCTGTACTACCTGCTCTCCCGGCACGACCCGGACTTCGGCGACCTGTTCAAGGTGGAGGCGGACTTCGACGACCGCATGGACCGCACCCAGGCGAACGAGGAGACCTACTCCCGGCTGGTGGCCAACCTCGCCGTGGAGCACGCGCTCCGGGCCTTCGACCGCGCCGCCGTCGCCCGGGTGATCGACCGGGCGGCGCGCCTGGTCGGCGACTCCGAGAAGCTCTCGGTACTGACCCGGAGCGTGCGCGACCTGCTGTGCGAGGCCGACCACTGGGCCGCCGAGGACGGCGCCGAGGTGGTCGGTGCGAGCCACGTCCAGCAGGCGATCGACGAGTGGACCTACCGCTCCAGCCGGCTGCGCGACCGCATCCAGGAGGAGATCGGGCGCGGCACCATCTACATCGACACCGCGGGCTCCCACGTGGGCCAGGTCAACGGCCTGTCGGTGCTCCAGCTCGGCGACTTCTCCTTCGGCCAGCCGAGCCGGATCACCGCCCGCATCCGCCTCGGCCGCGGCGAGGTGGTGGACATCGAGCGTGAGGTGGAGCTCTCCGGCCCGATCCACTCGAAAGGGGTGCTGATCCTCACCGGCTTCCTCGGTGCCCGCTACGCCGCCGACCGGCCCCTCGCTCTGGCGGCGAGCCTGGTGTTCGAGCAGTCCTACGGCGGGGTCGACGGCGACAGCGCCTCCTCCGCGGAGCTCTACGCCCTGCTCTCCGCGATCGGCCGGGTGCCGCTCAAGCAGTCGATCGCGGTCACCGGCTCGATCAACCAGCACGGCCGGGTGCAGCCGATCGGCGGCGTCAACGAGAAGATCGAGGGCTTCTTCGACGTCTGCAAGGCCCGCGGGCTGACCGGCGACCAGGGGGTGCTGATCCCGGCCTCGAACGTCAAGCACCTGATGCTCCGCGCCGACGTGATCGAAGCGGTCCGCGCCGGCAGCTTCCACGTCTGGCCGGTCGAGACCGTCGACCAGGGGATGGAGCTCCTGAGCGGCGTGCCCATGGGCGAGCGCACCGCCGAGGGCGAGTACCCCGAGGGGAGTGTCAACGCGCTGGTCGCGTCCCGCCTGGCGGAGCTGGCCGAGAAGGCCAAGGAGCTCTCCGCCCACGGCGGCAACCACAAGAACGGAGGCACGCCGTGAGCGGCGGCGCGCCGGGCGGCTCCGGCGGGCCGGAGGACGGCCTCACGATCCGCCGGATCGTCGTCGCCCTGGACGCCTCGGCCGACAGCCTGGCCGCGCTCGAGGCGTCGGCCGAGCTGGCAGCGGCCCTCGGCGCCGAGCTGGTCGGGGTCTACGTCGAAGACGTGAACGTGCTCCGCCTGGCCGGCCGCACCGCGGCGACCGAGATCGACCTCCTCTCCGGCCGGCGCCGGAGCCTCGGCCGGCGGGACCTGGAGCGCCAGCTCCGGGTCCAGGCGACCCGCGCCCGCCGGACGCTCGAGCGGACCGCCGGCAGGCGCGCCGTCCAGTGGACCTTCCGCACGGTGCGCGGGCGGCCGAGCAAGGAGCTGCTAGCCGAAGCGGCGGACCTCATCACCCTGGGCGTCCGCGGCCACGGACCGGGCCGCGGCCCCGGCTCCACGGTCATGCGGCTGCTCGGCACCACCGGCTCGCCGGTACTGGTCACCCGCCGGGGCGCCACCCTCGGCAGCTCGGTCTTCGTCCTCCACGACGGCGACCGGTCGAGCGACCGGGCGGTCGAGACCGGCGCGCGCCTGGCACTTCAGCGGGACGCGCCGCTCCACGTGCTGATGACGCCGCCGGCCGCCGGAGCGGGGACCCCGTCCGGGGAGGGGGACGCCGACCGGGCGGCGACGCTCGAGCGGGTGAAGGGCGACGTCCAGCGAACCGTCCAGGCCCTGGGCGGCCAGCTCGCCGTCCACGCCCTCTGGCTGCCGAGCCCCGACCCCGGGGACCTGCTGGCGGCGCTCCGGCACCACCGCTGCGGCCTGCTGGTGCTGCCCCGGTCCGGGCCGATGGCCGACCTCCGGCTGCTGCTCCGCCAGGCGCACTGTCCGGTGCTGGTCGTGGATTGAGCTTGGTCGCGGGCGCTTGGACCCGAGCGGGGCGGGCCTTTACAATCGCGGTGCATGGACGACCGCCTGGAAATCGCCCGCAACTGGCTTCCCCGCTACACCGGCATGCCGCTGGACGAGTTCGGGGACTACATCCTGCTGACCAACTTCTTCAACTACCTGGAGAGCTTCGCCGAGCAGTTCGATTGTGAGATCCACGGGCGGGGCCGGCCGATGCAGGCGGCGACCAACTCCGCCGGCCTCTCCATCGTCAACTTCGGCATCGGCTCGCCCAACGCCGCCACGATCATGGACCTGCTGACCGCCCGGGCGCCCAAGGGGGTGCTCTTCCTGGGCAAGTGCGGCGGCCTCAAGCACTCCACCGAGATCGGCCACTTCATCTTGCCGATCGCCGCCATCCGGGGCGAGGGCACCAGCGCGGACTACTTCCCGCCCGAGGTGCCGGCCCTGCCCTCCTTCAAGCTGCACAAGTTCGTCTCCGAGAAGATCATCGCCAAGAAGCACGACTATCGCACCGGCGTGGTCTACACCACCAACCGGCGCCTGTGGGAGCACGACCAGCCGTTCCTCGAGCGGCTCAAGCAGATGACGGTCATCGCCATCGATATGGAGACGGCGACGCTGTTCATCGTCGGCCACCACAACTCGATCAGCCGCGGGGCGCTGCTCCTGGTCTCCGACGTGCCGCTGACTCCGGAAGGGGTCAAGACCGAGGAGTCCGACGCCCAGGTGACCCGCCAGTGGACCCACGATCACCTGCAGATCGGCATCGAGGCGATGACGGAGATCGGGGAACAGGGCGAGAAGATCAAGCACCTGCGCTACTAGCTCGCTGTGTGCCGCTTGCTCCCGGGCGAGGGTGAAGCATATGCACATTTGACAATATCTTCCTCCACGCGGGATCATGCACGCGCTTCCCCTCAGAGGCGACCATGACCGCGGCCCGCCGCATCCTCCTCGTCGACGACGCCCCGGACGACCGGGCGCTCGCCGCCACCGTGCTGCGCGGGCGCCTGGACGGGATCGAGGTCCACGAGGTCGCGGACGGCCTGGCCTTCGCCACCCGGCTGGCGCGCGGTGACTTCGATGCCGCCGTGGTCGAGCAGCACCTGGCCTGGGCCGACGGGCTGCGCCTGCTGTCGACGATCAAGGACTTCTACCCGGACCGGCCGGTGGTGCTGTTCACCGGCGACCCCGACCCGGACCTCGCCTCCCGCGCCATCCAGGCCGGGGCCGACGGCTACGCGACCAAGTCCAGCCGCGGGTACCTGCGCCTGGCGGAGGTCGTCGAGGAGCTGCTCGGCTGGCCGGCCGCGACGATCGCCCGGCACCGTCCACCGGCCGAAGCGCTGTCGGGCGGGAGTGAGCACAGCCCGACCGGGCGGCCGGGCGGGGACGGCCCGGGCCAGAGCGACGACCGCATCGGCGATCTCTCCCGGGCGGTCACCCACGATCTCCAGGAGCCTCTCCAGCTCGTGACCCGCTACGCCGGGCTGATCGACGAGCGCTTCCGGGACCGCCTGGGGGAGGAGGGCACCCGCTTCCTGGGCCATCTCACGGCCAGCGCCCGGCGGATGCAGGAGATGATCGACGACCTGCACGATCTCCTCCGCCTCGACGCGGGCACCGCCACGGCGGAGCCGGTCGCCCTGGACGAGGTGGTCGACGAGGCGCTCGAAACCCTGCGCGGCGCGATCGAAGAGTCCGGAGCGCGCATCGACAGGGGTCCCCTGCCGACGGTGCCCGCGGACCGGCGGCAGATGGTCCGCCTGTTCCAGAACCTGCTCGGCAACGCGATCAAGTTCCGCGGCGAGGCGGCGCCTGAGATCCGCATCGGCGCCGAGCGCCGCGACGGCGCCTGGGCGATCTCGGTGCGCGACAACGGCATCGGCATCGCACCCGCCGACCAGCAACGGATCTTCCAGATGTTCCAGCGGCTACACACCGCCGACGAGGTGCCGGGCTCGGGGGTCGGCCTGGCGGTCAGCCGGCGGATCGCCGAGGGCCACGGCGGCAGCCTGGACGTGGAGTCCACACCCGGCGCCGGCTCCACCTTCACACTCACCCTATCCCTGGAGGGTGCGTCATGACCGAGGAAGCCCCGAACGCACACGGCGAACACCTGGTGCACGTTCTGCTGATCGAGGACAGCCCGGCCGATGCCGACCTGATCGCCGCTTACCTGGAGGAAGCGCCGGACGAGACGTTTCGTCTGACCCATGTGACCCGGTTGGCCGACGGGGTGGAGCAGCTCGAGAGCGCGATCGGGAACGGCGAGCGAATCGACGTGGTGCTGCTCGATTTCAACCTGCCGGACAGCGCCGGCTTGCCGACCTTCGACACCGCCAGCGCCGCCGCCGACGGGGTACCGATCCTGGTCCTGACCAACCTGGTCGACCGCCGCTCGGCCCTCGCCGCGGTCCGCAGCGGTGCCCAGGACTACCTGCTCAAGCGCGAGGTCGACAGCCGCCTGCTCTCGCGAGCGATCCGCTACGCCATCGAGCGCGATCGCTCCGAGCGTGCCCTGCGCGAGAGCGAGGAGCGCTACGCCCTGATCGCCCTCGGTGCCAACGACGGCATCTGGGACTGGGACCTGGTACGCAACCGGATCTACTACTCCCCCCGCTGGAAGAGCCTGCTCGGCTTCACCGACGGCGAGATCGGCGACACCCCCGAAGCGTGGCTGGACCGGGTTCACCCGGACGACCTGCGGGAGGTGAAGCGCGGCCTGGCGGCCCACCTGGACGGCCGGACCGCCCACTTCGAGTCCGAGCACCGGATCCAGCGTGCCGACGGCGGGTACCTCTGGATCCAGAGCCGGGGCGTGGCGGTCCGCGGGCTGGACGGCAAGCCCACCCGGATCGCCGGCTCGATCAACGACATCGCCGACCGGAAGAGCGTCGAGGCCCAGCTCCTCCACGACGCCCTCCACGACGCGCTGACCGACCTGCCCAACCGGGTGCTCTTTCTCGACCGCCTGAACCTCTCTCTGGTGCGGACCCACCGGAGCGGCGAGAGCCACTTCGCCGCGCTGGTGCTCGACCTGGACCGGTTCAAGAACGTCAACGACAGCCTGGGCCACTCCATGGGCGACCGGCTGCTGGTCGAGATCGGTCAGCGCCTCACCGCCGCCATCCGCCCCGGCGACACGGTCGCCCGCCTGGGCGGAGACGAGTTCGCCCTGGTGCTCGAGGGCGTCGAATCGGCGGCCGATGCAGCGGTCGTCTCGCGGCGGATCCAGGGCGTGCTCGCCCGGCCCGCGGCGCTCGCCGGCCAGGACGTCGTGATCTCGGCGAGCATCGGCATCGCCCTGTCGTCGACCGGCTACCTCCATCCGGAGGAGATGCTGCGCGACGCCGACATCGCCATGTACCGGGCGAAGGCCGGCGGCAGGGAGCGCTACGAGGTGTTCGATCAGGCCATGCATCGCCACGCCGTGGCACTGCTCAAGATGGAGACCGACCTCAGGCGCGCCGTCGACCAGGGAGACTTCGTCATCCACTACCAGCCGATCGTCTCCTTCGAGACCGGCCGGCTGACCGGCTTCGAGGCGCTGGTGCGCTGGCGCCACCCGGAGCGCGGCCTGGTGCCGCCGGCCAAGTTCATCGCCGTCGCCGAGGAGACCGGTCTCATCGTGCCGCTCGGCTGGTGGGTGCTGCTCGAAGCCTGCGGCCAGCTCGCCGACTGGAACCGGCGCTTCACCGAGGACGAGCCGCTGACCGTCTCATGCAACGTCTCCGGCAAGCTGGTCACCCGCCCGGACGTGGTCGAGAGGATGGTGGAGATCCTCGACGCCTCGAAGCTCGACCCCGTCCTGCTGCGGCTCGAGATCACCGAGAACATCTTGATGGACCACGGCGACGACGTGGTCGACCGCCTGGCGGAGCTCCGCGCGCTGGGCCTGCAGCTCCACATCGACGACTTCGGCACCGGCTACTCTTCGCTCTCCTACCTCCAGCGGTTCCACTACGACACGCTCAAGATCGACCGCTCGTTCGTCAACGCCATCGACCGGGACGGCGACGGCAGCGCCATCGTGCGAACGATCGTGGCGCTTGGCAACCAGCTGTCGATGAACGTCATCGCCGAAGGGGTGGAGACGGCGGCCCAAGCCCGCTGGCTGCGCGAGCTCCACTGCCCCCAGGGTCAGGGGTACTGGTTCGCGCGGCCGATGGAGGCGGGGCACGCCGAGATCCTGCTGGAGCAGCATCCGGTGTGGATGGACGCGATTCACTGATCCCCCCTCCATCTCCCCGACCCCCTTCTCACCGATCGACCGGAACGGCCTGCAGAGGCAAGCCTACGGGGGGAGAAGGGGGCGCCACCGCCCGCCCTGATCTCCTCGCCAAGACCCCAGCTCACCACGCGGCGGCGGCTCAGGGGGCGCGGTCGCGGGCGACCTGGAGCAGGTGCCGGGCGCGGGAGTCGTCGGGGCGCATCTTCAGATATCGCTCGAGCTCCGGCACGGCGTCGGCGAAACGTCCCAGGTCCATGAGCGTCGTGGCACGCTGGAGCCGCGCGTCCGCCAGGTCCGGATCGGCTGCCAGGGCGCGGTCGAAGGCGTCCAGGGCCTGGTCCAGCCGGCCCGCTTTGCCCTGCAGGTTGCCGATCTCGAGCCAGGGCTCGCCGTAGGTCGGGTCGAGGGCGGCGGCCTGCCGGAAGCGCTCGCGCGCCCGGTCGGTCTCCCCTCGGTTGGCGGCGATCCCGCCGAGCGTGTAGAGCAGCCGCGCCCGCTCGCCGCGGACCTGGGCCGCCGGCAGCTTGCCCCGGCCGCCGGCGCCCGAGGGATCGAGATCGAGGGCCGCCTCGAGCTGGCGCTCGGCGTCGCCACCCCGCCCCAGGTCCCAGAGCGTCAGGCCCAGGCTCTTGCGCGCCCAGAAGCTCTCGGGGTCGGCCTCGACGGCGCGGCGGTAGGCTTCCGCCGCGCCCTCGGTGTCGCCCGCGACCAGGAGCTGGTCGCCGCGGAACTTCTGGAGCGACGCGCCGCCGGCCCCGGCGTCGAGACCTTCGACCAGCGGGTCGGGGAACCGCACCCGGCCCGGCTCCTCGCCGGCCGCCGCGTGCAGCCGGAGCTCGCGCCGGGCGCTTTCCAGGTCGCCGAGGCGGCGGTAGGCCTGGGCGAGCGGATAGTGCACCTGGCCGGCGCCCGGCTGGATCTCGAGCACCGCCTCGAAGTGGCGAGCGGCGGCCGCGGCGTCCCCCTCCCGCGCGGCTAGCCGGCCGAGGCCGAAGTGGGCCGCCGCGGCGGCCGTCTTGCGGTCGAGAAGCTGCTCGAAAAGCGGCTTCGCCTCCGCGCCCCGGCCGAGCTCCAGGAGCGCCCGGGCCAGCCGCACCCTGGGCGCGGTGGCACCCGGCGCCAAGGTCATCGCCTGGCGGTACCGCTCCACCGCCTCCGCCAGCCGCCCCTGGCGCTCGAGCACGTAGCCGAGCAGGTAGACGCGCTCGCGGTCCCTGGGCACCAGCACCAGGGTGTCTTCGAACGCCACCCGCGCGGAGTCCCAGAGGCCATAGGCGGCGTAGAGGCGCCCCAGGGAGTCGTAGGCGGCGGCCAGGCCGCTCGGGTCGGTCGCCACGTCCCCCGCCCGCGCCGCCACGGCCTGGTGGGCGGCGTCGAGCTCGCGGGCGACGTCCTCCTCCACCGCTCCGGCCGTCGCGCGGGGCACCGGGCGGAGCGCGACCGGCGCCGACGGCTGGTCCGCCGCCCGGCCCGGGGCCGGCACCAGCAGCCACGACAGCACCATCAAAGCCGCCAGGGCCCTCACCGGCCCGCCTCCGCGAGCCGTTCGCCGCTTCCCTGACGGAGCTCGGTGTACCTGCCGGCGGCCGGCGCCGGCCACGCCTCCGCGGTGCCGTCCGGCCAGCGCACCACCACCCGGCGCGGGAGAGCGCCGGGGGCGCCGCCCTTGCCCGAAGGCCCGGCGAGCCCGAACAGCACCCGCGGATCCCGGGCCGAAGCGTAGCTGCCGTCGGTCCCCACCCGCCGCCAGAGGGTCGTCGCCCCGTCCCGTTCGAGGCCGACCCGGGCGCCGAGGGCGTCTCGCCAGGCCTCCCCCTTCCCGTCAGGCGTCGGCACCCGGGCCAGGGCGCGGACGCCGATCCAGGGCCGGCCATCGGCCGCCACGTCGAGCAGCAGCCGCGCCGGGCCGGCGCTGTTCGAGATCACCACGTCCGGGTCCCCGTCCTCGTCGAGGTCGCCGACCGCCGCCCCGCGGCTCACCTCCGAGCGGGCGAACGGCGCACCGGCACGCCCGGAGACCTCCTCGAAGCGGACCTGGCCCGCCTCGACGCCCAGGTTGTGGAAGAGCTGGTTCGGCTGGTGGTACGGGTACGGGTCGCCGGCCCGGAGCAGCGCCGCCACTGCCCGGACCGTGCCGTTGACCACCAAAAGATCCAGCAGCCCATCGGCGTCGAAGTCCATCCAGGCGGTGCCGAAGCCGTTGGCCTCCAGGCTCGGCGCGGCGATCCCGGCGGGCACCGAGCGGTCCTCGAACTGGCCGGTGCCGTCGTTGACGTAGAAGGTGTCGGTCTCCTCCGCGAAGTGGGCCATCACCAGGTCCGGATCGCCGTCGGCGTCCGGGTCGCCGGCATCGACCCCCATGCTCGCCTCCGGCAGCCCGGCCTCGTTGACCGCGCACCCGGCGAGGAGCGCCAGGTCCTCGAAGGTGCCGACCGCCCCGGTGGCGCCCCGGTTCATCCAGAGGTTGTTGGGGGTGCCGTCGTTGGCCACGTAGAGGTCCAGCCAACCGTCGCCGTCGGCGTCGAACGCGACCGCACCCAGGGCCTTGCCGTCTGCGCCGCCGAGGCCGGCCGCCGCGGTCACGTCTTCGAAGGTCACCCGCGGGGTACCGGAGGCCGGGTCCGCCGTCGGGCCCAGGTTGTGGAACAGCCGGTCGCCGACCCCGGCGTAGGCCGACGGATCGCAATAGTCCGGCGCCCCGGCCAGGGTGGTGCACGGCCGGTGGTTGGCGAAGGTGAAGTCCAGGTAGTTGCCGACGAAGAGGTCCAGCCAGCCGTCCCGGTCGTAGTCGAAGAACACCGCCGGCACGCTCCAGCGGGGGTCGTCGACGCCGGCCGCCGCGGTCACGTCTTCAAAGGTGCCGTCGGCGCGGTTCCGGAGCAGTCGATTGGCGCCGAACCCGGTGACGTAGAGGTCCACCCGGCCGTCGTTGTCGTAGTCGCCGGCCGCCACCCCCATGCCGTAGAGCGCCGGAGGGAGACCGGCCGCGGCGGTGACGTCGGTCAGCCGGACCTGGCCGCCGGGAGATGCGCCGGCCGCGGAGCGGCCCAGGTCGTTGCGGAACAACCGGTCGGTGTGGTGCGTCGGAGCGGTGCCCGCCTCCGGACCGATCTCCCGTCCCTGAACCAGGAAGAGGTCCAGGTCGCCGTCACCGTCCCAGTCGAACAGGGCGGCGCCGGAGCCCAGGTTCTCGGGCATGTAGAACGCCCCGGTCATGCCGTTGGTCTGAACGAAGTCGAGGCCGCTCGCCTCGGTGGCGTCGACGAACAGGGGACCCTCCGGCAGCGGCAGCGCCGAGACCCGAGTCTCTGCCCCGGCCGCCGGACCCGCCACGGACGCCGCGGGTGCCGCCGCCCGCTCCCTGCCGCCACAGCCGCCGGCGCCAAGCGAGCAGGTCATCAGAACGACCGCCAGCCCGGACCCGAAAGCGCGCGCCGGTGGGCGCCGGCGGCCGCCCGGGGCGCCGAGCCCGGCACCCGCCGCGGCACGCCGGAAGTTGCGTCGATGAGTCATTGCGCGGTAGATACTAGGCGCCCGGAGCGCCGGCCGGGGATCAGGCGCCCAGCTTGCCCCTCTCGACCGCGGCCCGCACCGTCTGGATCAGCTTCTCCACCCGGGTCGCGAGCTCGTGCTCCAGCTCGCCCTCCGACAGGTCGTCGCGCTCCAGCAGGTCGGAGTAGGAGATCCGTTTCGACCAGATCTGGAAGCCGCCGCGGATCACTCGCAAGTCGATCGCAGCCTCCGACCGGCCCTGGTCCTCGCACTCCACCAGGTAGCGGTCGCCGTCGTGCTCGAAGGGGCGGTTGATCCCCGGCAGGACCGGGCCGGTCCTCGGTGCCTTGCCGGTCGGTTGTGTCGGCTCGCTCATGGTGCCACCTCCCCTGTCGCGCGCTCGGTTCCGAGCGCCATGGACAACGGCTTCGCCGGGCACAGCGGTTGGCAGTGTATCGAACATCGTCGATCTGCGCTCCGGCGATACCATGGGGCACGCGGCGCTCGCCCATCGCCGCCGCGCCGCCGCCGGCCCCGCGCGGCGGTCCGACCGAGGAGGTCCCGACCCCATGAGCCACCAGCCCGCCGTCGATCCGACCAGAGACCTGGCCACCCTGCTCGACCAGATCCGCGAGATCGTTCATGAGGAGCTCCTGCCGCTCGAAGCGGATCTCCTCGCCGAGCGCTTCGACGTCCTCTACCCGGCGCTCGAGGCGGTGCGCGAGTCTGTCCGCTCCCGCGGGCTGTGGGCGCCCTTCCTGCCGCGGGAACACGGCGGTCTCGGGCTGGCGCTCCCCGACTTCGCCCGGGTCTCCGAAGAGCTCGGACGCTCACCCCTGGGCCACTACGCCTTCCAGTGCCACGCCCCCGAGGTGGGCAACATGGAGCTGCTCCTCGCCCACGGCTCCGCTGAGCAGAAGGAGCGCTGGCTCGCCCCGTTGGTCGCGGGCGAGATCCAGAGCTGCTTCGCCATGACCGAGCCGGAGCACGCCGGCTCGAACCCGGTGCACCTCTCGACCACGGCCCGGCGCGAGGGCGACGAGTACGTGATCGACGGCCACAAGTGGTTCGCCACCGCCGCCGACGGCGCCCGCTTCGCCATCGTCATGGCGGTGACCGATCCGGACGCGGCGAGCCCCCACCGGCGCGCGAGCCAGATCATCGTGCCGACGGACACCCCCGGCTTCCGTCTGGTGCGGAACATCCCGATCATGGGCGACACCGGGCGCGGCCCGTTCAGCCACGGCGAGGTGGTGTTCGAGGGCTGCCGGGTGCCGGTCAGCCACCGGATCGGCGGCGAGGGCGAGGGCTTCCTGCTCGCCCAGGAGCGCCTCGGACCGGGGCGGATCCACCACTCGATGCGCTGGATCGGCCTGGCCGAACGGGCGCTCGATTTGCTCTGCCGGCGTGCCACGAGCCGGGAGATCGCGCCGGGCAAGCCGCTCGCCTCGCGGCAAGCGGTCCAGCACTGGATCGCCGAGAGCCGGGCCGAGATCGACGCCGCCCGCCTGCTGGTGCTCGACGCCGCCCGGGCGGTCGACGCCCACGGCGCCCGCGGCGCCCGGGTCCAGATCTCGACCATCAAGTTCTTCGTCGCCGGCGTCCTCCAGCGGGTCACCGACCGGGCGATCCAGGTCCACGGCGGGCTCGGCGTCACCGACGACACCGTCCTCTCCTTCATCTACCGCCACGAGCGGGCGGCGAGGATCTACGACGGGCCGGACGAGGTGCACAAGAGTGTGGTGGCCCGCAAGGTCCTGCAGCGCTATGGGCTGAGGCACTGATGGGGCTCGACCGCCCCGGACCGGTCCGCCCCGGCGAAGAGCTGGACGTGGAGGCCCTGCGCGCCTACCTGGCGGACCACCTGGGGGCCGCGCTGGCGGAGGCGCTCCCGGAGTGGGCGGGAACCTCCCTCGGTTCGCTCACCGGCCTCGAGGTGGCACAGTTCCCGTCCGGTTTCTCCAACCTCACCTACGCGGTAGGCATCCCGAACCTGCCCACCCCGGTGGGCTCGGCGGACCGGGCCGGCCGGCCCCGATCGCTCGAGCTGGTCCTCCGGCGGGCGCCGTTCGGCTCCTCCGTCCGCGGGGCCCACGACATGGGCCGCGAGCACCGCATCCTCACCCGCCTCCGCAGCGTCTACCCGAAGGCTCCGCGGCCGGTGCTCTACTGCGACGACGCGGCGGTCCTGGGCGCCCCGTTCTACCTGATGGAACGGGTCCGGGGGGTGATCCTCCGGGGCGGCGCGAGCGGCGAGTCTGAGCTGGGCCTCGACGCCTCCGGCCGCCGTCGGCTGACCGAAGCGTTCGCCGACGCCTTCGCGGAGCTCCACGGGATCGACCTGGAGGCGGCCGGCCTGGATGACCTTGGGCACCCGGAGGGATATGTCGAGCGCCAGGTGCGCGGCTGGACGGAGCGCTACCTCGCCGCCAAGACGGACGAGGTGCCGGCGGTCGAGCGGGCGGCCGCCTGGCTCGCCGAGCACCTGCCCCCCGAGCCCGGCGCGGCCGGCGCGGCCCTGGTGCACAACGACTTCAAGCTGGACAACCTGGTGCTGGAGGCGCCGTCCGCAAGTGGAGCCCCACCCGGAGCCGGACCCCGGATCGCCGCCGTGCTCGACTGGGAGATGGCGACCGTCGGCGACCCGCTGATGGACCTGGGATCGAGCCTCGCCTACTGGATCGCGCCGGACGACCCCGTGGCTCTGCGCCACGCCGCGGTGCCCCGCCTGACCGCGGAGCCGGGGAGCCTGTCCCGCGGTGAGCTCGTCGCGCGCTACGCGGCCGCCTCCGGCCGGGCCGTCGACGACCCGGTGCCCTACTTCGTCTACGGCCAGCTCAAGCTGGCCGGCATCATCCAGCAGATCTACGCCCGCTACCGCCGGGGCGCCACGGCGGACCCGCGATTCGCCGGCCTGCTGCCATTGATCCACGCCTGCGGCGAGGCGGCGGAGCGGGCGATCGACCGGCGCCGGATCGACCGGTTGACCTCCTGACGGTCGCGGCGCGCACTCCTAGGCCGGGGCCGTGCTCGATCCACGCCCGCCCCCCGTCGCGGGTGACCGCAGCGAGAGACAAACACGAAAAGCGCGCGCGAGGGAGAGCACCATGAGCGACACGACCTTCCAGACCACCGAACGGAGCACGCTCCGGCGCGTCAAAGAGCTGGGCAGCCGGGACCGGGAAACGGTGCACGCGATCCTCGACGAGGGGTTGATCTGCCACGTCGGCTTCGCGGTCGAGGGCCAGCCGTACGTGATCCCCATGGGCTACGCTCGCGACGGCGAGCGCCTGCTGCTCCACGGCGGTGTCGCCAGCCGCCTGCTCCAGCACCTCCGCTCGGGCGCCGAGATCTGCGTCACGGTGACCCTGCTCGACGGCCTGGTGGTCGCCCGGAGCGGCTTCAGCTCGTCGATGAACTACCGCTCGGTGGTGGTGTTCGGCCGCGGCCGGGCGATCGAGGGCGAGGCGGAGAAGGCCCGGGCCCTCGACACCCTCGCCGACCACCTGATGCCGGGCCGTTCGCGGGAGTACCGGGCCCACCTGCCGAAGGAGCTGGCCGCCACCGAGGTGATCGAGATCCCGCTCGAAGAGGCGACGGCCAAAGCGCGGAGCGGCCCGCCCCACGATCTGGAGAAGGACCTGGAGCTGGACGTCTGGGCCGGCGTGCTCCCCCTGGCCCTCACGCCGGGCACCCCCGAGCCCTCCCCCGACCTGCCCGCCGGCATCGACGTCCCACCGTCGATCCGCGACTGGCGCCGCGGCTAGACCGACTTCGTGACGAGTGAGTCAGGTCTGGTCGAGTCGTCGGTTGCGCCGCTCCGATCGGCCTTGATGATCCTCTAGCCCCCGACCCCCTTCCTCCCCTCACGGGGAGGCTGGGGGCGCCCACCCCGCGCGGGGGCGCTTCACCTCTCGAGCCGGCGCTGGAACCAGATCACCAGGATCACCAGGAGCGCGGTGACCGGCATCGCCACCGCCAGCCCCCAGCCCTCTTCCACCAGCCGGAGCACCGGTCGGCCCACCAGGTAACCGAGGGTGACCAGCAGGCCGACCCAGCTCATCGTCCCCAAGAGGTCGGACAGGGCGAAGCGGGACCAGCGCATGCGCATGGCGCCGGCGAAGAAGTAGCCGACCGTCCGCAGGCCGAAGGCGTAGCGCAGGAAGAAGACGGTCTTCTTGCCGTGCTCGGCGAAGAAGTGCTCGAGCGTGCGCACCCGCTCCTCGCCGAGCACCGGCCGGCCGCGGAAGGTGAAACGGTACGGGTCGTGGGCCAGGCGCCCGATCCAGTAGACCACCTGGTCGCCGACCAACGTCCCCGCCACGCCGGCCGCGGCCACCGCCAGCGGACCGAGCGGAAAGCGCGACCCGGCCGACAGCACCGAAAAGCCGACGATCACCACTTCCCCCTCGAGGAGGGACCCGCCCATGACCAGGAGCCAGAGCGCTGCTGCGGCTGTTCCCATGAAGGCGTCAGTCTAGCAACCGACAGCCCGGCCCGGGCGCGCCGTCGCGAGGCGAAGACCGCACTGGCCTTCGGCACCGTCGCGCTGACCGTGACCGACACCACCGGACGCAGGGCCGGCGTCCGGCAGAAGATCGGAGCCTACTCGTGCTCAGGCGCTTTCGAGGAGGTCGGTGCTGCCAGGTCTTTCACCTCGTACACCGTGCCGGCACGGATCACCTTCTCCACCGTCCGGAATGCCGACGCCGACGCCGTCGGGTCCGCGTCGAGCACCAGGAGGTCGGCGGCCTTGCCCGCCTCGATCGTCCCGATCTCCTCGTCCAGGCCCATCGCCTTGGCACCTCCCCGGGTGGCCGCCACCAGCACCTCCATCGGGGAGAGTCCCGCCGCCTCCATCGCCTCCATCTCGGCGTAGACCGACGGGCCGTGGAGGGTCAGCGGATTCCCCGCGTCGGTCCCCATGGCCACAGGGATGCCTGCCGCGTGGACCGCGACCAGGTTGCGGGCCTCCACCGTCTCGCGCCCCGCGAGCGCGCGATCCCGCGCCGCCAACCGCTCGGCGGTGAGACCCGTCGCACGGACCCGGTCGCCCAGGTCCGCGGTGCGCGCGATCCGCGCCCGCGTCCACGGGTCGACGCAGCCGTGGGGATCGTCGATCTCCGGCGACTTGCCAGCGAGAGCCGCCTGGTCCATCCGCAGATAGCCACGGGCCACGGTCAGGGTCGGGCAGTAGACCGCCCCCACCTCCCGGGCCAGGCGCAGGAACTCCTCGTCCACCGGCCGGTCGCCGACGCTGTGGACGAGGTAGTGGGCACCGGCCCGGAGCGCCGTCTTTGCCAGGTCGAGGCTGGTGGCATGGACGATCAGCGGCAGTCCCGCCCGCGCCGCCTCTTCGCCGGCCTTCCGCACCACCGCGGCCATCTCCTCCGCCGGGCGCTCCTCGATCGGGATGTACCAGACCTTGACCGCGTCGGCCCCCCGTTGCTTCAGGTAGGTCACCTGGTCGCGCACTCCCTGGGGGTTCGCCAGGTAGAGGAACTGGCGCTCGGCCGGGAGGTTGAGCCAGAAGTCCCAGGTCGAAAGCAGCGGCCCGGCGACCCGCACCCGTGGGGCGCGGCCGCGGGCCTCCGCGCGCCGGGGCAGGTCGAAGGTCCAGGGATAGCCGCCGACGTCGAAGACGGTCGTCGTCCCCGAGCACAGGTGGGCGTCGAAGAAGCGCTCGGCGTGCCGGTCCAGGCGGTCCTCGACCTCCGCGTAGGGGTAGAGGTCGCGCACGTCGAGACTGTCCGGCCGGCCGTCGGCCCAGCCCGTCTGGGAGAAGTGGACGTGGGCATCCACCAGGCCGGGTGTCACCCACTTCCCGTGCAGGTCGATCTCGATCGTGGGATCGGGAAACGAGCACGTCTCCTTCGGCCCGACGCAGGCGATCCGGCCGTGGCTGAGGACCACCACCGCGTCGGTCCGGGGCGGTGCGCCGGTCCCGTCGACCACGGTGGCGCCGACCAGGGCGATGCTCGCGGGGAAGCTCTCCGCGACCGGCGCGGTGGCGGCTGCTCCGGCGACCAGCGCCAGGGCCCCCGCCAGCGCGGCGACGATGAACGCTTGGGCTTTGTGCATGGTCGGGCCAGTCTACCCCGGCCTCGCCGGGCAGCTTCCGCGGCCGGGCCGCCGGCGCCGCCGCGGCACGCGCCGCGGGCCGTCCGCGGCTCGCTTCTTGCAGCTTCGTCCTGGCGAGGAAGATCGAGGAGATCGAAACGCAGACGACCGACCCTCGATCGAACAGGGACCGACGATGCTGGTACCGACTCCAGATCCCGCCGACGCCGTCACCGGGCACCGACCCGTCCGGCGGGTCCTGGTGGTCGACGATCACGACGCCATGCGGCGCGCGCTGGCCGACCTGATCGACGCCCAGGGCGACCTGGCGGTCTGCGCGGCCACCGCCACGGCGGAAGAGGCGATCGACCTCCTCGACGGCTGCCGGCCGGACGCGGCGGTGATCGACGTCTCCCTTCCCGGTATGAGCGGCATCGAGCTGACCCGCCGGATCCACCGCCTCCTTCCCCGGGTGCCCGTGCTGGTGATCTCCAGCCACCCGGCCACGCGGTACGAGAGGCCCGCGCTCGAGGCCGGAGCCCACGCCTACCTGGCCAAGCGCGAAGCGGCCGGGAACCTGGTGGCCATGCTCCGGCGGAGCATGGACGACGGTCCACCCCGCTGAGCCCGCGGCACGCTCCATCCTCCACGGCCGGTGGTTCCGCGGGCCGCGGGGCGTGCTAGATTGCCCCCCGATGATCGCCCGGGTCCTGACCGACGACGAACGGCGCCTGGTCGCCGAGGAACGCCAGGCGCTGGCGGACTTGCGCTTCGCCCTGGCCGACCTCGACGCCACGCGCGAGGACCTCGAGTCCCTCGACCGCTCCCTCGGTCAGCTCGACGAGCTCTTCTTGCTGGTGGTGGTCGGCGAGTTCAACGCCGGCAAGAGCGCCTTCATCAACGCCCTGCTCGGCCGCCGTCTGCTCGACGAAGGGGTCACTCCGACGACCGCGGGCATCCACCTGATCCGCCACGGAGAGGACAAGCGGGAGCACCCCGCCCGCCGCACCTTCGAGGTGGTCACCGCACCGGTGGAGCTGCTGCGCGAGGTCAATGTCGTCGACACGCCGGGGACCAACGCCATCCAGCGCGAGCACGAGGCGCTGACCCGCGACTTCATCCCGCGCTCCGACCTGGTCCTGTTCGTCACCTCCGCCGACCGGCCGTTCACCGAGTCCGAGCGGTCGTTCCTGGAGACCATCCGCGACTGGGGCAAAAAGATCGTCGTGGTGGTCAACAAGATCGACATCCTCGAGGCGCCGGAGGACGTCGAGCGGGTGGTCTCGTTCGTCACCGAGGGCACCCGCGAGCTGCTCGACCGGGAACCGGAGGTCTTCCCGGTCTCCGCCCGCCAGGCGCTCAAGGCGAAGCTGGCCGAGCCCGGCAACTCCGACGACGCCGCGCGGCTGCGCGAGGCCAGCCGGTTCGACGCCCTCGAACGCTACGTCACCGAGCTGCTGGACGAGCACGAGCGCCTGCGCCTCAAGCTGCTCAACCCCCTGGGCGTCGGACTGCGCCACGAGAGCCGCTACCGGGAGGTCGTCGAAGGGCGCCTGGAGCTCCTCGCCGACGACGTCGCCGCGCTCCAGGACATCGAGCGCCAGCTCGCCGCCTACCGGGAGGACATGGAGCGGGACTTGAAGTACCGGCTCTCGGACGTCGAGAACATCTTGCACGCGTTCCAGAACCGCGGCGACACCTTCTTCGACGAGACCCTCCGCCTGGGGCGGGTGTTCGACCTGATCAACAAACAGCGCATGCGGCGCGAGTTCGAGCAGAAGGTGGTCGCCGACGCTCCGCAGCAGATCGACCAGCGGGTGTCGGAGCTGATCGACTGGCTGGTGGCGGCGGAGCTACGCCAGTGGCAGGCGGTCACCGCCCACGTCACCCGGCGGCGCGACCGCCATGCCGAGCGCATCGTGGGCGAGGTCGGCGGCAGCTTCGAGTACGACCGGGACCGCCTGCTCGCCACCGTCGGCAAGACCGCCCAGCGCACCGTCGAGGGCTACGACCGGGAGACCGAGTCCGAACGCATGGCCGAGTCGGTCCAGCTCGCGGTGGCCTCCGCGGCGCTGCTCGAGGCGGGCGCCATCGGCCTGGGAGCGACGGTCGCCCTGGTGGCGGCGAGCGCCGCCGTCGACATCACCGGCATCCTGGCCGCCTCGGCCCTCGCTGTCATCGGCCTGTTCGTCATCCCGGCGCGCCGCCGCACCGCCAAGCGGGAGCTCTCGGAGCGAATCGAGATCATGCGCGACGGCCTGATGACCGGCCTCCACGGTCAGTTCGAGCGGGAGATGGAGCGCAGCCTCGGCCGGCTGCGCGAGGCGATCGCCCCCTACACGCGCTTCGTGCGCTCCGAGAGCGACCACCTGGAAGGCGCCCGCGAGCGCCTGAGCACCCTCCGCCAGCGCCTCGAAACGATCCGCGAGCAGATCGGAGCGATCGGCAGCTAGCCGCTCTCGGCGGGCGCCGCCGAGAAGACGACCGGGCGGCGCCCCCTTTCTCCCCCGCGGACCCCTGGAACACGCGGCACCTCCTTTGCGTAGTGCACCAGCAAGGAGGTACATCACACCCATGGCAGCTCTCACCCGCTCACGCAACCACAGAATGATCGCCGGTGTCTGCGGCGGCATCGCCGAGTGGCTCGGCTGGGACCCGACCGCGGTCCGCGTCCTCTACATCATCCTGTCGATCTTCCCGGGAGGCGGGATCGCCGGCATTCCGATCTACATCGTGCTCTGGCTGGTGATGCCGGATCCCCAGGACTGACGCCCCGTCAGCGCACGGCCACCTGCTCTTCGTCCAGCCGCTCGGAGGGCTCGCCCTCCTGGTCGGGCCGGTCGGGCCGTTTGGTGATCCGCGCCGGCGGCGGGTCCTCGCCCGGCGGACGCCAGGTCTCCTCGCTCTCGTCGAAGACCGGCAGGTCCGGCTGGCGGCCGCGGCGGGCGTTGACGTGCCAGCCCCAGAGCAGCGACCACTTCATGTAGGTGCCGAACGCCTGGAGCATGCAGAAGACCAGCCCGACCATGCCGTCGAGCACGCCGAGCTGCAGGAAGTAGGTGCGGAAGAAGCGCCAGATGGTACGCCCGAAGACCTCGGGGAAGCCGGAGCGCTTGCCCTCCTTCCACGCCTGGGCGGCGCCCCAGACGCTGTACTTCATGATCCGCCGGATGTACTCGTCCAGCGAATCGACCATGTAGTGCTCCATGGCGTTCTCGAGCACCGGCGCCGGACCGAGGGTGTCCATGTCCGCGTGCACCCGGCGGTTCGGGTAGCGGGCCGTGCCCCGCTTGACCAGCCGCACCACCCGGTCGTGCTGCCAGCCGGAGAACCGGATCCGCCGGCCCAGGAAGTAGGCGCGCCGATCGATGGTGTAGGCGTCATACGCCGGGCCCTCGGCCAGCAGGGTCCGGATCTCGTTCTGGAGGGCCGCGGTGCAGCGCTCGTCCGCGTCGAAGATCAGGATCCAGTCGCATTCGACCTCGTCCATGGCCCAGTTCTTCTGCGCCGCGGAGCCGTAGTAGGTGCGCTGGACGAAGGTCACCTTGTCGAACGCGGAGGCGATCTCCTGCGTCCGGTCGGTGGAGAACGAATCCACGACCAGGATCTGGTCGCACCAGAGGAGCGACTCGATGCAGTCGGCGATGTTCGCCTCCTCGTTGAAGGTCGTGACGATGGCCGAGAGCGTGGGACGGTCAGTGCGGATCGGGGTCGCAGACATGAATCCTCCAACGGTCGATCCTAGCAGGCCCGGGCCGAGCTCCGCGCCTCCGCGCCGCCGGGCGGAGAGAAGGTAGAATCCCGCCCGTGCAAAACGGACACGACCTGTTCAGTGAAGATTGGGCACAGGCCTGGTGCCGGGCGCTCCACGACAGCGAGACCTACCGCGAGGCCGGTGCCGGCTAGACCGCGGCGATCCCATGCGGGCTTACCTCAGTTTCTTCTTCCTGCTGCTGGTCAGCGGGACCAGCAGGCTCCTCTGGCGCCTGCGCTCGGCGTGGATCGGCGATCCTCCGCCCCATCCGTGGCGGCAGGACATCCGGATCTGCGCGATCCTCCACCACACCAGCCTGTACGAGCCGATCTTCGCCGGGGTGCCGCCGGCGAGCTTCCTGATGCGCATCGCCCGCCACGGGGTGGTGCCGGTCGCCGAGAAGACCCTCAACCGGCCGGTCGTCGGTACCTTCTTCAAGCTGGTCGGCAACAACGTCGTGCCGATCACCCGAAAGCGCGACGAGACCTGGCGCCAGGTGGTCAGCCAGGCCGGGCCCCAGTCGATGATCATCATCCTGCCGGAGGGGCGCATGAAGCGCCGCAACGGCCGGGACTCCGAGGGCAAGCCGATGACCGTGCGCGGCGGCATCGCGGACCTCTTGCTGGCGGTCGAGGACGGCTACATGTTGATCGCCTACAGCGGCGGCCTCCACCACGTACAGGCGCCGGGCGAGCGGTTGCCGCGCCTGTTCAAGACCGTGCGCATGAACCTGGAGCTGGTCGACGTCCGGGCCTACCGGGAGCGGCTCCTGGGCGAGGTCGGCGAGGAGGTCTTCCGCCGCGCCGTGGTGTCGGACATGGAGAGCCGACGGGACCGGTTCTGCCCCACCGAAGAGACGATCATCGGCCGGCACGGACCGGTGCGGCCGACCGGCCTCGAAGCGATCGGCTTGCGCGAGGAGAGCGACCTTGACTGAGCACCGCCTGGCACCGCTGCACCGCGAGATCCTGTCCCAGATCGACACGCTGCTCGGCATCGCCGAGGAGCCCGGAGAGTTCCCGGAGGCCCGCACCAGGGTCTCCGGCTGGAGCGCGCTCCAGCACACCGAGCACATGGCCCAGGCGGACGACGGCTCGCTCCACCAGCTCGAAGCCGCCCTCACGCGGGACGGCGGGCCCCGCTTCAAGCTCGCCGGGCGGGTGGTGCTCGCTCTCGGCTGGATTCCACGCGGAGCCGGCAAGGCCCCCGCGGCGAGCCGGCCGGAGGCCCGGAGCCGCGAAGAGGTGGCCGCCGCGCTCCATTCGGTCCGCGACCGGATCGAGGCCCTCGGCGACCGGCTGCCGGAGATCGCCGCCGCCCGCGGCCGGGCCAGCCACCCGGTCTTCGGCGGCCTCCGGCCCGCCCAGTGGCTGCGCTTCCTCCAGGTGCACCACCACCATCACCTGAAGATCGTGGCCGGCATCCGGCGAGCCTACGAGAGCGGCGCGAAATAGGGCGCCCCGGGCGGCGGTTGTCAGGTTCGAGCGACCATGTTCGGACGACGCTTCCATCTGTTCAATCTCTTCGGCTTCCCGGTCCGGGCGGACATCTCCTGGTTCATCGTGGCGGCGCTGTTCGCCGGCTCGTACGCCACCCAGTACCTGCCCGCCCTCTACCCCGGCCTCCCGGAGACGACCTATTGGGCGATGGCGATCGCCCTGACCCTGGGCCTGTTCGGCTCCGTGGTGCTGCACGAGGTTTCCCACGCCCTGACGGCGCGCCAGTACCGGCTGCCGATCGAAGGCATCACCCTGTTCATCTTCGGCGGCGTCGCCGAGATGGCCGACGAGCCGCCCCACCCGCGGGCTGAGTTCGTGGTCGCGGTCGCCGGCCCGGCGGCGAGCCTGGCGATCGGTGCCGGCTGCGGCGCGCTCTGGCTGAGCGGCCCGACCCTCGGCCTGGCGCCGCCCCTGATGGGCGTCCTCGGCCACCTGGCGGTGATGAACCTGATCCTGGTGGCCTTCAACATGATCCCCGCCTTCCCGCTCGACGGCGGCCGGGTGCTGCGCTCGATCCTCTGGGACTTCGGCAAGGACCTGACCCGCGCCACCCGGATCACCGCCGCCATCGGCTCCGGGTTCGGCATCGCCCTGATCCTCCTGGGCGGCGTCCTGTTCGCCGCCGGCTCGTTCGTCGCCGGCGTGTGGAACGTCCTGATCGGCCTCTTCCTGCGCCACGCCGCCCGCCTGTCGTATCGCCAGGTGCTGATCCGCCGGGCGCTCGAGGGGGAGCCGGTCTCCCGCTTCATGCACCAGGAGCCGGTGACCGTGCCGCGGGCGATCTCCATCGAGGACCTGGTGCGGGAGTTCGTCTTGCGCTACCGCTCGAAGATGTTCCCGGTGGTCGACGGTGACCGCCTGGTCGGCTGCGTGACGACCCAGCAGATCCGCCGTATGCCGCGGGAAGAATGGCCGCGCCAGACGGTCGGCTCGATCGCCCAGTCCTGCGCCTCCTGGTGGACCGTTTCGCCGACCACCGACGCCATGGAGGCCCTGACCCGCATGTCGAGCCGCGGAGTGAGCCGCCTGCTGGTGGCCGAGGGCGACCGCCTGGTCGGCGTCCTGTCGCTCACGGATCTGTTGCGCTTCTTCAGCCTCAAGAGCGAGCTGCAGCCCCCCCGCTGAGCCGAGCCGCCCGGTAGAATCGGGCGCCATGACGCGCGACGAAGCGGCCGAGCGGATCGCCGATCTCCGCTCCCAGATCCGCCACCACGACCACCTCTACTACGTCCGGGACAAGCCGGAGATCTCCGACCAGGCGTACGACGCCCTGTTCCGGGAGCTCCGGGACCTCGAGGACGCCTTCCCCGACCTGGTCACCCCCGACTCGCCCACCCAGCGGGTCGCCGGCCAGCCGCTCGACGCGTTCCCCACGGTCGAGCACGCGGCGCCCCTGCTCAGCCTCGACTCGAGCCCGGACGAGGCCCAGCTCCGCCGCTTCGACGAGCGGGTGCGCAAAGCCGTCGAGGGCGAGCTCCCGGTCGCCTACGTGCTCGAGCCGAAGCTGGACGGCGCCTCGGTCGAGCTGGTCTACGAGGACGGGCGCCTCGCCCGGGGATCGACCCGCGGCGACGGCCGGCGCGGCGAGGGGGTGACGGAGAACCTGCGCACCGTCCCGTCGGTGCCTCTCTCGCTCCGCACCGCCGACCGGGCGGCGCCGCCGTTTCTCGCCGTCCGCGGCGAGCTGGTGATGCCGATCGACGGCTTCGAGAAGCTCAACGAGGGGTTGCTCGAAGAGGGCAAGGAGCCGTACGCCAACCCGCGCAACTCGGCCGCCGGGTCGCTCCGCCAGCTCGACCCCCAGATCACCGCGTCGCGCCCGCTCGACCTCTACACCTACGACGTGCTCGCCGCCGACTGGGGGGATGGCGCACCGGTCACCACCCAGGCGGAGGTGCTCGACGCCCTGGCCGCCTGGGGGTTCAAGGTCAACCCGCTGATCCGGCGCGGCGTGGAGGCGGTCGACGCCATCGTCGACTACCACGGCGACCTGATGGAGCGGCGCGACGACCTGGGGTACGAGATCGACGGCGTGGTGATCAAGCTCGACTCCCTGGCAGCGCGCGACGAGATGGGCACCACCTCCCACCACCCGCGCTGGGCCTACGCCTACAAGTTCCCGCCGCGCAAGGAGATCACCCGGGTGCTCAAGATCATCCCGAGCGTCGGCAGGACCGGCGTGGTCACACCGGTGGCCATGCTCCGGCCGGTCGAGCTCTCCGGGGTGACCGTCTCCCGGGCCACCCTCCACAACCGGGAGGAGGTGGCGCGGAAAGACATCCGCGAGGGCGACCGGGTGCGCATTCAGCGGGCCGGCGACGTCATCCCCCAGGTAATCGAGCGGATCGAGGAGCCGGAGCGGGAGCGGGGGCCGAAGTTCGAGCTGCCGAAGAAGTGCCCCTCCTGCGGCACCGAGCTGATCGAGCGCGGCCCGTTCACCGTCTGCCCCAACAGCTTCGAGTGCCCGGCCCAGCTCGCCGGCCGCCTGGTCCACTTCGGCTCCCGCCAAGCCCTCGACGTCGAAGGGCTCGGCGAGGAGACCGCCAAGCTCCTGGTCTCCGAGGGCCTGGTGCGCCACCTGCCGGAGCTCTTCGACCTGAAGGCCGAGGACCTCGCGCCACTCAAGGGCTTCGCCGCCAAGTCGGCCGAGAACCTGGTCGCCGGCATCGAGAAGGCCTCCCACGTCGAGCTGGAGCGTTTCCTGTTCGGGCTCGGCATCCCGGAGGTGGGCGTCACCGTCGCCCGGAACCTGGCCCGGCACTTCCGCTCCTTCGACGCGATCCGGAACGCGGACGCCGAGGCGCTCCAGGAGGTCGACGGGGTCGGCCTGCGGATGGCCGACGAGATCACCACCTTCTTCGCCGAGGAGACCCACCGGGAGGTGCTCGACCGGCTGCTCGACGGCCGGGTCCACCTGATCGAGCCGGAGCCTGAGAAGGACACGGGCCCCAAGCCGCTCGACGGCCTGACCATGGTGTTCACCGGCAGCCTCGAGCGCTTCAGCCGGAGCGAGGCCAAGGAGCTGGCCGCGAACCTGGGCGCCAAGGTCACCGGCTCGGTGTCGAAGAAGACCGACTACGTGGTCGCCGGCGACGACCCCGGCTCCAAGCGGGACAAGGCCGAGGAGCTCGGAGTGACCATCCTTGACGAGGCCGGCTTCGTCTCCCTGATCGAGGAGCGCGGCGGCACGCTCCCTGCCTGAATGAAGAGCTCGCCATGACCAACGCCCAGATCGCTGCCGTCCTGTCCAAGCTCGGCGACCTGCTGGAGATCCAGGGCGCCAACCCGTTCCGGGTGCGCGCCTACCGGAACGCCGCCCGCACCGTCGAGGCCGAAACCACGCCGCTCGAGCGCTTCGCCGAGGAGGGGCGGGAGCTGACCGAGCTGTCCGGCATCGGCAAGGACATGGCGCAGTCGATCCAGGAGCTGAACGAGACCGGCAAGCTGTCGATGCTCGAGGAGATGTTCGAGATCGTGCCGCGGACGCTCCTCGACCTCGTGCACCTCCCCGGCGTCGGGCCGAAGAAGACCAAGAAGCTGTGGGAAGAGCTCGGCGTCACCTCGGTCGACGAGCTCGAAAAGGCGGCCAACGCGGGGCGGGTGGCGGAGCTCGACGGCTTCGGCGCCAAGAGCCAGGAGAAGATCCTCACCGGCATCGCCGAGTGGCGCCAGCACCAGGAGCGCATGCCCCTGGGCGACGCCGACCACCAGGTGGAGCCGCTGGTCGCCTACCTGTCCGAGCTGCCCCAGGTGGAGCGGCTGGAGGTGGCCGGGAGCTACCGCCGCCGGCGCGAGACCGTCGGCGACATCGATCTCCTCGCCATCGCCACCGAGCCGGAGCCGGTCATGGAGCGCTTCCTCGCCTACCCCGAGGTCGAGCGGGTGGACATGAGCGGCACCACCCGCGGCAGCGTGGTCCTGGGCTCGGGGCTCCAGGTCGACCTCCGGATCGTGCCGCCGGAGAGCTACGGCGCGGCGCTGGTCTACTTCACCGGCTCCAAGGAGCACAACATCAAGCTCCGCCAGCGGGCGCTCCAGAAGGGCCTCCGGGTCTCCGAGTACGGCGTGTTCGAGAGCGACCCGTCCGAGGAAAAGTCCGCCGAGGAGAAGGCCGATCCCAAGGCCGGCAAGCGGGTGGCCGGGGCGACCGAAGAGGAGGTTTACAAAGCGCTCGACCTCGACTGGGTGCCGCCCGAGCTGCGCGAAGACCGGGGCGAGGTGGACGCCGCCGCGAGCCACTCCCTGCCGCGGCTGATCGAGCTGGGCGACTTGAAGGGCGACCTCCAGATGCACTCGACCTGGTCGGACGGCAAGAACAGCGTCGAAGAGATGCTCGAAGGGTGCGCCGCCCGCGGCTACGAGTACTTCGCCTTGACCGACCACTCCCAGTCGCTGGCCATGACCGGCGGCCTGGACGAGAAGCGGCTCCGCGAGCAGTGGAAGGAGATCGACGAGGTGGCCGCGCGCCATCCGGAGATCCGGTTCCTCAAGAGCCAGGAGGTCGACATCCTGGCCGACGGCACCCTCGACACGGACGATGAGGCTCTCAAAGGCCTCGACATCGTGCTGGTCTCCGTCCACTCCCGCTTCGAGCTGCCGGAGAAGGAGCAGACGGAGCGGATCTTGAAGGCGGTCTGCCACCCGCTGGTCAACATCCTGGCCCACCCGACCGGCCGCATCCTCGGCCGCCGGAAGCCCTACCCCTTCGACGTCGACAAGGTCCTCCGGGCCTGCAAAGACCACAACGTGGCGGTCGAGCTCAACGCTCACCCCGAGCGTCTCGACCTCAAAGATACCCACCTCATCCGCGCCCGCGAGCTGGGCATCCCCGTCGTCATCTCGACCGACGCCCACGGGGTCAAGGAGCTCGGCCTGATCCGCTACGGCATCGAGCAGGCCCGCCGGGCATGGCTCCAGCCCAAGCACGTCTTGAACACCCGGCCGGTGGACGAGGTGTTGAAGATGCTGGCGAAGTAGAAAGCCCGTGACAATCCGCAGCGGGGGCCGACGTGGGGCCGTCCGTCGGGGGTGGCCCCGCCTGGGGACGGCGCGCGTCGGTTGCCAGAACGGGGTCTATCGCGCGCCTCGTTGGCGGCCGCGCGTGTCCACTTCAGCCTGATCACCGCTCCCGCGGGCGCGTCCGCCAGCGCCCCTGGCAGGGCCACCCCCGACGGACGGCCTGTGCCACCGGCGTTGACTTCGCCGATACGGAGGAGACATCGGCCACCCCAGCATCCGAGCGAAAACGCGGCTGCCGGGGGTCACCTTCCTAAGCGAACCGCTGACGGACCGCGAGAATCAAACGCGGCCCCCGCCCCCGCCTTAACGAGCGGTCAACTGCGAGATCGGGCACATCGCTCCGCAGTCCCAGAGTCGCCCCACGCGGTTGACGTTGTCGCGCGTCGTGCCGTTCCCTATGGCCTGGACGTACGGGATCTTGGGCTGACCGGGGGTCTTCGCCACTGCCACCCGGATGACCTTGTACGCGGGATGAAGATCCAGGGAAACCTCCTCGACCATCCTTGGGCGAGGCACTCCGAGCCGGCAAATGGTCAGTAGGCGTTCGTCCGCGGCGAGGCTGTTCCCCGCCTTCTTGGCCTTCCCCTTCTTCTTGGCGGGAAGAGGAGTCGGTTTCCTTCCGTCCAGCGTCTGAAACTCCTCGTAGATCAGCTCGATGACCTCACCCGGTCGCTGCTTGATGTTCGCCGCGCGCTTGTCCGTCAGCGCAACTTCCCTCTTGGGATTGGGCTGGACACGGGCCGGGCAGCAGGTAGGAACATGCATCGCCTCCAGGGTGTGGCCGTGGAAGCCGGCCTTCTTCTCCGCCTCAAACAGTTTCCGAGGGACATGGAACCGGCAGACGTTGTAGGTGTCGTTGGCCCGGTTCTTACCATCGCGATTGCCGAAGATGAACTCAGCCATCGGTCCCCTCCTTTCGTAGAGTCCGCCCTTCGGCAGCTCGGCGATCGCAGGACCCCGCGGCGGATCGGACCCGCGGAGAACGAGGACCCGTGGCTTTGCGCCCCCAGATCGATTCGGGGTTGCCCTTTCG
>Ga0210074_1000057_pt1 | contig 50308 bp, 6 predicted proteins | sample China_Galinas_Co_FD_184860 | JGI IMG/M metagenome (GOLD analysis project Ga0210074, IMG submission 184860) | Wetland microbial communities from San Francisco Bay, California, USA, that impact long-term carbon sequestration -... | ecosystem: Environmental > Aquatic > Marine > Wetlands ... | reverse complement strand
CCGCCGCGGCGCTCTCTCCGGGCACGGCGCCTCCACCCGCCGCCGCGGGCCGCTCGGCCGAGCGCCAGAGGGCGAACATGACCTGGAACAGGGAGGCCGGCGGACCGGCGGCTCGACCGGCTGGAGCGCTTGAACCGGCTGGACCGGTCGGGCCGCCGGGGTCGCCGGGGTCGCCGGGGCCAGGGCTCCGCCGCGCGCCGGGGCCGGTCGCGTTTCCCAGCGCCTCCCGCCGCCGGGCCACCGCCTCCACCAGCCGGTCGAACGGGACGTTGCCCCGCGAGTGGGCGTCGAGGGCCGTCTCCCGCACCCGGCCGAGCAGCTCGCGGAAGCTCGGGTCGCCGTCGAGGTCGGCCCGGAGCACCCGGGTGTCGACGAAGAACCCGACCGTGCCCTCGAGCTCCCGCCGGTCCCGGTTCGCCACCGGGGTGCCGACCAGGAAGCCGGTCCGGCCGGTGGCGCCGTGGAGCAGCAGGTCGAACGCCGCGAGCAGGGTCATGAAGAGGGTCGTCCCTTCGGCCCGGGAGAGCGCCCGCAGCCCGGTGGCCAGCTCGCCCGGCAGGTGGACGACCGCGAGCCCGCCCCGGCGCGCGCCCGCTGCCGGAGCCGCCGGCCGCGGCCGGTCGGTCGGCAGCTCGAGGGCCTCGGGGGGACGGGACGAGCCGCCGGTCAGCGCGTCGGCCCAGTCTTCGAGCCGGGACTCGAGCCGGGCTTCGAGCTGGGCATCGAGCCGGGCATCGGGTCGGGCCTCGAAGGGTGCGGCCGGCTCCGGGCTCTCCAGGAGCCGTCGCTCCCACAGCGCGTAGTCGGCGGCCTGGAGCACCGGCTCCGCCAGCCCGGCGAGCGCGGCCGCCGCCGGAGGGCGGATCGACTCGGACAGGTACCCGGCGGCGAAGGCGCCGTAGAGGGCGATCAGCTCGCGGCGCACGATCTCCAACGACACGCCGTCGGCCGCGATGTGGTGGACGACGAAGGCGAAGACCTGCTCCGTCTCCTGCTCACTCGGCTCTCGAGCGGGCTCCTCCGGCTCCCGACCGGGCTCCCGGCCCGGCTCCCGAGCGGGGGCCGGCCCGGAGACCCCCAGGTCGAAGACCGTCGCGCGCCAGACCGGACCACGGGCGAGGTCGAACGGGCGGCGGGCGAAATCGGTCGCCCGGCGCCGGGCCTCCGCCTCCCGGCGCTCCCCTCGAGGCAGACCGCTCAGATCGACCACGGGCAGCGCCACGCTGGGCCGGCCCGCGTCCGCGGGCTCGGCCGGTGCGATCGCCTGCCGCGGCTCGCCGGCGCGGGCTCCGGTGGCACCCCACACGCCGGGCGTCCCGTTCGCCGTCCCGTCGTCCACAAAGACCGGATAGCTCGTCCGGAGCACCTCGTGGCGGCGGACGACCTCTGCCAGGGCGGCCGCCAGGGCCGTCCGGTCCAGGCCCGGTCGATCGAAGCCGCTTTCCTCCGAGGGCACCGCGCGGAGGCACAGGGTGAGCGGCAGGTTGAACGTCGGATCGCCCGGCTCCAGGCGGTCCAGGAACCAGAGCCGGCGCTGGCCCGCCGAGAGCGGCAACGCGGCGTCGGCCGCGGGCTCCCAGCCGGGCAGCGCGGCGCGGGGAACCGGCCCGGCCTCCACCGGGCCGCCCCGAAGCTCCTCCACCGCCGCCGCCAGGGCGGCCAGGGACGAGCGCTCGAACAGGCGCCGGAGCGGCACGTCGACGCCCAGCACGTCCCGCACCCGGGCCAGCATGCGGACCGCCACCAGGGAGTGGCCGCCCAGGGCGAAGAAGTCGTCCTCCGGACCGATCGACGGCGCCTCCAGGGCGAGCACGTCGGCCCAGATCCCGGCGAGCACCTCCTCCACCGGACCCATGGGCTCGGGCGGCCGGCCGGTCTCCTCGCCCCGGCTCCCCCGCCTCCCCGCGGCGGCCGCCGGCTCGGGCAGCGCCCGGCGGTCGAGCTTGCCGTTGGGGGTCCGGGGCAGAGCGTCCAGGACGACGAACGCGGCCGGCACCATGTGCGCCGGCAGGGTCCGGGCCAGCGCCGCCCGCCAGCGGGACGGGTCGGGCACGGCGGCGACCGGCTCCGCGGACGAGGGCCGCAGCGGACAGACGTAGGCCACCAGCCGCTGGCCGCCGGAGGGGCTGGCCGGGTCCCGCCGCGGCACCACCACCGCCTCCCCCACCCCGGACAGTGCCGCGAGCGCGGTCTCGATCTCTCGCGGCTCGATGCGGAAGCCGCGGATCTTGACCTGGTGGTCGATCCGGCCGAGGAAGTCGAGCCTCCCGTCGGGCAGCCAGCGCACCAGGTCGCCGGTGCGGTAGAGGCGGCCGCCCGCTCCGGCCGCCCCGGAGAAGGGGTCGGGCACGAAGCGCTCGGCGGTCGCCGCCGGCCGGCCCAGGTAGCCGCGGGCCAGCCCGGCGCCGCCCAGGCAGAGCTCTCCCGACGCGCCGATCGGCGCCGGAACGCCGTCGCCGTCGAGCACCACCGCCCGGGTGCCGGCGACCGGCCGGCCGATGGACGGGGTCCGCCCCGCCCGGCGGTCGTCCGCGGTCCAGGGCGCCCAGGTCGAGTAGGTGGTGTCCTCCGACGGGCCGTAGAGGTCGACCACCCGGCGAACCCCCGGCTGGGCAGCGATCCGCTCGGCCAGCTCCCGCGGGAGGGGCTCGCCGGCCAGGTTCACGGTGGTGATCGACGGCGGCAGGCCGCCCGCGGCGAGCAGCGCCTCGGCCGCCGACGGCACCGTGTCGAGCAGCGTGATCTCGCCGGCGGCGCTCAGGCGCGGCAACTCCAGGGCGTCGGCGGCGAGGACGACGGTGCCGCCCCGGGCCAGGGGGACGAAGATCTCGAACACCGAGAGGTCGAAGCTGATCGAGGTGGACGCGGCGACCGCGGCCAGCTCGGCGTCCGAGAAGGCGGCTCCCGCCCAGTGCACCAGGGCGACCGCGCTCCGGTGCTCGATCGCCACCGCCTTGGGCTTCCCCGTCGAGCCGGAGGTGTAGATCAGATACGCCAGGTTCTCCGGCTCGGTCCGGTTGGCGCTCCAGAAGAGCGAGCCGGCGGAGTCGTGGTGCGCGGTCTCCGCGGGCCCGCCGTCGGCGATCTGGTCGACCAGGAGGGTCGGCAGGCCGTGCTCCGGCAGCCGATCGGCGACGGCGCTCTCGGTGATCACCGCGCGAGCGCCGGAGTCCTCGAGCATCAGGGCGAGCCGCGCCGCCGGGTAGTCCAGATCGAGGGGGACGTAGGCGGCGCCGGCCTCGAGCACGCCGAGGAGGGTGGCGACCAGGTCGGCCGTTCGGGGAAGGGCCACCGCCACCCGCGCCTCCGGCACCGCCGCCTCCGGCACCAGCCGGCGAAGCCGATGGGCGATCGCCAGGGCGCGCCGGCGGAGCCGGCGGTAGGTCCAGCGCTCGGTGTCAGCGACCGGGGCGACCAGGGCGTCGGCGTCCGGCGTGCGGGCCGCCTGGGCGGCCACCAGCTCGTGCAGGCAGACCGCCGAGGGCGCGAGGGGCGCGCCGTGGGCCCACTCGACCAGCACCTGGTGGCGCTCCGCGGCGGGCAGGGCCGGCAGCGCCGAGAGCGGCCGGTCCGGGGCCTCGGCGATCGCCTCGAACAGGGCGTCGAGCCGGGCGAGCAGGCGGCCGACGGTCGCGCCGTCGAAGCGGTCGGTGGCGTACTCGATGCCGGAGCGCAGCCGGTCCCCGGCGTCCTCGAGATGGAGGTGGAGATCGAACTTCGCCGTCCCGGTGTGGACCGCCAGGGGCTCGACGACCAGGGCCCCCCACTGCCTCCGGCGGCCGCCCGAGCCGACCCCGCGGCCGACCCCGCTTTCAGCGGACGCCGCGGCGGGCTCGAGCAGGGTCGCCATGACCTGGAACAGGGGGTTGGCGTCCAGGCTCCGCTCCGGCTGGAGCTCTTCCACCAGCTTCTCGAACGGCACCTCGGCGTGGTCGTAAGCGCCGAGGGCGGCGTCGCGCACCCGGCCGAGGACGGACCGGAAGGCCGGGTCGCCGCCCAGGCCGGTGCGGACAACCAGGGTGTTGACGAAGAAGCCGATCAGGCCCTCGAGCTCCGCCCGGTCGCGGTTGGCCACCGGGGTGCCGACCGCGAGATCCGTGGCACCGGTCAGCCGGTGGAGCAGCACGTCGAAGGCGGCCAGGCAGAGCATGAACAGGGTCGCTCCCTCTCGCCGCGCCAGCGCCCGGAGCGCTTCCAGGCGGCCGGCGGCGAGGGTGCGCTCCCGCAGGCCGCCGCGGCCACTGGGGACCGCCGGACGGGGTCGGTCCGCCGGCAGGTCGAGCGGCGTGGGGCCGCCCGGACCGCTCGCGCCGTGTGGGCCGGGTGAGCCGTCCTCCGAAGCGTCCGATCCCAGGCGGTCGCGCCACCAGGCCAGCTCCCCCGCCAGGGCCGGGCCGGCGAGGCGACGGCGCTGCCAGGCGGCGAAGTCGGCGTACTGGAGGGATGGCTCCGGCAGGGGCGAGAGGCGGCCCGCGGCGAACGCCTCGTAGAGGGCGCCCAGCTCGCCCAAGAGGACGCCCACCGACCAGCCGTCGCCGGCGATGTGGTGCAGGACCAGGGAGAGGACGTGCTCTTCAGGACCGAGGCGGACCAGCACTGTGCGCAGCACCGGCCCTCGGGCCAGGTCGAACGGACGGCGGGCGGCACGCCGCAGCAGGCGGCGGAGCGCCTTGCCCCGCGCCGCCCGCTGCGCTCTCCGCTTATCCGTGCCCGGCTCGGGTTCGACAGACAAGGCAGACAGGGCGGACAGGTCGACCATGGGCGGCGCCGGATCGAACGCGGAGCCGGCCATGGCGGAGGCCGGCGTCACCTCCAGGACCGGCCGACCCGCCGCCGTCGGATAGGCGGTCCGCAGGACCTCGTGGCGGCGGACCAGCTCCCGCAGGGCGCGCGCCAGAGCCGCCGGGCGGAGCGGACCGGCGAGGGCCAGGGTCAGGGGGATGTTGGCTCCGGCGCCGCCCCCCTCGAGCAGGTCGAGGAACCAGAAGCGCTCCTGGCCGAAGGAGAGGGGCAGGGGCCTCCCGTCCCGGGGGATCGGCTCCGGACCCGGATCGACGATGGAATCGACGCCCCGATCGGAGCCCCGGTCGGAGCTGGGAGCGGCGCCGGCTCTCCGGCCGCCGGCCGCGCGGTCTTCGCCCCGCTCGATCCTGCCCGCCTCCCCGGTCGCCTCGATCCCTCCGGTCTCCTCCATCTCACCGCTCGGGCCGCTCGGGCCGCTCCGGTCGAGGGCCTCGATCTGCTCCGCCAGGCCCGCCACCGTCGGCGCCTCGAACAACCGCCGGAGCGGCAGGCGGACGCCGAACGCCGAGCGCACCCGGGAGATCACCTGGGTCGCCAGCAGCGAGTGGCCGCCCAGGGCGAAGAAGTCGTCGTCCACCCCCAGGCGCTCCGCCTCGACGCCGAGCAGCTCGCCCCAGATCGCGGCCAGGGCGCGCTCCGTCTCGGTCCGCGGGGCCGTCCGGTCACCCGCCGCCACGGCGGCGCCCGGTGCGCCCGGGTCGGGCAGCGCCTTGCGATCCACCTTGCCGGTCGGGCCGAGGGGCAGGGCGTCGAGGACGACCAGGGACGACGGCACCATGTAGGCCGGCAGCCGCTCGGCGAGCCCGGCGCGCAGGCTCTCAGCCAAACGCTCGGCCGGCCGGCCGGCCAGGTCGTCGCGCCCGGCGTCCGCGGGCCGCTCCGCGGCGGGCACCACGTAGGCGACCAGGCGCTGATCCCCCGCCGCGCCACCGGCACGGGCCACCACCACCGCCTCCGCCACCTCCGGCCGGGCGGTGAGCGCCGCCTCGATCTCTCCGGGCTCGATGCGGAAGCCGCGCACCTTCACCTGGTGATCGATCCGGCCCAGGAAGACGAGGCTGCCGTCCGGCTGCCAGCGCACCAGGTCGCCGGTCCGGTAGACCCGCTCGCCGCTCGCCCCCGGCCCGGCGCCGGACGCCCCGGGCTGCCCGACCCGATCCCCGGCCGAACCCTCTGCCGGATCGGGCAGGAAGCGCTCGGCAGTCAGGGCCGGCCTGCCCAGGTAGCCGCGGGCGAGGCCGGCGCCCCCGGTCACCAGCTCGCCGGGCACGCCGATCGGCACCGGCCGCAGCGCCCGGTCGACGACCCGCGCCGTGGTGTGGTCGATCGGCCGCCCGATCGGCACCGGCGCGGGGATGGTCTGCGCGGGCGGCATCCGGTGGATGGTGGTGAAGGTCGCATTCTCGGTCGGCCCGTAGGCGTCGACCAGGAGCGTGCGCGGCAGGGCCTTGCGCACCCGGCGGAGAGCCTCCGGGTCGACCACGTCGCCTCCGGACATCAGGCTCCGCAGGCTCGTCAGCGGGGTGACGTCCGCCTCCGCCACCTGGTGGAAGAGGCCGGCGGTGATGAACAGGTCGGTGACCCGCTCGCGGGCGGCGGTGGCGATCACCTCCTCGACCGCCAGCGGCCCGGGCGGCGCGAGGGCGAGCCGCCCGCCCCGGCAGAGGGCGCCCCAGATCTCCAGGGTCGAGGCGTCGAAGGGGATCGGCGCGAGCTGGAGGACTGTGGAACCCGGCCCGAAGAAGGCATAGCCGCGCGCCAGGATCAGCCGGACGATGCCCCGGTGGGAGAGGACCACCCCCTTCGGCCGGCCCGTGGAGCCGGAGGTGTAGAGGGTCGAGGCCGCCCGGTCCGGAGAGGAGGGCGTGCTAGAGATGGACGTGCCAAGGGAGCCGACGCCGGGAGACTCCGCCGGTCCCGCATCGAGCCCGAATCGATCGAGCCGGTCGAGATCGAGCACGGGCACCGGCTCTCCGCGCGCGGCGTCCGTCAGGCCGTCCGGCAGAACGGCGCCGCGGGTGACGATGAGCGCCAGGTCCGCGTCCTCGGCCATGAAGGCCAGCCGGTCGGCCGGGTAGGACGGGTCGAGGGGGACGTAGAAGCCGCCCGCCTCGAGCACGGCGAGGAGGGTCAACATCAGGTCGATGGAGCGCTCGATCGCCACCCCGATCGCGCGCTCCGGAGCCCCCTCCGTCCCGAGGCCCCCGCCGCAGCAGGCGGCGATCGCACCGGCCAGGCGCCGGGAGCGGGCGAGCAGGGCGCCGTAGGTCAGGTGCCGCGGTCCGTCGGGGCTCGTCTCAGAGATGGCCACCGCGTCCGGCGTCGCGGCGGCCGAGCGAGCGACCAGCTCGTAGACCGAGAGCTCCTCCAGCACCGCCTCCGCCGAGGTGCCGGCCGGCCGCAGCCACTCGACCGCCACCTGGTGGCGTTCGGCGGCGGTGAGGAGCGGCAGGGCGTCGATCGGCCGCCCCGGGTCTTCCGCCGCACCGAGCAGCAGGGTCTCGAGATGCCCCAGCAGCCGGCGCACGGTGGAGGCGTCGAAGAGCGCCGTGCGGTACTCGGCCGACAGCACCAGGCCGGCGCCACCGTCGTCGCTCTCCACGGCTTCACCAGATCGGCCGCCCCCGCCGGAGAGCTCGCCCGCGCCCTCGGTGGCGTGGAGCGACAGGTCGAACTTGGCGGAGCGGTTGTGGACCGAGAGCAGCTCGGCGACCAGCGCGCCGTCCACCGCCTCCCGAGAGTCCCAGACGCGGCGCCGGGCGATCTCGGACGCCGCCAGGTGGGCGAACATCACCTGGAAGAGGGGCGTGCCGGAGAGCATCCGCTCGGGGTGGAGCGCCTCGACCAGGCGCTCGAACGGCACCTCGGCGTGAGCGAAGGCGCCCAGGGAGGCCTCCCGCACCCGGGCGAGGAGCGTGCGGAAGGTCGGGCTCGTCCCGTCCCCGGACCCAGGGTCCCCCGCGTCGGCCCGCACCACCAGGGTGTTGACGAAGAAGCCGACCAGGCCCTCGATCTCGCTCCGGGAGCGGTTGGCGATCGCCGTGCCGATGGCGAGGTCGGTGGTGCCGGTGATCCGCGCCAGCAGGGCGTCGAGGGCCGCCAGCAGCACCATGAAGGCCGTCGCCCCTTCGCGGGCGGCCAGGGCCCGCACCCGGGCGGCGGCGTCCGGCCCGAGGCGGCGGGAGACGACCGCGCCCTCCGGGCTTTCGACCCGGGGCCGCGGCCGGTCCGTCGGCAGCTCGAGCGGCGGGGGCGGCGGGTCGAGCCGTTCGCGCCACCAGGCGAGCTCGGCGTCGAGGACTGTGCCACTCAGCACCCGGCGCTGCCAGGCGGCGTAGTCGGAGTACTGAATCGGCAAGGGCCGAAGGAGCGGCAGGGTCGGCCGGCCTTGCCCCCTATCCTGTCGATAAAGCGCTTCGAGATCGTCGGCGAGGACGCCGATCGACCAGCCGTCGGTGGCGATGTGGTGGACGTCGAGGAGCAGGACGTGCTCCTCCTCCGGGTCCGGGTCCGTGCGCGGGCCGGGGTCCGAGTCCGGATTCGGGTCCGCTTCCGGGCCAGCCGCGGCGAGGACGATCAGCGCCGCCCGGAGCACCGGCCCCCGGGCCAGGTCGAACGGCCGCCGGGCGTCGTCCGCAAGCAGGCGGCGCGCCTCCGGCTCCCGGCGGGCCCCGATCGGACCGGGCAGGGCGGTCAGGTCGATCACCGGCAGGGGGACGCGAGCGGCCGGCCCCGCTCCGGCCTCCCCCTCGCTGGCGGCCGGGGCGATCCGCTGCACCGGCCTGCCCTCCGGCGCGGCGTAGGTGGTGCGGAGGATCTCGTGGCGGGCGACGAGGCCGTCCAGGGCCCGCGCCAGGCGCGGGCGCGAGAGCGGGCCGCGCAGGCGGAGCGGCGACGGCACCGTGTAGCCGGCGTCGCCGTCCTGGAGCTGGTCGAGGAACCAGAGCCGCTCCTGGCCGAAGGAGAGGGGAAGATCGCCGCCGCCCGCCCGGGGGCGCTCGATGGGCCGGATCGGCTCGCTCGAACCGGCCGGGCCGGCGCCACCGGCCTCAGCGGTCCCACCGGCTCCACCGGCCACGCGGCGTTCGATCGCCGCCGCCAGCGCCTCCAGGGTCGGCGTCTCGAACACCTGACGCAGCGGCACCTCGACGCCGAAGACCGCCCGCAACCGGCTGACCAGGCGGGCGGCGAGCAGGGAGTGGCCGCCGCGGCGGAAGAAATCGTCGTGGCGGCCGGTGGCGCCGCCGCCGAGGAGCTCGGTCCAGAGGCCGGCGAGGATCTCCTCCACCTGGGTCCGGGGCGCCTCCTCCGCGGCCCCCCGGTCCGCTCCGGGCGTCCGCTCCGGTAGCGGCAGAGCCTTCCGGTCGACTTTCCCGCTCGGCGTGTGAGGCAGGGCCTCCAGCACCACCAGGTCGGCCGGCACCATGTAGGCCGGCAGGTGGGCGGCCAGGTGCTCCTCGAGACGATCGGTCGTCGCCTCCCCCGCCGCCGCTCCCTCCAACAGGGTCACGTACCCCGCCAGCGCCTTGCCGGCCACCGGGTCGTCCCAGGCGATCACCGCCGCCTCGGCCACCGCCGGGTGGCGCGCCAGGGCGGCCTCGATCTCCCCGAGCTCGATGCGGAAGCCGCGCACCTTGACCTGGTGGTCGATCCGGCCGAGGAAGTCCAGGCGGCCGTCGGCCAGGCGCCGCACCAGGTCGCCGGTGCGGTAGAGGCGGGTTCCCCGCTCCCCCGAGATCCCGTCGGGCACCCAGCGGCCGGCAGTGAGGCCGGGCCGCCCCAGGTAGCCGCGCGCCAGGCCCGCGCCGCCCAGAAGAAGCTCGCCGGGCACACCGATCGGCGCGAGGGTGCCGGCCGGATCGACCACGTAGGAGCGGGTGCCGGCGATCGCCCGGCCGATGGTCGGTTCCCGGAGCTCTCTCCGGGGCACCTCCGCCCAGGTGGAGTAGGTGGTGTCCTCCGACGGCCCGTACAGGTTGCACACCCGGCCGACGCCCGGGAGCGCGTAGAGCCGCTCGACCAGCTCCCGCTGGAGCGGTTCGCCGGCCAGGTTGACCGTCGTCCGCCCGCTCGCGGTGGGCAGGCTGCCGGCGCGGACCAGCTCGGCCGCGCTCGACGGCACCGTGTTGACCAGGGTCACCTCGGCCGCCGCCGGCACCTCCGGCAGGGCCAGGGCGTCGGCGGCCAGGATCACCCGGCCGCCCCGGGCGAGGGGCACGAAGATCTCAAACACGGAGAGGTCGAAGCTGATCGAGGTCACCGCCGCCACGCCGGCCAGCTCGGCGCTCCCGAACGCTTCCCGCGACCAGGCGACGAGGGCCACCGCCGCCCGGTGCTCGATCGCCACGCCCTTGGGCCGGCCGGTCGAGCCGGAGGTGTAGATCAGGTAGGCCAGGTTGTTGGGCGTCGGGCACTCGGGCGTCGGCCATCCCGCCGTGGGCGCGGAGCCGGTCGCGCGCGGGTCGTCGGCGGCCCGGTCGATCGGGACCTCGGTCCAGCCCCCCGACCGGATCGACTGGCTCGATCGCATCGGCTGGACCGGCCGGATCGACCCGGTCGGGCCGATAGAACGCGCCGGATCGTAGCGATCGAGCGGGTCGGTCTCGAGCGGCACCACCGCCGCGGCCGTCCCCGCCACCAGGGAGCGGGCCAGCTCCCGGTGGCGGCCGTCGGCCAGCACCGCCGCGGCCGCCGAGTCCTCGATCATCAGCTCCAGGCGCTCCCGCGGGTACTTGGGGTCCAGGGGGACGTAGGCGCCGCCGGCGCGGAGCACCCCGAGCAGCCCGGGCACCAGGTGGGCGGAGCGCTCGGCGCAGACGCCGACCCGCATCTCCGGTCCGACGCCGAGGGCCCGCAGACGCCCGGCGATGCGCTCGGCCCGTTCGATCAATTCGCGGTAGGTGAGCCGCTCGCGGCCGGCGACCAGGGCCTCCGCGTCCGGCGTGCGCGCGGCCTGGGCGTAGACGAGCTGGTGCAGGCAGGACCCGGCCCGACTCCCGACTGCCGGCCCGTCCGGGACCGGGCCCTGCGCCGGCTCGCCCGCGCTCCCCCACTCGGCGAGCACCTGGTGGCGCTCGGCCGGCGCCAGCAGGGGCAGCGCCGCGAGCGGCAGCGCGGGGGCCGCGGCGGCGCCCAGCAGCAGCGTCTCGAGAGATCGCGCGAGCCGCGCCACCGTCGTGGCATCGAACAGCTCGGTCCGGTAGACCAGCCCCAGGGAGAGGGCGTCCCCCTCGTCCACCGCGTGGAGCGACAGGTCGAACTTGGCCGAGCCGTTGTAGGCGTCGGGCAGCTCCGCCGCGAGGTCGCCCCAGCGCTGGCGCCGGCCGACCTCCGAGGCGGCGAGGTGGGCCAGGAGCACCTGGAAGAGGGGCGAGCGGGCCAGCGACCGATCGGGGGCCAGCTCCTCGACCAGGCGCTCGAACGGCACCTCGGCGTGGGCCCAGGCGCCGAGGGCGGCGTCGCGCACCCGGTCGAGCACGGCGGCGAACGACGGATCGCCGGCGAGGTCGGTGCGGATCACCAGGGTGTTGACGAAGAAGCCGACCAGGGGCTCGATCTCCTGCCGGGTCCGGTTGGCCACCGGCGTGCCGATGGCCACGTCGTGCTGGCCGGTGATCCGGGCGATGAGGGCGTCGAGGCCGGCGAGGAGGACCATGAACAGGCTCGCCCCCCGATCGCGACCGAGCGCGCGCAGGCCGGCCACCGCCGCGGCCCCCAGCCGGCGGCTGACCACGGCGCCGCGCGGGCTCTCCACCGCCGGGCGCGGCCGGTCGGTGGGCAGCTCGAGGACCGCCGGCGCGGGGGTCAGGCGCTCGCGCCAGTAGGCGACGGAGCCGGCGAGCCCGTCTCCCGCCAGCCCGCGGCGCTGCCACGCGGCGTAGTCGGCGTAGCGGACCGGCAACGGGGCCAGCGCGGCCTTCCTCCCGCCGCGCGCCGCTTCGTACAGGGCACCCAGGTCGCGCAGCATCACCCCCAGGGACCAACCGTCGGTGGCGATGTGGTGGACGTCCAGGGCGAGCACGTGCTCGGACGGACCGGCGACGACGAGAACCGCCCTGAGCACCGGTCCGCGCGCCAGGTCGAACGGCCGGCGGGCGTCGGCGGCGACCAGGCGGGCGGTCTCGGCACGGCGGCGCTCCGGGGAGAGGCCGGAGAGGTCGAGGCGCGCCAGGGGCAGGCGCAGGGGGCGGATCGGGATCACCCGCTGGACCGGCCGGCCGTCGACCTCCGGGTAGACGGTGCGGAGGACCTCGTGGCGCGTGATCAGCACCCCGAGGGCGCGCTCCAGGGCCGCCGGGTCGAGGGGACCGGTCAGCGTGAGCGGCGTCGGCACGGTGTAGCTGGCGTCCCCGGGGGTCAGGCGGTCGAGGAACCAGAGCCGCTCCTGGCCGAAGGAGAGGGGGGCGTCGCGCCCGGCGCGCGGAGCCGCCACGATCGGTCCGAGGGGATCGAGGGGCCCGAGGGGATCAACCGGCGCGGTCGGCGGTGCCGCTCCGGCGCCCTCCGCCGCCCTATCCAGGGCCAGCCGCTCCTCCTCCACCGCCCGCGCCAGACCGGCCACGGTCGGGGTCTCGAAGACCCGGCGGAGCGGCAGCTCGACGCCGAAGACGCCGCGCAGGCGGGTGACCAGGCGGGCGGCGAGCAGGGAGTGGCCGCCCAGGTGGAAGAAGTCGTCCTCCACGCCGATCTCGGCGCCTTCGCCAGCCGGATCCCCGTCCGGAGCCCGCCCAGCAGCCTGATCCGGAGCGGGCGTCAACCCGAGCAGCTCGCGCCAGAGTTCGAGGATCACCTGCTCGGTCGGCGTCCGGGGAGCGACCGCGACGCCGGCACGCTCCGCCGTGAGATCGGGCTCCGGCAGGGCCCGGCGGTCGACCTTGCCCGTGGCGCCCAGGGGCAGCTCCGCCAGGACGACGAAGGCGGACGGCACCATGTAGGAGGGCAGGCGCTCGCCCAGATGGTCGCGTAGGCGGGCGGGCAGCTCCGCGCCCCGTCGCTCCAGAGCCTCCTCGGGGTCGCCGAGAGACGGGGCCGGCACGACGTAGGCGACCAGCCGCTTGTCCCCCGCACCGCCGCTGGAGGGCGACCCAGCGGCCGCGCCCCGGGCCACCACCACCGCCTCGGCCACCTCCGGATGGGCGGCGAGGGCGGTCTCGATCTCCCCCGGCTCGATGCGGAAGCCGCGGATCTTGACCTGCTGGTCGATCCGGCCGAGGAACTCCAGCACGCCGTCCGGGCGCCGGCGTACCAGGTCGCCGGTGCGGTAGAGCCGGGCGCCCGCGCCGGCGGAAGGACCGGAGGAAGAGGCCGGATCGCCGGCGAACGGGTCGGGCACGAAGCGCTCGGCGGTCAGGGCGGGACGGCCGGCGTAGCCCCGGGCCAGCCCGGCGCCGCCGGTCACCAGCTCGCCCGGAACGCCGATCGGCACCGGCCGCAGCGCTCCGTCGACCACGTGGACGGTGGTGCGGGCGATGGGCCGGCCGATGGGGATCGCGCCGGCCGCGGCGTCGGCCGCGGAGACCCGGTGGCAGCAGGTGAAGGTGGTGTTCTCGGTCGGCCCGTAGCCGTTGATCAATCGGACACCCGAGCGGGTTCCCGACGAGGTGCCCGGCGAGGTGCCAGGTACTTGGTGGTGGCTGCCCGGCGAGGTGCCAGAGAGTTGGTGGAGCACCCGGCGGCAGGCCTCCGGGGCCAGCACGTCGCCGCCGGCCAGGAGCTGGCGGACGCCCGCGAGATCGGCCGCGCCGGCCGGATCGCCCAGCGCCGCGTCCACCACCTGGTGGAACAGTCCGGCGGTCAGCCAGAGCGTGGTCACCCGCTGGGCCGCCACCAGGGTGGTGAGGGCCTCCGTCGACAGCGGTCCGGCCGGCGCCACCACCAGCCGGCCGCCGTGGAGGAGCGGCGCCCACAGCTCCAGCGTCGAAGCGTCGAAGGCGACCGGCGCGAGCTGGAGGAAGGTCTCCTCCGCTCCCAGGTCCGCAAACGCCGAGCCGCAGACCAGCCGGGTCACCGCCCGGTGGGGCACGGCGACGCCCTTCGGCCGCCCGGTGGAGCCGGAGGTGTAGACCACGTAGGCCAGGCTGTCCGGGTTCGAGCGCTCGGGGAGCGGGTCCTGCACGCCGCCCGGCGGGATCTCGAGCGACGCGACGGGCGCGAGCGATCCGGTGGCGGCCGGGAGCTCGCCGGGCTCCCACGGGCCGTCGACCGGAACGATCCGCGGCATCGGTCCCGCGACCGCCCCGGACCGGCCGAGGGCCGCGATCCGCTTCGCCCCGGCCCGGTCGGCGACGATCACCGGCGGCGCCAGGTCGCCCAGGACGAAGGCGAGGCGCTCGTCCGGGTAGGACGCGTCGAACGGCACGTAGGCCGCGCCGGCCCGGACGATGGCGAGGACACCGATCACCAGGTCGGCGGAGCGCTCCACCGCCAGGCCGACCGGCGCGTCCAGGCCGACCCCGGGGATCGCCAGCAGCCTCCGGGCCAGCCGCGCCGAGCGCCGGTCGAGCGCGCCGTAGGTGAGATGGAGGCCGCCCTCCCCCGGCGCCCCTACCTGGTGGAGGGCGATCGCCTCCGGCACCGCGGCGGCCCGGTCGCTGAACAGCTCGCCCAGCGGCGCGTCCGGCGCCGCGCCCGTGGTCGCCCCGGGCGGCCACTCGACGGTGAGCTGGTGGCGCTCGGCGTCCGAAAGCAGGGGCAGAGCGGCGAACGGGGTGGCGGGAGCGGCCGCGGCGGCGCCGGCCAGGGTGGCGAAGCAGCCGAGCCAGCGCTCGGCGGTAGCGGCGTCGAAGAGGTCGGCGGCCACCTCCACCGTGGCGACCAGCCCGTCCCGCTCCTCCCGCAGGTGGAGGGTGAGGTCGAACTTCGCGGTCGGATGGTCGGCGTAGACCTCGCTCCAGCCGAGGCCGGAGGGCAACCGGCGCTCGCCCTCGCTCTCGACCACCAGCATGACCTGCACCAGCGGATTGCGGGCCGGGTCGCGCTCGGGCCGGAGCGCCTCGACCAGCCGGTCGAAGGGCAGGTCCTGGTGGTCGAAGGCGAACAGGACCTCGCTCCGGGCACGCTCGAGCAGCCGGTCGAACGACGGCGCGCCGGCGAGGTCCGCCCGGAGCACCAGGGTGTTGACGAAGAAGCCGATCAGCCCCTCGATCTCCTCGCGCCCCCGGTTGGCCGCCGGGGCGCCGAGAGCGAGGTCGTCGCGGCCGGTGAGGCGGCCGAGCAGACCGGCGAACGCGGCGAACGCGACGGTGAAGAGGGTCGTGCCGCGCTGCCGGGCAAGGCCGCGGAGGGCGGGCCCGAGCGCTTCGGGCAACCGGCGCCGGAGGCGCCGGCCGGCGAAGCTCTGGACCGGCGGGCGGGGCCGGTCGGCGGGCAGCTCGAGGGCCGCCGGCAGGCCGTCCAGGTGGCCGCGCCAGCGCTCCAGCAGGGCGTCGAGCACCGGGCCGGCGAGCCAGGCGCGCTGCCAGGCGGCGAAGTCGGCGTACTGGATGGGGAGGGACGGCAGGGACGACGGCGCGGCACTCTCCCCCGGTGCCGCCGGCCCTCCGCTGAGCGCCGGGTAGAGGGCGCCCAGCTCCCGCGCCAGGACCCCGGTCGACCAGCCGTCGGAGACGACGTGGTGCATGGTGAGCGCCAGCCGGGCCTCCTCCGGGCTGCGGAGCACCAGCGCCCGGACCAGCGGCCCCGCCGCCAGGTCGAACGGCCGGGCCACCTCCTCGGCCGTGCGGCGGGCGAGCTCCCGCGCGGCCACCGCCTCCGGCAGGCCGGAGAGATCGGCCACCGGCAGCGGCAGGGAGAGGTGGGGCGCAAGCACCTGGAGCGGCCCGTCCGGACCCTCGGTGAAGGTGGTGCGGAGCGCCTCGTGGCGGGCCACGACCTGGCGCAGGCTCCGGGCCAAGGCCGCCAGGTCGGGCGCCTCCTCCAGGCGGTAGACCACCGGCAGGTTGTAGAGCGCCGTGCCCGCGCGGTAGCGGTCGAGGAACCAGAGCCGCTGCTGGGCCGCCGAGCAGGGGACGACCGTCGGCCCCTCGGACGCCGGCCGGCGGGGCAGCCGCCCGATCGGCGGCAGGATCTCGCGCGGCACGGTCTCGCCCGCGGCGACGCGGAGCCCGTCCACCGCCCGGGCCAGGCCCTCGACGGTCGGCGCCGCGAACAGGCGCGCCAGCGGCACCTCCACCCCGAACGCCCGGCGCACCCGGGAGAGCACCCGGGCGCCGAGCAGGGAGTGGCCGCCGAGGCGGAAGAAGTCGTCCCGCACGCCGATGGCGTCGACGCCGAGGAGCTCCTGCCAGATGCCGGCCAGGGCCTCCTCCACCGGCGTCCGCGGCGGCACCCGGTCGGCTCCCGCTCCCGTCGCGCCCCACGCGGCCGGTCCGGCCGGCTCAGGCAGGGCCCGGCGATCGATCTTGCCGCTCGGGGTCACCGGGAAGGCGTCGAGGACGGTGAAAACCGCCGGCACCATGGCGTCCGGCAGCCTCTCGGCGAGCGCCCGGCGCAGGCCCTCGGTCCAGGCCGTTGGCCTCTGCCCCGCCGTTCCGTCCCCGTCCACCGGCCGAGCCACCGGGTCGGCCCCCTTCTCAGCCAAAACGTAGGCGGCGAGCCGGCGGTCCGCCCCGTCGCCCCGGGGCACCACCACCGCGCCGGCGACGCCGGGCAGGGCGCGGAGCGCCGCCTCCACCTCGCCGAGCTCGACCCGCTGGCCACGGACCTTGACCTGGTGGTCGAGCCGGCCGAGGAACTCGATCCGCCCGTCGGGCAGGCGGCGCGCCAGGTCGCCGGTGCGGTAGAGCCGGCCGCCCCGCGGATCGCGGCCGAACGGGTCGGGCACGAAGCGCTCCGCCGTCAGCGCCGGCCGTCCGAGGTAGCCCCGGCCGACGGGCACGCCGCCGACCGCAAGCTCCCCCGGTTGGCCGAGGCCCACCGGGGCGGACCAGGGATCGGTCGGGTCCCGCGGGTCGAGCAGGTGGACGCTCACGTTGTCGAGCGCGCGCCCGATCGGCGCGGTCGGCCGGAGCGCCGCGGTCGGCCGGCCCGCCGCGGTTGGCCGGCTCGCCGCGGTTGACAAGCTCGCCGCGGCGCTCGGTGCCGGCGGCGGGCAGGCACCGAAGGTCACATCCACCGCCGCCTCGGCCGGGCCGTACCAGTTGAACAGCCCGGCGCCCGCGGGCAGTAGGTTCCTCGCCCGCTCGGCCAGGTCGCTCGGCAGCGCCTCGCCACCGAGGAAGAGGCGCCGCAGATTCCGGCAGGCCGCGCGGCCCCGGCGGTCGCCCCGCCGGTCCGACTCGCGCTCGGACTCGTCAGCCCGCTCGCCTGGTGAGTTGTCCTCCGGCCGCTCGTCGAGCAACAGGGCGAGCTGGGAGGGCACGAGCTGCAGAGCGGTGATCCGCCGCTCGGTGAGGGCGCGGGTCAGGAGCACCGGATCCCGGTGGCCGTCGGGCGGCGCCAGCTCCAGCCGCGCGCCGACCGCGAGCGGCAGGAAGATCTCCCAGGTGGAGACGTCGAAGCTGGAGGGCGTCTTCTGGAGCACCCGGTCGCTCTCGCCGAGGGGGAACCGGCGCTGCTGCCAGGCGAGCCGGTTGTAGATGCCCGCGTGGTGGTTCATGGCGGCCTTCGGCCTGCCGGTGGAGCCGGAGGTGTAGAGGACGTAGGAGAGCGCCTCCGGGTCGGCGGCCGGCTCCGGGAGGAAGGCGCCCGCGCTCCCGTCAGCGCGGCCCGTCCCGAACGGGCCGAACAGGCCGTCCAGGGAGAGCACGGTGCCGTCGAAGCCGCCGGCCCCCGGGTGGCCTGACCCGGTCAGCTCGGCCGGTGCGCCGGCCCCGGTCAGGAGGACCCGGGCGCCCGCGTCGTGCAGCATGTAGACCAGTCGCTCGACCGGGTAGGACGGGTCGAGCGGCACGTAGGCGGCGCCGGCACCGATGGTGCCGAGCAGGCCGGCGACCATCTCGGGGCTCCGCTCGACGCAGACGGCGACCAGGTCCTCCGCGCCGACGCCGGCCGCCGAGAGCGCCCGGCGCACGCTCTCCGCGGCGCCGGCCAGGGCGGCGAAGCTCACCTGGCGCTCCCCGGCGGCGACGGCGATCCGCTCCGGTGCCAGGGCCGTCCGGCGGGCGAACAGCTCCGCCAGGGTGAGCGCCCCCTCCACACCCTGCGGCACCAGCACCCCGGTCAGGTCGACGGCCGTGTCCGCCGCCTCGACCACCGCCTGGTGGCGCTCGGCCGGGGTCAGGAGCGGCAGGGCGCTCACGGCGCGCTCCGGCTCGGCCAGGGCGGCGTCGATCAGGGTGACCAGGTGGCCGAGCAGGCGCGCCCCGGTGGTGTCGTCGAACCGGTCGGCGCTCCACTCGAGGGCGACCCGCAGGCCCCCGCCGTCCTCCGACACACCGTCTTCCGCAAACCGCTCGACGGTCAGGGTCAGGTCGAGCTTGGCCGCGCCGTTCTCCAGGCGGTGGGGCACCAGGTCACCGTCGAAGCCGGCCGAGCGCCCCGACGCGCCGCTCCCCGCCTCGTGGAACACGAACAGGGTCTGGACCAGGGGGTTCTGGCGCGGATCCCGCTCCGGCGCCAGCTCCGCCACCAGCTTCTCGAACGGCACCGCCTGGTGGGCGAAGGCGCCCAGGGAGGCCTCGCGGGCGCGGGCGACGGCACTGCGGAAGCTCGGTCGACTGGAGGCCGCGGCACTCCTGGAGGCCGCGGCGATCCTCGAGGCCGCGGCGCTCCTGGAGGCCGCGAACGCCTCAGCAGCCGCGGCGCGTCCGTCCGCCGTAGCACCGCCCGCCGGCGCGCCGGTCAGGTCGAGCCGCAGCACCAGGGTGTTGACGAAGAAACCGATCAGCCCTTCGACCTCCTGCCGGTCCCGGCCGGCGACCGGTGAGCCGACCGCCAGGTCGTCTTGCCCCGTGACCCGGGAGAGGAGGGCCGCCCAGGCGGCGAGGAGCACCATGAAGGGCGTCGCCGCGGCGTCCCGGGCGAGGCGCTCGAGGCGCTCGGCCGTCGCCGGCGCCAGCACTGCCACGCCCAGACCGGCGCGGAAGCTCGGGGCCTCCGGCAGCGGCCGGTCGTAGGGCAGGTCGAGGGCCTCCGGCATCCCGGCCAGGGCGCGCCGCCACCACGCCAGGTGGGTGTCGAGGGCCGGGCCGGCGAGCCACCGGCGCTGCCAGACGGCGAAGTCGCCGTACTGGATCGGCAGGAGCGGAAGAGTCGCGGTCCCGCCACCGGTGATCGCCCGGTAGAGCGTCCCGAGCTCGCGGACGAAGATCCCCAGGGACCAGCCGTCGAAGACGATGTGGTGGACCAGGAGCAGCAGGCGCCCTTGCGGGAAGGGCGGCGCGCCCGCGGCGGAAGCGAGCCCGGCCGGTGTCCCGACCTGGTCGGCCAGGAAGAGCGTGCGCAGCAGGGGCTCTCCGCCGGTGAGATCGAACGGCCGGCGGATCGCGGCGGCGACGATGCGATCGCTCTCCGCCCGCCGGCGCGGCGCGGGCAACGCCGAGAGGTCGACCACCGGCAGACGCGCCGCCTCCGGCGACCCGCTCGCCGGGGGCGGACCGATCACCTGGACCGGCTCGTCGCCGCGGGCGTCGAAGGTGGTGCGGAGGGTCTCGTGGCGGGCCACGACGCCGGTGAGCGCCCGGGCGAGGGCGGCCGGCGCCGCGGGGTGCTCGGGGGTGCCCACGTCGAACACCAACGGCACGGAGTAGAGGGTCGAGCCCAGGGCCGAGCCGGAGGTCAGGCGATCGATCAGCCAGAGCCTCTCCTGGGCGAAGGAGAGGGGCAGAACCCTTCCGCCTCCGGGCTCGCCCGTGTCCGCGGAGTCCTCGGGAAGGGGCAGGATCGGCTCCTCGGACCGATCCGCCGGAGAGCGCTCCGTCCCGTCGCTGGCTTGTTCGCCGAGGCGCTCGGCGCGCAGGGCGTCGATCCGGCGCGCCAGGGCGGCCAGTGTCGGATGCTCGAACAGCTCCCGCACCGGCAGCTCGACGCCGAGCACCGAGCGCACCCGGGAGACCACGCGGGTGGCGATCAAAGAATGACCGCCGAGGTCGAAGAAGTGGCTCTCCCGGCCGAGGACCGGCGCTCCGCCGTCCGCGCCCGCCCCGTCTCCGCCCCTCCCGTGAGGCGCCTCCTTCGCCCCCTTCGTCCGGAAGCCGAGGGCGCTCGACCAGATGCCGGCGAGGAGCTCCTCGGTCGGCGTCTCCAGTGGGGTCAGGGGCCCGGTCAGCGCGCCACCCGCCACCGCCAGGTCGGCCGGGCCGGGCACGGGCAGCGCCCGCCGGTCGAGCTTGCCGTTGGGGGTGCGCGGCAGCGCGTCCAGGACGAGGACGGCCGACGGCACCATGGAATCTGGCAGACGCTCGGCCAGGAAGGCGCGGAGGGCCGCCCCGTCGATCCGGCCACCGGTCCGGGGCACCACGTAGGCCGCCAGGATCGCCGCCGGCTCCTCGGCAGCCCGCTCGAGGTCGGGATCGGCAAACGACTCCGGGCGCACCGCCGCCACCACCGCCTCGGCCACGTCCGGGTGCTCGGCCAGGCGCGCCTCCACCTCACCCAGCTCGATGCGGAAGCCGCGCACCTTGACCTGGTGGTCGATCCGGCCGAGGAAGTCGATCCGGCCGTCGGGCAGCCAGCGGACCAGGTCGCCGGTGCGGTAGAGGCGGCCGCCGGTCGCCGTCTCGCCGCTCGATCCGGTGAGGGGATCGGGGACGAAGCGCTCCGCGGTCAGGGCCGGCCGCCCCAGGTAGCCGCGGGCGAGATTGACCCCGCCGACAGAGAGCTCGCCGGCCACCCCCACCGGCACCGGCCGCAGGTCCGGGTCCAGGATCCGCACCCGCGCCGGGGCGAGGGGGCGTCCGATCGGCGGCGCGCCGGCGCTCGTTCCGCGCGCCGGGTCCACCGCCCCGACGGTCGCCACCACCGTGACCTCGGTCGGCCCGTAGGCGTTGACGAAGCCGCCCGGCGGCTGGCGCCAGAGCCAGCGCGCGGCCAGCTCCGGCGTGCAGGCGTCGCCGCCGGTGACCGCGGTAGCCAGGGCCGGCAGCGCGATCTCGTCGGGCAGAGTGGCCAGGACCGACGGCACCAGCAGGGTGTTGGTGACCCGGCGCGCCGCCATGAACCGCGCCAGCGGCGCCCCCGGTTCCAGCGCGTCCGCGCCGCCCACGGCGAGCGTCCCGCCGGCCCACAGCGTCGGGAAGATCTCGGAGACCGAGGCGTCGAAGTTGAGCGACGAGAACTGGAGGTAGCAGCTCTCCGGGCCGACGCCGAAGGCGCGGGCGAGCGACGCCGCGAACCGGCCCAGGGTCCGGTGGGTGATCATCACCCCCTTGGGCCGCCCGGTGGACCCGGAGGTGTAGATGACGTAGGCGAGCCGGTCCGGATCCCCGTCCGGCGCCGGCCGCGGACCGAGCGGATCGGAAGGACCCGGGGCGACGGGGGGGATCGGCGCTCCGGTGGCCGCCCTGAGCAGCAGGTCGAGATCGACCGGGACGGTCCGCACGCTCGCCGGCAGCGGCGCCGTCTCCGCGGAGGCATCCGCCGCGGTCAGCGCCAGCCGCACGCCGGCGTCCTCGACCATGAACGCCAGGCGCTCTGCCGGGTAGGCCGGATCGAGGGGCACGTAGGGGGCGCCCGCCTCCTGGATGGCGAGCAGGCCGACCAGGGCCTCGACCGAGCGGGGCAGGGAGAGGCCGACCGGCCGCTCGGCCCCGCCGCCGGACGGACGGCCGACGCCGAGCACCCGCAGCCGCCCCGCCAGCCGCCGCACCGCGCGGAGCAGCCCGGCGTAGGTGAGTGTCCGCTCCGGCCCGATGACGGCGACCGCGTCCCCCCGCTCGGCGGCGCGGCGCGCCAGGTGCTCCGGAAAGGGAATGGCCTCCCTCTCCAGTCGATCCAGTCGATCGAGCGCCCCGGTCGCGGCCGGGAGGGGCCACTCGACGGCGACCGCGTGGCGCTCGGACGGGGTCAGGAGCGGCAGCTCCCCCACCGGCCGGTCCGGGTCGGCCGCCGCGGCCGCCAGCAGGGTCTCGAACCGCCGCGCCAGCCGGGCCGCCGTGGTCGCCTCGAACAGGTCCCTGCGGTACCCGATGCCGCCGTCGAGCCCGCCGCCCGCGCGGGGCGACGCGGCCTCCTCCACCGTTTCGCCGGCCGGCACCGGCGTCAGGTCGAAGGTCAGATCGGCCTCGGCCGCCGCGTGCCCCAGGATGCGGTGGCGGAGCGCCCAGCCGCACGGCAGGGTCACGTCCTCCAGGCGCCGGTTCCGGAGCACCAGCACGGTCTGGAGGCGCGGCGCCCGGCCGCCGGGACCCTCCGGATCGAACGCGGCGTGCCGGTGCGCCAGGGCATCGCGGACGCCCGCGCCGGCCGCGGCCAGCAGCTCCCGGAAGGTCGCTTCAGGCTCCAGCCGCGCCCGGAGCGGCAGGGTCTCGACGAACGGACCGATCAGCGCCCGTTCGTCCGCCGTGTCGCGGCAACGGGCGGCGAAGCCGTGGACCAGGTCCTCCGCGCCGGTCAGACGGTGGAGCAGCGCCTGGAGCCCGGCGGCGAGCGCCGCGAACAGGTCGTGGCCGGCGGCCCGGCCGAGGGCGGCCAGCCGGTCGGCCACCGCCGGCGGCAGGGCGAGCGGGGTCCAGCCGGCCCGGTGCCCGTCGCGCGCCCTGCGCGGGTGGTCGGTGGGGAGCTCGAGCACCGCCGGCGCCCCGGCGAGGGTCCGCCGCCAGAAGGCGAGATCCTCGGTCTGCTCGGCCGAGCCGCTCTCCGCCGCGTCCCGCTGGCTCTGCGCCCACTCCCCGTACTGGAGCCGGAGCGGGTCCAGGCAGGCGTCGCCGTGGGCCGCGTCCGCGGCGTAGAGGGCCTCGATCTCGCCGGTGTAGACGAGCAGCGACCAGCCGTCGGCCACCGCCGGGTGAAAGACGCTCTGTAGCCGATGGCGCTCCGGGGCGAGCCGGAGCAGGGTCGTCCGGAGGAGCGGACCGCGCTCCAGGTCGAACGGGCGGTCCTCGTCCCGGCGGGCGAGCCGGACGGCCTCCGGCAGACGCCGCGCCGGCGGCAGGGCGGAAAGATCGACCACCGGCAGCCGGACCCCAGCAGGGTCGGCGGCGGCCACCCGCTGCATCGGCTCGCCGTCGACCGCGACGAAGGTCGTCCGCAGAACGGCGTGGCGGGCGATCACCGTCGCCAGCGCCCGGGCCAGCCGCGCCGGGCGGAGCGGACCGTCCTCCTCCAGCAGCCAGGTGGCGTTGTCGAGCGCCCGGCCCGGCCTCTCCCGGTCACGGAGCCAGAGGCGCCGCTGGGCGAACGACGCCGGGTAGAGCGCGGCGGGGAGGTTGTCGGGCTGGTCCATTCGTCGTCTCCCGCTCAGGGCGCCGGCTCGAGGTGCTCGAGCTCCTCCAGGATCAGCTCTTCGACCAGGGCGGCGAGGCCGGCGACCGTCGGCTCCTCGTACAGGGCCCGGAGCGGTACCTCCACCTGGAACGCCTGGCGCACCCGGTGGAGCACCTGGGGCAGGAGCAGGGAGTGGCCGCCGAGACGGAAGAAGTCGTCCTCCGCGCCGATCGGCCGGCGGGCGGGGTCGAGCCCGAGGACCGCGGCGAAGATCGCCGCCACGGTCTCCTCCGCCTCGGTCTCCGGCGCCACGAAGCCCTCCGGCAGCGCATCCGGAGCCGCCGCGCCTCCGCCGCCGGCCGGGCTGCCCGCCATCGCCTCTTCGGGAGCCGGTAGCGCCCGACGATCGACCTTGCCGCTCGGGGTCAGGGGCAGGGCGTCCAGGGCGACCAGGTCCGCCGGCACCATGTAGGCGGGCAGCCGCTCCTCCGCCGCCGCCCGCACGGACGGCGCCCAGGCCGCCGCCCACTCGACCGCGGCGCCCGTGGCGGGCACCAGGTAGGCGACCAGGCGCTCCGGAGCTCCGTCGTCCGCCCGGGCGACCACCACCGCCTGGGCCACCGACGGGTGCTCCATCAGGCAGGCCTCGATCTCCCCGGGCTCGACGCGGAAGCCGCGCACCTTGAGCTGGACGTCGATCCGGCCGCCGAAGTCGAGAGCCCCGGAGGCCAGCCGCCGGGCCCGGTCGCCGGTGCGGTAGAGGCGCTCACCGGAGCGCCCGGAGAGCGGGTCGGGCACGAAGCGCTCCGCGGTGGCCGCGGGCCGGCCCAGGTAGCCGCGGGCGAGGCCGGCGCCACCCAGGACGAGCTCGCCGTAGACGCCCGGCGGCGCCACCTCCAGCCGCCGGTCGACCACGTGGGCGCCCACCCCCGGCAGCGGGCCGCCGATCGGCACCTCGGCCAGGGAGACTGGCACCAGGGAGTGCTGGGCGTCCGGGCGATCGATCGCGGCGAGCCAGGCGCTCCCCTCTGCCAGCGGCTCAGACGCGGTCGCCACCACCGTCGCCTCGGTCGGCCCGTAGGTGTTGAGCAGCCGCACGCTCGGGTGCATCCGGCGGCGGAAGGCGGCCAGGCGCTCCGGCACCACCCGCTCGCCGCCCAGGATGACCAGCCGGATCGGCGGCCCGAGGGTCAGATCCTCCGCTTCGAGGGAGCCGACCAGCTCGTGGAACCAGGCGGTGGGCAGGTCGACGACGGTCGCCCCGGCCTTGTGGCAGCCGTCCAGGAAGGCGGCGGCCCCGGCGAGCATCTCCTCGTCCCGGAGCACCAGGGCGGCGCCGGCGGAGAGCGCCGGGAAGATCTCCTCGACGCTGGTGTCGAAGCTGATCGACGCGAACTGGAGCACCCGGTCGTTCGGTCCCACCGGGTAGCGCTCCCGGGCGGCGGCGGCGAAGGCGGCGAGCGAGCGGTGCTCCACCACCACCCCCTTGGGCGTGCCGGTGGAGCCGGAGGTGTAGATGACGTAGGCGGCGCTCTCCGGCTCGATCGCCGGCGGCTGGGAGAGGAAGTAGCCGGGGGCGCCCCCGGATCCAGGCATCGAGCCGGCCGCCGGCCGGCCGTCCGGCTCCAGGGTCAGCACCGTGACGTCCGGAAGGTCCGCGAACCGCTCGGCCAGGGCCGGCGAGGCGATCACCACCGGGGCCTCGGCGTCCGCGACGATCGCCCGGGCACGGGCCTCCGGGTAGGCCGGGTCGAGCGGCACGTACGCCGCGCCCGCCCGGAGCACGCCGAGCATGGCCACCACCAGGGCCGGCGAGCGCTCCAGGCAGAGGCCGACCCGGATCTCCGGACCGACCGGCCGGCCGGCCGGAGTCGAGCAGCCCGCCAGCAGCCCGGCGACGGCGTTCGCCCGCCGCACCAGCTCGCCGTAGGAGAGTGCCGCCCGCGCGCCCGGGGCCGCGAAGGCTGCCGGGCGCTCGGGGTCCCGGGCGGCGCGGACGGCGATCTGTTTGACGATCGATTGCCAGGGGCCGTCCGCGGCCAGGCCCGCCGACGCCTGGCGCGGACGCATCTCCGGCGCCTCCATCTCGACCCCGAGCTCGATCTGCCGGCGCCGCTCCTCGTCCGACATCAGGAGCAGGGCCTCGACCGGCCGCTCCGGGTCGTCGGCCGCCGCCACGAGCAGACGGGTCAACCCGTCGAGCATGCGCGCGACCGTCGCGCCGTCGAACAGCTCGGCGTTGTAGGTCATCCAGAGCGCCAGCCGGTCGCCGGTCTCCTCGGCCGCCAGGCAGAGGTCGAAGATCGCCGTCCCCAGGTCGACCCGGCCCTCCGGCCGGAGCACCGACAGGGTCAGCTCCCCCAGGTCGAGCGAAGGCGCCGGCATGTTCTGGAACAGGAACATGGTCTGGAAGAACCCCATCCCCGCGGACCCGGCGGCCTCGCCCGGACGCCCGCCGCGGCGCTCCGCGAACAGGGTCTGGAGGACGGTCTCCAAGGGCAGATCCTGGTGCGAGAACGCCCCGATCGAGGCCTCGGCCACCCGGGCGAGGAGCGCGCGGAACGACAGCGCGCCACCCTCCGGAGCGAGCCGGGTGCGCAGCACCAGGGTGTTGAGGAAACAGCCCACCAGCCCTTCGATCTCCCGCCGGTTGCGGCCGGCGATCGGGCAGCCGACCAGCAGGTCGTCGGCGCCGCTCAGCCGGTGGAGCAGCGCCTGGAAGGCGGCGAGGACGACCATGAACGGGGTCGCGCCCCCGCCCCTGCCCCCACTCCGGCAAAGGCCCCGCACCCGCGCCCAGGTCTCCGGCCCGAGCTCGATCGACTCGACCGCGGCCCGGAACGGCTGGGGACCGGCGGCCGCCCGCGGCCGGTCGGTGGGCAGGCGGAGCGGCGGCGGCGGATCGGCCAGGCGCTCGCGCCAGTAGGCCAGGTGGCGCTCGAGGATCTCGCCGCGGACGTGGTCCCGCTGCCAGGCGGCGAAGTCCGCGGCGTCGGCGAGCTCGGAGGGCAGGGGCTCGAGGCCCGCCGCCGCCTCCGGGCGGCCGGCGGCGAAGGTCTCGACCAGGCGGCCGAGCTCGGTGATCAGCACGCCCATCGACCACCCGTCCGAGACGATGTGGTGCATGACCAGGAGCAGCGCGTGGTCTTGCCGGTCCAGTCGGAGCACGACCACCCGGAGCAAGGGGCCGCGGCCCAGGTCGAACGGCACCGCCCGCACGACGCCGGCCAGCCGGGACGCGAGGGCGTCGCGCCGCGCCTCCGGCAGGGCCGAGAGGTCGACCACCGGCATCGCCAGCCGGAGCCGCGGCGCCACCACCTGGACCGGCGCGCCGGTCCCGCCCGGCTCAGCCGATGAAGCTGATGGAACCGCTGGGACCGCTCCTCCCTCCGCTCCGTCCGGCTCGGCACCGGTGACGAACCGGGTGCGCAGGCCGCCGTGGCGGCGGACCAGGGCGTTGAACGCCCGCGCCAGCGCCGGCAGGTCGAGGGGGCCTTCGAGGCGCGCCGGAGTGAGCAGGTTGTAGGCCGCCGACTCCGGGTCCATCTGGGACAGGAACCACATGCGCTCCTGGGCGAAGGAGAGGGGCGCGGTGCGCTCGGCCTCGGGGCCGCGAGGGACCGGTGTCGGGCGCGGGGCAGCGGGTGCGGCCGAGACCCGGGCAGTCCCCTCGGCCGGCTCGATCGGCTCGGTCGGCTCGGTCGGCTCGATCGGGAGCTGAGCCACCCGCTCGGCGGCGGCCGGCGCCGGCTGTTCCGCCGGGGTCCCCGGCGCGGCCCGGGACGCCCGGTCGTCCGCGCCCGCTCCGGAGTCGAGCCCGGATGCGACGCCGCGCTCGACCCCGCGCTGGGCCCCCGCCTCCACCGCCGCGGCGGCGACGCCGGCCACCGTCGGCGCCGCGAACAGGCTCTGGAGCTCCACCTCGACGCCCAGCTCCTGGCGCAGGCGGCTCAGGAGCTGGGTGGCGAGGAGCGAGTGGCCGCCCAGGTCGAAGAAGCTGTCGTGGATGCCGACCGACTCGATCCCCAGGAGCTCCTGCCAGATGGCGGCGACCCGCTCCTCCACCGGATCGCGCGGCGCCTCGTAGGCGGTCTCGAGCTCGGGCCGGGCGTGGCTGCCACCGGTGCGCCGGACCAGCGCCGGGTCCCGGCGCACCCAGAGGTCGAGCCGGGCGTCCAGGTCGCCGGTCGCCACCACCAGGTGGCCGCCGGCGCCGCAGGCCAGCAGCCGGTCGAGCGCCTCGCCCCCCTCCTCGGCGGTCATGGCGAGCTCGCTCATGGTGGTCTGGACGTCGACCTCGATCGCCTGGGCCGGCCACTCGTCCCAGCCGGCGGCGAGCCAGCGGGTGCCCGGCCGGGCGGCCCGGGTCTCGGCGGATCGGTCCGCGGCGAAGGCGTCGACGAAGGCGTTGGCGGCAGAGTAGGCGGCGAAGCCCAGGCCGCCCAGGACCGAGGCGTTGGACGAGAACAGCAGGCAGAAGTCCGGGCGGTGGCCGCTCTCTTCGAGGTGCCGGACCGCCTCCTCCAGGGCATAGAGGGCATGGGCCTTGGGCCCGAACTGCTCCTCGGACGCCCGGCCGATCGCCACCAGGGGGCGGTAGATCGAGCTCCCGGCCAGGGCGCCGGCCAGGTGCAGGACACCGTGGACCGCGCCGAAGCGCGCCACCGTGCCGTCGAGGAGCGCCCGCACCTGGCGGGGGGCGGTGGCGTCGATGGCGGCGACCTCCACCTCCGCCCCGGCGGCTTCGAGCTCCCGCACGGCGGCGATCTTGCGGCTGACGGCGTCGTCCGGGCCGCGCTCGGCGAGCCAGGCGTCCCAGGTGTCGCGGCCGGGCAGCTCGGTGCGCCCGGCGAGCACCAGGCGCGCCTGGAACGACCGCGCCAGGTGACCGGCGACGACCCGGCCGACCGCGCCCAGGCCGCCGGTGATGACGTAGACGCCCCGGGGGCGGAAGGCGACGGGGAACGGCACTGCCCGATCGGCCGGACGGTCGGATCCGGTCGGCTCGATGGGTCCGATGGGCGTGCGCTCGTAGCTCCGGGCCAGGCGCCGGCCGCCCCGCCAGGCGACGACCGCGTCGAGCGGCCCGGTCGGCGGCGCCAGGAGCTCGCCGGCCTCGGCGAGCAGCCGGGCGGCGGTGGTGTCCGGGTCGCGTAGCGCCGCCGGATCGAGATCGACGGCGCGGCAGGCCACGTCCTGGTGCTCCTGGGGGATCACCAGGCAGGCACCCAGGAGCGGCGCCTTCTCCGGGATCGCTCCCCCCTCACCGCGGACGTCGTGGAGACGGCTGGAGACGGCGAGGAGCGCCAGGGCGGGCGCCCCGTCCCCGGCCCCGTCGGCTCCGGCAGGCCGGTCGCCCAGCCGTCCTTCAACCGCCGCGGTGAGCGACAGCAGGCTGTAGTAGCCCCGGTCCTGCCAGGAACGGAAGCGGTCTTGCCGGACCCGGAACCGGTCCGGGCCGCTCGGGGGCACCTCCGCCGGCTCGTCGCCGACGCTCCAAAGGTGGACCACGCCGCCCGGCGCCCCCAGGGTGTCGACCAGGTGGCGGTAGTGTTCGTCCCGGCGGCCGTCGATGGTCCAGAGGTCGCCCTCCCCTGTCGGGTTGGTCGGCTGCTCCGGCTGCTCCGGCTGCTCCGGCTGGGTGGTCTGCGCCGGCTCCGCCTGCCCCGGCCGGTCGTGGAGGACGACGACCCGCGCGCCGGCGGCCCGGAGACGATCGACCAGGCTCGCGGCGAGCGGCGATTCGTCCGCAAACACCCACCAGGAGCGGCCGGCCAGCGCTCCGCCGGCGGGAGCGGCCGGCGCCAGGGCACTCTTCCAGGACGGCAGGTAGAACCAGCGGGAGAGGTCGGGCTCCTTGCCGGCCGCCCGGCGGCCGGCGCCCTGGCCGGAAGATCCGGCCGGGTCCGCGTCCACCCAGTAGCGCTGGCGCTCGAACGGATAGGTCGGCAGCGGCACCCGGCCCACTCGGGATCGAGCCCGGCGCCCGGACGGCTCCCCACTCTCGTCACCGCCGACGACGCCGGCGAACAGGGACTCCGGGTCGAGCCGCAGGCCGAGGGTGAACAGGCGTCCGATCGCGCCCAGGAGCACCGCGTCGTCCGGCCGCGGATCGTCCGGGTGGCGCATGGCGGCGACCGCCGCCGGCCCGTCGCCGCCCCCCGTCTGGCCGCGCCGGGCGTTGGCGTGGGCGTTGGCCAGGGTGGTCAGGGCGTTGCCCGGGCCGACCTCGAGCAGCACCGGGTCGCCGTCCTCCGCCAGGGCGTCGAGCCCGGCGGCGAAGCGCACCGGCCGGAGCAGGTGATCGGCCCAGTAGCTGGGATCGGTGGCCTGCTCGGGGCGGATCCAGGTGCCGGTGACGTTCGAGACGAACGGCAGCACCGGCCGGCGGAGCATCACCCGCTCGACCTCGGCGCGAAGGCGGCCGGCCGCCGGCGCCATCATCGGCGAGTGGAAGGCGTGGGAGGTGTGGAGGCGCCGCCCGCGCAGCCCCCGCTGGGCGAGCTCCGCCTCCAGGGCGTCGATCGCCTCGCTCGGGCCGGAGACGACGGTGCGCTCCCGGCCGTTGACGGCGGCCAGGGCGACGTCGGCACCCCATCCGGAGCTGGACGCGGACACGGCGAGCAGCGCCGTCGCGTCCTCCTCCCCCATCCAGAGGGCGAGCATGGCGCCCCGGGGCATCTCGGCCATCAGCCGTCCACGGGCGGCGACCAGGGCGAGGGCGTCCTCGACGGAGAAGACGCCGGCGAGGCAGGCGGCGACGTACTCGCCGATCGAGTGGCCGAGGAGCGCGGAGGGCATCACGCCCCGGTCCATGAGGAGCGACGCCAGGGCGTACTCGACCGCGAACAGAGCCGGCTGGGCCAGGGCCGTGTCCGCGAGGTCGGCGGTGCCGTCCGCCCCTCCAGACAGAAGGCGTCGCAGGTCTCCTCCGCCCGGGTTGCCGGGAAGGCGCTGGAGGTGGGGCCGGAGGATCTCCGCGCACAGGTCGAGGCGCTCCCGGAAGGCGGGCTCGGCCGCGGCCAGTTGCATGGCCATGCCGGGGTACTGGGACCCCTGGCCGGAGAACAGGAAGGCGACCCGGCGCTCGGCGGCGTCGGCCCGGCCGGTGACCACCGCGGCGCCGCTCCGCTCGCGCAGGGCGGCGGCCGCGCCGGCGAGGCCGCCTGCCGGATCGGCCACCGCGGCCCGGCGCCAGGGGAACGTTCTGCGCCCCACGTGGAGGGTCCAGGCCACGTCGTCCAGCGCCAGCTCCGGGTGCGCCTCCAGGTGGTCGGCCAGCCGGTCGGTGGCAGCCTCCAGCGCGTCGCGGGAGCGGGCGGAAAGCACCAGCAGGCGGCGCGGCGGCGACGCCTCGGGGGCCGGCCGCACGATCGACCGAACGGGCGCCTCCTCCAGGATGACGTGGGCGTTGGTGCCGCCGAAACCGAACGCGGAGACCGCCGCCCGCCGCGGCGCGTGGCCCTCTCCCCAGGTCGACGGCCAGGGCTCGGGCTCCGAGGCCACCCGGAACGGCGTCGCCGCGAAGTCGATCCCGGGATTGGGCGTCTCGAAGTGGAGCGACGGCGGGATCAGCCCCCGGTCGAGGGCCAGGATGGTCTTGATCAGCCCGGAGATGCCGGCCGCCGCGTCCAGGTGGCCGAGGTTGCTCTTGACCGAGCCGATGGCACAGAAGCCGGTCTTGTCGGTCAGCCGGCGCCAGGCCTTGGTCAGGGCGCGGATCTCCACCGGGTCGCCCAGGTTCGTGCCGGTGCCGTGGGCCTCGACGTAGGAGATCGTCTCCGGCGACACCTCGGCGTTGACCAGGGCGCGCAGGATGACGTCCGCCTGGCCGTCGACGCTCGGCGCGGTGAAGTTCGGCTTGTGGGCGCCGTCGTTGTTGGTGGCGGTGCCTTTGATCACCGCCCAGATCCGGTCGCCGTCGGCCAGGGCGTCTTCCAGGCGCTTCAAGACCACCACGCCGAGACCGGAGCCGAACACCGTGCCCGAGGCGCCCGCGTCGAACGGCCGCACGTGCCCGTCCGCCGACAGGATCCCCTCTCGCTGGTGGACGTAGCCCCGCTTGTTGGGCACGTCGACGGCCACCGCGCCGGCGAGCGCCATGCGGCACTCGTCCAGCAGCAGGCTCTGGCTCGCCAGGTGGACCGCCACCAGGCCGGTCGAGCAGGCGGTCTGGACGAAGTAGGCCGGCCCGGCCAGGTCCAGCTTGTACGCCGTGCGCATGGCGAGCAGGCCGATGTCGTTGCCCAGCCCCAGGGTCACCGTGCCGAGGGCGGCGAGCTCGGCGTTCGACGTCAGGTTGAAGATGTAGGTGCCCATCTTGCCGCCGGCGAAGACGCCCACCAGGCCGGCGGTGCGCTCGGCGTCGTATCCGGCGGTCTCCATGGCCTCCCAGGCGCACTCGAGGAAGAGGCGCTGCTGGGGGTCCATCAGCTCGGCCTCCCGCGGGGTGAATCCGAAGAAGCCGGCGTCGAACAGCTCGACGTCGTCCAGCCAGGCGGCGCGCTGCACGTACCCGGGCAGCGCGCGCTCGGCCCGGGGTACGCCGGCGGCGTCCAGCTCCTCGTCGGTCAGGTCGCGGATCGACTCCACCCCAGCGGCGAGGTTCTGCCAGAAGGACTCGACGTCCCGCGCGCCGGGGAACCGGCCGGCCAGGCCGACGACGGCGATCTCGTTGCCGGTGCGGGAGAAGGGATCGCGGGAGGGATCGGTGCTCATACGACGCTCGCTGGTTGAGGCCTTGGGGTGCGGGAGGCCCGGGTCCGGTTCAAGGGTTGAGGCTGTAGGTCAGCTTGAGCAACAGGCTCCGGTCGTTGAGCGGCACTGGGCGGGCATGGGGGTCGAACCGGCCGATCTCGTCCTGGGTCTCGTCGTAGACCAGGTAGAGGCTCGATCCCGGCCGGTAGCGCCAGTCCAGGATCAGGCGCACCCGCAAGTTGTCGTCCTTGTTCCACTGGACCTTGGACAGGGTGGTGAACCGGGGCGACAGGGAGAGCTGGAAGTCGGCGGTCACCAGGTCGGTGGTGAAGTCGCCGGCCGAGAGGTTGACGTCGGTGTGCTCGGCGATCAGCACCCCCAGCCAGCCGGGCCGCGGGGTCAGCACCACGGCGCCGAACGCCCGGGTGAGGGAGCCGTCGTAGAACTTGCCGAACTGGAGCCGCCCGGCGCCACCCACCGGCTTCGAGTAGTCGGTCTGGAAGCCGAAGAAGCCGTACTGGAAGTCGTACTCCCCCGGCTGGATGACCACGCCCGGGTGGATCTCGAACGGCTCGGTCAGCACCTCGCGCTCGTCGTAGGCCTTGAACGCGAGGCCGGACGAGTCGGCGAAGAGCACGCTCACCTCGACGTTGTTGAGCCGGCTCAAGATCGAGCCGTCCCGGTCGGTCACGTAGTCCAGGTAGTGGACCGCGAACCACTGGCGCACCTTGGGGCTCTCCGGCCAGAAGACCCGGGTCAGGTTGGAGCGGAACTTCTTGACGCCGGTCCAGGTGATGAAGCCGAGCTCCGGGTTGAAGTCCTCGCCGATCTCGGTGTAGGCGAGGCGCACCCGGGCGCGCCGGCTGTCCCACCACAGGTCGCTCGATCCGGCCCAGTCGGCGCCGTCGAGGCCGGGGGTGTCGGTGCGGGCGTAGAAACCGCCGAGCTTCAGGTTCTCGCTCTGGACCAGCTCCCAGTCGATGCCGTATCCCCGGTTGTCGGTGCCGTCGCCCCCGACGTCCTTGTCGAGCCCCATGAAGCCGATGGTCGAGTCGCCGAAGATCGAGCGCTTGAGCCGGAGCACGCTGTAGGTGGTCTGGGGCTGGATGATCCGCGCGCCGGAGGTGGCGAGGTAGGTCTCCTCGCCGGTCACCGCGCTCAGCAGCCCGACGCCGATGTCGCCCACCCGGCCGGTGATCTTGGTGCCGCCCAGGAGCGGGATCTCCCGGTTACCGTCCTCGGTCAGGCCGATCCGCCGGCTGAAGAAGAAGATCGTCTCCGGGTCCTTGTAGGGCTCCGGGCGCTCGCCGAAGTAGAAGAGGTCCGCCCCCTCGAGGAAGAACTCCCTCTTCTCCGGATAGAAGAGCTTGAAGCGGGTCAGGTTGACCTGCTGCTGGTCGGCCTCGGTCTCGGCGAAGTCGGTGTTCAGGGTGACGTCGGCGACCAGGTCCGAGGTCAAGTGGGTCTTCAGGTCGAGGCCGGGCTCGGCCACCGTCTCCTGGGAGCCGCCCGGGCGCTTGCGGATGCCGGTCAGGATGTACGGCTTGATCTGGTAGCGGCTGCCCCGCTCGAGCGCCTCGAGACCGGTGATCTCGCCGAACTTCGACACCTTGTAGCGGGCCCAGAAGCCGTAGGAGCGCTGCATCGGCTTCCAGTAGGCCTCCTCGCGCTTCCGGGCGACGAAGCGGCCGACGTTGATGCCCCAGGTCTGGACCTCTTCGCGCGGGAAGCGGAGCGTCCGGAACGGGATGGCGATCTCCGCCGTCCAGCCCTTGTCGTCCCGGGTGGCGGCGGCGCGCCACAGACCGTCCCAGTCCTCGTTGATCTCCTCCCCCTCCTGGCGGACGGTGGCGTCGTACTTGGCGCCCAGCGGGTTGACCATGAACAGGAACCCGCTCTGGCGGTCGTGGAAGGTGTCCAGGATCACCATGACGGCGTCCTCGTAAGCGAGCGACCCGTCCCGGTTCATCACCGTCGCCCGGATCTTGTCCGGCTCGTCGTCGTAGCAGCGGGCGCCGATGTAGAGGTTCTCGTGGTCGTAGCCGATGCGGACCTCGGTCGGCTCGGTGGCCGGCTTGCCCTCTTCGGTCTCGAGCTGGGTGAAGTGGTCGATCGGCACCGCGTCGTTCCAGGTCGCCTCGTCCATGACCCCATCGATGGTCGGCGGCACGGCCAGGAGGGCCGCCTTCAAGAGGTAGGCACCGGAGGGCGCCGAGGTCAGGTCGGGAGGAACCACCGGCGGCTCGGCCGGCGGCGTGGGCGCCCCAGTCTGGTCGATCTGCTGGGCGCCCGTCGAGGCGGCGAGGGGCGCGGCCCCGGCCGCGGCGAGGACGGCCACCAGGGACAAGACCACGCACAAGGCCAGGACCCTTTCCAGACTTGGAACCGGTAGCCCGGTCCGTCGCACCGAGCGGAGCGCACCGAGGAAGCGCCGGGCGCCCCGCCGGGTCACCGTCCGCCCTCCGGCTCCGAGGTGCTCGCCACCCCGGCCGAGGCGCCCGCAAGGGCCGCCAGGCGGTCCTCCATGCCGGCTGCACCGTCCCGTCGCTGCTGCTGGAACCGCTTGCGCCGGTCCCGGCTCGTCTCGAGCGCGCGCAGCCGCTCGGCGGCGTCGGCCGGCGCGCCCCCGCCTCCCGATCCGTCGGCCGCCGCCTCCTCTAGAAGGCCGAGCAGGGCGGCGACGGTCAAGCCCTCGTACAGGCTCACCACCGGCAGCTTCTTGCTGCCGTTGCCGTCCTGATCCAGGGCTACCTGCAGGCGGTCGATGGCGTGGACCGCGATCAGCGAATCGCCGCCGAGGTCGAAGAAGTTGTCGTGGAGACCGACCCGGTCGACGCCCAGGACCTGCCCCCAGACACCGGCCACCGTGCGTTCGAGCGCGGTGCGCGGGGCGACGTACGGGGTCGAGAGCTCCGGGCGCGGGTGGAGCTCGATGGCCGGCTCCGCCGCGGCCGCCGCGGCGGACGCCCCCACCTCCCGATCGATTTGCCGTTCGATCCAGTACCGCTGGCGCTCGAACGGATAGGTCGGCAACGGCACGCGCCGCCGGGGACCGTCATGGAGGACCGCCCACTCGTCCGGCGTCGGCGTCTCGCCGGCCAGCCAGCGGCGGGCCAGGGTTTCGAGCTCGCTGTTCGCCGGTTGTCCGGATGCCCCCGCGGCCTCTCCGACCTGGCCACTCCCGGTGGCGAACGCGAGCTTCTCTCGCGCCTCGTCGACGCCGGCTGCGACCACGGCGAGCCGGTGGTCGAAGGCCCGGCGGCCGGTCTGCAGGGTCCAGGCGACGTCGGCCAGCGACGGTGCACCCGGCACCTGATCCAGGTGACCCAAGCGGTCGGCCAGCCGCTGGGCGGCCGCCGCCAGCGCCTCCGGCGAGCGGGCCGACAGCACCAGGAGCTGGGGCGTGGCGAATTCTCGCGTCCGCACCGGCACGGGCGGCGCCTCTTCGAGCACCACGTGCACGTTGGTGCCGCCGAAGCCGAACGAGCTCACCCCGGCGCGGCGCGGCGCGCCGGCGAAGGCGCCGTCCGCGGGCCAGGGCCGCGTCTCGCTGTTGACGTAGACCGGGCTCCCCGCGAAGTCGATCTTCGGGTTGGGCCGGTCGTAGTGGAGCGACGCGGGAAGCGTGCCGTGCTCGAGGGCGAGCACGGTCTTGATCAGGCCGGCGACGCCGGCGGCCACGTCCAGGTGGCCGATGCTCGCCTTGACCGAGCCGATGGCGCAGAAACCGGTGCGCTCGGTGTAGGCCCGGAACGCCTTGGTCAGGGCCTGGATCTCGATCGGGTCGCCGAGGGCGGTGCCGGTGCCGTGGGCCTCGACGTAGCCGATGGTCTCCGGGTCGACACCGGCGGCGGCCAGGGCCTCGGCGATGACCTGGGCCTGGCCGTCGACGCTCGGCGCCGTGTAGCCGACCTTGAACGAGCCGTCGTTGTTGACCGCCGAGCCGCGGATCAGCGCGCGCACGCAGTCGCCGTCGGCCAGGGCCTCCTCGGCCCGCCGGAGGACGACCACGCCGGCGCCGGAGCCGAAGACGGTGCCTGCGGCGCCGGCGTCGAACGGCCGGCAGCGGCCGTCCGGCGAGAGGATCGAGCCCGGCCGGTGGCGGTAGCCGGAGCGCTGGGAGACTGGCACCGAGACGCCGCCGGCGAGCGCCAGGTCGCACTCCTCGTTGAGCAGCGCCTGGCAGGCCAGGTGGACCGCGACCAGCGAGGTGGAGCAGGCGCTCTGGACGGCGAAGGCCGGGCCGGTCAGGCCGAGCTTGTAGGCCACCCGCGTGGTCAGGGAGTCGGCGGCGTTGGCGACCAGAAGCTGGAGCGGGTCGACCGCCGCGGTGACCGCCGGGTTCGAGGCCAGGTTGAACAGCAGGTAGGAGCTGGTCGTGGCACCGCCGAAGACGCCGATCGTCCCACCCGGCTCACCGGTGCTGCCCGGCCCGCCCAGCTTGAACGCCGCCGGGTCGTGGCCCGCGTCCTCGAGCGCCTGCCAGCAGGTCTCGAGGAAGATCCGCTGCTGCGGGTCGAGGATCTCCGCCTCCCGGTGGGAGTAGCCGAAGAACCCGGCGTCGAAGAGCTCGGCGCCGTCGAGGGGCGCGCCGGCCGGCACGAAGCCGGGGGCGTTCCGCTCGGCCGCCGGCACCCCGGCCGCGTCCAGCTCCTCGTCGGTGAAGCGACGGACCGCCTCGCGGCCCGCCACCAGCTCGTCCCAGAACGTCGCCACGTCGGGGGCGCCGGGAAAGCGCCCGGCCATGCCGACGATGGCGATCTCGGTGCCATCCAGTCGTCCACTCATCATTCGTCCTCCGGCCGGCCTTCCGCCGGCTCCTCGTGAAGCAGCCCGCGACGGGCCATCAACCGTGCCTTGCGCCGCTCGCCGCGGCCGCGGCTCTCGAGCGCCCCGACCGACGCCGTCACCGTCGCTACCGGTTCCTCGCCGGCAGCGCCTTCGTCACCTCCAGAAGCTCCGCCCGAGCCCCTGCCGTCTCCGTTCCCGCCATCGACCATCTGCGCCAGCGCCGCCACGGTCGGCGCCTCGTAGAGGCTGACGTCGGAGATGCCGACCGACAGGCGGTCCTTGAGCGCGCGGGTGATACGCAGACCGGTCAGAGAGTTGCCGCCCAGGTCGAAGAAGTTGTCGTGGATGCCGACCGGCTCGATGCCGAGCATCTCCTTCCAGATCGCGGCCACCGCCTCTTCGCTCGCGTTCGTCGGGGCGACGAACGGGTTGGCGAGGGCGGGGCGCGGATGGACGGAGGAGCCCGCCATGCTGGTCGGAGCGCTCGCCTCGGAGCCGGCAGAGCCGCCGCCCAGGGCGAGCGCCTCCGGCTCGGCGAGGGCGGCCGCGCGGGCGGCGAGGTCGAGGGTGGACACGACCACCTGGGAGAGGTCGCCGCCCCAACCGTCCGATGAACCGACCGCGGCCAGCACCCGCTCCAGGACCTCGACCCCTTCGGCGCTCGCGAGCCCCTGGCGCAGGGTCTCCTCCCGCCAGGCGCGCAGCTCCTCCGGCACCTCGGTGGTTACCGCCATCCCGGTCTCGCGCCAGGCGTCCCAGCCGATCGCCACGGTGCAGCCGGTGCTGTCACTGCGGCGAGCGCTCCGGCCGGCGGCGAAGGCGTCGAGGAAGGCGTTGGCCGCGGCGTAGTCCGCCTGGCCCGCCTGGGGCAGCACGGCGGTGACCGAGGAGAACAGGACGAAGCAGTCGAGGGGCGCATCGCCGAAGACCGCGTCGAGGGCCAGCGCCCCGCGCACCTTGGGCGCCAGCACCCGCTCGGCCGCGGCGCGCTCGCGGGTGGCGATCAGCCCTCCCCCGGGCACACCCGCCGCGTGAATCACTCCGTGGACGGCGCCGAACTGCTCGACGGCCGCGGCGCGGACGGCCCGGACCTCCTCGGGGCGGGAGACGTCGGCCGAGACCACCAGGACCTCGGCCCCGGTAGCCTCCATCGCCCGCAGGCGCCCGATGCGCTCGCTCACCGGGTCGTCCGCCGGATGGCCGGCGCACCAGGTGTCCCAGGACTCGCGCGCCGGGAACGGAGAGCGGCCGACCAGAACCAGCCGCGCCCGCACCTCCCGGGCCAGCCAGCCGGCGACCTCCAGACCGAGGCCGCCGAGGCCGCCGGTGACCAGGTAGACGCCCCGGTCCCGGAGCGGGCTCCGCCCGGCGCCGGGGGCCGCCAGCGGCACCGGCTCGAAGGAGCGCACCCAGCGGTGGCGCCCGCGCAGGGCGACCGGCCGGTCGTCGAGCCGTCCCTCGCCTCCCTTCGGCTCGCGGCGCAGCTCGGCCAGCAGGCGTGCGGCGGAGCGCTCCGGCGGAGCGCCGGCGTCCAGGTCGATCGACCGGCAGGCGACCGCCGGCAGCTCGCGCGGGATGACCCCGCACGGGCCGAGCAAGGCCGCCTTGAGCGGATCGAGAGCCTCCAGGCCGGTGACCTCCTGGAGGCCGTCGGAGACGATCGCCAGGCGGATCGCCGGCCCCGCGGCCTCCCCGCTCTCCCCACTCTCCCCACTCCCCCCACTCCCCCCACTCCCGTCACCCGGCCCGTCCGACAGATCGGGGACCACCCTCTGGAGCGCGCGGGCGAGGTGGACCAGGCTGAAGTAGGAGCGCTCCAAAGCGTGATCGACCTCTCGATCGACATCGTCCGCGAGGTCAGAGGCCGGCGCGGCGCCGGTGACGTTCGCCAGGTGGACGATCCTCTCCGGCAGCCGGCTGTCCACGCCACCGTCCGCGTCGAGGTGACGGACCGCGCGCAGGACCTCCTCGTAAGCTTCCGGCGCGTTCGAGGCGAGGCGGTGGCGCACGATCGCACCCCGCACCGCCCCGGCCGCAGGACTGCCGGACCCGGCCAGGGCGCCGGACCCGTTGCCCTTGCCGTTCCCAGGAACGCCCGGCGGCACCGGCAGCTCCATCGCCGGCGGCGCGGCCGGCTCGGTCACCAGGGCGACCCGCTGGCCGGCCGCGGCCAGCCTGGCGGCGAGCGCCTCGGCGACGCCGGTGCGGTCCGCGAACAGCAGCCAGTCGGCCGGCGCATCCGCTCCGGCGCTCGGCCTCGCCGGGCCCAGCGCCATCGCCGCCGCCGCGAGAAGGGGCTGCCGGTGCCAGGCCGGCGCGTAGGCCCACTCCTCCATCGGCAACCGGCCGGTACGCCGGGGCGCCGCGCCAGCCGCCGCCCGGTCGTCCGCCGTCGGCGGGTCGACCCAGTAGCGCGCGCGCTCGAACGGGTAGGTGGGCAGGGGCACCCGCCGCCGGCGCTCGCCGGCCCAGAAGCCGGACCAGTCGACGGTGGCACCGGCCAGCCAGAGGCGACCCACTGCCTCCACCAGGCAGGCCTGGTCGTCCCGCTCCTCCTTCGGATGGCGGATCGACGAGACCACCGCCTGGGCCGGACGGCGGTCCGGGTGCTGGCGGGCGAGGGTCGAGAGCGTATTGCCCGGCCCCACCTCGAGCAGCAAGCGCTGGGGCTCGACCAGCAGCTCGGCGACGCCCTTGGCGAACAGCACGGTCCCCCGGAGCTGGCGGGCGTAGTAGGTCGGGTCGGTCGCCTCCTCGGGCCGGATCCAGGTACCGGTGACGTTCGAGAGGTAGGGGATCTTCGGCGGCTCCAGGCGCACGCCCTTGACCGTCTCGATGAACGCCGGCAGGACCGGGTCCATCATGCGCGAGTGGAAGGCGTGGGAGGTGTGGAGCCGGCGGCAGGGCACGTCCGCGAGCCGCGCGGCCAGCTCGTCGATCGCCTCGGCCGGGCCGGAGACCACCGACACCCGGGGCCGGTTGACCGCGGCGAGCGACAGCTTGCCGCCGCCGGGACCGGCCCCCTCTGCGCTCAGCAGCGGGAGCACCTCGTCCTCCGGCAGCGGCACCGCGAGCATCGCTCCCGGAGGCATCTGCTGCATCAGGGCGCCGCGGGCGGCGACCACGGCCAGCGCGTCCTCCAGGGTGAAGACGCCGGCCAGGCAGGCGGCCGCGTACTCGCCGATCGAGTGGCCGAGCATGGCCGCCGGCTTGACGCCCCAGCGCATCCAGAGCCGGGCACTCGCCCAGCAGATGGTGAAGAGCGCCGGCTGGGTGATCGCCGTCTGCTGGAGCGCGCGGGCGGCGGCCTGCTCCGCGGCATTCGCGCCGTCGGCGCCCTCGGCCGGGAAGAGCAGGTCGCGCAGGTCGAGCTCCAGGTGGGGCACCAGCAGCTCGGCGCAGCGATCGACGTCCTCGCGGAAGCTCTGCTCGGTCTCGTAGAGGCCCCGCCCCATGCCCGGGTACTGGGCCCCCTGTCCGGGGAACAGGAAGGCGACCGGGCGGTCGCCGCCGGCGTAGTAGCCAGAGAGGAGCCGCTGGGGGTCGCGCCCGGTGAGCGCCCGGGCCGCGTCGTCCATGGCCTCCGGCCCGTCCTGGCAGAGCAGCATGCGCCGGTGGGCGAACGGTTTCCTCCCCATCTGCAGGGTGAAGGCGATGTCGGACAGGGCGTCCGTGCTCTCCCCCAGCGCTTCGCCCAGGCGGCTGGTGGCGGTGTCGAGGGCGCTCTCGGTCTTGGCCGAGAGCAGGAGGAGCTGCCACGCCCGGGACGGCTCCGGCGCGGGCACCGGCGGCGCCTCTTCGAGCACCACGTGGGCGTTGGTGCCGCCCATGCCGAGGGAGGTCACACCGGCCCGTCGCGGCGTGCCGTCACCGCCCCAGGGGCGCAGCTCCGTGTTGACGAAGAACGGGCTGGACGCGAAGTCGATCTGGGGGTTGGGCCGCTCGAAGTGGAGGCTCGGCGGGATCATGCCGTGCTCGACCGTCAGCGTGGCCTTGATCAGGGCGCAGGCGCCGGCGGCCGTGTCCAGGTGGCCGATGTTGGTCTTGAGCGAGCCGATGGCGGTGCCGTTCCGCTCGGCTCCGGCGGCAGAGAAGACCTGGTTCAAGGCGGTGAACTCGATCGGGTCGCCCAGGGCGGTGCCGGTGCCGTGGCACTCCACGTAGCCGACGGTCGCCGGCGAGATCCCGGCCTCGGCGTAGGCGCGCTCGTAGACGTCCACCTGGCCGTCGACGCTCGGCGCCATGAACGACACCTTGACCGCGCCGTCGTTGTTGCACGCGGCGGCCTTGACGACGGCGTGGACGTGGTCGCCGTCGGCCAGGGCGTCGTCCAGGCGCTTGAGCACCACGACGGCGGCGCCGTGGCCGGAGACGAAGCCGGTGGCCGAAGCGTCGAACGCCCGGCAGTGGCCGTCCCGGGCGGTGGTGCCGCCCTCCTGGAAGCGGTAGCCGGAGATCTCCGGCAGGTGGATCGAGACGCCGCCGGCCAGGGCCATGTCGCAGTTGCCCTGGCGCAGGGACTGGCAGGCCACGTGGATCGACACCAGCGACGTCGACGAGGCGCTCTGGATGGTGATGCTCGGGCCCTTGAGGCCGAGCTTGTAGGCGACCCGCGAGGTCAGCGGGTCCTTGTCGTTACCCAGGGACGCCTGGAGGGTGTCGACGGAGGCGACCATCTCCATGTGCCCCAGGAGATTGGTCAAGAGATAGGTGTTCATGCTCTCGCCGCCGTAGACGCCGATCGACCCGGGATAGCGGTCCGGGTCGTAGCCGGCGCGCTCGAGCGCCTCCCAGCAGCACTCGAGGAAGATCCGGTGCTGGGGGTCCATGAGCTCGACCTCCCGCGGGTTGAGGCCGAAGAAGGCGGCGTCGAAGAGGTCCACGCCGCCGAGGATGCCCTTGGCCTTGACGTAGTCCGGGTCCTCGACCAGCGCCGGGTCGATGCCGGCGGCGAGCAGCTCCTCGTCGGAGAAGAAGGTGATCGACTCGATGCCGGCGGTGATGTTGGCCCACAGCTCGTCCGGGCTCTGGGCGCCGGGGAAGCGGCCGGCCAGGCCGACGATGGCGACGTCCCGGTCCAGCGCGTCGCCATCACGCCGGGCGGGTCGCCGCGCGGGCGCTAGCGCCTTCCCGGCGACCGCCCTGTCGGACGTGGGCTCGCCCGCCAGGTGCTCGGCCAGGGTGCCGACGGTGGGGTACTTGAACAGGTCGATGAGCGACAGCACGCCGCCGGCCTCGCCCAGCTCGTCCGCGAGCTCCTCCTTCAGGCGGGCGTGCACCTTGGTCATCAGCAACGAGTGGCCGCCCAGGTCGAAGAAGTTGTCGTCCAGCCCCACCGAGGCGACGCTCAAGGCCTCGACCCAGATCGCGGCGATCCGCCGCTGGAGCTCGCTCCTGGGCGCCCGGAAGGCGGCGGCGAGATCGGGACGGTCCTGGGTCGGGGCGGGCAGGGCCGCCAGGTCGACCTTGCCGGTCGGCCCCAGGGGCAGGGCGTCCAGGAAGACGAACGACGCCGGCACCATGTAGTCGGGCAGGCGCTCGCGCAGATGGGCCAGGAGCGCCCCCGGCGTCGGCCGTTCGGCGCGGTCGACTCCCTCGGGCGCTGGTACCACGTAACCGACCAGGCGCGGCTCGCCCGGCAGGTCGTCGCGGACCACCACCGCCGCATCCTGGACCGCCGGATGGAGCGCCAGGGCGGACTCGATCTCTCCCGGCTCGATGCGGAAGCCGCGCAGCTTCACCTGGTGGTCGCTCCGGCCCAGGCACTCGAGCACGCCGTCGCCGTTCCAGACCCCCAGGTCGCCGGTCCGGTAGAGCCGGCGGCCGGCGGCGAACGGGCTCGGCACGAAGCGCTCGGCGGTCGCCCCGGCGCGGCCGTGGTACCCGCGGGCGAGGCCGTCGCCGGCGACGAAGATCTCGCCGGGGGCGCCGACCGGACGCGGCCTGAGATGCCGGTCGAGGACGTAGACCTGGGTGTTGATCACTGGCCGGCCGATGCGCGGCCGGCGGCGCGCCAGCTCCGCGGCGTCGATGGTGTGGACCGTCGAGCAGACCGCGGCCTCGGTCAGGCCGTAGCCATTGACGATCCGCACCGAGCCGATGAGGGCGTCCACGTCCCCCGCCGCCAGCGCCTCGCCGCCCACCAGCACCAGGCGCAGGGCGGGCAGCTCCTCGCGGGCGGCGTTCAAGGTCGCCATCAGCGACGGCACGGTGGAGAGGATCGTCACCTGCTCACCGGCGATGAGCTGGAGCAAGGCGCCGGTGTCCAGCAGCTCGGCCTCGGTCGGCAGCACCAGGGTGGCGCCGGAGGCCAGCGCCGGGAAGATCTCGCCGACAAAGCTGGCGTGGGCCAGCGAGGTCAAGGGCAGGATGCAGTCGGCCGGGGTCGGGTCGTAGCTCTCCAGGAAGGAGGAGACCAGGTTGACCAGGTTCCGGTGCTCGAGCAGGACGCCCTTGGGATCGCCGGTCGAGCCCGACGTGTAGATGACGCAGGCCAGGTTGGCGGGCGCCGGCCGCGGCAGCCGCACCGGCGGCGCCGCGTCGCCGGCCGCCGCGGGATCGAGCGTACGGTCCAGGAGGACCGGCTCCACCGCCCGCGCGCCGTCGGACGGCAGCAGCGGGAGGAAGCGCTCGGCGGTGACCACCAGCCGGACCGCCGCGTCCCGCGACGTGTAGGCGAGGCGCTCCGCCGGGTCGTGGGGGTCGAGGGGCACGTAGGCGGCCCCCGCCTCGAGCACTCCCAGGACCGCCACCAGGAGGTCGGTCGAGCGCTCGAGCAGGATGCCCACCGTCCCCTCCGGGCCGACGCCCCGGCTCACCAGGTCCTGAGCCAGGGAGCGGGCGCGGTCACGGAGCGCGCCGAAGCGGAGCTCCTCGCCCGCGCAGCGCACCGCGACGGCCTCCGGCGTGCGCTCGGCCTGCTCCTCGAACAGGTCGACCAGGGTGGCGTCGCGCCGGATCTCGCTCCGGGTGTCGTTCCAGCCGGCGACGATCTGGCGTTCCTCGGCGGCGGCCATGAGCGGCAGCTCCGAGAGCGGGCGATCCGGATCGGCCGCCGCGGCGGAGAGCAGGGTGCGCAGGGAGTGGGCCATGCGCGCCACGGTCTCCCGGTCGAACAGGTCGGTGTTGTAGTCGAGCGAGGTGACGAACCCGTCGGCCGCCCGGCCCGCGGTGAGGGTGACGTCGAACTGGGCGATGCCGAGGTCGAGGGGCTGGGAGGCGACCGTCAGACCGTCCGGCCGGACGGCGCCGTCGATCGAACCGCCGCCGTTGGCGCCGGCCCCACCGGGTCCACCAGCTCCACCGAGATGAGCCTCCGCGTCCGGCTCGCCGAGGGCGAAGGGGGTCAGGTCCTGGCCATCTGAGAGGGTCGCCCGCTGGTAAACCACCATCGTCTGGACCAGCGGTGACCGGCCCGGGTCGCGCTCCGGAGCCAGGCGCTCGACCAGCAGCGGGAACGGGAAGTCCTGGTGGGCGAACGCGCCGAGGGCATCGTCGCGGACCCGTTCGAGCAGGTGCCCGAAGCCCGGCTCGGCGCCGGGAGCCGCCTCCGGCTCGGCGCCCGTCTCACCGGTGCCACGGCGGCCGAAGCGCCCGCGAAGCACCAGCGGATTGACGAAATAGCCCACGGTCCGGGCATAGCGCGCCCGGGTGCGGCCGGCGGTGACCGTGCCGAGGAGGATCTCTTCCTGGCCCGTGTAGCGGTGGAGCAGCGCCTCGAAGCCGGCGGCCAGGGTCATGAACGGGGTGGCACCGCGGGCGCGGCCCATCGCCTCCAGGTGCTCGGTGAGGGTGCCGCCGAGCCGCTCGACCCAGGTGGCGCCCCGGTCGGTCTGCACCCGGGGGCGCGGCCGGTCGGTGTGGAGCTCGAGAACGGGCAGCTCCCCCGCCAGGTGGTCACGCCAGTAGCCCCAGAGCGCCTCGCCCTCCGGGCCTTCGAGGGCGCGGAGCTGCTCGGCGGCCCAGTCGCTGTAGCGGCCGGCCGCCGGGGGCAGCGCCGGGCGCGCGCCGTCCCGGTGTGCCCGGTAGAGCGCGCCCAGCTCGTCGAGCAGGACCCCCAGGCTCCAGAAGTCGGTGACGATGTGGTGCATGGTGAACAGCAGGACCCGCTCCAGGGCGGAGCGCCGGAAGAGGAGCACACGGAAGAGCGGGCCCCGCTCCAGGTCGAACGGCCGGCGGGCCTCCTCGTGTAGCCGCTCGCCGAGGCGGCCGAGGCTCCAGCCGCGGGCGTCCTCCTCGTCGAGGGCGAAGCTCCCGACGGCGTCTCCGTCGGCCGCTTCGACCCGCTGGCGCGGCTCGCCGCGGACGATCTCGAAGGTGGTGCGGAGCGCCGGGTGGCGAACGATCAGGGCACGGACCGCCGACTCGAGCGCCGCCCGGTCCACCGCGCCGCGCAGGCGGACGGCGGCCGGCACGTTGTAGGCCGGGCTCTCCGGCTCCAGGGCGTGGAGGAACCAGAGCGAGAGCTGGTTGTGGGACAGGGGGTGGAGACCGGTCTCGGGGGTCTCCGGAGCGGCGTCGGGCGCCGCCTCCGGACGGGCCGCCTCGGCACCGGAGAGCTCCTCCGCCAGGGCGCTGACCGAGAGCCCGAACAGGCGCTCCATGGGCACGGTGACGGCGAAGCGCTCCTCGATGCCGTGGGCGAGCTCCATCACCGAGAGGGAGTCGAGCCCGTGGTCCTCGAGCGGCCGGTGGGGATCGACCTGGTCCGGCCGGACCCCTGCCTGGCGCGCCACCGCGGCGGTGAGGAGAGCGATCAGGGGCGAACGGTCCCCTACTGGGGCCGGCGCGGCCGGCGGCGGCACGGGCTCCGCCTCGGCCGCCGGGAAGACGGCAGCCGCCCCCCGGCCGGGCCCGACCAGCTCAGCGAACGGCACCGGCTCCTCCGCCGTCGTGCCGACAGGGTCTTCAGGGCTTCCGGGGAGGGGGACCGCCGGCGCCGCCTCGTCCACCGCGGCTCCTGCGGCGGGCCAGGTCGCCACCACTGTCAGGTCCCCACGCAGGTACGCCTCGCGGGTCGCCCGGCGGCGCACCTTGCCGCTCGACGTCTTGGGCAGGGTCGCCGGCTTGATCAGGACGAGGGCGTGGAGCTGGACCTCGTGCTCCTGGGCCAGGGCGCGGCGCACCGCGGAGGCGATCGCCTCCGGGTCCTCCCCCAGGCTGTCGCGGCGCAGCTCCTGGACCAGCACCAGCCGTTCCTCGCCGCCGGCGTCGACGCCGAACGCCGCGCCGCCGCCCGCGCGCAGGGCCGGGTGGGCGCGCTCGGCGGCCAGCTCCAGGTCCTGGGGATAGCAGTTCCTTCCACGGAGGATGATCAGGTCCTTGATCCGCCCGGTGACGAAGAGCTCCCCATGGTCGAGGAACCCCAGGTCGCCGGAGCGCAAATACCGCAGAGGAGGTCCATCGACCGCGCCCGCCAGCCGCGCGCCGAAGGTCTCGGCCGTTGCTTCCCCCTTGCCCCAGTAGCCGGCGGCGACGCTCGCTCCGGCGATCCAGATCTCCCCCACCTCCCCCTCGCCGCACGGCGCGCCACTCTCCGGATCGACCACCAGCACCCGCTGCCCCCGAGGCGAGCGGCCGCTCGCCACCAGCACGCGCATGCGCTCGGCTGCCCCGTCCGGAGCGGCGGTCGCCTGATCGGCGCGGACCGCGCGGTGGGCCTCCAGCTCGGCGGCGCGGAACCGCTCCACCCGCGCCCCCTCGCCACACATGCCACCGGTGACCAGGAGGGTGCCCTCGGCCAGGCCGTAGCAGGGGTAGAACGCGCGGCGCGCGAAGCCGGACGGGGCGAACGCCTTGGCGAAGCGCACCAACGTCTCCGCCCGCACCGGCTCGGCGCCGTTGAAGGCGAGGCGCCAGCAGGAGAGGTCGAGGGCGGCGCGCTGCTCCGGGGTGGTCTTGCGAACCGCCAGGTCGTAGGCGAAGTTGGGTCCGCCGGAGACGGTCGCCCGGGTGCGCGCGATCACCTCGAGCCAGCGCGCCGGACGCTGCAGGAACGCCATGGGCGAGAACAGGGTCACCGGGAAGCCGGCGTAGAGCGGCTGGAGGATGCCGCCGATCAGCCCCATGTCGTGATAGGGCGGCAGCCAGATCACGGCCCGGTCGTCCTCCCGGATACCGAAGGCCCGGCGGATCATCTCCAGGTTGTGGAGCAGGTTGCCGTGGCGGAGCATCACCCCCTTGGGCGCGGCCGTGGAGCCGGAGGTGTACTGGAGGAAGGCGAGGGTGTCCGGACTGAGCACCGGCGGGCGCCAACTCGCGGCCTCCTCCAGGTCGATCCGGTCGGTGGCGATCCACCGGGGCCCCGATCCGATGAGACCCGGCGGAAGCACCCCCTGGATGCCCTCGAGCAGCTCCGCGGTGGTCAACGCGAAGCCGGCCCGCGCGTCCTCGAGGATCGACAGCACGCGACCGACCGACCGGCCGGTCTCGCCGCGGCCGGGTCGGAGGCGTGGCGGGTAGACCGGAACCGCCACCGTGCCGGCGTACAGACAACCGAAGAAGGCCGCAAGGTAGTCGAGCCCCGGCGGATAGAGCAGCAGCGCGCGCTCACCGGCCGCCCCGGAGCGCGCCAGAACGGCGGCGATGGCCCGCGCCCGGCGATCGAGCGCGCCCCACGTGAGCGGCTCACCCTCTCCCCCGCCGCCCTCGCCGTTGCTCAGGAACCGGTAGCCGACCGTCTCCGGGCTTTCGCGTGCCCGTCGTCGCAGGATGTCGACCAGGGATGGGATGGGGCCGCAGTCGCCCCCCGTCGCAGACTGACCGTACTCGTCCATGGCTTCCTCCCCCGTTCCCTAGCCACAGGGACGGGCCGCGCCCCGCCCAAAGGGGTAGCGCGTACGCTGCTGCCGCTCCTCCGTTTCAGGAACGGAGGCGCGGACTTGGGTCATCTAGAAATCGAGCTGTCGAGGAGGGCTTCAGCCCGGAGGCTGTGAATAGCGCTTAGAACTTCGGCGTGGCATGGGCATCGACCTCATGCTTCGGTCGTGGAGACGACCGGGCTCTCCCCGACCGGCCGTGATGGCGCGATCGAGAGGCGGCCTACCCGAGAGGCATGGCAGGGCGCTTTTCCTTTACGTGCAGGCCCCGAAAGGAATTGGGACAAAGACACCCGAAATTCCCTTTTTAGCGAAAACGCGAGAGAATTCCCGGAGGACCAGAACGGCAAAAGGCCCCTCCCCCGCCGGCGTGGCGGGGGAGGGGCCCGGATCGATCGGAGGAACGTCGCGGTGGGGGTACTAGTTTTCGGGCTGCTTGATTTTGAGCAGCTTGATGTCGAACACCAGCATGCCCTGGGGCTTGCCGGCCTCGCCGCCGTAGGCCAGGTTCTCGGGGATCCAGAAGCGCGCCTTCTCCCCTTCGACCATCTTGTGCAGGCCCTCGCGCCAGCCCTCGATCACGCCGGAGAGCTTGAAGGAGGCGGTGGAGCCGCGGGAGTAGGTGGAGTCGAACCACTTGCCGTCGGTGGTCCAGCCGATGTAGTCCACCACGACCGTGTCTTCCGGTCCCGGATGGACCGTGCCACTCCCCGGCTCGAGCACCTTCCAGGCGAGGCCGGACTTGGAGGTCTGGGCGTCGGCCGGCGGCGCGGCGACGTCGTCCGGCACCGGCGGGATCTGGCGGATCTCGCGCAGCGTGACGTCGAAGACCAGCATGCCCTGGGGACGGCCCTCGATCCCCTTGTAGGCGAGGTCACCCGGGATCCAGAGGCGCCACTTGGCCCCTTCGGTCATGAGCTGGAGCCCTTCGGTCCAGCCCTGGATCAGGGCCTCGAGCGGCAGCAGGGCGGGCTTGCCCCGGGTAATCGACGAGTCGAACACCTTGCCGTCCTGGGTCCAGCCGGTGTAGTCGACGACGACCAGGTCGTTGCCGTCCGGGTGGACCGCCCCGGTGCCCGGCTTGAGCACCTTGTAGGCGAGGCCGGAGGCGGTCCTCTTGGCGTCCGCCGGAGGCGTGAGGTTGGCGGGTGCCGGCGGGGCCTGGGGAACGGCCTTCTCCATGGGCTGCTGGCCCTGCTGAGCACCTTCCTGAGAGACCGCCGGCAACGCACCTACCAAGAGGAGCGCGGAGACGAGGGCGATCGAGAAAGCGAAGACGGGGGCTTGGTGGTGTCTGTTCATGGCGCGGCATAGGGTATCGCAAGCGGCGGCTCTCTATGCAACTCTGCCGCCGATCGGACGCACGCCGTGCGGAACCCGAGTAAAGTCGGCGGCATGAGACGCTCATCCATGCACCGCCCCATTCCTGCTGTCGCTGCCCTCGCTACCCTGCTTTCCTTGCCGGCCGCGGGCCTCGCGGCGCCGGCCGGTGCCCGGGCCAATGCTCAGGACGCCCCGACCGAGAGGGCGACCGCCGCCTCGACTGAGACGGCGACTGAGAAGACGACCGACAAGGCGCCGGACCTGCTGCACCTGCCGATCGGTGATCCGGCGCGCCGCGACCGCACGGTCGACCTGGTGGTCGACGGCATCACCGACACCGCCACCGGCTCCGTCCTCACCCCCGACCAGGTGGCCGCGCAGCTCGCCGGCGTGCGGCTGGTCTTCTTCGGCGAGCAACACACGTCGATGGACGTGCACCGGGCCCAGCTCCGGCTGCTCCAGGCGCTCCAGGCGACCGGCCGGCCGCTTCTGATCGGGCTCGAGATGTTCCCCTACACCGCCCAGGAGGGCCTGGACCACTGGACGTCCGGCCTGCTGACCGAACAGGGCTTCCTGGAGCTGGGCGGCTGGTACGAGCACTGGGGGGTGGCCTGGGGCTATTACCGCGACATCTTCCTGTTCGCCCGCGACCACGGCGTACCGATGTTCGGCGTCAACACTCCCCGGGAGGTGGTCACGGCGGTGCGCGAGAAGGGGCTCGACAACCTTTCGCCGGAAGAGCGGGCGCTGTTGCCGCCGTCCCTCAACATGGACGGCCCGGGTACGGAGGACCACCGGCGGCTCTTCCGCGCCTTTTTCGAGCAGGAGGCCGGCACGATCCACTCCTCCATGAGCGACGAGCAGCTCGAGTCCATGCGCGCGGCCCAGGTGACCTGGGACGGGACGATGGCCTACAACGCGGTCCGCATCCTCAAAGAGCGGCCGGACGACGCGATCATGGTGGTGCTGATCGGCTCCGGCCACGTGGCCTATGGCCTGGGGGCGGAGCGCCAGGCACGGCACTGGTTCGACGGCAAGATGGCGACCGTGGTGCCGGTGGCGGCCGAAGGTGAGGACGAGAAGTCGAACGGTCCGGTCCGGACCGTGGTGGCCTCCTATGCCGACTACGTCTGGGGCCTTCCCGGGGACGAACAGCTCCTCTATCCGTCGCTCGGCGCGTCGACCACGGAGGCGGACGGCGGGCGGCGGGTGATCTTCGTGCCCGAGGACAGCGTGGCGGCGCGCGCCGGGCTCCAGGTGGGAGACGTGATCGTGGCGATCGACGGCGCGCCGGTGCCGGACAAGGTGGCGTACAACCGGGCCCTCGGCGCCTACTGCTGGGGGGATGCGGCGCGGTTCACGGTGTCGCGGAACGGCGAGGAGACGGCGGTCGACGTGATCTTCCGGCGGACGGTCCACGAAGACGACGAAGAGTAGCGGAGGGTTCGCCGGAGCGGCGCGGGAGGCCCCGGCTCCGGGACACCGCGCGATCTGGATGGTTGAGCGCTGTGCGCGCGGCTCGGTTCGGCCTCGCGCGTGGACCGGTCCGGGCACGCGAACGCACCTGTGGCGCGGGC
>Ga0210074_1000056_pt1 | contig 51084 bp, 48 predicted proteins | sample China_Galinas_Co_FD_184860 | JGI IMG/M metagenome (GOLD analysis project Ga0210074, IMG submission 184860) | Wetland microbial communities from San Francisco Bay, California, USA, that impact long-term carbon sequestration -... | ecosystem: Environmental > Aquatic > Marine > Wetlands ... | reverse complement strand
CCCGCCGGTACCGCGGGAGAGCAGCACCAGACGAAGCGAGACCTCTTGCGCGCCGCGATCCTGGCGCTCTCGCCCACCGCGGCGACGTACGACGCCCTGGTCTCGTTCCGGAGCGAGCGGGTTCCGCCGCTGCTCTACCTGGCGTCGGCGCCACCGCGCGCCTGGGAACGCGCTCGGCGCACACTGGGGGACGCTCGGTTCGCCGGGCTGCTCGAGCAGAGCCGGGAGGGCTGCGCACCGGAGCTCAGGCCGCGGATCGAGGATCGGCTCGGTCAGAGCAGAGCGGCTGTGGGCGGGTCGGGGTATCGGTTCTGAGCTCAGCGGAGGAACTTGTAGATTCCCTGAAGGCCCAGGACCAAGAGCCCGCCGAGAGTCGAGCCACCGACGGACAGGAGGATCTCCAGGATACCAAAGCCGCGCCACGAGACAGATGGGCAGTCGTCGCAGGTGAGAGGCGCCGGAAGGGCTGGGTTTCCTTCGCTGGACGTAATGGGCGGGGGCGCCTGGGGGATCGTCCTGTCGGTCGTTGCTGGATGCTCCGCGGGATGCACCGACGGACCGTCCATGGCGTGGAGCCAGAAGACGCCCAGGCTCGAGACGATCAACATGACGCCGAAGGTCGAGAGCGGGCCGAGGAGCCCGTGCCGGACCCCCTGCCTCCACTCCAGAAAGACCACGAAGAGCCCGACGATGCCGATGAGCACGAACACCAGGTAGAACCAGATCATCTCGCGTCTCCAATGGGTTCCAGGAGGACACCGTAGGCGGCGCCCCGGGCCAGGGCCCAGGGGGCGTCACTCAGGCTCCGGACCACGTCCGCGGCCGCGGTCTTCGAGGCGTCGAAGGCCATCGTCGGTCTCGAGGCCAGGCGCCGGTATTGCGCCGCGGCGTGCTTCTTCAGGGCACGCTCGTAGTCCAGGGAGCCCAGGGCTCTCTCCTCGGGTACGGGGTGGTAGAGGGTGACGAGCTCGACACCGATCCGGTGGAGCGCCATCGCCTGGGTGTCCACTTCCAGTCTCCGCGCGATGAGGCTCGCTCCGGCAGGCGCTGGATGAAGGATCGAGTAGCCCGGGGAGTTCCCGGTGACCAGGACGAGGCGCCGGACACCCTCCCGCCACGGTATGCCGACGCACGCTTGCAGCCCGTCGGCCAGGGCGTCGACGAAGTCTCCTCCCGAGGTGGGAGGGATGGCCCGCAACCGCTCCCGGATCTCGTCCGAGGTCAGATCCTCGAGCTTCCAGCCCGATCCGTCCCTCGGGTGGAGCCGAAAGTCCGGCCGGAGCCCGGGAGCCCGGAGGCCAGCTACCGGATGGTCTCCGAAGGCGAAGACCCCGACCCTCGAGTCGTGCGTCTCCCGCAACCCCTCGACGATCTCGACGAGCAAGTCCCCGTGACGCCGCCAGATCGCCTGCTCTTCGAGGAGCGGCCGGATCTCGGGCGGTGGCTGCTCGGAGCGCCGGTTCTTCGCCCCCCCGGTCTTCGAACCTTTTGGCGGAAGGACCATCACCTGCGCGGTGGCGTCGACCAGGATGGCCAGGTCCAGGCTCTCCGCCCCGGGGACCGAACCGCCGACCGGAGGGGGCGGCGCATAGCGTTCATCGGGAGGTAGCGAGAGCACTCTTCGCCCCTGGCTCCAGACCTCGAACCTGTCGTCCTCGGTGCGCTCCCAGTGGACGGCGATCGCTTCCTCGCCATCGGCCTCGACCTCGAACCGGTGGCGCACCCGATCTCCGTTGACGAGATCGAGCTGGACCGCCGAGGCTCCCGGGAGGCCGCGCATCCGGAGCCGACCCTCCGCCGGCGCCTCTGTCGACAGGGGGAAGAGTCTCAGAGCCCGAGACTCTTGGTCATAGGCGCGGAGACCGAGATCACTCATGGCCTGGCTCCGGCCGTCCCTGGCCTTCGAGACGACCGTTGGGGTTGGCGTCCGGGCTGGCTCCGTTCCGGGAGAGCCTCGCGCTCCTCGTCTTCGGGAGCTCCGGGACGGGCTGTCGTGTCCGCCGGGTTCCCTTTCCGCCGATCGATTCCGGCTTCCCCGCCCGGGGTGGCCGGCTCGGTCGTGGTCGCAGCCGCGGGAGCTGGCGTCGTGGCAGCCCCACCCATCTCTCCCCGGTGCTTCAGGAAGAGCCAGGTCGCGACGAGGACGAGGCCGACCACGAGCACCGCGAGGATCACGCCGAGGAGGCCTGGCCTCCGGCGACTCCTGGCCGCCCGGCGGCCACCGGTCCGATCCGGCTCTGCCAGCACCTTGGACCGCTTTCGCTTGCGGCGGGTCCTTCCGGAGGTCGTCGGGGCCCCGGAGCGGTCGAGCTCCAAGGCCTCCTCCAGCCGTCCCAATCTGGCGTCGAGGCTCGGGCTCCTGAGGGTGTTCAGGACCAGAGCCTCCATGTCGGGTCCCATCTCCCCCAAGAGGTCCCGAAGCTGGAGCAGACGCTCTTCGGCCCTGACGCTGACGGGGACCAGGAGGTGCTCACCGCGCTCGAGCTGCAGCTCCTCGACGTCCCCGGTCAGGGCGTGCTCGCCGGTGCCTCCGAAGGGAGAGAGCCGGATCGTCTGGTGGATTCCGTCTCGTCCGTTGGTGACGCCCCGGTGGATCCGGACCGTGCCGGTCCCCGGGTGGACTTCCACCAGGATGCCTCCGCCCTGCTCTCGTATCCGCGCGACGAGCTCGTCGGTCAGTCCTCGGACGTCGACGTTCGAGTCGGGAAGGTTGGAAAAGGGATTGCTCGGCTTGGCGGTCCACGCCAGGAGGACGCGAAGGCCGTCTGGCCCCTCGACCTCGAGCCTCTGGCTCTGTTGCTTTTGCTCGGGGCCCTTTTCTCCGAAGAATGTCACGCGCTCGACCATCATGAACCTCCGTGGTGAGCTCGAGGCAGGCCAAACAGACCGCTCGGCCCCCCCTCGCTGTCGGTGTCGAGCCAGAGGGCGCGCGCGCAGGCGGCCCGCTCCCGCTCGGAAAGATCGTGGCGGGCGCTGCCGAGAAGCGCCCGGGCGAGATCGGGTCGGTCGAGGGTGCTGCGGCGCCCTTCGCGCCGACGGCAGTCGTCCACGCCTCGGAGGAGCGAGCGCCACCAGAACTCGCTCTCCGTCAGCTTGCGCGGTGCCGAGAAGGCCAGGCGCACGGCCAGGGCTCCCACGGTCAGGCCGTCGAAGAGGACGATCGCGAGCTCGAAGGCCGGCAACGGCGCTTCTCCCGTGTCGTCCGTCGCCGCGAAGAGCTCCGGGAAGCGGTCCATGAGCGCGGCGAAGCGCGGCCAGGCCGACTCCGGCACCGAGCGCTCCGGGTTCGCCGCGCCGGAAAGCTCTGTCGCCAGGGCCCGGAGCGGGTGGTGGCGCTCCGAGAGATGTCCCTGACGAAACGCCGCGAGCCTCTCTTGAAGCACACCCCAGAACGAGGCATCGCAGTCCCCGCGGGTCAGGGTGTCGAGGAACTGGCGGACCTCGTGCCTCCTCGCCCGCCTCTCTTCGAGCTCCGGGTCGAGCAGCACCGCCACGCCGTGGTATCCGCGGTCGGCCAGCTCTTGTGCCCTGGCCCGCCCACCGTCTGAGACCGGGGATCGTCGCTTCTTGCCGAGCTTGTCGAGCCAGGGGAGCAGATCTCCTCGAGAGCCCTGCTCGGGTCCCACCGACTCGAGCCAGGTGGCGAGATTGTCCACCAGCCGGGCTTCTCGCGGCCCGCTCTTCTTGAAAAGGACATCGGCGGCGGCTGCCGAGAGAGCTGGAAGGGTCGCGGGGTCGTGGGCTTCGCCGAGCCACCGCAATCCGGTGGCATCCAGGCTACGAAGCTCCGGTCTCCCGGCCGCGAACGCCCCAAACGCCCGGACTTCGAGGTCTTTTCGGGGAAGGATCTCGTCTTCGTCGCACCGCTCCACGAAGTCAGCCAGGGTTCCCAGGTCAGGCATCCGGCGAGCGAGATCCTCGATCTGGCGGTCGGCGAAGAGGGGAATCCTGGGCCAGGTCCGGAGGCCGTTTCCGAAGATCTCGGCCAGCTCACGGTCGGTCTGGCACTCTCCGAGGTCGGCCATCACCAGCTCCCAGTCGTCGAGGCGGGGATCGACCCGGGAAGGCTCCTCCCACACAGGCGACCCGAGCCACGCCAGGGCCCACGTCCTCCTCTTCGGAGCCCTCTCCGGTGCGAGCCGCCTCCACCAGGACCAGGCTCCGCTTCGGATCAGGCGGGCCGTCGCTTCCACCGGATCTCGTTCCATGCGGCCGAGAAGGACCTCGACGACGGCCGGCTTGAGGACGGTGTCCCTGCCGGGGAGGGTGCCTGCCAGCTTCAGGAGAGCCCCGGTCTCCATGCCACTCAGCCATCCACCGAGCCAGGCCGTGCTCTGCCCGCGAGCCCTGGCGGTGCTGAGCATCGCTTCGAGCACCGAAGGGGTGAGGCGGTTCTCCAGGACGGCTCGGAGGAGGTGGTGACGGGACCCCTCCTCCGCCAAGATCTCTGGTAGGTCCCCCAGCTCCGTGGCCCACCGGGCGAGGAGCTCGATCCCGTTCTCCGTTTCGAGGAGGTGGGAGAGCTGCCCCGAGCCCATCAGCCGGCGGAGTGGAACTCCCTGGAGGCAGTGCGTCAAATGCTCTTCGGGGACGAGTCCGGGCGCTCGGCCGGAGAGATCGACGAGTCGTCTTCGCGCGCTGTCATCCGCCGGTTTCCAGCCGGTGGCCAGGAGCTCTCCGAGCGACCATCCCAGCTTCTCGGCAGCCTGGGTAGCGGCCTCCTGGAGATCCCGAGCGCCCTCGGGGAGGATGTCGATACCGGCAAAGACGAGCTCGAGAACGTCGCGCCGAGGGAATCGGTTCCAGTCCTCGGCGCCGAGGAGCCGGTCCCAGGGGATCGCCCCGGGTTCGATCTTGCCGGCGGCATTCTTGAGCTGGCCGAGGAAGTTCTTCGAGGGTTCCCGGTCCGTGCGGAGCTCCTCGGAAACGCGAACGGCGACGGCGACGGCGGCGACCTCTCGATTGCTCGGCGCCCCGGTTTCGCCGTTCCAGACCCGCTCCCCGTATCGGGTGGCGAAGTCGAGCAGGGCCCGGGGGTGGTCGCAAGTCCAGAGCGTCACCTTGTGGGCCCACTCCTGGACTTGAGGGTCCGGTTCGGGGCCGGCGTGGCGCTGACCCCGGCGGTCCAGGAGAACCGCGTCCCGCCGCACGGACAAGGCGTCGCTGGCCACGGCCTCCGGCACCACCAACAGGTCGCTCTCCATGCGCCCGAGAAAGACCTCGGGACTGCGGGAGTAGACGCGGATTCGAGAACGCCTCTTGAGGGTGGGGGGCAGTGCCGCGCGCGCGAACGAGACGAGCGCGTGGAGAGGCGCGCCCGCGGCCAGCTCTTCCACCGGTACCGCCACGACCGTCGGTCGTCGGGAGAGCAGTCCCTGGAGGAGATGGGCCAGCAGGGCCGCGGCCGTCTCGCGCTCGGCGTCCACCTGTTCCGGGCGGACCATCGCGGGACTCGGCACGGCCGTCCGATCCGGTTCTGCTCCGTCCTGCCAGTGAGAGGCAAAGGCCTCGGAGCGTCCCAGCAGTGCTCCCGGGTCGGCTCCGCTGGCGATCGCGCTGGAGCCGAAGGCTCGGGCGTGGGAGAAGTAGGCGGTGCGGCGGTCGAAGGTCCCCGCGGGCGTCAGACGCACGACGACCGTCCAGTCGCCGTAGGTGAAGCAAGACCAGGCTTCGAGCCGGTCTCCGAGCCGCCGATGGTCTCCCGCATCCAGGTCCAGGGTCATCCAGGGCCGGAGCGCGCCGAGGGCGTCGGCGTCCTGGACGAACGGAGGGTCCGCGGCTAGGAACTGCTCCCCACGAGCGATCGGACGACCGGGACCCTCGCCCAGACCTTCGTAGGAATATCCCCGGTAGATCGAGCGGGAGGCCGTCAAAGCGGTGCCAGGGCTCACATGCTCCTCCGTCACATGAGGGCGTTGGTCTGCTCGCACAAGGCCACGAGCAGGGGCAGCTCGACATGAACGGGGACCGGAGGACGCAGTCGGTCCATGGCCTGGGACCTGTCGCGACGGTCGCCGAGGCGTTCCAGCTGGCTGCCCTCGATGGCGCTCAGCGGAACGATCCACGGCGTGCCGGCGCCGAAGTCGAGTTGCCTGACGATCTTGGTGACACGCGCCTCGGGCGAAGCGCGGAACTCCTCTCTGACCGCCTTGGAGATCTCGCGCGCGTTGTTGAGGTAACGCGCCGTCCCGGCGCTCTTGCGGAGCTGCCGCAGGATGGGCCGGGGGTCTTCCATGTACGGTTCGATCCAGCGCTGGCGGAGCGTGTCGAGGGCCGACCGGCCGTCGTCGGCCATGGTCAGGGCGAGGATGCTTCGAACCGGCTGTCGCATGTCCAGCTCTTCGCGGACCTTGGCGAAGTTGCCCAGCACCCGTTGGAAGTCTCCGAGGAGCTCGTCTCGCTGCTCCCAGTCCTCGAGCGTCAGGTCGTGTCGGGGGAAGGCCACCCAGAGGGGAAGGCAGAAGATCATCACCCCGACGTCCATGAACCCATGGCGCCAGATTTCGAGGTTCTCGGAGCTCGGGGGCGCCTCGAAGAAACCTTCGCCCGAGCCGTCCAGCAACTCCAGCTCGAGGGCTGAGCGACGGGTGCCGAAGACACCGCACCGGTAGCCGAGGCGCAGCCGGTACCACTTCTGGATCTCGCGCCGGGTCGTCTCCAGGCGGGTCCAGGACTCGTACGAACCGAGGAATTCATCCAAGTTGACCCGTAGGGGCTGGTCGCCCGGGGAGGCATAGGACCACAGCTCGATGGCGTCCTTCTCCAGGAAGTACGTGAGCGCGCCGGAGAGCTCGCCATCCTGGGTCCGGTAGACCATGCCCTGGAAGAGGTAGCTCTTGCCCGCCATCTTGCCGCCGACGATGCCGATGCGGAGCCGCGCGTCACCGCGGTCGGGTGGCCGGTCTCCGTTGCTTCTGATTCGGGTCTCTCTGGCGGCCCTCCGTCCGGTGTCGGCCGGGCTGTGGCTGGGTTGGTCCCGCTCGCTTTCAGGCCGAAGGGGCCGAGGGGGGCGGGGAGTGGGCTCTCGCGGGTTGTAGGGAGGCAGCGACAGCACGGGTTTCGTCGAAGCCTGTGAGGGCTCTAAGCTCGCCGACCGCGACGAGGAGGAGGATTCCGTTGCCGACGCGTTCCTCTGCGGGTCGTCACTCCTGAGCGCATTCTCGAAGTCCGCGGACTGGATGGTGTCCTGGTCGCTCATCCTGCTCTCCTTTGCGCTCGCACGACGACCGCCTTTCGGCCTTCCAGGAAGCGGACGAGCCGGGGCCGGTACACGACGGCGGGATGGGGAGCGCCTTCGAGGGTGAACCCGTTCAGCATTGAGCCGCTCCGGTCGAGAGGGCGAAGGTCTCCGGCCCACCGGGCCTCCGCCGCGTCGGCCACGGCTCGAGCAACCTCCTCCAGATAGTCGGTTTCGCTCCGGGCCGTGGGGACCGGGAAGAGGAAGAAGACCTCGTGCGGAAGCCGTCCGGGTCGGGCGTTCGCCCCGTTCTCCGCCATGTAGACGAGTCGGACCTGCACTCTCAGGTCGGCTCCGAGCGTTTCCCCGTCCGCCGGGGAGTAGGCGGCACAATCGACTCGCTCGTAGGCGGCACCATCTTCCCGATAGCGCCGCAGATGACAGCCGGGGACGCCTGACATCAGGGATCGGGCGCGTTCGACGTCGACGTTGAGCAGGTCCGGGAGATCGGCCGGTGAGAGCGCCTCGTACTCTCCGGAAAGGAGCGGAGTCTGGAGCAGGTGAGCCAGGGTCGGCTCGACCGGACCCACGAGGTCGATGGCGCCCGGTATCCGTGCGACCGCCCAGTGGTCCGTCCACTCGCCCTGTGTCGTCTGGAGGTGGGAGCGAAGGGTCTCGCGCTCCTTGCGGTATCTCTCCCGGTAGTCCGCGAGGGCGACGGACTCGGTTTCGATTCTCTGTGGGTCGAGTTCGGCGAAGAGGCCGCCGAGTCGCTGGTAGTACAGACCGACGAGGTCGCTCATCCGATCGAACTCGGCGCTGGTGACCCACTTCCCGGCCTCGGGGTCCCACCGCGCGGCCGATTCGTCCAGTGAGGAGACGCGAGGCGCGACGTCCGGCGCGAGCCCCTCGACGACGCCGTCGATCAGGCTCGTCAAGGCGTTTCCCAGCTCTTCCTCGCGCCCCAGGATGGTTGCCGCCCGCCAGAGGCTCTGGATGCTCGATCGCCCCTCGAACGAGAGGTCGTCCATGCGGGAGAGCCGGCGGTCCAGATCCGCCAGGTCCACGCCGGAGGCGTTGCGGGCCTGGTCGGCGTCGGTTTCGAGCTCGGCTCCCCATGTAGTGGTGCGCGCGATCGCCTGGTCGAACCGTTCGACCTCATGGAAGTAGCTCCAGCCGACGAAGCCGATCGCCGGAGCGAGAAACAGTACGGCGCTGGCGAAGCTGACGGGCGCGACAGCCTCCACCCAACCGCGCTCCGGCCCGACGCGGATCAGTCGTGGCAGGAGGACCAGGGAGCCGGTGAGACCGGCGAGGGTCGCGGCGTGGCACCAGGGGGCTCCGTCGGCAGCCGGATCGACGAGGCAGTACAGGCCGAGGAGGCCGGTGGCGGCGGTGAGCCCGAGCGCCCAATACCGTGGCCGTCGGCGGCCGGGTCGCCGCCTGCAACCCCACATCACGAGGGCGCCGAGGAGCGTCGCGACGAACGCCGAGACGCTCGCCGGCCAGGGAAGGCGGAAGAACGACCGGAGAAGGTTGGGCCCCCAGACCAGCGAAAAGACGACGACGGTGGCGCCAAGGGACGCCAGCGTCAACACCTCCGACGGCAAGCCCAGGCTCGCTGCGCTCACCAGGTTGGGCGGCGAGGTCGGGGTGGGAAGGTTGGTGACCGTCTCCCGGTGGCCGATGTCCTCGCTCCAAGTCATCGAGAATCCCCCTCTTCCGGCCCGTCGGACGACGCGTGCCGCCGCCCGTCTTCCGGCTTCCCTCTCCAAGACACTGTCCTGGGCGTTCCGGGTGACGTCGGAGATCGCGAGGCGGTACCGGGGGGCGTGGAGGTGCTTGGCGCCGGTGCGGCGCGTCTGTTTACCAGTCCAAGCGACCCATCGGCCGCTTTTTGGTGTCTGGACTAACAGGGAGGATGCGATGACCCTTCACCACTTGGTCGCACTCGCTGGGCAGGAGGGTGCCGAGGCGTGCCCCGCGAGGCTCTTGGTTGCGCCATGGCTTCTGGCAGGAGTGGTCGGCACGCTGGTGGTCTGCTCGCCGGCCGAGCCGATGCCTGGCGAGCTCTCGGGACCGGTGCGTGGGGTGGAGGTCCACCGACCGGGTCCAGAAGAGCGAGCTGTCGGAGGGAAAGACTTCGCCCTTCTCGTTGCCACCAATGAGTACGACCACTGGGGTCATCTGGACAACCCCATCTCCGACATCGAGGCCATCGGGGAGGACCTCCGGGAGGTCTATGGTTTCAGCGTCGAGTCGCTGGAGAATCCTACGCGGAGAGAGCTCCGGGTGAAGCTCAGGGAGTACGCGGACCAGAAGGACTTCGGGCCTCGAGATCAGTTGCTCATCTTCATCGCGGGTCACGGGCTCTACGACAGCCTGACGGAAACCGGCTACCTGGTGACTCGCGACTCGAGCTCCATCCGGGACGATCCGGCGTACGACACGTTCCTTTCGTACCCTTCAATCCTCCGCCTAATCGACAAGATCCCGGCGCAGCACATCCTCCTGGTCGCCGATGCTTGTGACGCGGGGACCCTCGACCCGCGCATAGCTGTTCGGGGCGCTGAAATCTTCAACTACTCGAGCAACGCCGCCTACCTTCGGCGAAAGCTCGAGCTCCGGACGCGCCGCTACGTAACGTCTGGAGGGAAGGACTATGTATTCGACGGGGTCTCGGGGGAGCACAGCCCGTTCGCCAGAGCAGTGCTGGAGGGCCTCAGGAGCTTCGGCGGCTCGGACGGAATCCTGACCCTCGACGAGCTGATCGCCGACCACCTGGAGACCCTTCTCCCACTGCCTCGGTGGGGCGAGTTCGGCGACAACGATCCGGGAAGCACATTCCTGTTTGTTGTCAAGGGGCGTCGTGCCGCTCCGATTGACATCCTCCTGCCGGAGGATGTCGGAGACGCCATCAGCTACTGCGATGCCGGCGGGGGCAGAAACATGGAACGAGGTGTCCGGATCTTTCGCGACCACCTCGAGAAGCTCCCTCCGGACGAGGTTGCGCGTCTGGACCAGACGCTGCTTGCCCGTGCGCAAAGAGAATCCCTCGAGGGATCGACCGAGAGGGCGTGCTGGCTCTACAAGGCGCTGTTCAGTGGCCTCTACAGCAGCAGAGAAACCCTTTACCGACAGGGAGATCCGTCATGATCTGTCGAAGAGTTCTACTTCTCGCCCTGTCCCTGAGCATCGTTCCGATCGGGGCGTTCGCCGATGCCGCTTTCGCTCAGCAGCCGCTGACCACCTTCGAGGTGACTCGGCCGGGGGCCAACGGTGCCGAGGCTGGGCGGACGCTCGTCGTCGAAGGAACGGCGAGACTGCCAACGGGGTGCCACCTGTGGGTCTTTGCCCGTCGTACGGACTTCGAGCCCATGTGGTGGCCGCAACACCGCGTGGTCGTCGACCCGGAGACCGGGAAATGGAGTGTCGAAATCACGCTTGGCGAGCCCCGGGACGTCGGCCGGTTCTTCGATGTCGCAGTGGGTGTCTTCGGAGAGGAAGCCCACCTGAAGCTTTCGGCCTACTACGTCAACGCGATGAAGACCGGCGATTGGTTGCCCATCGAGATGCCTGAAGTGGCCGCGCCACCCAGGCTCTTCCGGGTCAAGAAGGTCAGTGACGACTGAGTCCAGACCTCCTGGCCTACCCCGGCCCCAGCACCCCACGAGTCCGTTCCGAGTGCATCAGGCAGCCTCCAGGCGGGCGTAGAGCCGCTCGAACTCGGTGGGGCTGAGGTAGCCGAGGCTGCTGTGGAGCCGCCAGGTGTTGGAGAAGCCCTCGATGTACTCGAACAGCTCGCGGTGGGCGGCCTGGCGGCTAGGGTCGCCGAGCTCGATCTTGAGGGTCTTGAAGAAGCTCTCCTGTCCCCAGCGCTCGAACATACGGAAGGCGACTTCGATGGCGGAGAGATCGCGTCGCGAGGTGAGGATCGGGGTCTGGTGGCCGCTCTCGCTCAAGCGGGTGACCTGGCGCCGGGCCAGGGCGCGGCCGAGCTCGGCCGAGCGCCCGCGCCACCTCCCTCTGCCGCGCCCGGCCCAGATCGACCAGGCTCACCATCGCCTAGGCCTCGCCCACCCGGTCCCCGGCCGCGAAGTGCGCCAGCGGCAACCCGCTGACGCTCACCACCCGGTACCCCCCGCGCTCTTGGATCCGGCAACGGGAATTGATGACCACCACGCCCTCCGGACAACCGGCGGGCGCGGAGAACAGGGCGGGCTCGTCACGGGTCGGCGCCATGCCCGGATCATGCCCCGGCGCCGAAGAAGACCGGACACTCTTGGGTCCGCACCCCTCTCGAGGCGTGATCCTGTGGTTTCAGTAAGTTACGAGGGGTAGGTCAGGAGGTCTGGAGTCGCAGTCGAGAGTCGCGGCCTCAGTCCTTTACACCTCCACCTCGTAGCTCGCTACGAGCTCCTCGCTCTGTTCGCCGAGGCCGTACAGGCGGAGCTCGTACTTTCCGCTGGGGAGGAACGCTCCGGGGAGCACGAGGCTCACGGTATCGCCAGGCTGGCGTTCGAGGCCGGATCGCATCCAGAGCGGTTCGGCTTTCGGCGTCTCCAGCGGGACGATCTCCAGGCGATAGCTCGAGAAATCTGACGCTCCGGAAAGAGCGAGGACGAGGACATAGGGGTGGTCCCGGTGGGGCAGGTGGACGATTCGTTCCTCTGCCGTACCCCTGTCCCGCACCTCCGGGGTGAACAGGCGTTGCTCGCTGTTGATCTGAGGCTCGCTCAGGCGGGTCACCTGTCGGCTCAGATCCTCGATGCGCTCGCCTCGGCTGTACCAGAGGATGCCCAACAGGAGCACCAGGGTCGCCGCGGCGACCCGAACGATCCACGGAAGAATAGGGATGCGTGGTCGCGGTGCCGGCGGCTTCGGCCGCAGAGGTGGTTCGGCGCTCGCCGGGTGAAGGGCCGCGGCAGCAACCGGTTGCTGTCGCGGCTCGACCAGGCGCTCCTTAAGTTTCCTCCAGGCCTCGGCCTCTCGGTCATCGGTCACGTGATCCGGATCGCCTGGATTCGGCTCCGTCTCCGAGGTGAACGCCGCGAGCAGTCGAGCGGCATCGGGATAGTGGGCCAGGCGCTCTTCGAACCGATCCGTCTCGGATGGTGAGAGCTCTCGACGGTGGTAGGCGAGGAGCTCCTCTTCCGAGGGCTCCGGCCCCACGCCGGTGCGGCCTTCTTCGATCATGGATCGGACGGCTTCTTCGAGCTCTTCGCGTGTCTCGGTCATCATCGTCACCTGCCAACTCGTCCGCCGAGTCCTCCCCAGGAGATCACGAGTCGTCTCTCACTCGCTTGCGGGCCTCGCGGAGGAGCGCTTTGACTCCGTCGACGGTCGTGTGCGTCGCGTCAGCGATCTCACGATACGAAAGACCATCGGTCCGCAACAACAGAGCACGACGGTTTCTCGGTGGCAAGTCCTCGACTTTGCGGCGCAGAGCGCGCACCTTCTCCTGCCAGAGAGCGCCCTCCTCCGGAGAGCGCGGCGCGGGGCCGTGCAGTCGGGTCTCCTGGGTGTCGTCGATCGGTCGGTCGGGGTCGTCGAGGGTGAGAAGAGAGGCGCTTCTCTTCTTCGCGCTGCGGCGGCGGAGCTCGTTCTTCCAGACGGACCTCGTGATCGACATGAGGTAGGCGAGCTCGTCGCCGCCGCGGTAGGTGTCCATGCTTTCATAGACACGGAGAAGGACGGTTTGAGTCAGATCTTCGGCATCGTTCTCGGAAAGACCACTCCTGACGAAGAACGAATAGATCTTTCGGAAGTAGCGATGGAAGAGCCTCTCGAAGCGCTCGTGTCGTGTTTCTTCCACGGTCTGCCGTCGTGCTCGCGTCCGCCTGGGTGGTTCCGGCCCGCAGCCCGTTTCCGGGCTCGCGCCCGATTCCCGATCCCGAGAATCGGAAGATGTCGCGAGCATGCTATCTCACGAGGGTACCGTCGGGTCGCTACAAGAGGGAGCGACCGGCGCCTCGTCCCGCCAGTTGGCCCGGTCGGCTTCCTGGCTGACGCCGGGTCGCGCGTGGATTTCAGCGGTGGCCGTCGCTCGGCGGTCGCAGGATCTCGGGCCGGCGATGCCATGTAGGCTGGGGCCTGCCGAGGTGCACGACCTGCACCGTGACGTTGTCGCTTCCTCCGCGCTTCAGGGCCATGGAGACGAGATGTTCGCACGAGCGCTCGGGGCCCATCGCCTCGACCACGTGTCCGATCTCCCGCCCGGAGACCACGTCGCTCAAGCCGTCACTGCACAGGACGAGCGAGTCACCTGGGCCGAGCGCGACCGGTTCCCGCGTCACGTCGGGCTCTACGACCGGGGACCGTCCAATGGCGTTGTAGAGCACATGGCGGTGGGGATGAGTCGCGGCGGCATCGGGATCGAGAAGACCGTTGTCCACCATCTTCTGGACGACGGAGTGGTCTCGAGTGAGCTGGGTGGTCCGACCTCGGCGAATCAGGTAGATTCGGCCGTCGCCGACGTGCGCCCACCAACCCCTCGATCCGTCGAGGAGAAGCACGTCCAGGGTCGTGCCCAGCCCCTCCACCTCGGGGCTGGTGCGTTGGATCTCCAGGCAGGACGCGTTCGCGGCCTCGACGGCGGCCGCCAGCGCTCCGGTGGGGGCTTCGTCGAGCCTCGTTCGGAGGGACTCTCCGGCGGCCTCGACGGCGGTGCGGCTGGCGAGCGCGCCCGCGACGGCTCCGCCCATGCCGTCGGCGACCAAGAAGACGTGGCGATCGCCGACCCGGAAGTAGCCCAGGTAATCTTCGTTCCCGTCTCGGACCGCTCCGACGTGGCTCTTGTTGCTGAACAGGAGGGGGCACCCTTTGTCGCTATTGTCCGCTCGCCTCATGGCGCCCGTCCCCTCCCTCGGATCGTGAAGCCGTTGACCGCTCACAAGAGGTGGAGGACCAGCTCGACGTGGCCCAGGCGGATGCGATCCCCTGTCTCGATCTTCAGGGCGCCTTGGCCGAAGATGTCTCGGCCGTTGACGTAGGTGCCGTTCGTCGAGTCGTTGTCCCGGATCTGGACCTGGTTCTTCCGGTACATGACGATCGCGTGTTTTCCCGAGACCCCGCGCGCCCCCTCGATGACCACGTCGCAGTCCGGGTCGGAGCCCACGCTGTTGCGCCCCTCCCGCAGGCGGAAGTCGACGCCGGAGGGGTCGAGGGAGAAGGAAACCAGCCAGCCGACCAGGCGGCCTGTCCCGGGCCCGGGCGCCGCCTTGCCTGGCGACTTGAGCGCCTCCGGAACGAGACCGGGATCGTAGACGGTCCGGTGCTTCGGTGCCGTCGAGGAGCTCGGGCCTCTCGCACCGTCCGGCTCGTGATGCTGGTGCTCCTGGGGGTGGCCCGTGGCCTCCCCCGGGCTCCAGGTCCCTTCGGACGGCGTTCCGAGGAGGGTCGCCCGGCTCCCGAAGCTCTCCCCGGTGTCGGGAGCCGCTTCGGAGGGCTCCGGTGTCGGCTCGTCTCGTGGGGCTCGCCCTTCGTTCGCCGGCTTCGCCGAGCAGTACTTGCACTCCGTCCACGCGGCGTCCATGACATGTCCGTTCGAGCACAGGCGGGTCCCGAGCGCGGTGCCGCAGCTCGGGCAGTAGCCTTCGTCGATCGGGACCTCGACACCGCAGTTCGCGCAGGGCACGGGTTCGGCGGGCACGGTTTCCTCCTCCCTCGGAGCTCGACGGTTCACGAGCCGATGTAGAAGCTCTGCGTCGCTGAGTCGGAGAGCTGACTCCCCGAGAGAGCCACGCCGGTGTGGAGCTCATAGGTACCGGCGGTCGCCTTGGGTGGAACCATGAACGGCATGGTCACTTCGATCGTGCCCCCACCGTCTGCAACCGTCGCACTCTGTTCTCCCAGGTCGATGACCTGCTCGCCGTCCTGGTAGAGGCTCGAGGCGTAGGCCACCGGGATGGAGTCGTACTCCCCAGGGCTGAGGACCGTGTACACCAGCTTGATCTGGGCGGTCGAACCGGGTGGGATTCTCGGTGGAGAGAGCTCGATGTTCTCGAGGCTCAGCATGGGCCCTCCGGCGGGGTTGTAGGCGTAGCGTCTCGCCGCGTCGTCGCGGCTCGCGAGGCGCTGGTCCTGGGCGTTGCCGATGGTGTAGCCGACGACGGCTCCGGCGACCGCGCCAGCCGCCGCGGCAGCCAGGACCTGGTCGCTTCTCTTGCCCTGGAGGATGGCCGTCGCCGCACCCGCAAGCCCGCCCATGAACGCGCCGACGCCGGCCTTTTTCTTGGCTCGAGGGCCGACGGACGATGAGCAGGACGCCAGCAGAATGCAGGCGAAGGTCAAACAGATCAGTCGTTTCATAGTTCGGTCTCCTCTGCTGTCATGAATCGGGTGGCTTCTTCTTCGTCTGCGTGCCCGGTCCCACTTCGGCATCTCCCCAGGCGGCCGCCAGCCCTTCTTTGGCCGCCTTGACGAGGGCTTCGGCCTGAATCCGGAGATCGGCGGGGAGATCAGCTTCCTCGAGTACCTGCTCGGTGACGCTTCTGGCCTCCGGGAAGTGCTTCTTGTCGAGGTGAGTCCGGGCCAGGGCGAGCTGGTCCTCGAAGACCTGGCGTCGGGCTTCCCTTCTGGCCCGATCGAGCTGGCGTTCGTTGTCTTGTTCCAGGATCTTCCGGTCGATCTCCAGGAGGCTCTCCTGGACGGTCGAGAGCTGGGTGTCGAGCTCGGCCCTCAGATCCCGAGGGACGGCGGCACGCGCTGCCTGCAACCCGCGCCGGGCCTCTTCGAGGTTGCCCATCCGCGTTGCGTCCGACGCCACGCGGATGGCCGTCTCGATGGCGGTACGGGCTTCGAGCAGGCGCCTCTGCTCTCGCTCTCGTTCCTGTCGTCTCTCCGCCTTGGCCTTTTCCGCCTCGCGCTGGCGCTGGAGCTCTTCTTGCCGCTGACGCTCGCGATCTTGTCGAGCCCGCTTCGCTGCCTGGGCCTGGATGCGACGCGTTCTCTCGGCAGCTTCTTCCTCGGCTCTCCGAGCCTGGGCTTGCGCCGCCGCGACCTGTTTCGTCGCTTCGGCCTCGTGGTTCCGATAGGCCAGCCAGGCGGTCGTACCACCTGCCAAGAGCAGGAGAACGAGGAGGGCCGCGCCAAGGCCAGGGAGGAGACTCCGGGACTTCCTGGTGGTCCGCGGAGACGGTGTGTTCGGGTGGCTCGGTCCGATTGGCGGGGGGAGTGGTGGGGGCTGGTGGACCTCCCGGGGCTCGGGCAGCTCGATCACCCCTCCACGGAGGGCGTCGAGGAACTCGCCGCAGGTCTGGAACCGCTGGTCGGGGTCGCGCAGGAGGGCCCTGCGGATCGCTCGATCGATCCTGTCGGGGAGCGGCTGGCCGTCTCGCATGGGTGGGGCGGGCTCGGCCGTCAGGATGGCACTCATGACGTCGTAGTCGCTCTCGCCTTCGAACGGCAAGCGACCCGTGAGGAGCTGCTGGAGCGTGGCTCCGAGCGAGTAGATGTCGGAGCGCTCGTCCGCGTCCTTCGGACTCTTCACCTGCTCGGGCGACATGTAGGACAACGTTCCGAGCTTCGCGCTGGTGGCGGTCTTCTGGCGGTCCGATCCGACGATCTTCGCGATCCCGAAATCGACGACCTTGGCGACCTCGGAGCCGGCGACGTCCTGGATCAGGATGTTCGAGGGCTTGATGTCCCGGTGGACCAGGCCCTGGTCGTGGGCGTAGCCGATCGCGCCCAGCACCTGCTCGAAGAGCTTCGAGCCTCGTTCGATGGCGAAGGGGCCGGAGGTTTCCACCAGCCTCTCGGCCGAGTCGCCATCGACCAGCTCCATCACGATGGCGAGAGCCTCCTCGTCGGCCAGGAAGTCGTAGACGCTGACGATGTGAGGATGGGCGAGCTTCGCCTGAACCACCGCTTCGGTCTTGAACCGCTGGACGACATCCGGATTCCTCTGGAAGTGAGGGTGGAGAACCTTGAGCGCGACCTGACGATCGAACCGCGGGTCGCGGCACCTGTACACCGAGCCCATCCCCCCATCGCCCAAGAGCTCGGTGACTTCGTAGAGGCCGATCTGCATCTTCAGGGTCCTCGGACGGGTCCGTCGCGCCCCAGACGGAGAATCGACCGGGGCGCGTGGGTCCTCTCTCCATAGAGGGACACCAAGAGCGGTGAAAAGGGGGAGTGGCGCCGAGCTTGTGGACAGGGCCGGCGCGGCCTTCAACCACCCGTCACCGGGAGTGCCCAGCCACCTACGCCGGCGTGATCGCTCTCCTGGCGGCCGTGGCGGCGGCCTGCGCGGTTCCCGCTTGGCGCGCCTCCCAGGTCGACCCGGCTGGTAGACCGTGTCGCGGACATCAGTCGAACACAAAGAGCAAGGGCGCCAGGTCGACAAGCGTTCGGTGCGGGTGGGCAAGCTCTCCGGCGGCCAGAAGCAGCGCGTGGCCTTCGCCTGCGCTCTGGCGTCGGCCCCGGAGCTGCTCTTCCCCGACGAGCCCACCGCCAGCATCGATCCCCGGCGCGGCTCGACGTGTGGGAGGTGGTGGAGGGTTCCATGGCGCGTCCGGTCGCCGCGCCGGCGTTACGATCGGCCGCGAAGGAGGTTCACTACATGAATGTCATCGCCGATCAATGTGTCGTCCCCGTGGGCGTCGGAGTGTCCGTGAGCGAGTACGTCGCGGCCTGTGAGCGCGTGCTGGTCGAGGCCGGGCTCAGCCACCAGCTCCACGCCTACGGCACCAACATCGAAGGGGAGTGGGACGAGGTCTTCGCCGCGGTCAAGCGCTGTCACGAGGTGGTGCACTCCATGGGCGCGCCGCGGATCAGCTCTACGCTCCGCTTCGGCACCCGCACCGACCGGGATCAGTCCATGGCCGACAAGGTCGAAAGCGTCGAGCGGCGCCTGGACCGAGAGGCCTGACGCCGCGAGCGGTCACCCCGCCGCCGACCAGGGTGCGGGGCGGCGGGTGCTTACTGCCGGGCCTCGGTCGTGATCTTCCGGCCGTTCCGCGGCTGGAGCGGGCGGGCGTTGCCCACGGGGAAGCGGTCGGTGCCGAGGAAGAGCTTCTGGAAGGCCGCGATCTGGGACGCGGAGAGCTCGATCGGCTCTGCCAGCAGCACCCACTGGATCCCCTGGTCGCAGGGCGGCGTGGTGAGGGAGCCGGGGTAGCGGTAGGAGTGGAGCGACTCGGGCAGGAGCTTCGCCAGGTCGAACTGCTTGACCTGGGCGTGCTCGCCCGGCTTGCTCGGGAGGACCGCCCACAGCTTCTCCAGCTCCGGGTTCGGCCGGCCCTGTTTCACCAGGATGCCCAGGACCAGGCGGCCGTTCTCGTCCGCGTGGACCAGGTGGAGCTCCATCGGGAACTGTTCGCCGTCCAGCCAGTGCTCGCTCGGCGTGTGCCAGTGGAACTGGATCAGGCGGTAGGTCCGCTGCCCCACCTTGAGCTGCGCTCCCTCCGCCGGCACCTCGGCTTCCACGGTGTGGCCGTTGTTGACGACCTCAAGGTCCACCGGACCGTAGGCGGGGGCCAGCGGCGGCAGCGGCTCGGGCACCGCACCGAGCACGCTGACGTCGATCGGCGATTGGGTCCGGCCGTCGTCGCAGAGAGCGAAGGCCGGAGCGATCTGTCCCCACAGGAACGGCGGGCCTTCGGCGCAGTTGTAGCCCCAGTGCGGGGCACCTTCTTCGGGCATCGCCGGGCTGCTCAGGCAGGCGACCGCCAGGAGCAGCAACCCACAGAGTCCAAGACACCTCGCGCTCACTTGTCGCACCATGACTGCCTCCTTGGTCGGCATCCACTGTCCGTAGGCTGCATCCGCTAGACGATTCCCAACGGCGTGCCCCAGACGAGCAACTCGGCACGCTCTCGATGCTCCGGTCCTGCTGAGATCGGTGAATCGAAGGGACGGTATCACGAGGAACGAGGAGCCAGGGGAGGGGCCGGCGGCCTGGCGCCACCCCGGCGGGTAGGCCGCGGAACCACCCTCCGAGGGGTTGCGCTTCGAAGTGGAGCAAGAGGATCTTCTTTACGTAGCCCACTTCAGGAGGTGGCCCAATGCCACAAGCCGACGGCTGGTTCATGGACGAGCTGAGGCGGCGGGGGGTGTCGCGCCGTGACTTTCTCGGCTTTTGTGCAGCGATGACGACGGCGCTGGCCCTGCCCAAGCGGGTCGGCGCCCAGATCGCGCACGCCATCGAGAACAAGAAGAAGCCGGTGCTGGTCTGGCTGGAATTCCAGGACTGTGCCGGCAACACCGAGTCGTTCCTGCGCGCCTCGCGACCGACCGCCGCCGAGGTCATCCTCGACCTGCTGTCCGTGGACTACCACGAGACGATCATGGCGGCCGCGGGCCACCAGGCGGAGGAGGCCCTGGCCGGCGTCGTGGGCGACCACGGCGGCGAGTACATCGCAGTGGTGGAGGGATCGATTCCCACCGGTGCCAACGGCGCCTACTGCACCATCGGGGGGCGGTCGGCGCTGGCGATCGCGGAGGAGGTGTGCGGCAACGCCGCGGCCACCATCGCCATCGGCACCTGCGCCGCCTTCGGCGGCCTCCCGGCGGCGGCGCCCAACCCCACGGGGGCGCTCTCGGTCTCGGACGCTCTGCCGCACCTCGGGACGGTCATCAACCTCCCGGCCTGCCCGGCCAACGCCGAGAACGTCACCGCGGTGATCGTCTACTACCTGACGTTCGGCCGCTGGCCCGCCCTCGACCAGCACAAGCGGCCCCTGTTCGCCTACGGGAAGCTGATCCACGACAACTGTGAGCGGCGGGCCCACTACGACGCCGGCCAGTACGTGGAGGAATGGGGGGACGAGGGCCACCGCAAGGGTTACTGCCTCTACAAGATGGGGTGCAAAGGCCCGGCGACGTACCAGAACTGCCCGGTGATCCGCTGGAACGAGGGGACCAACTGGCCGATCGGCTGCGGCCACCCCTGCGTCGGCTGCGCCCAGCCCAACTTCTGGGACAAGATGACGCCCTTCTACGAGCACCTCGCCGGCGTCCCCGGTTTCGGCATCCAGTCCAACGTGGACAAGGTCGGCCTGTGGGCCACGGTGGGCGTCGGCGCCGCCTTCGCCACCCACGGCCTGATCCAGATCGGCAAGCGGATGATGAACCCTCCGCCCGAAGAATCGGCGCCCGAGGACTGAGGAGACACGCACATGGCCCACGTCGTCGTCGACCCCGTCACGCGTATCGAAGGCCACCTGCGCATCGAGGCCCAGGTGGAAGGGGGCTCGGTGCAGGAGGCATGGTCCTCCTCGACCATGTTCCGCGGCATCGAGATCATTCTCAAGGGGCGCGACCCGCGAGACGCCTGGGTCTTCACCCAGCGCATCTGCGGTGTGTGCACCACCGTCCACGCCATCGCCTCCATCCGCGCGGTGGAGAACGCCATCGGGGCCAAGCCGCCGACCAACGCCCGGCTGCTGCGCAACCTGATCATGGCCTCACAGATGGTCCACGATCACCCGGTCCACTTCTACCACCTGCACGCCCTGGACTGGGTGGACGTCGTCTCCGCCCTCTCCGCCGACCCCGGGGAGACCGCCGCCCTGGCCCAGTCGATCTCCGACTGGCCGAAGTCGAGCCGGACCTACTTCGCGGGCGTGCAACAGAGGGTGAAGCAGTTCGTCGAGCGCGGCCAGCTCGGCCCCTTTGCCAACGCCTACTGGGGTCACTCCGCCTACAAGCTCCCGCCCGCGGCCAACCTGATGGCGGTGGCCCACTACCTCGAGGCGCTCGAGTGGCAGCGCGAGTTCGCCCGCATCCACGCCGTCCTCGGCGGCAAGAACCCCCACCTCCAGAGCTTCCTGGTGGGCGGCATGGCCACGCCGGTGGACGCCAACGAGCAGGCGTCGCTCAACGTCCACAGCATCGCGGAGATGCGGGGCATGATCCAGAACGCCCGGGAGTTCGTGGCCAAGGTCTACGTCCCGGACCTCCTGGCGGTCGCCTCGTTCTACAAGGACTGGGCCGGCTACGGCGAAGGCACCGGCAACTTCCTGGTCTACGGCGAATATCCTGAGGACGACTCGGACCAGCCCGCGCTCTTCTTCCCGTCGGGCGTCATTCGGGGCCGCGACCTCGGCACCATCGAGGCGTTCGACCCGGCGAAGGTCACCGAGTACGTCACCCACTCCTGGTTCGAGTACTCGGGCGGTGACGACCAGGGTCTCCACCCCTTCGACGGTGAGACCCAGCCGAATTTCACCGGACCCGAGCCACCCTACGAGCGCCTGGACACCGACGGCAAGTACAGCTGGCTCAAGTCCCCGCGCTACGACGGTCTGCCCATGGAGGTCGGTCCGCTGTCGCGCATGCTGGTCGCCTACGCCTCCGGGCACGAGCGGGTGAAGGAGCTGGTGGACTCGGTGCTCGGCAAGCTCGGGGTCGGGCCGGAGGCGCTCTTCTCGACCCTCGGCCGAGACGCGGCGCGCGGCATCGAGACCCTGGTCTTGGCCGAGAAGATGGAGGACTGGCTCGACCAGCTCGCCGACAACATGAACCGCGGCGAGGTCGCCATCGCGGACACCTCCAAGTGGGACCCGAGCTCCTGGCCTGCCGAGTGCAGCGGCGCCGGATTCCACGAGGCTCCGCGCGGCGCCCTCGGCCACTGGGTCCACATCAAGGACGGCGAGATCGCCAACTACCAGTGCGTCGTTCCCAGCACCTGGAACGCCGGGCCGCGCGATGCCGCCGGCAACCGCGGCCCGTATGAAGCCGCGCTCCTGGGGACGCCGATCGCTGACGAGGAGCAGCCCCTGGAAATCCTCCGCACGATGCACTCGTTCGATCCCTGCCTCGCCTGCGGCGTCCACGTGGTCGACGCCCAGGGGCGGCCGGTGGTGGAGGTCAAGGTCCAATGAGCGAAGACGAGCCGAAGGTTCCGAGCTTCGACGACGACGCCGATCCGCCGGACGACGCGCCCGTGCCGCCCGCAGAGCCGGTCGGGGAGACCCCGGAGCAGGAGCACGAGCGGGCTCGCGCCTACTCCCACGTGCCGGCCCGGGAGCTCATTCGCACTCCCTTCCAGGCCGCGCTCGAGGAGCTCCAGCCGCTCCGCGTGCTCCCCGTCTACGTCTGGGACCTGGTGGTCCGCATCACCCACTGGACCATCGTCCTGACCATCGGCATCCTCGCCGTCACCGGCTTCTACATCGGCCACCCCTTCATCGAGGTCCCGGGCGAGGCGCGGTACCACTTCGTCATGGGGACGGTGAAGGCGGTCCACCTGTACGCCGCGGTCGCCTTCGGGCTGGCGGTGCTGTCGCGCATCCTGTGGATGTTCATCGGGCCGTACCCGGCGCGCTGGCATCGCTTCATCCCGGTGCAGAAGCTGCGCAGGGAGAAGCTGTGGGGGACGCTCAAGTACTATCTCTTCGCCCAGCACCGGCCGCCCGCCGTGCTCGGTCACAACCCCCTGGCCGGCCTGACCTACTGCTTTGTGTTCCTGCTCGAGTTCGTGATGGTGGGCACCGGTCTCGCCATGTACTCGGCGACCAACCCGGAGGCCTGGATCTCGCTCCAGTGGCTGATCCCCCTGTTCGGCGGCCTGGTCACGGCGCGCTGGATCCACCACGTGGTGATGTGGCTGCTCCTCGGCTTCGTCGTGCACCACATCTACAGCGCCTTCCTCGTCACCGCCCAGGAGAAGCACGCCACCATGGAGTCGATGGTCTCCGGGTGGAAGTTCCTCCACCGCCACGACCTGGAGGCGGCCGGGGTGCCGCTGGACAAGCTGGTGCTGCTCAAGCGGCAAGGGGACCGGGGGGATCGTGCAGCCTGAGCTCCCCGGCTGGAGCCCGAGGACGTGAGCCCGGGAGCCATACCCGTGAACCGAAAAGCCGACCGCGACCTTGGACTCCTGGTCCTCGGCCTGGGCAACCTGATCTGCCGGGACGACGGCGTGGGGCCGCTGATGGTCGAGCGCCTGGCCGCGGGCTGGGAGCCGGCCGCCGGCGCCGAGGTGGCGGACGGCGGCACCCTCGGGCTCAGCCTGATGCCGCTGGTGGAGCGCGCCGAGCGCCTTCTTCTCGTCGACGCCATCGCCGCGGACGCTCCACCCGGCACGCTGGTGCGGCTGGCGGGCGAGGAGGTGGGCCCCGCCGTCGCCCAGCGGTTGTCGCCGCACCAGATCGGGGTGGCCGACCTCCTCGACGGCCTCCGGCTGATCGACCGTCTGCCCTCCCGGGTGATCCTGCTCGGGCTGGTCCCCGAGAGCCTCGGTCTCGGGGTCGGGCTCACAGATGACGTGGCCGTCGGCGTCCCCGCTCTCGAAGCGGCGGTGCTCGCCGAAGTCGCGGCGATGGGGTTCCCTTTCGAGGCGAAACCGACCGATGCGATGCCTGCTCTTGCTGGCCGTGCTGGCGCTGCCGCTCCTGGCGGCCTGTAGCCGGCCGGATCGGCCAGACGGCGCGCTGCCCGCGGCCTACCGCGAGATCGCCGTGCCCCGAGACCGGCTGGCCGATCCGGCGGCCCGGCGCCAGGGCAAGAAGCTCTTCCTCCAGACCTGCGCCCTCTGTCACGGCACTCGCGGAGACGGCCACGGCCCGCGGGCCGGCTCCCTGACCAATCCGCCGACCGATCTCACCCTGCCGAGCTGGCAGCGGAAGGCCACCCCGCGCTTCGTCTACTGGCGCATCCGCGAAGGCGTGCCGGGCACCGACATGCCGGCGTGGAAGGCGTTCGACCCGGACGCCACCTGGGACCTGGTGGCCTACGTCCTGTCGCTCGGCGAGGGCGCCGGCGCCGGGGCGTAGGCGGTCAGGTCCGGCCCGGATGGAACCCTCTAATCCCCTGGCACCAGCCTCCGGGCACCAGCCTCGCACGCCAACGAGTTCCTTGTGGTCCCCTCAGGCGGTCACGAGCTCCACGGTTTTGCCGCCGGGCCGAGGGCGCTCTTCGAGTTCCTGGATTTCCACCAGGTGCTGGTGGTCGAGGTGAGCCCGACGCCCTTGACTTCCGGTGGCCGAATGTTCTACTTTAAGCAAGTATCACTGGGTCTCCGGTGTTCCTCCCCCACCCAAAAGGATCCGCCCCGCTGTCTCTCACAGGAGGAACCGACGATGAAGAGAATGAAGCCGTTGACCCGAAACCGGGAAGAGGTGGAGGCTGGGTTCAGCCGTGCCTTCTGCGCCACACTCCCGTCCGAGGGTGAGGTGAGTGCGGGCGCCAAGGCGTTTTGCGCAACCCTGCCCGGCGCACCGGAACCTCGCGAGCTCGCCAAGGCGTTCTGTGCCACCCTTCCTTCGGAAGGACGGATCCGCGAAGGGATCGGCGGTACCGTCGGCAAAGTCCTCGAACAGGGCGAAGAGGAGTAGTCGGCCGCTCCTCGCTGGACTGCGTCTCGGCGCAAAGCCTGCGGGTGTGCTCCGCGTGTGCAGCAATGCACTCCAGCCGATACAACCTGGTCTTCGAGATTGAGGGAAGGGATCAAGCGCTGGTCCTGAACCCGCTCTCGCGCGCCATGGACGCTGTTCCTGTGACCGAGGATAGCCTCCTCTCGGTCCTGCGAGGAGACCGCTCCCCGGAGGATCTGGGACGGGAAGAGGTGGCTTACCTGTTGTCCAGAGGCTACCTCTTCCTGTCGTCCGCTGACGAGGACGGTCTTCTCGCCCGTCTGGTACTCGAAGACGAGAATCACACCGGACCGGTCGATTTCCTCCTGTTCCCGACGTTTCTGTGCAACTTCCGCTGCCCGTACTGCTTCCAGGGCCAGCGCCCGTCCGGGGACGCTCTCCTGACCTTCGATGCGCTCGACCGGGTTTTCCGGGCGATCGCAGAGATCCGCCGCTGCCGGGACGCCGACCAGCCTCCTCTTCTCTACCTGTTCGGGGGTGAGCCCTTGCTCCAGGGAAAGCGCCCCGAAGCCCTGATCCGACGGATTCTGGAGCGGGCGAGGACCGAGGGGTGCAGAGTGGCGATCATCACAAACGGCTGGAGCCTGAGCCACTATGCGGACCTCCTCGTGGAGCATGGGGTGGAGCTGGTACAGGTGACCCTGGATGGGCCACCGAGGATCCACGATCGTCGCCGGTGTCGGCCCGGTGAAACGGGAACCTTCGAGAGGATCGCGCAGGGAGTGACACGGCTCCTCGGCACGGGCACCCGCGCTCACGTCCGGTGCAATCTGGATGCGGAGAACCTGGAAGCCGTTCCCGAGCTGGCGCGGACGGCCCTCGCACTCGGCTGGGACCGCGAAGACCTCACCTTGTTCGTCGGTCCGTACCGAGATCTTCTCTCCTTCCGGTATTCCCATCGCCTCCCTGAGCCTGTGATGCTCTCGCGGATGCTCACCTTCCACCAGGAGCTTCCCGAGACGCGCATCGTCCAGCTCGTTGGCTGGCCGGGGGTCGACTACGTGCTGTCGTTCTTGCGAGATGGTCTGCTCCCTCTCCCGCGGCCGAGCTACTGCATCGCGAGCTACGGCCGCTTCGCGTTCACACCGGATGGCAAGGTCTACGCGTGCGGCACGGCTGCCGGCGACGACGACCACGCGATCGGCAGCTACGCGCCGACGCTCGAGCTCGATCCAAGACGCTCGGCGGCCTGGCGTTCCCGTCGATTCACCGACATCCCCCAGTGCGCGAGCTGTTCGGTCGCTCCGATCTGCGGTGGCGGGTGCACTCTCCAGTCCCGTCTGAAGCACGGCGGCAGCCGGCCGTTCTGCCCAGAGATCCGGGGCAACCTGGAGGTCATGCTCACTCACTGCTACGAACGCATCCTGGAGGCTTAGACGATGGAGCTCGCGACCCACAACTGGGTTTCCACCACGGAGCGTGCTGGGCAGAGGCTGGCCCTCAACTTGCTGACGCGTGCTGCTGACCTGGTCGCGGCCGAGGACGCCCCGCTATTCCGCGGCGAGATCTCCGAACCGCTCTCGGACGCCGAGTGCGACGAGCTGGTAGGTCGGGGATACGCCTTCCCGAGCCGCTCGGAAGAAGATCGCCTGCTTGCAGCAGTCGACCGGTTGGAGACCACGGCGGCTCGTCCGGTGGTCGTCCTCCACCTGGGGGTGCCCTCCGCTCGCGAGTCCGGGCCGGACGCGGTCGCCAGGGTGCTCGAGGAGAATCTCCCGGGCACGGAAGGTCGGATCCCCGTCGGCGAGTTGGTCGTCTACGGCGAGACCGTGCAGGAAACAGCCCCGGGCGCTGCGGAGGTCGGCAAGCTCCTGGACCGAGCCCGCGCGCTGGGCTACGCCACGAGCGTCGTCGTCGCAGCGGCGACGATTCCCCGACTCGAGTCTCTCCTCCGGGAGCCCGTTCCGGACCTCGTCGTGCTTGCGTTGCCACCCCACGCCGTCGACCAGGGAGAGCCCTTCCGATCGCCGGTCCAGGAGACCGTCATCCATCTGCTCGATCGGGGTTGTCAGACCCGCCTCGACATTCGGCTGGACCGTCAGACGATCGATTGCATCGTACCGTTCGTTCATCGCCTGATCGCGCGAGGCTGGCCGATGCAGGAGAACTTCACATGCTCGGTCGCTCCAGCGGAGAGCCTGGGTTGCCTCTTCGGGCAGCGGTACAGCTTGGACCCGGACCTCCTGCCTGCCCTGTTCCGGACTCTCGGCGCCCATCCCGAGACCCAGTTCCTGAGTCTCGATGGATGGGCCGGAGCCCGCACCCTCCACTCCCTGGTGTGGCGCGGCAAGCCGCCCATGCCGTCCCTGCGATTCTGCCGGGTGGGGGAGGGGCTCGTCTTTCTCTCGACGAACGGCGACCAGTTGAGCTGTGATGATCTTTTCGGCGGCCGACCGAGAAACCGGCCGGCGACGACGGGGGCCCTCGCCGGCCTCGCCACGGCGCACAGGGGGGCTTGCCGCGACTGCCGGTTCTTCCCGGCCTGTGGCGGAGGCTGTCGTCGCGAGGCGCTGGTGCGAGGCGCCGGACGACCGACCTGTCCGCCGATGGAAGATCTGTTCGACGTCGCCGTCGACGGGTGGATGGACGAGCTGATCGAGCGGGCGGCGTTCCTGGGAACCGGCGACCCACCGGGTGGAGCTACGCCATGAAGATCTCGCTGGTGGTCCCCAACGTGTCGAGCCACCTCCACGGTGAGACATTCGAGCCCCTGGGTGTGCTCTACCTCGCCGCGATGATTCGCGGCGCTCACGCGGTCCAGATCGTCGACGCCTTCAACCGCAGGCTGGATCTCGATGCGACCGTCGAAGAGGTGGCGGGCTTTGCGCCGGACCTCGTGGGCTTGAGCCTCACCATGAGCCCGACCGCACCCTTCGCCAAGAGGCTGGCCCGGCGCCTTCGAGAGAGGAACCCTCGGATCCGGGTCGTAGCCGGGGGGACCCATGCGACCTTCGCGGCGCGGGAGCTGGCCTCCGACCCCTCGATCGACATGGTGGTTCTCCACGAGGGCGAGGCAACCTTCGCCTCTCTCGTCGCCTGCCTCGATCAGGGTGACGATCCGGGGTCAATCCCCGGCCTGGTCATGCGCCGCGGGGAGCACCTTGTCGAGACGGACCTCGGACCGGCGGTCCAGGACCTCGATCATCTGCCGTTTCCGGCCCGGGACCTCCTCCCGTTCCCCGACCTCTACCGCCGCCGCCACATTCTGTCGAGCAGAGGCTGTGTCTTCCGCTGCATCTACTGCGCATCCTCCGCCATGAACCGCTACCGGTGGCGGCCACGCACTCCCGCCGCGGTGCTCGACGAGGTCGAAGAGGTGACGGCCCAATTCGGCCGCCGCTTCTACTTCGCCGACGACAACTTCCCGGTGGACCGCAAGCGAGCCATCCGCATCTGCGACGGTCTCAGGGAGAGAGGGCTCGACGCTGAGTGGTCCTGTCTGGCGCGCCCCGAGCTCCTGGACCACGAACCGCTTCTCCAGGCCATGGCCGCCAGCGGCTGTCAGCAGGTCTTCCTGGGCGCCGAGTCGGGCAGCGAGCGTGTGCTGCGCGCCATGAACCGGCGGTATACGGGGGATGACCTGGTGCGGATCGTCGGCCGCTGCCGCACTCTCGGGATCGAGGTGACGGTCTCCTTCATCATCGGGAGCCCCTGGGAGGAGCTTAGCGACGTCCAGCGAACGTTCGACCTGGCCCGCAGGCTTCCGACGCCGCATGTCGCGTTCCACATGTTCACGCCCTACGTCGGAACCCAGGCGTTCGAGACTCCGGGCCGCTACGGCCTGACCATCCTCCGCGGTGACCCGGAGAGCTTCGACAAGAACTCCGAGCCCGTGATCCGCACCCGACATCTCTCCAACGCACAGATCATGGACCTGTACTGCCAGAGCTTCGGCCTGTCGATGAAGAAGGCGCGCCAACAGCTCTGGGCCTGACCGTCCATGGGCGGTCAGAACATCCGCCCTCTGTTTCGGATGCGGACATCTGGAACCGCTCGTCGGCCACCGGCTCGTTCACCTTCAGGCGCTCCAGGCTTCGGCCAGGGCGCGGGCGAAGTTGGCGCCGAGGACCTTTTCGATCACCCGGTCCGGGTGGCCCCGGTGGGCCATGGCGGTGGCGATCCGGTCCATGCGCCGCGCGGAGTTGAGCGCCGGGATGAACGGTGGGCGGTCCGGGCTCTCTCCGGGGGCGGAGATTCCCATCCGACGCCGCTCCTCGACCTCTTCGCGGAGCGCCTTGCGGTAGGCGGGTGTGTCGTCGATCGGTACCAGGGCCTGGTCACTGCCGATGCCGACGTGGTCCTCGCCGCACACGTCGAGCGCGTGGCCGAGGTGGGCGAAGAACATGTCCGGGGTGAGCTCACCGGTGCCGCCGTCGAGGAACGGCATGAGGTAGATCCCGACCACGCCGCCTTTCTCCGCCACCGCCCGGAGCTCGGCGTCGTCGTTGTTGCGCGGGTGGACGTAGACGGCGTTGCAGCCGGTGTGGGAGATGAGCGGTGGGCGGGTGGAGGCGGCGATCCCCTCGGCGGTGGTCCGCTGCCCGGCGTGGCTCAGGTCGACCGCGACGCCCAGCGCGTTCATCCGCTCCACCGCCTCGCGGCCGAGCCGGGAGAGGCCGGCGTTGCTCTCCTCGAGGCACCCGTCGCCGTAGAGGCTGCGGCCGTTGTAGGTGAGCTGCATGATGCGCGCGCCGAGCCCGCGGAAGAGGTCGATGCGGTCCAGGTCGTCGCCCAACATCTCGGTGCTCTGGAAGCCGACGATGATTCCGAGCCGGCCCTCGCGCTTCGCTCGGGAGAGGTCTTCCGCCGTACGCACCAGGAGCAACCGATCGCGGTTCCCCTCGACGGCCCGTTCGAGCTGCGCGATCCGGCGCACCGCGTCCTCGAAACCCTCGCCGGGCATCGGCACGGTCATGTTGACGGCGGTCATGCCACAGTGGTCGATCGCCTGCAGGACCTCGACCGAGAGCACCCCGCGGCCGGCCTCGCCTTCGTCCACGCCCCCCAGATCGATCCCGGACAGGCCGTCGATGACCACGGCGCCGCCGTAACCGCTCCAGCCGTCCGGAGCCGGTGCCGCGGAGGCGGCAGTTCCCTCTGCCCCGGCCGACCGGTCGAGCAGCCCCAGGGCGGCGAGGGCCACGCCGCCGCCGAGCAGGCCGCGGCGCGTCAGTCCTCGGGCGGAGTCTTCGGCTCGCTTCATGGCTTCGTTCCCCCTCCTGCCAGGGTGAGCGCCGACTCGCCGCGGCGCCCGTCGTGTGATTCGAGAGGCGACCTCATTCTACGGTCTCCAATCACCTACGGTCTCCAATCACCCGGCACGCGGAGCGGCTTCGACAGCAGGTGATCAGGCACGGTTCCGCCCGGTCTTCTGGCCCCGATCAGCTTCGCTCACCGAACCTCTACTCTCCTGGCACGCCACGCCGCTACTCTCCTGGCACGCCACGCCGGTGATACTCTCCGTCGTCCCATGGGCGGATCGGACCTCCAGATTCGGTTGGTGAGTCTCTTGAGCGGGTCCCGCGCGGCGGAGCTCGAGCGGTTCGACGGCGAGACCGGCCCGACGGTCCTCCGAACCGTCGTGCCCCAGTTCAAGGAGCTGTTGGTGCGGGGCCGGCGCCTTCTCCAAGAGATCGAGGAGCTTCGTCCCTCCGAGGGAGCGTCCGGCGTCTCGAACCACCCGGGGCGCACCGAGGACCTGGAGACCCTCTGCTTCTTCGTCGAGGGGGAGTGGCGGCGTGCCTTGGAGGGGCTCGAGCGCCTGACCGAGGCCTCGTCCGGATGGAGCTGTCTCGTCCAGGTCGAGTGTGCCCGGGACCGGTTGAGCCGAGGCATCCTCGCTGTCGAGCGGGAATACGCCGCTGTCGTCGGCTCGGCGTCCCTCACCGCCACCGTCGACCTGCTCGGCGACGCGCTCTCGGTGCGCCGGGCCCTCACCCTGTTCCGGCGCGAGATCAAGGGCGCTTCCAGGGGAGGCTCGTCCTCCGGCGGGTTCGATCACCAGCTTCGGCATGCCGAGAACGCCCTGGCGCGCCTCATCGGCCGCGAGGAGTTCGTCCTTCTGCGGGCGGCGGACCGCCACCTGGCGAGGGAGCTCCGCCACCGCGTCGAACGGTGGCTGCGGGACCGCTCCGAGGCCGTGGAGCCGGGTGGCGGGGAGGGTCTCTGGCAGGATGTCGTCAACTTCGCCGAGCTGCTCTGGGACGTCAACCGCCGGGACGAGCTCGTGGACGAGGACCTGGCCGTGATCGAGGAGGCGCAGAGGGTGCTGGAGGGCTCTGCGTCACGAGCTGCGGTGCCGCCCTCCGTCGCGGACCGCCTTCGGGTTCTCTTCGGCCGCGACGACGAGCTCGACGACCTCCTGGAGGAGCCGGCGGCCCCGGACCGCGTCCTCGAGCGACTCCAGGCGGTGCGGGATTCCCTCACGCGCGAGGACACACCCCAGCTCGCGTAAGGGTCCTACCCGCAGGGCCGTGCGGGCCGGGTGCCAGGGCCGGGTGCCAGGTGAATGGTGGTGCGGGCCGGCGTGCCGCACCGGCGGGGCGGCGGGTGCTTACTGCCGGGCCTCGGTCGTGATCTTCCGGCCGTTTCGCGGTTGCAGCGGGCGGGCGTTGCCCACGGGGAAACGGTCGGTGCCGAGGAAGAGCTTCTGGAAGGTCGCGATTCGGGACGCGGAGAGCTCGATCGGCTCTGCCAGCAGCACCCACTGGATCCCCTGGTCGCAGGGCGGCGTGGTGAGGGAGCCGGGGTAGCGGTAGGAGTGGAGCGACTCGGGCAGGAGCTTCGCCGGTTGGCATCCGCTGTCCGCGAGCTGCATCCGCCAGACGATCTCGAACGGCATCCCCCGGACGATCTGCCCGGCACGCTCCCGGCTCTCCGGTTCTGCTGAGCTCAGTGAAGAGAAGGGACGGTATCACGAGCACCGCGGGACCAGCGGCGGCCGGTGGTGAAGGTCAACGTCCAACGAGCGAAGACGAGCTGGGACCCTCGATCCTCCTGGTCGCCCTGCCGGCTCCGGTTTCTTCCTGCGACCCTCACGCGTCTAATCCCCTGACACGCGGTGCCGCGCCGTGCCGCGCGATTCCGCTGGTTCGGCGCAGCGTCCGCTGCGGCGCCTCGTCGGCGTCACCCGTCCCATGTCGACTCTACCGAGGAGATTTCCCGTGTCGAACGATCCGAACCGCAAGCTTGCAGGCCTTCTCATCGCGGCACTGCTCGGGGCTCTCGCGGTGCCCTCGGCCCTTGCCGGGCAAGAAGCCGATCCGTCGAAGCCGGCGGAGGACCGGCCCGCCGACCTCGACGAGATCCCCGCCCCACGCGATCCGTGGGTCATCGTCGACGTCGGCATCGGCGATGACCGCGGTATTTCCATGGTGATCGAGCCCTTCACCTGCGAGGGTGCGTCCGATTGCCTGCGTGTCCGGATCGAGAACCAGGGTCCGGACGACGAGGTCATCTTGCTGGGAGCGATGCTCGGCGGCGGCCGCGCTCAGGACCCGTCGAGGTTGGAGCTGGAGGTGACCGACCGCACCGGGGAGACGACCACCTATCGATACGCGAATCCGGCGCGGATCAACGTCGGCGGCACGCTGCATCCGATGGTGGTCCCGCTGCTCGCCCAGGGGCGATACGAGATGATCCTCCCCTTGCACCACTTCATGATTCCTCGCGTTCCGTACAAGAGGTTCGTGCCGCCTGAAGGCCGGTTCGAGCTCAACCTGCGCCTGGAGGGATCGGTACCGTTTCAGAACAAGCCCTATCTGGGGGGTCTCTACCTCTGGGCCGGGGACGTGCGCTCCAATGTGCTCGTCTACGGCACGGAAACCGACGGATCCACAGATGAGGATGCCGGGCCGGGCGGGCCCTGATCCCCTACCTCTAACCCCCTGGCACCAGCCTCGGCTGGCACCAGCCTCGGCTGTCCGTGTGTTGGGTCCGCTACACGATCTCGAACGGCGTCTCCTGGACGAGCTGCTCGGCACGCTCCCGGTCCGCCGCGGGGACGAGGAGCACCATCTTGAACAGCGGTCCGAAGAGGTAGAGGAGGCGCCGGAACCGGAACGAGGAGATGACGCACGCGATCCCCTCTTCGCCGAGCCGCGCGTGCAGGTACTCGGCCAGGTGCACGTTGTCCAGGGTCAGCACCCGTTCGAGGGGGGTCGAGCTGGCCAGCTTCGCCATGTCGACGAGGTCGAGCACGACGACGACGAGCGGCAGCAGGGCGGTCAGGGGGAGGATCGCCGGGTTCACTCCGGAGATCAGCTTGGGCAGCACCGCCAGGCCGGCCTCGCCCACCGCCAGCACCACGGCCGCCAAGGCGAGCTGGCGCCACCAGGCGCGGTCGTACCCCTCCGCGGGGACGCACTCCAGCCCCGCCAGGTTGGCTTCGACCCGGGGGCGCGCGGTGAACATCCAGCCGGTCAGGACGCTCAGGGCGAGGATCAGGACCGCCGCGAGCCCGTAGTAGGCCCAGAAACCGGGTCGGACCAGCGGACCGATGCCGCCCCAGCTCTGGGTCAGCAGGCCGATCACCGCATACGTCCACGACAGGGCCAGGACTCCCTGGGGTACGGGCGGAAGCCGGTAGGGGAGAGAGCCAGCATCCGTGGCGGCGAGCCGGGCTTCCAGCCGGGTCGTGGGTCGGCGCAGGACGAAGGCGACGATCACCGCCACGAAGAGGGCGGCCCAGATCAGGCTCATGATCCGGGTCTCCGGCAGGATCGTCGGATCGCCCGCGGATCGCCGCGCGAACGCTTCGAGCAACCGCGGCAGGGTCGGCGCCACCATCAAGACGGCGAACCCGTTGCCCAGGCCCTGGCGGGAGATCACCTCGGCCAGGCCCGCGGTAGCGAACGCTCCCGCCATCAGCGTGATGCACAGGAGCGACGCCGGTCCCGTGGTCAGCGGCGCCCCGCCCGGCGCGCTGAGCCCGGTCCAAAACAGGGCGATGCCGCTCGCCTGCACCAGGGCGGTGAGAGTGCTCACCCCGAGGGCGGCCCGGTTGAGCGTCCTCCGGCCGTCGATCCCGCCGTGGCGCAGGCGGCGCCCGGGAGCCGTCAGCAGGGAGAACAGCTCGACGAGCAGGAAGCCGACCACGAAGGGCTCGATGCCCAGAGCGACCAGGGAGGTGCGGCCCGACGTCATGGAGACGACCTCCGGCGCCGCACGGGACAGCTCCTCGAAGGCGTTCGCGTCGACGAAGGGCAGCGGGAGATGGGTCGCGATCAGGAAGGCCAAGACGCAACTGAGGGTCACGATGAGTCGGCGCAGCATAAGCAGCATAAGAGGTGCACTCTCCTCCCGACAGACAAGCGTTCATCCAGACGCACTCGGCCCTCAATGCCGGCCCGGTGCTCCAGTTCTGCTGAGATCAGTGAATCGAAGGGACGGTATCACGGCAGGGTCACAGGTCGGAGGCGACGAAACGGTAGAGGGGGAGATAGGGGGTGGCCACCAGCAAGGCGGCCACGACTCCCCACAGGACGGGCGATCGCAAGGCTCGTTTCACGGCAGAGGCTCCTTACGGGATTCTGGGTCTCTAGCCGGAGGGTTGACAAGCCGCCTCCCGGGCCCGGTGGTAGTGTTGCGCCGTCACCAGGCCGACAGAGGGCTCCATGAGACCCAGTACTTCGTTCCTCCGCCGTCTTCCCGGGGCAGGCCGCGTGCTCCGGGCTCTGGGCATCAGCGGCGTTCCGGCGACCGGCTACTTCGGCGAAGGCTGGTCGATCGGCACGATGCTGCTGCTCTACTGGCTCGAGACCGTCCTGGTCACCGTGGTGGTCGCGGCGGTCATCCTCCGCCACCGTCGTGCGACGAGGAAAGCCGGCCACTGGAACGCCGAGAACGTGGTGACCGCCACGCGGAACGGCCGGATGACGAGGCGGTCGGGAAAGACCACCTTCCTCGCGTCGTTCCTGGGCGTGATGATCCCGTTCACCGCCGGGCACGGGATCTTCGTGGCGGTCTTCGTGCTCCAGGTCTTTCCCGCGGAGATCGGTCCGGGCGCCCGAGTGTCGCTCGACGCTCTCTCTCGCGGGATGATCGGTATCACCCTCTTCCTGCTCGCCAGTCTGCTCTTCGATCTCGTCGGCATCGGCCAGCGGCCGTTCCGCTGGGTCGAGCGCCTGGCCCAGCGGGCCCAGGGCAGGATGCTCGTGACCCACCTGACGATCCTCTTCGGTGCCGCTGCCATGGCCGTTTTCGACGCGCCCATGGCGTTTCTCGCCGTCTTCGTGGGGCTCAAGGCGCTACTCGATCTCGGCGGCATGCTGCCCGACCGCGACCCGAAGCCCAAGATTCCGCGCGGCGTGAGGTCGCTCGGCCGCTGGCTTCCGGAGAAGCAGGGAAAGAGCGTCGGCGACCTCTACCGGGAAGCGATCGAGGCGGAGCGGAGCCGGACCGAGGCCAACGAGCGGACGATGCCGGCGACGGAGGTCTCCCTTCTCGGAGAGCGAGGGACGGGGACCGGGGGACGGTGACGACGCAGGCGGCGCTGGGGTGATCAACCCTCCACGTCGCCCCACCGGAGTGGCGCTGCGCCTTGAGACGACTGCCGCCTCCAACGACTTGGCGCCCGGAGCGCAAGTGGATCGTGGCGGCTGCTCTTCAGCGCCGGGCCGGCGGGGACTCGAGGGCCGGCGCCGTCTGGGGCTCGATCGATTCCATCTGCCCTGCCTGCTCGATCAACGGGGCGGCATCCACCGACGAGGTCGGCTCCACGGAAACAGCGCCGGGTGCGCAATAGGTGCCACACCAATTGCCCACAGACCAGACAAAGCCGGTGACGGGATCGGTGCAAAGGTCGGTGGGAGGAACCTGGACACAGATGTTGCAGTAGCAGGCCGGTGGCTTGGCCAGAACCGGTTGCGTGAAGGCCAACACGAGGCCCAACAGTGCGGCGGCGGGCAGGACGATGCGGAAGATACGGGTCGTCATCGATGTCTCCTTTGGGTGAGAGATGGATTGCACGCGAGATATCCATCATCTTCGCACACTCACAGATCATAAGGAGGGCGCGTCCAGGGCAGGCCGACTTCCCAGGCACCGACCTCCGCCGTCAGCCGATCACGGCCCGGAACGCCTGCAGGAAGGTCTCCATCTGGGGGCCGGTGCCGATGGTGACCCGGAGGTGCTCCGGCAGGTCCGGGAAGCGCCGGCCGACGTGGACGCCGCGCTCTTTGAGCGCTTCGATCACCGGGCCGGCCGGTCGCCCGAGGGCGGCCATGACGAAGTTGGTCTGGGAGGGGATCACCGGGCAGCCCAGGGAGCCGAGCGCGGAGGCGACGTGGCTCCGGGTCTCCCGGTTGAGGCGGCGGCTCCGCTCGGTGTGGACCTCGTCCGCCAGGCCCGCCCGGGCGGCGACCAGGGCCATGACGTTGAGGCTGTCCCACGCCTGCTGCCGGTGGAGGCGGGCGAGAGTCGCCGGCTGTGCCACGGCGTACCCACAGCGCAGGCCGGCCATGCCGTAGATCTTCGAGAAGGTGCGGGTGACCACCAGGTTGGGGTGCTCGGCAACGCGCGGGATGAGCGACTCGTAGTCGTCACTGTCGGCGTACTCGGCATAGGCCTCGTCCGCCAGGACCAGGGTCGACTCCGGCACCCGGGCGAGGAAGGTCCGGACCCGGGCCTTGGGGGTGATGCTGGCCGTTGGGTTGTTGGGGTTGCACAGGTAGACCAGGCCGGCGCCGTCCGGCAGCATGTGCTCCAGGTCGTGGTGGTAGTCAGCGGTCAGCGGCACCGTCACCACGTCGGCACCGGCCGCGCGGGCGTACTGGCCGACCGCCTCGAAGGTCGGCTGCGCGGTGACGCAAGAGCGGCCCGGGCCGGTGAACGCCGCGGCGGCGAGCTTGAGGAGCTCGCTCGAGCCGTCGCCCAGGAGCAGGTGATCCGCGGGCACGCCGTGGCGCTTCGCCAGGTCCGCCACCAGGCCGTCGGCGGCCTCGTCCGGGTAGCGCCAGGCCAGGTCGAAGGCGCCGCGCATGGCGTCGAAGGCGGCGGGCGAGGGGCCGTAGGGGTTCTCGTTGGCGCTCAGGCGGACCACGCCGGAGGCATCGGCCGCCGGAGCCGCTGCGACCGCCTGGCCGAGGGGGCGAGCGGCCGCTAGCGACGGACCGAGCGTGGCGGCGGTGCCGAGGCCGAGGACCTGGACGAAACCCCGCCGGGAGACGGGCCGGGAAAGGGGGCTGGACAGGGTCATGGGGCGCCTCCTGGTCGGTGGGATGTGGCGCCATGATAGCGGGGTGGCGGTGCGGCGCGTCCCGGTGTCCCCGCGACGGCCTTTGGGACCACTTCGTCCAATGGGGGCTCGCGGCATGTGCCGCGACTCCCGATCCGTTCTCTGACTTCGGAGGTCCCCAATGCGTTCCCTGACGTCCCGCCGTTCCCCGATCGTTCTCGCCGCCGTCCTCGCCGCCGTGCTCGTCGTGCCGGCCGCGTTCGCCGCCGCGCCGGCTGCCCCAGCCGCGCAGACCGCGCAGGTGGCGGCCTCCACCCAGTGCACCCCGACCGCGAGCGTCCTTGCCGACATAGGCCTGTCCAGCGCCCTCCTCGAGGCGGTCACGCCGCACTGCTGCTCGCAGCAGGAGATCGACGCTTGCCGCTCGGGCTGTAAGGACGTGGGACCTGGCTGCAAGGGCGAGATCGCCTGCCGCGCCGGCGAGTGCGACTGCACCTGCGTCTGTCCGTAAGCGCTCCTCTCGACGGACCGACCTCCCATCACCTGGCACCCGGCGACCCGGCCCCGGCCTGGCCGAGACGCTCGGCCAGGCGGCTGGTCGGATCGCCGGGCGTCGGGCAGGCTGGAGTGCACCCCAGCCGGTCCCGAGACGGCGCGGCTTCTGAGGCGGCGCGAGCGGGTACCATGTCCGCACCATGGACCCCACCTTCTTTCCCACCCCCGACGACTTCCGCGCCTGGCTCGAGGAGAACCATGGCTCAGAGACCGAGCTGTGGGTCGGGTACTACAAGGTGGCCACCGGGCGGCCGAGCATCACCTGGCCGGAGTCGGTGGACGAGGCGCTCTGCTTCGGCTGGATCGACGGCCTGCGCAAGAAGCTCGACGACGAGAGCTACGTCATCCGCTTCACCCCGCGCAAGCCGACCAGCAACTGGAGCGCGAAGAACATCACCCGCATCGAGGAGCTGATCGCGGAAGGCCGTGTGCGGCCGGCCGGGCTCGCGATCTACGAGGCGCGCGACCCGGAAAAGTCGAGGGTCTACTCCTTCGAGCGACGCAAGGTGGCCAAGCTCGACGCCGAGCAGGAGGCACGCTTCCGCGCGGACGAAGCGGCCTGGGAGCTCTTCCAGTCCATGCCCCCGGGGTACCGGCGGACCGCCATCCACTGGGTGATCAGCGCCAAGCGGGAGGCGACGCGGGACCGCCGCCTCGAGACCCTGATCGAGGACTCGGCCGTCGGCCGCAAGATCAAGCCCCTGCGCCGGCCCGGGGAGGAGTGAGCCGGCTCATCTTCAGTATGGGAGCCACGACAACAGATTGAGGACAAACAACACGATGTCGACGGCGGACTCGGGTTCGCTCGTCACGCCGGGGCTCTCTTCGGTAGGCGCTCTGACGAATTTCTGCCGGTTTACGGCCACGACCCGCTCGAGCTCGCCGCCGTCGAACCAGATGGCTTTGCAGACCGGGCAGACATCCACCGTCACCCCCTCGCGTGTGACGCTCAGCATCCTCACTTCGGAGCAACTGCACAGGGCGGTGCCGTCCTCGAACGGCGCTCCTCCGGCCGGCGGATCGGTCCGCGGATGGGTGCCGGATCGGACGATTGTCTCCACGTCCTGGCGCTCGAGCAGCACCCCCCGGCAGGTGGGGCAGTAGAGGTAGGTCGCGGCGCCCCACGCATGGACCGTCAACAGGGTGAAATCGCGTGGGCAGATGCGGTCCATGAGGAGTTGAGTTTACACGCGAGTGCGCGTCGACTCTGGGGTGTCTTGCTCCTTCCCCCGCAGCTCTTCGACCCGTCGCCGCAAGTCTGAACAGATGTGCTGAACAGTCTCGTGCCCCGGTGACAGGTCCTCGTAGGTGCAGGCCTGGCCGACATGGAGGACCAGCTTGGACGGTCGCGGGATCGACCGGCCCTTGGGCCAGGCGTGATGGGCGCCGACCAGCCGGCAGGGCACGACGGGAATGGCGCTCCCTTCGACCAGGCGACCGATCCCGGACCGGAACCGGCCGAGGGTTCCGTCCGGGCTCCGAGTTCCTTCCGGGAAAAGAACGAGGATGTTGCCTGGCGCATCGAGCAAGCGTCGGCACACCTCCAGGCTTTCTGCCCCCGCGACGTTCCGATCGAAGGGCAGGGCGTTGATGACGATGGAGGAGAACGCACTCCGCGGCAGGTTCCGGAAGAAGTAGTCGGCAGCAGCCGCGGGGAAGACGCGGTGCATCCAGCGCAAAGGAACGATCGAAGAGAGGGCCAGCGCGTCGAGGTGGCTCTGGTGGTTGGCCACCAGGATGAACGACTGTCCGATCGGGAGATTGTCTCGCCCGTCGACTTCGAACCGGTGATAGATGCGGAGCCACGCGCGGATGAGCACCGCTGCCAAGGAGCGGATGACAAACATCCACAGGTGGGGTTCGCGGGGGAAGCTCGCGAGTCGTTCCGCGAGGTCGAGGTGTAGGTCCCGAGGAACGTCGTAGTCCCAGTGATCCACGGAGGCCTCGCTCTCCCGCGGGTCACTAAGGTGCCGGTCAGAATCCATGAAACCACCGCGCCATGTGGAAGAACAGCGGAGCGACGAAGACGAGGCTGTCGATCCGGTCGAGAATGCCGCCATGACCGGGAATGGCTGTTCCCATGTCCTTGATCCCCACGTCGCGCTTGATCATGCTGATCGCCAGGTCGCCCAACTGGCCGCCGATGCCGACGATCAACCCTGTCAGCACCAGCTCCACGGTTCCGAAGTGCGGGAAGGAGAACCGCAACAACCATGGCAACACCATCGAGACGGCCAACGCGCCCAGGGAACCCTCCACCGTCTTGTTCGGACTGATCTCGCTCCGCAGCTTGTGGCGGCCGAAGATCTTTCCGAACGTGAAGGCCGCCACGTCGTTCAGCTCGACCGCGAAGAAGAGGAAGAGGAGGTAGCCGAGGGAGTGCTTGGAGTTGGTCAGGAAGCTCAGGTGCCCCAGCATCCATCCGAGGTAGACGAATCCGACGATGGAGAGTGAGACCCACTGGAGCTGACCTTTCGCCCGGTTGCGCAGAACCGGCACGGTGACCAGGAACGCGACGACGTAGACCGGGCACGCCATGAACAGGCCGTACCAGCCGGCGGCGCCCGTTCGGGGCTGAGCGACCAGCGCCAGTACGGTGACCCCGGCGATTCCGAGATAGACCGTGATCGTGTACCACCAATCGCGGTAGAGGCCGGTGGCACGCGCGAACTCCTTGAAAGCCGCGATGGACAGGAGGCCGATTCCGACCACCGTCGCCGTGCGTCCGAGCCAGAGCGCGCCGAGCAGCAGCGGGATCATGATGAGCCAGCCGCGATACGTTCGCCACGGTCCGGAGACGTCCTTCTTCAGGCCGATCGAAAGGAAGAGCAGAGCCAGCCCTGCGAGGACGAGCACTGCGATGATCGCACTCGCATACACGGCGAGGAGGGGGTCCACCTCGAATGGAAGCCGGTCACTCATGCTCGGCCCTCGAGCCGCCGCGCGATCGTTCGAAGACGCGTCCCAGCCGTCATCGCGCATCCGAGACAGATCACGAGCAGGATCGCGGCGGGCCACGACGATGCCGTCCCCGCGAGAGGCATGTTCCAGGACTCGGGAACGAACGCCTCGAACAGGCAGAGTATCGTCACCAGGAACATCCGTTGCGGCTTGGCCATCCAGCCGTCGAAGACCTGCCCGACACCTGCCGAGCCCCCCAGCGCCCTGACATACGCCACGAACACGGCAAGAAGAGCGGCGCTGAACCCGAGGACGACAGAGCTCCCCCGGACGGATCCGAGCGCGACCAGGATCGCCACGTCGGAGACGCGGTCCGGAACCTCGTTGAACAGCTCACCGATGGGCGATGCCTCCCCGGCTTCGGTGGCGACCATCCCGTCGAACATGTTGGCAAGCAGGCGGAGCTGGACCAGGGCGGCTGCGCCGAGCCAGACGAGCCGGCTCTCTGCCCCGGAGAGCGAGGCGGTCGCGACCAGCGCCAGAGCCGCCCCGATCCCGAACACCGTGCTCGAGAGTGAGATGGCGTTCGCCGGGACTCGTCTTCGGACCAACCAAGACGCGGTCGCCTGCGCCCATCTCCGGTCACGGCTCGCAATCGGCCGACGATCCAGCGGTCGGTATTCGTTCATCTCAGCGCCCCATCAGGTACATGCCGCCGACCAGGAGGGCCATCCCCGTGACGTGCGGGAGCCGGATGGGAGTGCCATCGGCGAAGTGGCTGATGGCCGCGGCGAAGATGAACGTGCTGGCGTAGACCGGGTAGAGCACCGAAAGGGAGCCGCCCCGCTTGAACGCCGCGACGAACAAGACCATGACCAAGATGTAGCAGACAACTCCTGTCAGGATTCGCGGGTTCGCAACGTAGCTGGCGATTCCGCCGTCGGCAGCATCGGCGCCTCTCTTGTATAGAAACTGTCCTACGGCACCCAGGGCTGCCGCAGCGAGAAACATCCAGATCGATTCGATCGGTGTATTCATCGAGCTCTCCTTGCGTGGACTATTGCACGAGCAGATTCTCCAGAGAACGGAGAAATCGCGCACCCGGATTGAGCCTGGTCATCATTGTGGGTGTGATCATCCGGTCTGTCTCCATTTCAATGGCGGCGCGGGGCGCAATATCTTGGTCATCACATCTTGACAATCATGAGGTAGGTGCCTATGCTTCCACCGAACCGACCCCGGGAGCTCCGCATGGACGAGCCGAACACCGATGTCATCCCCGGCACGCTGGACCTGCTGATCCTCAAGACGCTCAGCCTGCAACCGATGCACGGCTACGGGATCGCCCGGCGCATCGAGCAGATCTCCCGCGGGGTGTTCAAGGTCAACCCCGGCTCGCTGCTGACCGCGCTCAAGCGGCTGGAGCGCAAGGGCTGGCTGGACGCCGCGTGGCGCCGGACCGAGAGCTCGCGGCGGGCGAAGTTCTACTCCCTGACCCAGAGTGGCCGGCGGCAGGTGACGGTGGAGACCGCCGATTGGCAACGCCGGGCCGCGGCCGTCCAGCGCCTGATCGACCTGGTAGGAGCAGAGGGCTGAGGCTGTGTCGCTCTGGCGCCAGCTCTCGCGCGGGGTCCACACCCTGCTTCACCGAGAAGACACCGACCGGGAGATCGACGAGGAGGTGCGCCACTTCCTGGAGCAGGCGGCCGCGGCGCACCGGGACCGGGGCCTTCCGCCCGGGGAGGCGCTCCGGGCCGCGCGCCATGAGCTCGGCCACGAGCTGGGCGTCCGGGAGGCGGTGCGCAGCTATGGGTGGGAGAACGCGGTCGAGACCCTGTTCGCCGACCTGCGCTACGCCGCGCGGCGGCTCCGCCGGGCTCCGGGATTCACGCTGATCACCGTGTTGACCCTGGCGATCGGCCTGGGGGCGACGACGGCGATCTTCAGCGTGGTCTACCCGCTTCTGCTGGCGCCGCTGCCCTACCCGGGCGCCGACCGGGTGGCGACGATCTGGGAGGTCGGCTCCGACGGCGCTCCCCTGGACAGCACCTTCGGCATGGAGCAGGCCCTGGCGGAGCGCTCCCGCTCGTTCGAGGTGATTGCCCTGCTCAAGCCCTGGCAGCCGGCCCTGGCGGGGGTCGGCGAGCCGGAACGGCTGGAAGGGGAGCGGGTGAGCGCGAGCTACTTCAGGGTGCTGGGGGTGGCGCCGACCCTGGGGCGGGGGTTCGATTCGACGGAGGACCGCGCCGGCGGTCCGGCCGTGGTGGTGCTGAGCCACGCCCTCTGGCAGCGGCGCTTCGGTGGCGACCCGGGGATCGTGGGGCACGCCGTGAATCTCGACGGGGTGCCCGCGACGGTGGTGGGCATCATGCCCGAGGGATTCGAGGACGTGCTCGCGCCCCATGCCGCGCTGTGGGCGCCGCTCCAGTACGGACTGTCACAGGGCCGGGCGTGGGGGCACCACCTGCGCACGGTGGGACGGCTGCGTGCGGGGGTGACACTCGAGCAGGCGAGGCGCGAGCTCGATGTCCTGGGGCAGGAGGTGCTCGACGAGCAGCATCCAGAGACCTACGCCTCCGAGGTGGCGTTCCAGGTCGACTTGCTCCACCGGGAGGTGACCCGCGCCATCCGGCCGGCGCTTGTGGCCGTCCTGGGCGCGGTCGCCCTGGTGCTCGCGATCGCCTGCGTCAACGTCACCAACCTGCTCCTCGCCCGCGGGGTGCACCGCCGGGGCGAGCTGGCGCTGCGCTCGACCCTTGGGGCCGGCCACCGGCGGCTGGTGTGGCAACTGCTCACCGAGAACCTGCTCCTGGCGGCGGTGGGAGGCGCCGCGGGGCTGGGCCTGGCGGCCCTCGGCGTGCGGGCGCTCGGCGCACTGATTCCGGCCCTGATCCCGACGGGGCTGCCCCGCACCGGCTCGATCGTCCTGGACGGCACCGTGTTCGCGTTCGGCCTGGTCCTCACGACCCTGGCCGGCCTCGGGTTCGGCGTGGTCCCGGCGCTCCAGGCGGCGCGTCCCGACTTGCATCGGGAGCTCCAGGACGACGGCCGGGGTGCCATCAGCGGCCGCCGGCGCCTCCGCGGCGCCCTGGTCGTGGCCGAGGTGGCCCTGGCGCTGGTTCTGCTGGTGGGCTCCGGGCTCCTGCTCCGAAGCCTGGAGCGCCTGTTCGCGGTCGATCCCGGGTTCCGGCCCGCCGGCGTGCTCACCCTCCAGGTGCGAACCTCGGGGCCGCGGTTCGCCGACCCGGCGACCACCCGGCGGTTCTTCGACCAGGTCCTGGAGACCGTGCGGCGCCTGCCCGGGGTCACGGACGCCGCGCTCACCAGCCAGCTCCCGCTGAGCGGGGACTCTGACCTCTACGGCGTCCACTTCGACCCGCCGCTACCGGACGATCCGGGCGAGGTGCGGGGCTCGTTCCGCTACGCCGTGAGCCCGGGCTATCTCGAGGCGCTCGGGGTGCCTCTCGTGCGTGGCCGCCTGCTGAACGAACGCGACCGGGAGGGCGCGCCCCGCGCGGCCCTGATCAGCGAGTCCTTGGCGCGGCGGCGGCTGCCCGGGGTGGACCCGATCGGCCGGCGGCTCGAGATCGGCGTCGGGCCGCTCTACACGGTCGTCGGGGTCGTGGGCGACGTGAAGCAGGAGTCACTGACGCTGATGGACGCCGACGCCGTCTACACGACCGAGGCCCAGTGGCGGTACGCGGACGACACCATGTCCCTGGTGGTCCGGGCCAAGGGAGACGTCACCGCCCTCGTGCCGGCGCTCCGGCAGGCGATCTGGTCGGTCGACCCGGACCAGCCGGTCGCCCGGGTGGTGACCATGGAGGAGCTGGTCGCCGCGTCGGCCGCCCGGCGCCGCTTCGTCCTGTTTTTGTTCGAGGCCTTCGCCCTGACCGCCCTGGTGCTGGCGGCCGCCGGGATCTACGGCGTGCTCTCCGGCAGCGTCGCCGAGCGGACCCGGGAGATCGGCGTGCGCGTGGCACTGGGAGCCTCGCGTCGGGACGTCCTGGGCCTGGTAGTTCGCCAGGGCATGACCCTGGCGAGCCTGGGTGTGGCGCTGGGGATGGTCGGGGCGGTGGCGGCGAGCCGGGAGCTCGTCGCCCTGCTGTTCGGCGTCTCCCCCCTCGATCCGGCGACCTACGCCGGCGTCGTCGCCCTGCTCGCGGCCGTCGCGGCCGCCGCCTGCGCGGTCCCGGCCTGGCGTGCTTCCCGGGTCGATCCGGCGAGCACCCTGCGCGAGGGGTAGGGCCGGTCCCGCTGGGCCGCCCGGGCGAGGGCCATACTACGGCGTGAACGCCTCGCGGTCCTGCAGGCCGGAAACGTCCTGGCTCGCCGAGCCGACCGCGCCGAGCTTGTAGTACTTCGTCTTCTTGGTGGCGATCTGGCGCACCCAGACTTCCACCTTGGACGGGGTGAACCGGCTGATCTGGACCCAGAGGAAGCCGTTCGGCCGGGGGCCGATGAGCTTGACGAAGACTTCCGGTCGATCCGGGAGCGCTCCGGCGGCGCAGAGGGTCTCGGCGATGCAGTCAGGCACCTTCGACGCGATGACCGATGCGCCTCCCTGGGGGGTGATCCGGAGCTGAAACTCGAAGCCCGGTTGTTCCGGCGTCCTCAGCCAGGCGGGCCCCGGTGGTGGCGGCGGGCCCACGGGTGGAGGGGGCTCGACGGCGTCGCAGAAGCGGCGCGCCAGGACCGTGTCCGCCCGATCGAGGAGCTGGGATCGGTCGTAGGCCTTCCGGGTGCTGCCGTCGAGCCCGACGTCGATACTCCCGAGCCCCATCCGCCGCGCCATGAAGTACTGGACCGCCCAGGCTCCCAGGTACTTCAGGTTGGTATCGCAGCCGTCTCCGGCTTGGCAGGTCGTGCAGTTGTGGGGCTTGTCGACGTGGCGCGTCTCGTGGAAGAGGAGGATGGCCGTGTCGGCGGCACCGATGCCGCTTTGCGGGTCGATGAACTCGGTGAGGCTCCTGAGCACGTCGCGGCTTCTCGTCGGCAGCACCACGGTCAACCGGCTCGGATCCTCCACCGGGTGATAGCAGCAGAACGGGGTGGTGATGCCGTCCCGCAGCGAGATGCCGTCGATCTTCGACTTCAGCCAGTTGTAGGGATGCAAAGAGGTCCAACGCAAGGGGACCTCGAGCTGCATGTGCCGGATCAGACGGAGCGCCTGGTACACGATCAGGCGATCGGAAAGATCCTGCTTCGCCATGCCCGAGACGGGCTCCTGGCACTTGTACGGCCGCTCGTCCGAGATCGGGCTCTGCCCCTGGGTGAAGATGGGGAAGTCCCGTTCAAGGATGGCGAGCTCGCCAGCCGAAGGGCAGGTGTCGAGAAACGCGTCCACGTCTCCGATGGGGGAGGCGATGGCGAGCCGGGGGGACGTCGCCTGGGCGGCGACGGTGTCCGGGCCCGATCCGGTGCTCGATCCGGCGGCCAGCACGATTCCGATCAGACAGCCACTCACTCTGGCCCACGCCATGTCGTCTCTCCCTTCTCAGCACTACGCTCGGCAGTCTACCGCTCGACCGGCAACGGCGAGCCGGGCGGCTCGCTGGCCGCCTGCCAGAAGTCCAGCTCGTAGGCCTGGAGCAGCCGTGCCGAGCGCCGGGCTTCCCTCTCGCAGGCACCGCGCCGCAACCCCGCGGCGATCACCTCGATGGCGTTGTCCTCGAAGCCGGGGACGTCCTCGGCGAAGTAGCCGAAGAACGCCACCTCTTCGGGCGTGAAGCCGTAGACGTCGATCAACGCGTGGTACAGCCGTCCCATGTTCTCGCCGAAGACAGCGAAGTTCACGAGGAAGGACGCCCCCGCGGCGGCGCGGTCGGACTCAGCGGCGATCCACGCGACCCTTGACGGGTAGCTCTGCCCCTTGGGACGCGGCTCATAGGCCGCCAGGTCCTCTTCGCTCAGCCCCACGCTGTGGGCGAAATCGAGTAGGAGCTGGCCGGCGACCGCTTCGCCGGAGGCGATGCCGCCGAAGAACAGGCGGCTCTGCGGATCTTCGAACCGGGCGGTCATCCGCGAGAAGCTGCTCCAGTCGCTCCGGATGATGCTGTACTGCTCCGCCCCGAGGGCGGCGATCTTGTCCAGCGGCGCCGTGCCCGCCTCCACCTCGTCCAAGAACGGCACGTGGCGGATCTCGTCCTCGACCGCCGCGAGGTCGGCGCGGATGTCGGCCACCAGTTGGCGCGCCTGAGCCCGCGCGGCCGGCAGGCTGTTGGGCGCCGCGCAGACCCCGAGGTCGGTGTCTCCCACTCCACCGGATGCCGCGGCGAGGGAGCCCCCGGAGAGCGTGCTGACAAGAACGACTCCGACGGCGAGGACTTTGCTCAGTTGGATCAGTCTCACGGCTCACCTCCTCGGTCGTGGATCGGGGCAGAGTCACCCCGTCCAGCTTAACGAAGAACTTACGACGTAACGGAAGTGTACATCCGCGGGAGAGCCCGGGGCGGCCCGTTCCGTGCGTCCCCAGCCGGGGCTCGGCCGGGCTCACTGGGGCTCGGATCGGTCGCCGCGCAAACTTCCAGCGTGTCACAAAATCTTCATTTGCTGCACAACAGTCGAAAAGACGTTCGACCCGAAACGGTTCCGCGAGGGACCCCTGTGGAGGTTACGGAAGATGAATCGACGATCCATCGCTGCCGCTCTAGGTGTCGGCGCCCTGGTCCTGGTCGCAGGGGGCGCCTCCGCCGACGTCTCGTCCACGGCGCTTCAGCAGCCCCTGAGCGTGACGGTCTTCCAAGACGACTTCAACTCCCCGAGCACATACGCAACGTACAAGCCGCTCGGTGCCGCCAGTGTGAAGATCGATGGCGGCCGCCTGTACGTGCAGGTGGACGACGCCACCCGGAAATCCGGCCTGAGCATGCGGTTGCCCGCGGGCGGCGTGGGTGTCCGGTGCCTCTCCTTCGACGGGCTCGACATTCCCATCGGTGACATCGGGTCGATCCTGCGCTGGACCTGGTTCGGGTTCGACGACACGACCGGACAGGAGGTCGTGGTCCTCGAGACCGAGATCGAGCGCACCGGCTCGCTGACCATCCGCCATCGGAAGGCTGACGGCACCCTGGTGGAGCAGCACTTCCCCGACAAGGACTTCAGCGACATCGACAGCAAGCGCTGGGACACGCGCCGTAACGGGACTCAGGTCCAGCTCGAGATCAAGTGGAAGGACGGGACGAAATACAACAGCGACTGGATGGATCCGTCCGCCAGCACGATCGCCGGCTTCGACGTCACCACCGACCTCCCGGGTTTCTCCGTCGACGGCACCGGGGGGAACGAGGTCCATACCACCGAGTCGACGGCGGACCCGGTGATGGTCACCGCCTTCGAGCCCTCGGTCGGAGGCTCCCAGCTCCATTGGATGCTCGAGGGCAAGGACGCCGACCAGGTGGTGCTGGGCACGCTCCTCCTGGTCCGGGGTGCGGCACGGGCGATCCCGGATGATCCGCGGCGACGGGTCGAGATCGAGATCCTGCCGCGGGCCACTCTCCTCGGACCCGAGCTGGTCGGCCCGGTCCGGGTACTCCACGCGGTCCGGGGACGGCTCGAGCTGAGCGAGGGCGACGACGTCCTGCTCTTCCTTCGCGACGGCCGCGAGATCTCTCCCGAGGCCGGCTGGCTCTGGGATTACGGCCTGCCGGTGGGAGTGATTCCTTTCACGCAGCAGAACCTGGAGGCGGTCCGCGATCGCCTGCACCTACTGTACGGAGAATGAACCATGCTGAAGAGACGCCCTGATCGTCCCGCCCTGGCCGTTCGTTACAGCCTGGCCCTGCTCGCGCTCGGTTTGCTCGTGCTCGCGGCGCCGGCGCCGGCAGCCCCCGACATCGTCATCTCCGGGAGCCCGGAATTCGTCAAGAAGGTGCAGGACACCCTGGACAAGTTCACCAAGGCCGGCGGACGGGCGGGAGAGATCGTCGCCGGGTTGGAAGGGTCTTCGAACGACCACGTGATCACCGAGGCGAGCAACAACGCCTGGACCGATTACGAGAGCACCAACGACGCCAACAGCATGGATGCGGGAGGGACCGGGAAAGGATGCGGATCGAACGTTCACTGGGACCCGGAGTTTGCACCCGACAACAAAGGTACGGAAGATAAAGATGGCGACGGCATGCTGGACCCGATCCCGAACAACGCCTGCAATGTCTTGATCCACGAGCTCTCCCACGCCGATGACGCGGACAACGGGATGCGCGATCCACGCCCGGATCCGAGCGGTAGCGGTATCAAGACCAACGAGGTCGAGGCGGCGACGGACGAAAACCGGTTCCGCAAGGCGGACGGCCAGGAGCCGCGCCACGACTACGGCTGCGATCCTCTGCCTGCCGACGCGGTCTGCCCGCCGGACGCGGAGGCGCCCTCGGGGACCAAGAATGCGTCCCTCCTTCCGGAGCTGCCCGGCTTCGGGGACCTGGCGCCGGTCGACGATGGGCTGAACCTGCGCGGAGGGACGATCACGAGCCAGCCCATCATGCCGGCCCTCGCGCAGTCGGTGGTCCTCTCCGGCTCGTCGCTGCAGAGCCTCTACCAGGTCGGCGACGAGATCCAGATCCGCCTGACGCTGACCAACATCGGCAGCCTGCCGACCGCGCTGAGCAACGTCTTCGAAGGCAACTTCCGGGTTGTCTTGTTCACCAGGGACGGCGTCGCGGTGCCGACGGCGTCCTCGGGGGTGGAGACCTACGAAGCGCTGTCCGTCGTGCTCGAGCACAGCCTGGTGTCGGTGCAGCCCGGGGCCAGCCTCAGCCTCCCCTGGATGTCGGCCCCGAGCCTGGCGCTCGGCGGGGAGGCCCTCTCGACCGTCGCCGTCGCCTCCGACGGCGGGCACATGTCCATGGCCTTCGCCGTCGACGCTCCCGGCGACTACGACGTGCGTGTGGTCTACAAGTACGCCGGGACAGTACCGTCTGGCAGCAGCGTCTTCACCGACCGGACGAACGTGGCGTCGATCCAGTTCAGCGTTCGGTAACCGGCTCCAGATGGTCCCTGGCTCTCCGCGCGGGGAGCCAGGGACCATCGCGTTCAGTGCCGGAAGGCGTAGCTGACCTTGAAGAAGGCCTGGCGCTCAGCTGGCTTGAGCTGATCGGCGGCGTCGAGCACGCGGGAGTCGGCGTAGCCCAGGTAGAGGACGGTCTGCCAGTTGAGCTTGTAGGCGAAGACCGCCGAGCCCGCGAAGTCGCGGTCCCGCTCCTTGACCGGGAAGGTCCAGAGCTCGGGCCGCCGCTTGCTCGAGGTCTCCTGGCCGATCAGCCGGATCCACGAGCGCGCGTTGAAGGTCCAGGTCAGCTTCACCCGGGCGACGTCGGCGGTGACCAGCCGCCCGGAGAGGCCGGACGCCGTCGTCACGTCGAGGGCGCGCCGGGTGTAGAGCGGCGAGACCTGGAGGTGCTTGCCGGAGTTGAGCGTGGCCGAGGCGCTCAGTGTGGTTCCGGTACCGAGCCGGTCGTTGGCGAAGTCGATCTCGTCGCCGAAGACCGCGTCGACCTCGAAGTGGGCGAAGTAGCGGCCCGGGTAGAGCTCGATGGTCGGCCGCATCTGGCGGCGCCGGAAGATCTTGGTGATCGCGCGCAGGTCCTCCTGGGCGAGCTCGACGCGGACGAACGAGTTCCAGGTCGCGTTCATGGTGAAGCTCGGGACGATCTGGCGCGCCAAGAGGTTGCCGTCGCTGTCCTCCGAATAGGAGGCGAAGGTGCCCAGCCGCACCCGGCGGACCGGGCCGGAGGTCGGGTGCCAGCTTCGCCCGACCTCCTCGTAGGCCGAGCGGTAGCCCACCTGCGGCACGAACCCGTCGTCGGCCCGGAACTCGCGGGAGATGTCGAGGTACCGCACGTAGTTGTCCCACTTGGCGTCGCCGTAGCTCCAGGCGAGCCGGCCGGCGTAGCCCTGGAGGCTCCGCCCGTCCCACTCCTTGGCCAGGTCGGTGCGGTTCGGCGTCTCCGTGTCGCTCCACAGGAGCTGCCCGGTGATCGAGTCCGTCGGCCGCGGCCGCCACTCGAAGTCCGGTCCGAACACCCGGTTGTGGCCGCCGCTGTCGATCTCCCGTCCCGCATAGAGGAAGCTCACGAACGAGGTGCCGATCTCCCGCCGCACCCGGCCGATGGCCACGGTCGAGGAGTAGTCCTGGGGCGCCAGGCGGGACGAGTTGGAGCCCGGCAGGACCACCAGGCCGCCGCCCTGGTCCTGGCCGACCAGGACCGTGTACTTGGTGTGCTCGCCGCCGCCGGTCGCCCGCACTCCCCACTTCGGGTCGGTGAACGTGCGCGTGTAGACGGCCTGGATCGGGGTCGAGAAGAGATCGACGCTCTCGAGGAAGAACGGCCGCCGCTCCGGCTGGAAGAGGACGAAGCGCTCGTTGGCGGTGATCTTCGCCGTGTCGGACTCGATCTGGGAGAAGTCCGGGTTGACCGTTGCGTCGATCACCGTGTCGGGCGTCGGCAGGTACTTGACGTCCAGGCCTCCGGTCACGTCGGTGGTTCCGTCGTCCAGGCGGGAGCCCGGGCCGTCCATCGGCATCTCCACCCGGCTGCCGCTCAAGTACGGCGCCGCCACCCAGTGCGCGCCCTCCGGCAGACCCGCCAGGCCCGTGAGCTCGCGCGAGGAGCAGATGAAGCAGTTCCGGTCGCGGGGGAGCTTGGAGGTGAAGTACTGGTAGCGGAAGTCCCGCGGCCGGTTGCGGTAGAGGAGCACGCCCCAGTGGTCGGGGTTCGGGTCGACGTAGCGGATCGAAGAGAACGGGATGCGCATCTCGAGCTGCCATCCCCTGGCGGTGATCTTTGCGGCCGCCTCCCAGAAGAAGTCGGGGGAGTTGTCCTCGCCGCTCGCGTCGCTCGAGATGGCGTCGTACTCGATGGAGCTGGCGTTGGCCAGGAACATCTGCGCCACCTTGCCGTCGCCGCGCGGGTCGAGGATCAGGCCGCCGTAGTCGGACAGGCCGCTGCCGCCGATCT
>Ga0210074_1000055_pt1 | contig 51210 bp, 39 predicted proteins | sample China_Galinas_Co_FD_184860 | JGI IMG/M metagenome (GOLD analysis project Ga0210074, IMG submission 184860) | Wetland microbial communities from San Francisco Bay, California, USA, that impact long-term carbon sequestration -... | ecosystem: Environmental > Aquatic > Marine > Wetlands ... | reverse complement strand
GGCGAACCCTTCGGCGAAGGGCCACCTCTCCGTCACGCACCTGCCTTCGGCGGGCCCTGCCACAGCCACCCGCCTCGCGCTATCATCGCCCCGTCGACGAACGAGCCATCTTCACGCGGTATCGAGGCCACGAGGCACAGCTGACGAAGGGGATCTTCCGATGAACAAGACCGTCCTGGGATGTGGAGCCGCTGTCGTCGTTGGGTTGATCCTGGTCGCCCTGGTGGGCGGGCTGTGGATCGCCGGCATGTACAACGGGCTGGTGTCCTCGGAGCAGGAGGTCATCGCCCAGTGGGCCCAGGTGGAGAACGTCTACCAGCGGCGGGCCGACCTGGTGCCAAACCTGGTTCGGACGGTCAAGGGGGCGGCCAACTTCGAGCAGACCACCCTCCAGAACGTGGTCGAGGCCCGGGCCAAGGTCGGGCAGATGCAGGTCTCGCCCGAAATGCTCAACAACCCCCAGGCCTTCGCCCAGTTCCAGCAGGCCCAAGACCAGCTCTCGTCCGCCCTGTCGCGCCTGCTGGTCGTCGTGGAGCGCTACCCGGAGCTCCAGAGCGTCGCCGCGTTCCGCGACCTGATGACCCAGCTCGAGGGCACGGAGAACCGGATCGCCGTCGAGCGCCGCCGGTTCAACGAGGTCGCCCGGGACTACAACAGCAGCATCCGCAAGGTGCCCCAGGTCTGGTTCATCCACCTGCTCGGCTGGCCGTTCCAGGAGAAGGCCTACTTCCAGGCGCAGGAGGGGGCGGAGACGGTACCGGAGGTCGATTTCGGCACGGAACCACAGCCTTCTGCCAAGTCCCAATAGGCCGACTCCCAACCTGGCGCCGCCATCGGGCGGGGGCGTTCCCTTCCCCCCGCGAGGGTGGGAAGGGGATCGAGGGGATGGGGGGCGATCCAGTGGATCATCCAGGTCGATCGAGGCGCAACGAGCCTGCCCGCGCTTGTGACGCCAGAGCGTCGCGACCTCCCCCCCCCAGCGCTCTCCCGAAGGGGATCGAGGGGATGGGGGGCGGTCCAGTGGATCATCCAGGTCGATCTCGGCGAGAGGAGCCGGGGCCGTGGAAACGAAGCTGGCCTTTGTCGCTGGTGAGCGCAGAATGATAACTTCAGCAAGTGCGCGGTCGGTCCGCGCCGAAGGGGACGATTCGGTCCCCCGATCCGTAGACGTTTCCGGATGGTCTGTCGACGTAGCCTGATCGCCCTCACCTCGCTCTCCTTGTGCCTGCCGCTCGTCGCCTGCGGTGGGACTGGTGTGTCCCAGGCGGCCGCGGAGAACGCCCCCGGAACCGGCCTCCGCGTCCACCGCGGACCGTTCGAGCAGACCGCCCTCCTGACCGGCGAGCTGGAGGCGACCCGCGCGCGGACCCTCACGGTGCCGCGCACGCCGAGCTGGCGGATCGAGCTGCGCTGGATCGCCGAGGACGGCACCGCCGTCCACGCCGGGGACCGGGTCGCCGAGCTCGACAAGAGCGAGTTCGTCCAGGACCTGGAGGACAAGGAGCTCAAGCTCCAGGAGAAGCTCTCGGAGCTCGACCGCAAGAAGGCCGAGGCGCTCGCCGACACCCGGGACAAGGAGTTCGAGGTCGCCAAGGCGGAGGCGGAGCTCGAGAAGGCGAAGATCAAGGCCGACCTGCCGAAGGAGATCGTGCCGCGCCAGGAGCTGGCCGAGCGCCAGCTCGACGAGGCCAAGGCGGAGACCGAGCTCGCCACCGCGCGCGATGAGCTCGCCGCCCAAGAGCGCTCGTCCGCGGCGGACGTCGAGCTCCAGGAGATCGACATCGCCACCGCCCGGCGGGAGATCGAGGTGGCCCGCGCCGCGATCGACGACCTGACCATTCGGGCTCCCGAGGACGGGCTGTTCCTGGTCGCCAATCTGCGCTGGGAGGACCGGAAGCTCCAGGTGGGCGACACGGTCTGGGCCGGCCTGAGCCTGGGGACGATTCCGGACCTCTCGTCGCTTCGCGTGAGCGCTCGGTTGCCGGACGTGGACGACGGTCGCGTCGCGATCGGCATGCCGGCGCGGGTTATCCTGGACGCGTACCCAGACCGGGTGTACCGCGGCAAGGTGACCCAGGTGACGCCCATCGCCCAGGACGAGGGCGGGGAGTCTCTGCGCCGGTTCTTCCGGGTCGAGCTGTCGCTGGACGCGTCCGATCCGCAGCGGATGATCCCCGGGATGTCCGCTCGGGTGGAGGTCGTCCGCCGGACCGAGGCCGACGCCCTGCTCGCTCCCCGGAGCGGCCTGGCGCTCGGACCGCCGGGAGCGGAGTCGGCCCAGGCCCGCCTGGCCGGCGGCCGGCTCGCGCCGGTGCACCTCGGCCCCTGCAACGCCCTGGAGTGTGTCGTCGAGGACGGGTTGACCGACGGCACGGAGCTGGTGGCGGGCACTGCCGGCGGCACGGTCCTCGACGGCGGCGCAGAGGAGGCCGCGGCGAAGGCCGCACCGGCAGGAGGCGCTCCATGAGCTGGCGCCTGGTGCCCTGGGCGTTGGTCGTGGCGGTCCTGGCGGCCGCCGGCCTGATCGCCGCGCGCGCGATGGAACCGGCGGGCGCCACCGCGGTGGTCGAGCGCACGGACCTCACAGTCCAGGTCGATCTGGAAGGTTCGGTGGAGGCGGAGAACCCGGTGACGCTTTCGCCGCCGTCGGTCCCCGGCATCTGGAACTACCGGATCTCGTTCATGGCACCGGAGGGCTCCGAGGTCCGGAAGGGTGACCCGGTGCTCGGGTTCGACACGGAGGATCTCCAGCGCCGGTTGCGCGAGCGGGTGGCGGACCGGGACTCGGCGGCGCAGCAGATCGAGAAGCGACGCACCGACCTCGCCAAGGAGCGCGAACAGGTGAAGCTGCAGCTCGCGGAGACCGAGGCGAAGCTGCGCAAGGCCGAGCTGGAGCTCGAGACTCCCGAAGACCTGATGGCTGCCAACGAGCTCGCCCAGCAGCGCATCGATCGGGACCTCGCTCAGCGCGAGATCGCCCATCTCAACGAGAAGCTCGGGCTGTTGGAGCTCCAGGCGAAGGCCGAGCTCGGCAGCCTCGAGCAGCGCCGGGCGGCGGCCGCGTCCAGGGTCGACGAGATCCAGCGCTCCATCCAACGCATGCGGCTGATGGCGCCGCGGTCCGGGATCGTGATCTACGACGCGGACTGGCGCGGCGACAAGCCCAAGCTCGGCGACCAGGTGTGGCCGGGGCGCTCGGTCCTCCAGATCCCCGACCTGGCCCACCTGCGCGGCGCCGGCATGGTCGACGAGGCGGACCTGGCGTCGATCGCGGTCGGCCAGCCGGTGACGCTCCGCCTCGACGCCCACCCCGACGTGCCGTACCACGGCCGGCTGACCGAGATCGCGCGCACGGTGCAGCGCCGGTCGCCCGACGATCCGCGCAAGGTCGTCAAGGTCCAGATCGCCTTCGACCAGAGCGACCCGGAGCGCCTCCGTCCGGGGCTGCGGTTCCAGGGCTCGGTGGAGGTGGAGCGCTACCCCGACGTGTTGACGCTTCCGGCTGCCGCGGTGATGTCCACGCCGGACGGGCCGACCGTCTACCGGACCACCCTCTTCGGCACCGAGGAGATCCATCCGGAGGTCGGCCGGGTGACGGCGGACCGGGTGGAGATCGTCAGTGGCCTGGCGGAGGGGGACAGGGTGCTGCTCGAGGGGCCGGACGGAGCCTCCGACCAAGGCGAGGAGAGCGGAACGGCCGGCGAAGCCGGGGCGGGGGAGTCATGACGCGGCACGGGCTCCATCTCCCGGCCATCGGTTTGCTCTGCCTGATGGCCGTGCTCCTCGGAGCTTGCTCCCTCCTCCCGGGGGAAGAGTCCGACGGTGTTCCGACGGCGGAGGTCCGGCAGGAGAATTTCACCCGCTGGGTGCCGGCGGACGGTGAGCTGCACGCGGCGGAGTCCACACCGCTCCAGGTCCCGGCCTCTGCCCGCAACCCGCTGCGGATCGCCTGGCTGGCGCCGGAGGGCACGCTGCTCGAGCCGGGCGAGGTGGCGATCCGCTTCGACCCGACCGAGGTCGAGAAGACGGTGGAGGACAAGCGGGCCGAGCTCGAGAGCAATCGTCTGAAAGTGGAGCAGCGTAAGAGCCGGGAGAAGGCGGACCTGGACAAGCTGGACCGGGACGAGGCGATCGCCCGGCGCGAGCTCGAGCACGCCAAGGAGTTCGCCAGCAAGGACGAGCTGATCTACTCGCGGGTCGAGATCGTCCAGTCGCAGATCGACCAGAAGCTGGCGTCCGAGCGGCTGGCCCACGCCGAGCAGGACCGCCAACGGGCGGAGGACTTGGCGAAGACGGAGCTCGAGCTGCTGGCGATCACCCGGCGCAAGATCGAGAGCGAGCTCGGCACCGCGCTGGCGACCCTGGATTCCCTGGAGCTGCGGACGCCGAAGAGTGGCTACCTGATCTACCGGCGCCGCAGGGGGGACCCGCTGGAGGTGGGCCAGATGGTCTTCCCCGGGCAGACTCTGGCGGAGATTCCTCACCCGGGCCCCATGGAGGTGGAGGCCTACGTGCTGGAGGCGGATGCCGGAGGGCTGGAGCCGGGCCGTGCGGCGCGGGTCTACCCCCAGTCGCGCCCCGGCGCGGTGTACCACGGCGAGGTCGTGCGCGTAGACAGCGTGGCCAAGCCGCGCTTTCGCACCAGCCCGGTGCAGTACTTCACGGCCACGCTCCGCCTGGACGAGGTCGATCCGGAGATCCTCAAGCCGGGGGTCGGCGTGCGGGTGGAGATCTTGCTCGACGACCTGCAGGACGCGCTCACGGTCCCGCGGCAGGCGATCTTCGACCGGGGCGAGCAGCAGGTGGTGCGCCGCCGCGGAGCGGACGGCTTCGAGGACGTTCCGGTGAACGTCCGCACCTCGGGACGGGGACGCGTCGTGGTGGAAGGGGATCTCGCGGCCGGCGACCAGGTGGCCCTGGCCGCCTCCTCGGCACCGGCGTCCGGCAGCCGACCGGACCAACCGACGGCCGAGTCCGGCCCGTCGGTCGCCGGCTTCGGGGCGAGCGGGGGAGGTGTCCGGTGAGGGCCGGAGAGGCGTTCGCGACGGCGCTCGAGAATCTGCGGGCGCACAAGCTGCGCTCCGCGCTGACCATGCTCGGCATGATCTTCGGCGTCGGCGCGGTGATCGCCATGTTGTCGATCGGCGAGGGTGCGGAACGGCAGGCGCTGGGGATGATCGAGCGCCTCGGGCTGCGCAATGTCCTGGTGCGCTCGGTCGAACCCTCCCAGGATGCGGTCCAGGAGGTACGGGCCAAGTCCTTGGGCGTGTCGGGACGTGACGCCGATGCCATCGAAGAGGCCGTGCCCGGGGTCGAGCTGGCGGCGCCGACGATCGAGATCACCCCCTGGGCGGTGCTGTCCGCCCGGGGCAAGACGAAGGCCACGGTCGAAGGGGTGAGCGAGCGGCACGGGGCGCTCATGAACCTGGAGCTGGCGGAGGGCCGCTTCCTCGACGCCCAGGACGAGGCCGCCCACGCCCAGGTCTGCGTGATCGGCGCGCGGGCGCGGCGCGACCTCTTCGGCTACGGACCGGCGCTCGGTGAGCGGCTGAAGGTGAACGACGTCTGGCTGACGGTGGTCGGCGTGCTGGCCGGTGGCGGGTCGGCGGGCGGCTCGGTGGGTGGCGTCGCGGTCGGCTCGACGGCGGACCAGATCCTGCTGCCGGTGACGACGGCGCGCCGGAAGTTCGAGCGCGACCCGCTCGAGGCGCCGCTCAACGAGATCATCGTCCGCCTGGCACCCGGAGTCTCGGCGTCGGAGACGGCCGGGGTGATCGACGGCCTGCTCGAGCGGCTGCACGCCGGCGCCGACGACTACGAGCTCGTGGTGCCGGAGGCGCTGCTCGCCCAGAGCCGCCGCACCCAGCGGCTGTTCAACCTGGTGATGGGGGCGATCGCCGGGATCTCGCTCCTGGTCGGCGGCATCGGCATCATGAACATCATGCTTGCCACCGTGCTCGAGCGGACCCGGGAGATCGGCGTCCGGCGAGCCGTGGGCGCGCGCCAGCGGGACATCCGGTTCCAGTTCGTCATCGAGTCGTTCTCGATCAGCCTGCTGGGGGGCCTGGCGGGCATCGCCGCCGGCGTCGGCATCGCGTGGGGAGTCGGAGCGTGGGCCGGCTGGAGCACCGTGGTGACCCCCGGCGCCGTGCTCCTGGCGACGGGCGTGGCGGTCGCCGTCGGCCTGGCCTCGGGGATCTATCCAGCCCACCGGGCGGCCGGCCCGTCGGCATCGCGTGGGGAGTCGGAGCGTGGGCCGGCTGGAGTACCGTGGTGACCCCCGGCGCCGTGCTCCTGGCGACGGGCGTGGCGGTCGCCGTCGGCCTGGCCTCGGGGATCTATCCAGCCCACCGGGCGGCCGGCCTCGACCCGATCGACGCGCTGCGCTACGAGTAGCGAGCCGACCGCTCGTGGGGGTGGCGTGGACCGCGCGCGCCGGGAGTAGACTGGGTCCATCATGGACATCCAGGATTTCGTCCAGGAGCCGCCCGACCTCGGAAACCAATACGAGGACGACCGCGTGCTCCGCTCGTACCTCGCCCGCACCCTGCCGCCGGACGTGCGCGCAGCGATCGCGCCGGAGCTCCGCGAGCTCGGGGCCCTCTCCGGCGGCGCGCTCTACCGGGGGATGCTCGAGGACCGCTTGAACGAGCCCGTCCTGACGCGCTGGAGCGCCTGGGGCGAGCGCATCGACGCCATCGAGCTGACACCCCACTGGCGCCGGATGGAGGAGCTCTCGGCCCGCCACGGCCTGGTCGCCGCCGCCTACGAGCGCACCCACGGTGCCTACTCCCGCCTCCATCAGTTCGCCATGGTGCACCTGGTGCACGCATCGAGCGACGTCTACACGTGCCCGCTGGCGATGACCGACGGTGCCGCCAAGACGCTCCACGCCCACGGCAACCAAGCCCTGCTCGCCCGTGCCGTCCCCCATCTCACCAGCCGCGACCCGGCCACCTTCTGGACCAGCGGCCAGTGGATGACGGAAACCTCCGGCGGCTCGGACGTGGGGCGCTCGATCACCATCGCCCGCCCTGACCCGGAGGCGGCCGGCGGCTGGCGCCTGTTCGGGCGCAAGTGGTTCACCTCGGCCGCGACCTCCCAGATGGCGCTGACCCTGGGACGGCCGGAGGGCAACGGTCCGGGCGGGCGCGGCCTGGCGCTCTTCTACGTCGAGTGCTTCGACGACCAGGGGCGTCTCCGGAACATCCGGATCGAGAAGCTCAAGGACAAGCTCGGCACCCGCAAGCTGCCGACCGCGGAGCTGTTCTTGGAAGGAACTCCGGCGACTCTCGTGGCGGGTACCGAGAACGGCGTGCGCAACATCACGCCGATGCTCAACATCACCCGCCTGTGGAACGCGGTCTCCGCGGTGTCGTTCCTGCGCCGGGGGATCGCCCTGGCCCGGGACTACGCGCGCCGGCGGATCGCCTTCGGCGCGGTGCTCGCCGAGCAGCCGCTCCACCAAGACACCCTCGCCGGTCTCCAGGCCGAGTACGAAGGCGCGTTCCTCCTGACCTTCAGGGTGGTCGAGCTGCTCGGCCGGGAAGAGGCGGGCACTCTGGAGGAAGGGGAGGATCTGCTGCTCCGGGTGCTCACCCCGGTGGCCAAGCTGGTCACCGGCAAGCAGGCGGTGGCGGGGAGCACCGAGGCGCTGGAGGCGTTCGGCGGCGCGGGGTATCTCGAGGACACAGGCATTCCGGTGCTGGTCCGCGACGCCCAGGTGCTCCCGGTCTGGGAAGGGACGACCAACGTCCTGGCGCTCGACACGTTGCGGGCGCTGCGGGCCGAGGGGAGCTTCGGCGCCGTGGTGCGGGAGGTCGAGGCCGCGGCGGCCGCCGTGAGCGAGCCGGTGCTGGCCGACCTCGCGCAGCAGGCGGCCCGAACGGTGCGGGCGGCGGGTGCCTGGCTCGAGGGACACCTGGCGGCTGGAGACCGGGGCCGTCCGGAGATCGAGGCCGGTGCCCGTCGCTTCGCCATGACGCTCGGCCGGGCGGTGGAGCTGGCGCTCCTCGCGCGGCACGCCCAGTGGTCGCTGGACGAGGAACAGGACGGCCGGGCCCGGGCGGCCGCACGCCGGCTGGCGCTGCACGGCATCGATCTTCTGGCGGCGCCGATGCAGGTGGACCGGGAGGAGGCGCGAGCCCTGGCCGAAGACCGCCCGCTCGCGCCCGCGACCCAGCCGGTCGGCTGACGCCTGGCGCAACCCCGGACCCGCCAGAGAGGGAGAGGTGGCGTCCCCTTCCCCGGGCTGGGGCGTCTATTTCCCCCCGCGACGGTGGGAAGGGGGTCCGAGGCGGGGTCGGGAGCGGCGCGGGAGGCCCCGGCTCCGGGACACCGCGCGATCTGGATGGTTCGGCGCTGTGCGCGCGGCTCGGTTCGGCCTCGCGCGTGGGCCGGTCCGGGCACGCGAACGCATCAGTGGCGCGGGCCTCAAGCCCTCCACCGGGGCCTCCCGCACCGCTCCACATCCGCACCGTTCGTCGACGTTCCGAAGCGCCGCAAACGCCCCCCGCTGAAAAAGCAACGAAGCGGGAGGGGGCGTCCCTTTCCCCCCGCCCAGGCCGACCGCAGTCGGCCGTTCTGGTGGATCGGGGAAGGGGAGCCGAGGGATTGGGGGGAGATCCAGTGGATCATCAAGGTCGATCGCAACTCGGCGAACCGCAGCTCCGCGAGGAACCTACCGAGTCTCGACACCGGCGCCGTGCGGATGCCCGAAAGGGATCGAGGGATTGGGGGGAGATCCGTTAACTGCTGAGCCGCTTGACCGCGTCGACGAACGCCCGGGCGTGCTGGGGCGGGGTGGTCTTGAGGATGCCGTGGCCCAGGTTGACGATGTGGCCGCCGCCCGAGCCCTCGGAGAGTAGCTCGGCCACCTGGCGTTCGATGACGTCCGGGGAGGCGAGCAGCGCCGTCGGGTCCAGGTTGCCCTGGAGGACCTTGTCGCCGACCGCCCGGCGCACCGCGGAGAGCGGCTGGCGCCAGTCGACGGAGAGCACGTTCACCGGCAGCTCGGCCAGGGCACCGAGGAGATGGGCGGTGTCCTTGCCGTAGTAGATCAGCGGCAGCTCGGGATGGGCACTCCGCAAGGCCTCGGCGATCCGCACGACCCCGGGCATGGCGAACGCGCGCCACCGCGCCTCGGAGAGAAGGCCGCCCCAGGTATCGAAGAGCTGGACCGCCTGGGCGCCGGCCGCGATCTGGCCCAGCAGGTAGTCGATCGAGACGTCGGTGATCAGCTCCAGGAGCTCCGTGAGGCCGGCTGGATCCTGCCAGCTCCAGGTCATGAGGTGCGGGTAGGTGGTGGAGCTGCGGCCCTCGGTGAGGTAGGCGGCGAGGGTCCAGGGCGTGCCGGCGAAGCCGATCAGCGGCACCGCTTCGTCCAGCTCTTGGATCGCCTGCCGGGTGGTACGAACGGCATCGAACACGTAGCCGAGGGTGGCGTCCACGTTCGGATGCTCGAGCCGGGCGATGTCGCTCCGCTTGCGCACCGGCTCGGGGAAGGTCGGGCCGTCCCCCTTCACGAAGACCAGCTCCGAGCCCATGGCGTCCAGGGGCAGGAGGATGTCGGCGAACAGGATCGCGGCGTCGACTCCGACCAGGCGCACGGGCTGGAGCGTCACCTCGGCGACCAGCTCGGGGGTCCGGCACATGGTGAGGAAGTCGGTTTCCGCCCGGATCTCCCGGTACTCGGGGAGATACCGGCCGGCCTGGCGCATCATCCAGACGGGGCGCCGCTCGGTCGATTCTCCGCGGGCTTCGCGCAGGAAAAGGTCGTTCATGGCGGGGGGAGGATAGCAGGGAAACCGTCGCTGGAGGAGGGGTGAGGGAATGGAACCTGACTCGCCTCAACCTCTATACTTCGTGTCCCATGTGCGCGGCGCGAACAATTCCCCTCGATGGACAGACCCTCTCGCTCGATGACGTGGCCGATGTGGCGGCAGGTCGCGCCCGGTGCGCCCTGGCGGATACCGCGCGCGAGCGCATGGAGGCCTCGCGGGCGGTGATCGAGCGCTGTGCCCGAGGTGGCGACGCGGTCTATGGCGTCAACACCGGCTTCGGCGACCTTTCCAATGTGCGGATCGAGCCGGAGAAGCTGGCGCTCCTCCAGGAGCGGCTGCTGCTCTCCCACGCCGCCGGCGTCGGTGATCCCTTGCCGGACCGGGCGGTCCGGACGATGATCCTGCTCCGGGCCAACGCCCTGGCCCGCGGTCACTCGGGCATCCGGCCGGCGGTGGTCGAGCGGCTGCTGGACCTGCTGGCGGAAGATTGCCTGCCGGTCGTTCCGAGCCGGGGCTCGGTCGGCGCCAGCGGCGACCTGGCACCCCTCGCCCATCTGGCGCTGCCGGTGATCGGCCGAGGACGGGTGCGCCTGGCGCGCGACGGACGGAGCGAGGAGCTCGCCGCGGCGGAGGCGCTCGCGCGGCTCGGCCTGGAGCCCATGACTCTGGCCCCCAAGGAGGGGCTGGCGCTGATCAACGGCACGCAGGCGATCACCGCCCTCCTGGCGCTCGCGGTGCTCGAGACCCGTCGGCTGGTCCGGCTGGCCGACCTGGCGGGGGCGTTCTCGACCGATGCCCTGCGCGGTACCGACACGGCCTTCGAGGCGCGGCTCCACGCCCTGCGTCCGCACCCGGGGCAGGGGACCAGTGGACGGAACCTCCATCGCCTGCTCGCTGGCTCGGCGATCCGGGAGTCGCACCGCTACGGTGACGTGCGGGTCCAGGACCCGTACTGCATCCGCTGCATGCCCCAGGTCCACGGCGCCGCACGCGACCTGCTGGCGGACGTGGAGCGGAAGGTGGCGATCGAGATCAACAGCGTGACGGACAACCCGCTGGTCTTTCCGGAGAGCCCGGAGGGATCGGACGGGGCGCCCGGCGCGGGAGACGTGCTCTCCGGCGGCAACTTCCACGGCGAGCCCATGGCTCTGGCTGCCGACGTCCTCGCCCTCGGCGTGGCCGAGCTGGGCTCGATCGCCGAGCGCCGGATCGAGAAGTTGACCAACGCGGCCTTCTCCGGTCTGGCGCCGTTTCTGGTCGAGGACGCCGGCCTCAATTCGGGGTTCATGATCGCCCAGGTGACCGCTGCGGCGCTGGTGAGCGAGAACAAGACGCTCTGCCACCCGGCGTCCGTCGACTCCATCCCCACGTCGGCGGACAAGGAGGATCACGTGTCCATGGGCATGTGGGCCGCGCTGAAGCTCGGGCAGGTGGTGGCGAACGTGCGCCGGGTTTTCACCATCGAGCTTCTGGCCGCGGCCCAGGGGATCGACCTGCTCCGCCCGCTCACGTCGAGCGCACCGCTCGAAGCCCTTCACGCCGCCTTGCGGGAGCGGGTGGCGCCGTGGCACGAGGACCGGGAGATGGCGCCGGACCTGGCGGCGGCGGAAGCGTTCCTGGACGACGGTCTCGACCCGCACCTGGCGGAGGTGGAGTAGGCCGCCATGCTGCGCCTCGTCGCCTACGCACCGGACGGCGTCCGGCGGTTTCCGATCCACCGGCGGGAGCTGGTGATCGGTAGCCGCCCCGAGTGCGACATCGTCCTGCCGTACAGCGGCGTCTCCCAGCGCCACGCGTTGCTGACCTACGACGAAGGGACACTCCGGGTCGAGGATCTGGGCAGCCGCCGCGGCCTGCTGGTGGACGGGCGGCGGGTCAAGGAGGCGGTGCTCGACGTGCTCGACGAGGTGAAGATGGGCGGTGTGACCCTGCTGGTGGAGGACGTGGTCCCGGAGCCCGATGGCACCGGCGGCGCGGACGCTCCGCCTGAGCGGCCTCGCACGACCGAGCCGGTGATGACCGCGGCTCGCATGATCGAGCACCTGGCGCGGGTCAGCAACTGGGTGCTCGCGGACGCCGAAAGCCGCACCACCCTCGAGTCGCTGATGGAGGAGCTGCTGGCGGAGTTCGGGGGCGGTGCCCTGTTCCTCTTCCTCGGTGACCTGGACCAGGCGGGAATCAAGTTCGTCAGCGCCACCGACCCGGAGTGGATGGCGGCGGGCGACCGCTTGCTCGAGCAGATCCGCCAGGAGCGGGAGCGGCGGGGCGGCGCCGGCAAGGGGGTCTTCTTCGAGGGCCTCCTGCTGGCCGACGGGGCGGCGGAGGAGACGGCCGAGCCGGCGTGGATCTTCCACCGCGTGTTCAGCGCGCTGGACCGCCCCTACTTCATGGTCTGCGCGCTCGCCCGCTTCGATCCGTCGGAGTGGTCGCCGGAGGCCGGGCTGTTCACCCTGGGGGATCTCCTGTCCCTCGGCCTGGTCCACCACGTCGGCCGCTACGAGCCGATCCTGCCCGGCAACCGCGGAGTCCAGGATCTGACGCTCGACCCGCGCCTGGTGGTCGGCGAGGCCGACTCCATGAAGTCGGTGGTGCAGCGGCTGCGGGCGGCGGTGGACACCGGTGTCCACGTCCTGCTGCGCGGAGAGCCGGGGGTCGGCAAGGAGCTGCTGGCGCGATCGATCCACCTGTCGAGCGGGCGCCGCAACGGCCCGTTCATCGTCGCCTCCGGTGCGGGGACCAACCCGGTGCAGGTCGAAGCGGACCTGTTCGGCTCGGAGGTCCAGGGCAAGGGCGGCCCGGTCAAGCGGGAGGGCAAGCTGACCCTGGCCGACGGCGGCACCGTGTTCCTCGACGAGGTGGAACGCCTGCCCCTCGACCTCCAGGCCCGCCTGGTGCGCTTCCTCCGCTCCGGCGAGGTGGAGCCGGCCGGCAGCCAGGAGGTGCTGCACTCCGACATCCGCCTGGTGGCGGCGAGCGGTGCCCCCCTCGAGCCGGCGGTGGCCCGGGACGAGTTCCGGGTCGACCTGGCGTACCGGCTTTCGCGCTTCGCCATCGACGTGCCGCCGCTCCGGCAGCGGAAGGCGGACCTACCGCTCCTCATCCAGTCGTACATCAACCGGTTCTGCCACGAAACCGGCAAGCGGGTCGCCGGGATCACCACCAAGGCGATGACCGCGCTCCTGTCCTACGACTATCCGGGCAACCTCGAGGAGCTCGAGAACATCGCCCGCCAGATGGTCTATCTCTGCCCCCACGGCCAGCCGGTGGACCTGAACCTGTTGCCCGAAGCGGTCAAGGAGAGCCCGATCCAGGCGGCGGCCAGGGTAGAGGCGACCTCCGACCTGCAGCTCGACCGCCTGGTCGCCGGCTGCGAAGAGTCGGCGATCCGGGAGGCGCTCCGGCGGACCGGCGGCAACAAGTCGCAGGCGTCACGCCTGCTCGAGATCTCGCGCAACACGCTGGCGGCGAAGATGGAGAAGTACCGGCTGACATAAAGACTTCGCACCTCCGGGGGGAAAGGGACGCCCCCGCCCGGGTCGTGGCTCTTTTCCTTGTGCTCGGGAGCGAGCTGAATACGATGAGCCGCGTGGGGCCAGGTTGGGCGAGGGAGTCGGCTCGGGCGCTACAATCGATGCCATGAGCACCACGACCACCGCTGGCCCCCACACCGTCCGTGCCCCGCGCGGCACGTCGCTCTCCTGCCTCGGCTGGCAGCAGGAGGCGGCTCTGCGCATGCTGATGAACAATCTCGACCCGGAGGTCGCCGAGCATCCGGAGGAACTGATCGTCTACGGCGGCTCCGGCAAGGCGGCGCGCAACTGGGAGTGCTTCGAGGCGATCGTCTCGACCCTCAAGCGGCTCCGGGGCGACGAGACGCTGCTGGTCCAGTCCGGGAAGCCCGTCGCCGTCTTCCGGACCCACGCCGACGCGCCGCGCGTGCTGATCGCCAACGCGCTCCTGGTGCCCAAGTGGGCGACGGCCGACGAGTTCCGCCGCCTGGAGGGGCTGGGGCTGACCATGTACGGCCAGATGACCGCCGGCTCCTGGATTTACATCGGCACCCAGGGCATCCTCCAGGGGACCTACGAGACCCTGGCGGCACTGGCGCGCCGGCACTTCGGCGGCTCCCTCGCCGGCCGCCTGACGGTCACGGCGGGCCTCGGTGGCATGGGGGGCGCCCAGCCCCTGGCGGTGACCATGAACGAGGGGGTCTGTCTGGTGGCCGAGGTGGATGCCAGCCGGATCGAGCGCCGGCTGGAGACCCGCTACCTGGACCGGCGGGCGGCTTCGATGGAGGAGGGGATCGCCGCGGCGCTCGAGGCCGGGGAGCGCAAGGAGGCGGTGTCCATCGGCGTCGAGGCGAACGCGGTCGACCTGCTGGCGGCGCTGATCGAGCGCGGCGTCGTGCCGGATGCCCTGACCGACCAGACCTCGGCCCACGACAGCCTGCGCTACGTTCCTCATGGGCTCTCCTACCAGGAGGCGATGGCGCTCCGCGACCGGGATCCGGAGACCTACGCCGGGCGTGCCATGGACTCGATGGCGGAGCACGTGCGCCACATGCTGAAGCTCCAGGAGCGGGGCGCCGTCACCTTCGACTACGGCAACAACCTGCGCGGCCAGGCCAAGGAGGCGGGGGTCGAGAACGCCTTCGACTTCGAAGGATTCGTGCCGCTGTTCATCCGGCCGCTCTTCTGCGAGGGCAAGGGCCCATTCCGCTGGGCGGTGCTCTCCGGTGATCCGGACGACCTGGCCGCGACCGACGAGGCGATCCTGGAAACCTTCCCCGAGGACCAGACCCTCGCCCGCTGGATCCCGATGGCCCGGGAGCGGGTGGCGTTCCAGGGACTGCCTTCCCGCATCTGCTGGCTCGGCTACGGCGAGCGCGCGAAGGCGGGAAAGGTGTTCAACGACCTAGTGGCCTCGGGTCGGGTGAAGGCGCCGATCGTCATCGGCCGCGACCATCTGGACACCGGTTCGGTGGCGTCACCGAACCGGGAGACCGAGGGCATGCGGGACGGGTCCGACGCGATCGCCGATTGGCCGATCCTCAACGCCCTGCTCAACGCGGTCAACGGCGCCACCTGGGTCTCCGTGCACCACGGTGGCGGAGTCGGCATCGGCTACAGCCTTCACGCCGGCATGGTCGTGGTGGCCGACGGCACGGAGGCCGCGGCCCGCCGCCTTGAACGGGTGCTGACCGGCGATCCGGGCAGCGGTGTCGCCCGGCACGCCGACGCCGGGTACGACGAGGCGATCCGCTGCGCGCGGGAGCGGGGCGTCGATCTGCCCATGGTCACCGGCAAGTGATGACGCGCCCGGGGCGCCGGGACCTCTGGCTCGGAACCCTCCTGCTGCTCGCTCTGCCGGCGGCTCCCTTCCTGCCGGCGCCCTGGGATGCACTGCTGGTGGCCGGCCTGGGGGGGCTCTGGTTGCGCCTGCAGGTCGGCCAGCGCCCCGGGACCGGCGACGCGGCGGAGGTTCCCACCGGCCGCCGCGGTGGACGGGGCGTGGTCTTCCTCGGATCGTGCCTGCTCGGGGCCGCGACCCTCTCGCTGCTCGCTCCGTGGCTGCTCGAGAAGACGACCGAGCACGGGGAGGAAGAGGCGCTGAGCGCCGCGCTCCAGGAGCGCTGGAGCGCCCTCTGGAACGAGCTCGACAAGGAAGCGGCGACCGCCGCGGACGCCCTGGACGGACCGGCCGAGCGGGACGCGGAGCGGCTGCAGGCGTTCGAGACCCTGGAACGCCTGGTCGGGACCGGCAGAGCGTCGCGGTCGGCCGCTCACGGGGGCCGGCCGACGCTCCTGCTGGTGGACCCGGACGGCGAGGCGGTGGCGTGGGCGGGCGAGGGCCTGCTCAACGAGCCGGATCCGGCGGAGCTCATCCCGTCGGGCTTCGACGTGTCGGCGAGCTTCATGTCGGCGACCCTCCTCGCCGTCCATCCCCTCGATGACAGCCGCCGTCCCTGGCGGGTGGTGGCGGGCCGGAGCTTCCGCACCGACGACCTGCCGTTCGACCTGCCGGCGGCCGTCCGCGTGCGGCTGGGCTCGGCCGGCATCCGCTGGTCGGTCGCCCGCCCGGGCACACCGCTCGCCCCGGGGACCCAGGCGATCGCACCCGAAGGCTTGCCGATGCTGGTCTGGATCCCGCCGGCCGGGGCCGTGCCCGCGCCGTGGCCCTGGCAGGATGCCGAGCGGCGGGTCTGCTGGGGTCTGCTCGCCGTGCTGATCCTGGGAGTGGCGGTGATCCGCGGTCTGCGGATCGCGCTGCCGATCGACGTCCAGGAGAGCGAGCCGGCGCCACCAGACTCGGCGCCGGGGTCTGCCACCCGGCGGGGAGCGCTCGGCCTGGTCACCGGTATGGGGATGGCGTCGGCGGCGCTCGCCGCCGGGACCGGTGCGGGGCCGGCGGGAGTGCTGCTCGGCGGCTTCACCCTGGCGGGCCTGGCGACGCTGGCGGCACCGCTCCTGGACCGGTCCGGCTCCTGGCGCTCCGGGCGCCTCGGCTGGCTGGGACCGTTCGTGACCGGTGCCCTGGGAACCGCCGGTCTGATCGGCCTGGACGACCTGTTGATCGGCCGGATCGGCCGGATCGATCTCGCTGCCCGGATGTGGCCGGGAGTGGAGGGCGCGGCGCTGCGGCTCGGGGTAGCGGCGGCCGCTCTCGGGGTTCTGTTGCTGGCACGCCGGTCGCCGGCTGGCGTGGGGCCCGGAAAGAGGGATCGCGGCGTGGCGTCCGCCGCGTGGGCCTGGGTGGCGCTCGGGGCGCTCCTGGCAGGTGCCGCGGGCCACGACCTCGCGGCCTTCTCGGTGGTGGCGCTGGCGGGTGCCGGGGGAGCGGCGGCGGTCTGGGTGGACGGCCGTCGCCTCCGTCCGCCGACCACCGCGGCGGTGCTGGTGGTACTGGCGGCCGGGCTGGGGGCCGCCGGCTGGGAGACGGCGGATCGGGCGGCGCTGGAGCAGAGGGTGGGGCACGCGCTCCTGCCGGACATGGCGCCACCGACGGCCGCGGAGAAGCAGGACCTGGATCACACGCTGCGCGCGTACTTTTCCGGCATCGATCTGGCCGCACTGGCACCGCGCGACCCCGACGGGCTGGCGCGGGAGGATCTGGCCTTCTCTCTCTGGCGTCGCTCTCCCCTGGCCCGTCCCAACGCCCTGTCCGCCTTGCTGATCGAACCGATCGGCGGCAAGCCGTCGGTGTTCGCCTTCGGTCCGCAGGTGGCGGCCGACAAGGGGCCGGACCCCCAGGACTGGGTGGTGGCGCGGTGGGAGGATCTCCATCTCCCGGCCTGGGACGGGACGCAGGACGACGGCGAGGTCACCCTCCGCTACAGCGGGATTCCCTGGGCGGTCGCCCGCTACTGGATCCTGCCGCGGCCGGGGTTCCTGCTCGGCCATGGTCGGGTGTTCAACTCGATCGAGCTCGGCCTGCTGCGCAGCCGGCCGGCGGCGGACCAGGAGGTGTTGGGCCTGCCGGAGCCGGTGGTCTACGGCCTGTACTCGTCCGACGGCAGGGCACTGATCTCACCGTGGCCCGAATCGCCGCCGTTGCCTCCCGAGCTGGGGGGCGGCACGGTCGACGGCCGCAAGGTGGTGACCACCCCCGCCGGTCGTGCCTGGGCGTGGTCGCGCGCCGGGGACGACGGCACCGAAGTGCTCTACCTGCCGGTGCTCGCCCCGCTGCCCGCCCTCGAGCGGGTCGGCGCCCACGCGGTCGGCGACCTGCTCGGCCTGGCGCTGGCGGCCGCCATCGTCCTCCTCCTGGCCCTGCCCCGGCCGGCCTTCCGGGACCTCCTGGGACGCACGCTCCGGTCGTACTCGAAGCGGCTGATGGTGGTGCTCACCCTGCTGGTGCTGGTGCCGCTCCTGCTGTTCAATCTGGTGGTGCTGTCGGACGCCGAGGAGCGCATGTTGCGCGAGCAGCGGGCGTCCGGAGAGGCCGCGCTGGCCTCCGCGCAGCGGGTGATCGGCGACTACGTGGCCTCCCTCGAGCCCGGCTTCGGCTTCACCACCCAGGTGGACGACGAGCTCCTGATGTGGGTTTCGCGGGTGGTCCACCATCAGGTGAACCTCTACTGGGGCAGCTCGATCTGGGCTTCGAGCAAGCCGGAGCTCTTCGCCGCCGGCCTGCTGCCCGAGCGGATTCCAGGAGAGATCTACTCCCGGCTGGCCTTGCTGCGCTACGACCGGGCCGCGCGCACCAACGTCACCGGGTCGACCGCCCACCTCGAGATCTACGCGCCGCTCCACATTCCGGGCGGTCCGGCGAACCAGGAGCGTCTGTTCCTGTCGATTCCACTGCTCGCCCAGCAGGAGGCGGTGGCGGAGGAGCTCGGCTTGCTGCGTCGCCGTGCCGTGCTGGTGTCGGCGGTGCTCTTTGGACTGCTGATCGCCGTCGGCGTGGCGCTCGCCCGGCGCTTCAGCGAGCCGATCGAAGAGCTGGTCGAGGGGACCCGTAGGATCGCCGCCGGCGCCCCGTCCCTCGACCTGGCGCCCCGGGAGCTGGAGCTCGCGGCCCTGGTCGACGCGGTCGATGCCATGGCCCGGCGGATCGCGGAGAGCCGGGAGCGGCTGATGCGCGAGAAGCAGGTGGTCGAGCGCATGGTCGAGAACATCACGTCCGGCGTGGTCTCGCTCGACGCAGAGGGCCGCGTGCTGATGCACAACCGCGTGGCCCACGACCTCTTGGGCGTCGAGGTGGGGCAGCGCATCGACGACGTGCTCCGGGACGACGGAGACGCGGACGATGGTGGCGCGGCGGCGCGCCTGGCGCCGGTGCGGGAGTTCTTGGACAGCCTTCGCTCGCCCGCGGGCGGTCGGGGGCGTCCGGCGCGGTCGACCGTCCGTCTCGCCGAGCGCGAAGAAGGGCAGGAGCGGGAGTGGTCCCTGGTCTGGGTGCCGGTGCCGGGGAGCGGCGAGCCGACCGCCCTGCTGGTGGTCGAGGACGCCACCGAGGTGTTGCGCAACCAGCGACTCCAGGCGTGGGCGGAGATGGCGCGGATCATCGCCCACGAGATCAAGAATCCGCTGACGCCGCTCCGCCTGTCGACCGAGCACATGCGTGAGGTGCACCGGGAGGGTGGGCGCGACTTCGACGAAGTTTTCGAGCAGTGCACCCGGAACATCCTCCGCCAGGTGGAGGAGCTCCGCCAGATCGCCTCCGAGTTCTCCACGTTCAGCTCGATTCCGCGGATCGAGCCGCGGCCCGGCGACCTGTCGGCGGTAATGACCGAGCTGGTGGAGTCCTACGGTAGCGCGGCGTCGACCGGGGTCGAGGTGCGGCGCGAGGGTGAGATGGGCGAGATCCGCGCGCGGTTCGACGCGCGGCTGTTGACCCGGGCGGTGCGCAACCTGATCGAGAACGCCTTGCGGGCGAGCAGTGGGGGAGGGCGTGTGGCCGTGCGCGTCGACACGGAGGACGGCTGGGCGGTGATCTCCGTGCGCGACCAGGGTGTGGGCGTCCCCTCGGAGCTGCTGCGGAGGATCTGGGATCCCAATTTCTCGACCCACGACACAGGAACCGGCCTCGGCCTGCCGATCGCCCGCCGGATCGCCGAAGAGCACGGTGGCAGCGTGATCGCGCGCAACCGGGCTGGCGGTGGCCTCGAGGTGACCATTAGAATCCCCTTGTGAAACCTCCTGATGCAGTGGTGTGCCGGCGCTTCCGCGCCGGGGTGCTGATCGCGCTCCTGGCGGTCGGCGTTCTCTCTGCCTGCTCGGGCGGAGGAGCGGGCCGGGCCCGCCGGCCGGCGGGCTCCGCGGTCTGGGTCGACCCACGGATGGCACCGCTGGCGCCGTCCGCCGCCCGGGCCCTGCGCGCGGCCGGGGTCGAGGAGGTCTTCGTCGCCGCGGCGAACCTGGTCGCGGGCGACGAGGGCGCACGCCTCGACTCCTGGGCCAGCGACCTGGCCCATGCGGCACCGGCCCATACGCCGGTGACCCTGACGGTGCTCGGTTCCTGGCCGCCGCCGGCCGACTTCGATCCGGGGCAGGCGGCGCGGGCCGTCGCGGAAGGCCTGGTGGGGCTGCGCGCCGCCGCCGAGGAGGCCGACCTTCTGCCGGTCGGGGTCCACCTCCACCTCGACCGGGCACGCGGTGGAGGAAGCGGGGAGGCTTCCCCTGCGCCGGCCGGCGGCAAGGTGCCCGACGGCGTCGCCGGCGAGGAGGCGCGGCTCGATCTCTTGTCGGCGTTCGTCGAAGCGCTCCGCGACCGACTGCCCGATGACCTCTTCGTCTCGGTCTCCCTCGAGCGCTCCTGGATCGGCGCTCCGGGGTGGCAGGATCTGGCCGAGAGCGCCGACTTCACGGTCCCGTTCCTCTACGGCGATCCTCCGGGGGCGGCCGACCGGGCCGAGTCCTGGGACCCCGCGCAGGTCGAAGCCGGGGTCAAGCAAATGGAGACGCTCGGCCGCGACTACCTCCTGGGCGTCCGCAGCATCGGTAGCGCGAGCCGGGTCGGTGCCTCGGGAGAGGTCCGCGACGTCACTACCCGTGCGTCCCTTCCGGCGCTCGCCGACAACAAGGACCTGCGACGGACCATCGGCGACGCCTTCGGCGGCGTCGGTCGGCTGGTCTACAGCTTCCAGGCCCAGCGCCGCACGACCGTGGCGGGCTGGGATCTGTCCCCGGGCGAGACGGTCCGGGTCGTGCGAACCGCACCGTCGTTGCTCTACAACCTGCGCCAGCGGATGCAGGCGGCGAGTGACGGCCACCTCTTGGGGCTCCTGGTCAACCGGCTGCCCGGTCCCGGCGAGGAGCTGTCGCCGTCGGCCGAGGCGCTGGCCGCCCTGTTCGAGGAAGCGCCGCCGGAGCCCGCCTTGCGGGCCAACCTCGTGGTACAGTCAAGGAGTCGACAAACAGTGGTTCTCGGAGTCACCCTCGAGAACCCGAGCTCGTTGAGCACGGATCTGGCCCTGTCAGACGGCAACTACCTCTCGATTGAGACGGGTGACGCCTTTATCGAGGGAGTTGAGCCAGGGGAGTTCACCCGCTACACCCTCTGGCGGCAGGGACGCGAGGTTCGGCCCGGTGTCGGATGGCGTGAACCGGACGAGGTCCGGCTCTATACTCCGATGCTCGTCGCAGGAGAGACGGTGAGCGGCGCGCGCGTCTCGGTACGCAGTCGGACCGGAGGCGGAACCGCCGTCCTGAGTGGGCGGTTCTACCTTCCCGACGGCCGTGAGCTCTCGATCGCACGGGCCGGAGGTGACTTGGCGCAGCTTCCCGGCCCTGGAGAAGCGATCGCCCATTCGGGCGAGTAGACAGGGCAATACAGGAATGCTATCCTGAAGAGACTTCCCATGGCCTCCGATCAAAACGTTGAAATGCAGCAGGACGATTGGTCGCTCGACGACCTACTCCGTCGACTCCAAGGGCGGTTGGAGCGGATCTTGTTCCGTTACCAGATTCCACCCCAGGACTCGGAGGACGTCCTCCAAGAGGCAGTGCTCACGCTGATCTACAAGCGGCCGAAGATCCGCGACCCTGAAGCGTGGCTGGTGGCGACACTCAGAAATCGCTGTCTCATGTACTGGCGTAGCAAGCGGTCCCGGCTGTATGACGCCGTCGACACCAGCATTCTCGAGCTGGTCGCCAAGCCCGGGGGGACGCCGCAGCTCAACGGCGAGCTGCGTGCCGACCTCGAGCGCGCGATCGCCGAGCTGCCGGATCGCTGTCGATCCCTCCTGAGGCTGCGCTACGGCCTCGGCTACAAGCCAGCCGAGGTGGCTGAGCGGATGGGATACCAGGCGTCCAGCATCCGCAAGATCACCAGCCGTTGTCTGGCTGCCCTCACCAAGCAGCTGACCGAGACCGGCTTCTACAAAGAAACCGAGGAGAGCTGACGCCATGAGGGGCTTGCTCCAGGTGGGCACGCACCGGAGCCCCCCCGCGCCCCGCGTGAGCGGAGGCATTCCCCGAGCAGCCTCCGATCGGCGAGCCTCCCGCCGTGGCCACGAACCCCTGGGAGGTTCGGCAGACGCTGCCGAGCCGGGGTGAGCCCGATGAGCGGAGCGACGAGTCAAGCCACTGTGGAGGCGGGACGGCCCTTTGAGGGGCTTCTTCGGCGTTGCCGGGCGGATATGGTCCGGCTGCTCGCGCGGTACCGGATCCCGCAAGAGGACGCGGAGGATCTCCTCCAGGAGACTTTCGTCGCCCTGGTGTTCAAGTGGAACAACATCCGCAACCCGGAAGCGTGGCTCCTCTCCACGCTCCGCAACCGGTGCAGCCTGTACTGGCGCCAGAAGCGTCAGGATCTCTACGAGGCGGTTGACGCGGCTCTCCTCGAAGCCGTCGCCGAACCGGTCGACCCTCCGCAAGCGCGGTCCGACCTGCGGCACGACCTGAACCAGGCGATCTCCCACCTTCCCGTGCGCTGCCAGGACCTCCTCCGGCTGCGCTACGGCCTGGGGTGCAAGAGCTCCGAGGTGGCCGAGCAGATGGGGGAGGGCTCGGAGGAGATCCGCAAGCTCACCACCAGCTGCCTGGTAGCGCTGACGCGGGAGCTCCGGCGCATGGGCCTGTCCCGCGAGATCCTTCAGGACTGATCTTCCCCTCCGGCCCCGTCCCTTTTCTCCTTGGATCTGGGGCGAGACGCCGCCTGCCCCTTCAGGCGAAGCGGACCCGCCGGGGGTCTCCAGCGGTAGTCGCAAGGGCAGGGCTGTGGGTGGTCTGCTCCTTGCATGTCACGTCCTGTGGCAAAGATGGAAATTGTCCCGCTACTTCTGGACATATTCCAGACAGGCGCTGGACACAGAGCGCACTGAACTGGTACCCTCTTGCCAAGTCAGAGAGGCCGGAGACCTTCACCTGATCGTACCTACCATGTACGCGACCAACCTTCCCCCCACTGTCCCACGCCGAGCAGAGGGTGCGCTCCTGCTGCTCGAAACCCCTCATCACTGTTCCTCATCCCGCGCACCGCTCCGCGCTTCTTCCGGGTAGGACAAGAGTCCGGGCGCTCGGAGGAGTTGTTGATCCAACTCCTCCGAGCCTGACGCCTCCTTCCCTTCGACAGCTCAGACCGCCCTTCGCGCGAGCGCCTCCGCGCCCCGTCGGCGCGCCGACCTTGGGCTCGGAGCCATCGACGATTTTGCAAGTCTTGGAACGTAGTCGGTAAGAACTTCCGCGGCGAGGGGAATCTCTCAGGGTGGAGAGGTGGTCCGAAACTTCGCGGCTCAGGTCCGCACGCCGAGGAACAGGTACACGGCGAACATGGAGAAGACGGCGTTCGGGCTCCAGACTGCGACGGCGGGAGGGAGTGCTCCGGCTTGGCCCAGGGTGGTGAAGAAGGCGTAGATGGCCAGAAACACCATGCCCAGCACGATCGACAGACCGACGCCGTAGAGCGCACCCTGGCGACCCAGCCGGAAGGCGAAGGGGAGGGCCACCAGCGCCATCACCAGGCTGATGGCCGGGTAGGCGATCTTGCTTTGGAGCTTGACCTTGAGCTCCGGCACCGCCTGACCGCTCCGTTCGACCTCCTTGATGTAGTCCTTGAGCTCGCCGTAGCTCATCTGATCCGGGGGCCGGATCTCGCTGTCGAAGTACTCCGGCTTCTCGGGGAACCGCCCGATGACCTCGCCGGGGAAGCGGTCGTACTCGGTGACCGCCTTGTCACCAAAGCTCCGCGACCAGCCGTTCTCGAACTGCCACCAGCCGTCGTGGTCGTACGTCGCCCGCTGGGCCACCAGCCGCCCGGTGAGGCGGTGGGTCTTCGGATCGAACTCGAACACCTGGAGCCGGTGCAGAGTCTCGCGGTCCGGATCGTAGTGGATGTAGTTGTAGATATAGCGGTCCTGTCCGAAGAGCCACTGGCGATCGGCTCGGCGGTAGGTCCGGGCCGTCTCACGGCCGCGGATCCGGTCGTCCAGGCGGGCCACCTTCTCGTTGGAGGCGGGGAGCACCTCCGACTCGAGGAAGGCGCTGAAGATGGTGATCGCCAGAGCCGCGGCGACCGCCGGGACGGCCAGCCGGAAGAGGCTCACGCCGAGCGCCTTGAACGCGATCACCTCGTTCGACTTCGACAGTAGGCTGAACGTGATCAGCGTCGCCACCAGCACGAGGATGGGGGAGATCTCGTAAAACATCTGGAGCGACGAGTATTTGTAGTAGGCCAGGACCACCGACCGCGGGACGTTGTTCTTCAGAATCTCGTCCGCCTTCCCGGTCAGGTCGGCCACGAGATAGATCGACAACCCGGAGAGCAGCACCAGCGCGAAGACGCCGGCGAAGACCTTGAAGACGTAGCGGTCGATGAGGTTCGGCACCCAGACCCGGACGCGGGGGAGCCGGATCACCACGTGGGGGTCGGTCCGTTCGCGTTCCCGCTGGAGTCGCAAGGCCCGGCGGGCCGCCACGCGCTCCTGGCGCCGCCGCTTCAGGAAGTGCACCCGAGCCCAGACGTCCCGCCGGATCCAGCGGTCGATCTTGGTCAGGAGCAGGCTCTTGTCCCGGTTGCGCCGCGCGAGCAGGAAGAGGCCGGTGGAGGAGAGGAGGATGTTCGGTCCCCACATGGCCAGCCACGGCGCCAGCTTGCCCGCCTCCGCCGACTTCTCGCCGGAGTCGAGGAGCACCCAGTAGACGACGATCACCAGGATCGACAGTGCGAAGCCGGACGCCTTGCCTCCGCGGCGGGTGTTGAAGCCGAGGGGCAGGGCGAAGATCCCGAACACGATGCAGGCGAACGGGATCGAGAACTTCTTGTGCAGCTCGACCCGGGCCAGCCGCCGAATCTCCCGGGAGCGCTTGGGGTCCTGCATCCAGTTGAGCAGCTCCGGGATGCCGAGCTCACGCACCCCCTTGGAGGAGGCGATCTTCGCCCGTTGCTCGGTGGAGAACTGGTCTTCGAGAACCACCTCGAGGCTGCGGTGGGAGCTGATCTGGTAGGAGTCGGGTTTCGACAGGTCGACCTCGTGGACCTGGGCATTCGACAGCTCCAAGACCACGCGCTCACCGTCCTGGTCCACCCGCACCCGGCCGCGCTCGGCGATCGTCACCTGGTTCGTGCGCGTCGATGGGATCGACTGGGCGAGGAACACGCCGCGCCAGGAGTCGCCGCGCTCCGACGTGTCAAAGACGTAGAGCACCTGGTCCTTCCACTCGTCCCAGAAGATGCGCGGTTCGACCTGGGTCGAGATGCTCTGGGTGAGGATCTCCAGCCGCTCGAGCTGCAGCCGATGGTTGCCCCAGGGGAGCACCCAGACCATCAGCGCGGCATTGATCAAGAAGAAAAAGGTGGACAGGTAGAGGATCGGACGGTAGAGGCTGAGCAGGCTGACGCCGGTCGCCCGCATCGCCACCAGCTCGCTGTCCGACGACATCCGGCCGATGGCGATCAAGACCCCGAACAAGAGCGACATGGGGATCGTCAGGACGACGATGTTCGGTAGCGAGAGGGCGAGCAGCTCGCCGACCGTCGACACCGGCAGGCCGCGCCGGATGATCATCTCCGCCGACTTGAACAGCGCCTGGAGCAGGAGGATGAACGTGTAGACGAGAAACCCCAGGGCGAGGGGGCCTGTGATCTCCCTGAGGAGGTACCGGTCGAGCAACCGCACGGGAAGCGATTGTACAGTAGCGCCATGCCGATCCACCTGGAACGCCGTTATCGCTTCAGTGCCAGCCATCTGTACCGTCGGCCCGAGTGGTCCGAGGAGGAGAACCGGCGCCGCTTCGGCAAGTGCGCCAACCTCCCGGGGCACGGGCACAACTACCGGCTCTTCGTGCGCGTCGCCGGCGAGCCCGATCCCGAGACCGGGTTCATCGTCGACCTGGGCGCGCTCGACGACCTGGTTGCCGCCGAGGTACTCGAGCCCCTGGATCACCATCACGTCAACGAGTCGATCGCGGCGTTCGGACCCGGCGGCCGGATCCCTTCGAGCGAGAACCTGGTCCTGTGGATCCGGGAGCGGCTCGCTGGCGGCCTGCCGGAGGGGGTTCGCCTGGTGGGCCTTCGGCTAGCGGAGGACGAGGACCTGGCCGCCGAATGGGTCGACGGCGACGTCGAGCCGTTCGGAGTGGGCGAACGCTGAAACTGGCGGGTGACGACCGGCACGGAGTCGGCATCAGGTGGTCGTCGAACGCCCCGACACGACGTCCGATAAGATACATTATGTAAAGTTCGTGCTGTGACAAAGGCGCTCTGCGGTTGCCGACGGCTCCCGCCTACCGAGATGCAGTCGGCTCGCTTCTCTGTCCGCGGTCGCTCTGCCCGGGCACGCCCGTGGCGGCGAGTCATCGCTCGAGATCCGCCGTCTGGGTGAAGGCCAACACCACTCCGGGGCTTCGTCGCTCGAGCCCCATCTCCTTCGAAGCGAACCAGACCTCGCGAAGCGAACCAGCCCTGGTCCGGGCTTGGCCCTTCGCCTGTTCACCCGGAGCGGCCGAGCGCGCGGGAGGCACCTGGCAAGCCGGAGCACCAGATCTGGCCGCTTCCTGGCGCGCCCGCGAGAGGGTTTGAGCTCCCCGGCCCTGCGGAAAGATGCTGTGGAAGACCTGCGGATATGTGCCAGGCGAATATGGCTTCGCGCCATAGGTGCCGTCACAATGGCGGAGCGGCATATTTCCTGCTCTCGGACCTCCGGTCTCCTGACGGTCGACAGCTCATCGCCTGGATGGACGGTTCAACGGCACTCAAGGACAGCGTGTGCGCTCCTTGAACCCTTCATGGCGCAGGGTTCCGTCGATGGGGCTCCAGCTCACAGAGCTCCGACGCTGCCTCGCGCGGGCAGGCTTGGCGTCGCTGCCGGGCCCGGGTGCGCGACGGGCGCGGACGTGCTTCGCCCGAGCCCTGCTCCACCGCAGGGACCGGGCTCACCGCCGTGGTCCAGACGTCGGACCTGGCGTGAGGATCTGGTTCTTCTGGGAGGTGATTGCCCGCGGGGGGCGTGGGCAGCCCCGCAGGGTGCAGCCGCGCAGACTCTTAGCTGGCGGCCTGCTCGCGGAGCTCGCCGAGGATCTGCTCCAGGGCCTGGATCAGGTCCTGGCGGTCGACCTCGCTCTGGCGGAAGGTGAGGTTGAGCGTGTAGCTCTTGTCCGGTGCCCGGAACTTGAAGGAGTACGGCTTGCGGCGGGTCTTGCTGGTCGCCCGGTCGCGGCGGCGGAGGCGCTGGCGGAGGTCGTCCCGGTTCAGGCCGTGGCTCGCGACCTCTTCGAGCAGGCGGATCATCTCCTCTTCGCTCCCCGCCTTGAGCACTTCGAGGAGGAGGGACTTGGTGGTGATCCCGAGAGCCTGGACCGCGTCGCGCACCCGAGGCGGCATCTGGAGCAGAGCGAGGCTCTCGGTGATCACGGTCCGCGACTTCCCCACCGCATCGGAGATCTCCTCGTGGGTGTAGCCGTGGATCTTGGCCAGGGTCTGGTATCCCTCGGCCTCTTCGAACGGCGTCAGATCTTTCCGCTGAAGGTTCTCGATCAGGGCGATCTCGAGCGCCTCCTGCTCGGTCACGTCCATCTCGATGACCGGCACCTCGTAGAGGCCGGCCTGCTGGGCGGCGCGGTACCGCCGTTCCCCGGAGATGATCCGGAAGCTCTCCGCGCCGCGGTCGTCCTGATCGTCGGTCTCTCCGTCCGGGTCCTCCCGGACGATCCGGCGGACCAGTATCGGTTCCAGGACCCCGCGGTCCTTGACAGAAGCCACCAGGTCGGCCAGGTCGCCCATCATGGTGCGCGGCTGGTTCGGGTCTGGCTCCACGTTGGAAAGCGCCACCATGCGACCGACCGGCACCTCGTGGCGGGTCGTGAGCTCCTCCACGAAGTGGTTGTCGTGCCGCATCTTCACGCGCACCGGCAAGCCGCGCTTCTTCCCTGCCATCCCCGTTCCTCCTCTCGACTCCGTTGCGGTGTCCTTCCCAGGCCGGATCACACCCGGCTGAGAACCTCCTCGGAAAGCTGGTAGTACTCGGCGGCCCCGCTCGAGTTGGGCGCGAAGCTGAAGATCGACTCGTGGTACGCGGGGCTCTCTTCGAGCCGGACGCTCTTGCTGATCAGCGTCTTGAAGACCTTCTCGCCGAAGACACCGCTGATCTGCTCCTGGATGTCGCGGGAGAGCAAGGTGCGCTTGTCGTAGAGGGTGATGAGCGCGCCCAGAAGCTGGAGCTCCGGGTTCGCCCGTTGCTTGATCTTGTCGATCGTCTCCAGCAGGTCGTCCGTACCTTCGAGGGCGAAGTAGCTGGATTGGATCGGCACCAGGACGTGGGTCGCGGCGACCAGGGCGTTGACGGTGATGATGCCGAGGGTCGGGGGCGTGTCGATGATGATGTTGTCGTAAAGATCCCGCACGGAGCTGAGCTCGTCTTTGAGCCGGAAGTGACTGTCCAGCTCGCCCAGGAGCTTCGACTCGATCTTTGCCAGGGAGATCGAAGACGGAGCGAGGTCGAGATGAGGGATCTGCTCTACCGGCCGACTGATGCCCTGCACCGTGACATCCGGCTCGGTGAGGGCTTCGTAGATCGACCGGTCCAGGTCGTGGACGTCCATGAAGGACATCGAGCTGTTCGCCTGGGGATCGAGGTCGACCAGTAAGGTCTTGAGTCCCTTGTTGGCGAGCGCTGCGGAGAGGTTGATGGCGGTGGTGGTCTTGCCGACGCCGCCCTTCTGATTGGTGATCGCGATGATCATAGGTCGGCGGGAATGTACAAAATGGCTCCGGGCAGGTCAACCCTCGGAGGGTCGATGACGAGGCAATGCCACGGGAAAATCGTCCATCTCCGGAGCGGGAGCCCGGAGCGGCGGGGTGGCTGGGTCGGGCGCGCACGGTCCGGCGGCGGAGAGTGCCGGAGGGCACCGCGCGGGGTCCGATCCACCGCCGGCGGCGCTGTCGGCGCGCCGACAGGTGCCGGAAACTGAATAAAAGAATGGACTTACGGGATACTAGCGTCGGCGCCACCGCGGAATGTCGGCGCGCCGACATTCCGGGCGCTCGATGCAGTCGACAGGGAGAGGGGGACGGCCGGCGAACCCGCGGAGGGCCCTCAGGGGCGGGCTCGCCGGCCAGGAGGTTACATCGTGTACTTGCCGAGGTCCTCGGGGCCGAGCTCCTCGAGCATCTTGCGGATCTTCTCCTCCTCGGTCGCCCCCTGGTCCAGGTCCACGGCGTTTGCTTTCTCCAGGACCGTCCGGAGAACGAAGATCGGCGCCTCGGCGCGCAGGGCGAGGGCGATGGCGTCGCTGGGCCGGGAGTCGAGGGTCATCTTCGTTCCGGCGCGATCCAGGTGGATGATGGCGAAGAAGGTGCTGTCCCGGAGGTCGGAGATGACGATCCGCTCGATGGCGGCGCCGAGACTCTGGAGCGTGGACAGGAGAAGATCGTGGGTCATCGGGCGCGGTGGCTCCACGCCTTCGATCCGGAGGGCGATGGCGTTGGCCTCGAAGACGCCGATCCAGATGGGGAGGAAGACGTCGCTGGTCTCGTCCCGCAGGATGACGATGGGGACGTTGGACGCGGGGTCCAGCATCAACCCCTTGATCTCCATGCGAAGCTCGTCAGAAGTCTCGGTCATGACCCTATTCTGATAGTGGGGTCGGGGAAGGTCAAGCGAGGGGCGCAACGCCTGCCGGGACGGGGGCGCGGAGGGTTGGCGAGGGGCACCGGCGGGGCGCGAGCGCTCCCGACGACCTACCGCAGCACGGCCAGCCGCGGCCTTCCGGCCTCGGCGCTCCGCTCCTCCCCCACCCGGTGGCCGATCAAGCTGTGGGGGTAGGACCGGTCGATCTCCACCACGACCAGGGAGCCGAGCTCCGCCGGCCGGTCGCCGGTCGAGAATCTCACCATGCGGTGGCAGGGGGTGCGGCCGGTCTGGAAGCCCGACTCCTTGCCCCAGCCGGTGACGATCACCTCGAACCGTTCCCCCACCAGTGCCGCGTTGAGCTCGCGCTGGATCGTGGTCTGGACGGCGAACAGATCGTTGAGCCGGCGGTTGGCCACCTCCGGGTCGACCGCGCCGTCGAGTCGCGGCGCCGCGGTGCCCGGGCGGGGGGAGTACTTGAACGCGTAGACGGAGCCGTAGCGGACGCGCTCGACCAGGCGGACCGTCTCCTGGAACTGCTCCTCCGTCTCGCCCGGGAAGCCGACGATAAGGTCGGTCGAGAACACCACGTCCGGCCGGGCCTCGCGGATCTGGTCGATCAGCTCCAGGTAGGAGCCGACCGTGTAGCCGCGCCCCATGCGGCGTAGCACCGGATCGGAGCCGGACTGGACCGGCAGGTGCAGGTACGGGCAGATCGTCTCGTGGCGCGCGAAGGCGGCGATCATTGCGGGCGTGAAGTCCCGCGGGTAGGAGGTGATGAAGCGAAGCCGCTCGAGTCCCGGGACGGTGGCGACCGCATCCAGCAGGTCGGCGAAATCCTTGCCCGCGTCCGCGGGATCGCCCTGCCCAGCTGGTCCGCTCAGTCCGCTCTGTCTCTGAGAGGGTTCGCGCCAGTGGTTGATGGTCTGGCCCAGGAGCTCGATCTCCTGGAAGCCGAAGTCGACCAGGTGGCGCACCTCTCGGAGGATCTCGGCCATCGGCCGGCAGCGCTCCGGGCCGCGGGTGCTGGGCACGATGCAGAAGGTGCACCGCTTGTCGCAGCCCTCGATGCAGGTGACCATGCCCTTGTAGACACCGTCCCGGGAGATCGCGTCCAGGTCGAACGAGCGGCTCTCGGGGAAGCCGGTGGCCACCACGCGTTCGCCGGCGCGGCGCCGGGCCAGGATCTCCTGGAGCTCCCCCACCCGTGCCGGGCCGATGACGAAATCGAGCTCTGGGGCGCGGGCGATGGCCGCTTCTCCCTCCTGCTGGGCGACGCAGCCGCACAGCCCGATCAGCACGTCCCGCTCCTCCTTGAGCGCGCGGTACTCCCCGATGCGGGAGTAGACCTTATTCTGCGCGTTCTCGCGCACGCTGCAGGAGTTGAGCAGCAGAATGTCCGCCTGGGCCGCCTCGCGGGTCGGCAGCATGCCTTGCTGCATGAGCTGCCCGGCCATGCGCTGGGTGTCCAGCTCATTCATCTGGCAGCCCCAGGTCTCGATGAAGAATCGGCGGGGTGGTCGGTTCATGGGGGAGGTTCGTCTGCGTTGGAAGAGGTGGAGGAAGGGGGCTCGTCGGGTTCGACGGTCTTCGGTTCCTCGGGCTCGTAGATCGGCAGGCCGCCGTCGCGGCTGGCCGGCTGCTCTTCGTCCTTGAACGTGGGCTCGAGCTCGATTCCTTCCCGCAGCCAGCCGGGCAGGGCGCCGTCGCGGCGCCCCTCTTCCAACGTATCGGCGAGCTCCTTGCGCAGGCGGGCAACGTCGTCGTGGGTCCGGGTGAGCCGGTCGAGGGCCCGGTCCCACGCCGGCTTGATCTGGCCGTCGCGGACGTAGGGGTCGTCCTCGGAGTAGAACCGGCGCCGAAGGTCGGCGATCCGGTCCTGGAGATCGTCGATCTCGTCCACCGCGTCGCGGAGCTTGGTGCGCAGGCCGAGCACCCTGGAGCTCCAGTACTCTTCGCCGTGCTGTTCGTTGGCGGCTGCCGCCTCGCTCTTCTCTCCGTCCTTACCCTGAGCGGCGTCGCTCGCCTTTCCTTCGTCCTCGGCCTTGGCGAAGGTCAGCTGAGCATCCTGGTACTCGTGCAGGTTCTCGTTGGTGACCCGGGCGATCGGCTCCTGGGCCTTGGCCCGCCGCTTGCCCTCGGCGACCGACAGCTCGAACAGGCTGGGCTTGCCGCCGCCGGTGCCGCGATCGATCATGATCGTGTTCTTCGATCCATCCGCCTCGTCACTCGCGGGCTGCTTCGCCTCGGAGCCTTTCGGGGAGGAGCTCTTCTCTGGCCCTGTCTGCCCGTCCTGCGGACCGGTCGCTGCCGGGGACGCGGCCCCCGCCGGGGAACCGGTCGCCTGCGCGCCGGGCTGGGCCGGTGCGGCGGCCTCCGCCATGGGCGGCGCCGGGGTCACCGGTTTGGGCGCGCCGGAACAGGCGAGCACCCCTGCCAGGAGCCCCGCCAGGCACCCCAGGAAGAGGGGGGAGGCGCGGAGTGTCAGAGGCGCGAGGTCGGGCCGGAGGGGAGGCCGGAGCGCACGCCTGGACTCGGGGAGGGGTGGAGGGTTCAGGGAGTGCATAGCCATGGCTCAGGTGCGATGGGGCCCGTTGGTCAGCAAGCGCTCGAGGGTCGAGCCGAGCAGCTCCTCGACCTCCGCGCTGGTGCGCAGCGTCAGGCAGCGCTCGACCATTTCCTGGAGGTCGCTCAGGGCGAGCTGGCGGAGCCGGGTCTTGAGGGTCGGAACGGCCCGCGGGGTGACCGAAAGGCGGCGTAGGCCGAGGCCGATCAGGAGCGGTGCGTAGCGCATGTCGGAGGCCATCTCGCCGCAAAGCCCCACGCTGATTCCCGCCTCGTTTGCGCTCTCGATGACGAACTTGAGGAGGCGGAGAATCGCTGGGTGCGCGGGTCGGTAGAGGTTGGCCACGTGCTCGTTGTTGCGGTCGACCGCGACGGCGTACTGGATCAGGTCGTTGGTGCCGATCGAGAAGAAGTCGGCCTCGCGGGCGAGGATATCCGCGGTCATCGCGGCGGACGGCACCTCGATCATCACCCCAAGGGGAAGGTCGGGGCGGAACTCCTTACCCTCGGCCTCGAGCTCCTCCATCACCCCGGCGGCGAGCTCGCGGAACGCGCGGACCTCGCCGACCTCGGAGATCATCGGCAGCATCACCTGGATGTTACTGTGGACGGCCGCCCGGTAGAGGGCGCGGACCTGGGTCTTGAAGATCTTGGGCTTGGCCAGCGTCAGCCGGATGCCGCGCAGGCCGAGCACCGGGTTGTCCTCGTGTCGCTCGAGGAGCTCGGCCGCGAGCTTGCGTCCGCCCAGGTCGTAGGTGCGGATGATCACGGGGTGCGGCGCGGCGGTCTCCGCCAGCTTGCTGTAAAGCGCCACGTGGTCGTCCTCGGTGGGCAGGTCCGGGGTCTTTTCGATGTAGAGGAACTCGCTCCGGTAGAGGCCGATGCCGTGGGCGCCGAAAGAGACCACGTCGTCCAGCTCCTCCACCAGGTCGATGTTCGCCATCAGGTGGATGTCGACTCCGTCCCGGGTGCGGGCGGGCAGCTCGCGGGTCTCGAGGAAGCTGACCTCCCGATCCTCGATCAGCCGGATGCGGTCCTCGTAGAGCTCCAGGACCTCCGCCGTCGGATGGAGGATCACCAGTCCCTGCTCGCCGTCGATGATGACGGGATCCTCGTCGGTGACCAGGTCGGTGATCGCGCCGATGCTGGCGACCGCCGGGAGCTTGAGCGACCGGGCGATGATCGTCGTGTGGGAGGTCCGGCCACCCCCTTCGAGGGCGAAGGCGACCGCCCGCTCGCGGCCCAGGCGGACCGCCTCGGAGGGGGTCAGGTCGTCGGCGACGATGACCACCGGACCTTCGACGTCGGACAGCTCGTGGTGGGAGATCCCCTGGAGCCGGCGGATGAGGTGGTGGACCACGTCCTCGAGGTCGGCGCGCCGCTCCCGGAAGTACTGGTTCTCGAGCGCTGCGAAGCGCTCGGCGTACTCCTCGGCCGCGCGGTAGACGGCCCATTCGGCGTTGACCCGCTCCTCGCGGATGCGTTCTTCGACCCGGGCGAGGAACCCGGTGTCGCAGAGCACCAGGAGGTGGGCGTCGAAGATCGCTCCCAGGTGCTCGCCCAGGTCCTCGGAGGCCCGGTCGCGCGTCCGCTTGACCTCGGTCCGCGACTGCTCCACCGCGCTCTGGAAGCGGCGGACCTCTTCGTCGACCTCCGCTTCCGGCAGTGGCAGCCGGATCACGTCCATCACCCGGGTCTCGATGACCACCGCCCGGCCGATGGCGATGCCGCCGGAAACGCCCAACCCTTTGAGGGTTTGCATCTCGGCCTTGTCGGCCATGGTCTCTTTGATCCTCTCGACGGTCAACGCGGTCTCACCACGGTTCGGCTGCGGTTCCTCGTTCAGTGCTCCTCGCCGAAGCCGTCCGCGAACAGCCCGGCGATCGCGCCGACGGCGTCGGTCTCGTCCTCCCCGGCACAGCGGACGGTCAACCTGGTCCCCTGCCCGGCGGCGAGGAGGAGGATGCCGAGAATGCTCTTGGCATCCACCTCTTCTCCGTCCTGGACCAGCGAAACGTCACACTGGTATCGCCCAGCCAGGTGCACCAGCTTGGCGGCGGCGCGCGCGTGCAGACCGAGACGATTGACGATCTCGACTTCGCGCTCGGTCACCCGCCGCCCTCGTTCACGGCTCCGACCGGATGGACCACCGCGGCGGCGGGCTCTTTACCCGGCTTCTTCTGGCCGCACGCGGCGGGATTTCCCGACTGGACGTCGGTCGCCACGCAGATGCTGCGCCGGGTCTTGTCGCGGATCCAGCGCGCCACCTCGGACAGTGGCTTCTCCCGACAGCCGAGGCAGCCGAGGCGGACCACCATCGGCAGGTTCACGCCGGTGACGATCTCCACCCTGCCGGGTTCCATGAATGTCAACGCGATGTTGCACGGCGTGCCGCCGAACATGTCGGTCAGGATCAGGACCCCGTCGCCCGTGTCCAGGCGCTCCAGGGATTCCCGGATCTTGGTCTGAGCGTGCTCGTAGGTCTCGCTCCAGTCGAGGGAGACCGACTCGAAGCCTTCGAGGCCACCGGCGATGGTGGTCCCGGCGGTGAGCAGCTCGTCGGCGAGCCGGCCGTGGCTCAAAATAAGGGTGCCGATCATGCGGATCCGTCCGTCGGAGTCTGTCAGTCGATGCGATGCGATTGCAGGGTCGGAGGCGCGGCCGGCCGAGGGCCGATGTCAAACGATACCAGACCTGCGCGGACCCAATGGAAGGAAACCGCTGGAAGGCCCGAAACCTTCCGGGGGCCGCGAGCGCTACTCTTCCACGTCGCGGTGGATTACTCGGAGGGACGAACCGGCCGCCTCGAGTGCCTCCCGCAGGGCTTCGGCCACCGCCACGGAACGGTGCTGCCCGCCGGTGCAACCCACCGCCACCGTCAGGTAGGAGCGGTGCTCGCGGCGAAACCGTGGCAGCAGGTAGCTCAGCAGGTCCGCCAGGCGGCGCACCAGCTCGCCGAACTCCTCCTGGTCTTCGAGGTACCGGCGGACCGGCTCGTCCAGCCCGGTCTGCTCCCGGAGCCCGGGGACGAAGTGGGGATTGGGCAGGAAGCGGACGTCGAACAAGAGATCGGTGCCGTGGGGAATGCCATGCTTGAAGCCGAAGCTCATGAGGGTCACGACCATGGCCGGCCCCTCGGGGCGCTCGGCGAACTCGCGGAACACCTGGGAGCGGATCTCGTGGATGGTCCACTCGCTGGTGTCGAGCACCATGTCGGCGCTGCCGCGCACGTCCGCGAGCAGGGCCCGTTCGCGGCGGATGCCCTCGATCACCGGGCGGTCGCCGGCCAGGGGGTGGGGCCGGCGGGTCTCCGAAAAGCGCCGGACCAGCGCCTCGTCGGAGGCTTCGAGGAAGAGCAGGATCGGTTCCACCCGCTCGGTGTCGATGTCGCCGACCAGCCGGGGGAACTCCTCGGCGAAGCGTGGCGCCCGGATGTCGGTGACGACGGCGATCCGGTCGTTGCCTTCCACCAGCTCGAGCGGGCGGGCGAGGAAGTCGCGCAGCAGGGGCAGGGGAAGGTTGTCCACCGTGTGGTAGCCGAGGTCCTCGAAGCACTTGGCCACCGAGCTCTTGCCCGAGCCGGAGAGGCCTGTGATCAGGACCAGCCTGGCGCGCACCGGCTCCATGTCAGGTCCGGTCCTCGGAGCGGCGGCGATCGAGCTCCTCCTCGAGCTTGCGGGCGAACTCCCGCGCGGAGTGGTGCCCCTGGAGCTTGAGCACGTGGTTGCGCGCGGCGATTTCGACCAGGATCGAGACGTTCCGCCCCAGCGCGACGGGCATCTTGATGTAGGGGCAGGGTGTCCCGAGGAGCTCGTACAAGGTCTCGTCCAGGCCGAGGCGGTCGTACATCTCCCCTTCTTTCCAGTGCTCGAGCTCGATGACCAGGTCGATCGACTTACGCTCGCGCACGGCGGCGAGGCCGAACAGGTCCTGGACGTTGACGATCCCGAGGCCGCGAAGCTCCATGTGGTGCCGGAGCGGACCCTCGGAGAACCCGACCAGGTCGCCGTTGGGGTAGCGCTTCACGGTCACCCGGTCGTCGGAGACCAGGCTGTGACCGCGGGCGATCAGGTCGAGTGCGCACTCGCTCTTGCCGACGCCGCTGCCGCCGATCAGCAGGACGCCGAGACCGTAGACGTCGAGCAGGACACCGTGCACATAGGTTCGGGGCACCAGGAACTCCTCGAGGAAATAGCTGAGGCGCTTGATCACCGTCGACGAGAGCTCGGTCGAGGAAAGCACCGGCACCTCGCGCACCTGGCACCGCTTGAGGAACCCTTCGAGGGGGGCCAGGTTCTTGGTGATCACGAAGACCGGCACCGGCAGCGCCGTGATGGTGTCGAAGCGCTCGGCCCGCTCCTCGCGCGGCAGCGTCTTCAGGTATTCAGTTTCGCTCTCGCCGACGATCTGAACCCGGCCCGGCTTGATGTATTCGTAGTAGCCGGCGAAGGCGAGGCCCGGTTTCTGGACCCGCGGGTTGGTGATCCGGTTGTCCAGGTGCTGCTCGCCGGAGAGGACCTTCAAGTGGAGGTCGGACAGGTCCTCCCCGAGGAGGTCGGCGACGGTGACGAAGGCTTCCGACGAGCCGGGCACGGTAGGCCTCCTCAGAAGGGGGTGAGGAGGAATGCCGCGGAGGGGGCCGGGACCCCAAGACGGCTCAAGCCTTCTCCTCGAGCATGTGGTAGATGGTGCTCCGGTCCTTGAGCTTGAGCATCCGGGCTACGTGGTTGTCCGCCTTGATCCACTTGGAGATCGCCGCCAGCACCTGGAGATGCACCGCCGGCGCGTCCGTCGGCGAGACGACCAGGAAGAACAGGCGCACCGGCTCGGAGTCCATGGCGCCGAACTCGACGCCCCGCCGGGAGATGCCGACGGCGAGCACCGCCTTGGTCAGGCTCTTGAGCTTGCAGTGCGGGATGGCGACGCCGGAGCCGATTCCGGTGGAGCCGAGCTGCTCGCGCTCGAGGAGCTTGGAGTAGAGCTCGCCGGCGTCGCCGACGACGCCGAGCTCCGCCAGGTGGTCGGAGAAGGTTTGGAGGACCTGCTCGCGGTCCGCGGCGTCCAGCTCGGGGAAGATCAGCTCGGGTTGGGTGAGGTTTTCGAGACGCATCAGGTCACGCCCCGCTTCGGCGGGAGGGGCGGCGGACCGCTGGGGCCCGCCGCCGTCAAAGGTTCGTCGCGCGCTGCCATCAGCGGCGTCCGGTTCAAAACTCGGGTGCGATCAGTCCGTAGTTGTCGTCCTTGCGCTTGTAGAGGACGCTGACCCGATCGGTCGTGGAGTCGCGGAAGACGACGAACTCGTTTTTCGCGCCGTCCAATCGCAGAGCGGCCTCTTCGATGGACATCGGTTTGATGGGCAGGTGGGTCGTCTTGATGATCTTGCGCTCGGCACCGGCCGCGAGGCTTTCGCGGGAGAGGACCTCGACCGGCCAGCGCTGGCCGTTGGTCGTGGTCCTGTCGGCGCGCCGACGACGGTCGATCGCCTTCTTCTTGGACCGCCGCGCTTGCTTTTCGATCTTCTCCAGGGCCATGTTGAGCGCGTCGTACATGTCGGCCGTCTCTTCGGTGGCCTGGAAGACCCCATTCTTGTGGGCGATATGGAGATCCGCGATCTGGCGGTGCTTCTCGGTCTCCAGGATCACGCGGATCTCGACCGGTTCCTGGACGAACTTGGACACCTTGCCGAGCTTGCTCTCGATGTATCCGCGGACGCTGTCGTCCACTGTGTAGTTCCTACCCACGTATTCGATGTTCATTCGCGCTCCCTTCGGCTCGCAGGGACGCCCTGGAGGTCGGAGCCCCCCGGGCCCGTTGTCGTGGTGACGGGAACGGTCTCCCGCTGTGGGAGGCCAGGGAAAAGGTCGAAGTGGTGGCGAGATCGCAGCACGAGCTCCCTCTAGAAGATCTGCTTGCGGTCGGTGGATGACGGGATGTTGAGCTCGTCGCGGTACTTGGCCACGGTGCGCCGCGCGATCTGGATGCCTTCACGGTTCAACATCCGCATCAGCTCGCTGTCGGAGAGCGGGTCCTTCGGGTCCTCGCCTTCGATCATCTGCTCGATCTTGCGCTTGACGGTGAGCGACGAGATCTCCTCGCCGTACTCGCGGTCGATGCCGCTGTGGAAGAAATACTTCATCGGCAGCACGCCGCGCGGGGTGTGGATGTACTTGTTCGACACCACGCGGCTCACCGTCGACTCGTGCATGCCGATGTCCTCGGCCACGTCGCGCAGCACCATGGGCCGAAGGCGCTCGATGCCGTGCTCCAGGAACTCCTGCTGCTGGTGGACGATCGAGTTGGCGACCTTGTGGATGGTGCGCTGGCGCTGGTCGATGCTCTTGATCAGCCAGACGGCCGAGCGGATCTTGTCCTTGATGAACTGCTGCGCTTCGGCCTGCCGGCCCTCTTTGCGCATCGTGGCGAGCATCTTGCGGTAGGCCCGGCTCACCCGGAGGCGCGGCATGCCGTCATCGTTGATCTGGATCACCCAATCGTCACCGACGCGGCGGACGTAGACGTCCGGCTCGATGTAGTGCGCTCGCTCAGTGTTGAAGCCGCGGCCCGGACGGGTCTCCAGGCTCTTGATCCGCTCCACCGCCGGCTCGAGGTCGTGGAGGTCGATGCTCATCTTCTTGGCGATAGCCGGGTACTGGCGCTTGAGGAAGAGATCCCAGTACTCGTCGAGCATGCGCCGGGCGAGCTCGTCCACCTCGTCCTGGAGGCCGGCCCGGTCGAGCTGGGCGACCAGGCTCTCGGCGAGCGTCGCGTAGCCGACACCCGGCGGATCGAAGCCGCGCACCATGGTCAGCGCGTGCTCGATCTCGTCCAGGGTGTAGGGCTCGTCGTCCTCCTCCACCTCCTCGCCCACCTGGCGGTCACCGAGGACACGGATCTCCTCCAGGTCGGCCACCAGGAAGCCCTGTGGGTCCAGGTTCCCGATGATCAGCTCGGCGATCTCGCGCTCGCGTTCGGAGACGTCGCTCATGTGGAGCTGCCAGAGCAGGTGGTCGTAGAGGTCCGGGGTACGGGTGAGCGTGTTCTCGAGCGGCGGCGCCTCGCGGTGCTCGCGGACGGAGGCGTAGCCGGAGCCCTCCATGTAGTCGCCGAAGAACTCGTCCAGGTCGATGTTCTCGAGCGACTCCTCGTGGTCCAGCTCGTCCTCCTTGGTTTCCTTCTCCTTCTCGGGCTCTTCCGGGGCCTGTTCATCCGGCGCTTCGAGGCGTGCCTCCTCGAGCGTCGGGTTCTCGATCATCTCCTGGGTGATGACGCCCTCGAGCTCCATCCGCGTCATCTGCAGCAACTTGATCGCCTGCTGCAGCGACGGCGTCATCACCAGCTTCTGGGTGAGCTTGAGGGACAGCTTTTGTTCGAGTGCCATACGTCGTCTGCTACTGCTAGAGGGTGAACTCCTCCCCCAAGTAGACCTTCCTCACCTGGGGGTCCTGCGAGAGCTCTTCGGGGGTGCCGGCGCGGAGAATCTCACCGTCGTTGATGATATAGGCTCGGTCGGTTATTTTCAATGTTTCCCGTACGTTATGGTCGGTGATCAGGACCCCGATGCCCATCGCCTTGAGGTGTCTGACGATCCGCTGAATGTCGAGCACCGCAATCGGGTCGATCCCCGCAAAGGGTTCATCCAGGAGGATATACCACGGGTTGATGACCAGGGCGCGAGCGATCTCGACCCGCCGCCGCTCACCGCCCGAGAGGGCGTAGCCCGGAGTCTTGGCGACCCGCTCGAGACCGAAATCGGCGAGGAGCTGGGAGATGCGCCGCTCCTGCTCCCCGTGGGGCAGGTCGAGGGTCTCGAAGATCGAGCGCAGGTTGTCCTCCACCGAGAGCTTGCGGAACACCGAGGGCTCCTGGGGCAGGTAGCTGATCCCGCGCTGGGCCCGGAGGTACATGGGCAGGTCGGTGATCTCCTCCTCGCCCAGGAAGACCCGGCCCTCGTCCGGGGGGATGACACCGACCACCATGTAGAAGGTGGTGGTCTTGCCGGCACCGTTCGGCCCGAGGAGGCCGACGATCTCGCCCGGGGCGACCTCCAGCGCGACGTCCTGGACCACGGCGCGGCCCCGGTACACCTTGCGCAGACCCTGGGTCGCGAGCTTGCGTACCTCGGTCACTGGCTCCCCTCCCCGCTTCCTCCAACGCTCCCATTGCCGTCGTCCGCGGCGGGCGCCTCCTCGGTCGACGACAGCACCTGGACCCTGTTCTGGTCGATCTCGTAGATCATGCGCGGTCCTTCGAGCACGTTGCCGTCCCGGTCCTTCATCGTCACCTTGCCGCCGGCCGCAGCTTCCACCTCGACGGTGCGCGCTCCGGGCAGGTAGACCGCCCGGTGGCCGGTGAGGGTCCGGCCGCCCCCGGTCTCGGTCGGTGGGTCGGTGACCTCCACATCACCGGTGCAGATCAGCTTGTCGAACGTGCCCGTGCGCTTCCCGGCCAGCGTCTCGTCAGTACCCTCCGCCGGGTGCAGGAAGAGCTCCATCTTCTGGCAGCGGAGGACCCGCTCTTGCTGGTCGGCGACCACGTCGCCGGTGTAGACCAGAATGCCGTCCCCCTGGTGGAAGACCATCTCCTCGGCGTTGACTTCGAGCGGCCCGTCCCCAGGGGGGCCCGCCTCCTGCTCGCCCGGCTCGCCCTTCTCGGCGGGAGTCCAGAGGCTGCGGACGTGACCCGAGGCCGCCAGCCGCTGCTCGGCGTCGTCCCCCCGCAGTTGGTCCGCGGTGAGCAGGTCCGTTCCCCGCCACGCCCGCACCGAGCCGACGAACAGGAAGCTCCGGGGGGTGTCCCGGAGGAAGCCCTGGTCGGCCTCAACCCACACCGGGCCCTCCCCTTGGGCGAGAGGGGTCCCCCCCAGGGCCGTTTCCGCCCCCTTTTCCATCTTGGCGCGGACCCCTTCGGTGCCGTGGAGGATGCCGTCCGTGCGGGTGTACTCGAGCTTCGGCGCCTCCATCGTTCCGCGGGGAGAGACCACCGTCGCCGGGATGCCGGCCAGCTCCATGGTGTCCGTGTCCAGGTGGAAGACGGCACGGTCACCGCGGGCCCGGGTCTGCCCTTCCCCACCGGGCGGGCCTGTGTCGGTGATCTCCACCCGGTCGAGCAGGGTCACCGAGGTGAGCTCGCCCGCCGCGTCGAACGTCGCCTGGGCTTGACGGGCCTTGGCGCGGCGCGCCAGGCGGACCTTGCGCTGCGGGGCGCTCGGGGTACCGTCGGCCTCGTCCTCGGCGTCCTGCCCGTGCTGATCGCCGAGCTCCTCCTGGATCTCCGCGGCGACGCTCTCCGGCTCCCGGTCGAGCTCGATCAGGCCGACGTTCTCCCCCGCCACGAACTGGGCCGGCCGGCCGTCGACGAAGGTGCCGTCGATCTTGGGTGCCAGCAGGCGGTGAACCGGCCCGTGGTTGATGACGAACGAGCGCAGCGCGGCCAGGGAATCGGGGCCGCCCTCGAGATGGATCGCCTGGACCTGTGTGCCATCGGGCGTCACCTCGATCTCCAGGTGCTCGGCGCGGACGACGATCCGGCCCAGCTGCTGCTGCTGCTCCTGCTCCGGTTCTGCGGTCGGCGCGCCCTGGTCGGCGGGGGCCGTTGGCGCTGTCTGCCCGGTCTCAGGCGCCGCGGGGTTCGCCTCGGCGACCGCCGGAGCAGCTCTTTCCGCGGTCGCGGTCTGGTCTTCGGCGGGGGTCGCCGCGGGTGTCTCTGCGGTGGCTGCGGGCGCTTCCCCGGTCGCCGCGGCTTCTTGCTTGGTCGCCGCGGTTTCTTGCCTGGTCGCCGCGGGCGCTTCCGGCGGCTCGCCCTCGGCCGGACCCGCGTCCGTGGCTTGCTCGTGGTCTTCGGTGGCCGCCTCGCCGCTCGTGTCGGCGAGCGCCGCCGGCACCTCGATCGGCTCGATCACCCGGCCGAGGGCCTCGCTGGAGCGGAGCTCCGCGACCACCCGGTCGCGGGCGCGGATGTATTGCACCCGCTGCTCGTGCTCGTCGAGGAACACGAACACGTGGTTCGCCGAAAGCCAGTCCGACAGGTGGTCGATCTCGACCGGTCCCTCGTCGCCCTCGATCATGTGGCGGGAGCGGTCGATGGTCAGCAAACGGGTGGTCATCTCGAACGGCACCGGCGAGCCCGGCAGGCTCAGGATGCGGGCGTGGCCGACCATGTGGAAGCGCTGGGCGTAGAGCTCCACCCGGAGCTGGTCGGCGCGGGCGTGGAACCGGTCGCCGAAGCGGACGTAGATCTGGCCGTGGCTGATGATGATCCGGCCGCGCTGGATCACCCGGAGCTCGTCGGTCACCATCCGGAGGCCGTTCGGTCCGGTGAGCTCGACCCCGCCGACGAGTCGCGCCTGGCGTCGCTCCGGCTGGAAGGTGGCCTCCGGGCTGCTGATGTCGTAGGCGGTGCCGCGGTCGTCGAACACGGTGATCCCGACGCCTTCGAGGTGGACCACGCCGGCGCGGGTCACCGAGTAACGGTCCCCCCGGACCGTGAACAGGGAGCGGTCGCCCTCGCTCACGGTCCGTTCGAACCCCTCCCCCACGGTCACCGTCTCCCCGGTGGCCTCCATCCCCTCCGGTCCGACTGCGGGGGGTTGGGGGGGCGGCTCACGCTCCAGCCGCTCGCGCACCAGGAACGCCACCAGGCTGCCGACGGAGCCGACGAGCGCGATCAGCAGCAGGATGCGGAAGATGCGGATCCTGCGGCCCTTGCGTGCTTCGCGGCTCCTGGCCATCAGGCGGACTCCCGGCGGTGCTGGCGAGGGGTGGAGGTGTCTCGGATCACGAAGGTCATCGGCTCGGTCGGTGCGGGGCCGGCGAGGCCCCTTCTTGGGTCGATTATCGGCTGTCGGAGCGACGCGTGTCGACCAACCGAAGGACGGGCCGGCCGGAGTAGCGGTCCGCCTCCAGATGGCCCAGGGCCTCGAAGGTGCCGCCGAGGTCGTCCAGCCGATCGGCCCAGCCCCAGCCCAGGAGCTGGATCGTGCTGCCCTCCGGCCCGGCCGCCTGCGCGGAGAGGTGGCGCCGGGCGGTCCGGCCGAAGATTCGGGGCTCGCTGTTCAGTACCAGGGGGCCGACCCGGAGGAGCGGTCGCGGGTTGCCCTGGCCGTGGGGCTCCAGGCGGTCGAGCTCTTCGAGCAGGGTGAGGGTGAGCGTGGACGGCGCCAGCTCGAGCTCGTACTCGTACCGGCGCCTCAGCAGGTCGTCGGACCAGTCCCCGGCCGCCTCCTGCCAGGCGTCGCGCAGCGGCTCCAGCCGGTCGAGCGTGATCGACAGGCCGATCGCCTGGGAGTGACCGCCGAAGCGCACCAGGTCCTTCCGCCACCGGGAGAGGAAGGCGTGGAGCTCGATCCCCGGGACGCTGCGGCCGGAGCCCACGGCTTCCCCCTCCTCTACCGCCAACAGGATCGCCGGGCGGTGGAACTCGCGCACCAGCCGGCCGGCCGCGATGCCGACGACGCCGCGATGCCAGGCGTCGCTCCACGCCACGAGGATCGGCGCCAGGGTGCCATCGTCGTCAGCCCTGTCCAGGACCTGGGTGCGTGCCTCGTCCACCACCCGCACCTCCTCCTCCTGGCGCTCCCGGTTCCATCGTTCGAGCTCCGCCGCCAGGTGGCCGGCGGTCACCGGATCGCGGCAAAGGAGCAGGTCGAGCGCCTGGCGGGCGTCGTCCAGCCGGCCGGCGGCGTTGATCCGGGGGCCGATGCGGAAGCCGATGTCCGCGGCCTGGAGCGGCGGCTTGACCCCGGCCTGGCGCATCAGCGCCTGCAGCCCGGCGGACGGAGTCGCCGGCAGCGCCTCCAGGCCGAGCGCGGCGATCGCCCGGTTCTCTCCCAACAGCGGCACCATGTCGGCGATCGTCCCCAGGCACGCCATGCGCAGCAGGGCGAGCGGGTCGGGCTCCCGCTCGCAGCGACGCGCCACCGCCTGCGCGAGCTTGAGCGCGATGCCGGCGCCGGCCAGGTCCGGAAACGGGTAGGTGCACGCCTGCTGGCGGGGGTTGACCTGGATGACGCCGTCCGGCAGCTCGGGTCCGGGGAGGTGGTGGTCGGTGACGATGACCTCCAGGCCGAGCTCGAGCGCCCGGCGGGCCGCCGCCACCGAGGTCGTGCCGCAGTCGACGGTGACCACCAGGGTGCAGCCGGACTCCGCCGCGCGCTCCGCGTGGACCGGCTGGAAGCCGTAGCCCTCCCGCAAGCGGTGGGGCAAGATCGGCTCGGCGTCGAGGCCGCAGAAGCGAAGCACCGCGAGCAGAAGCGCCGTGCCGCTCACCCCGTCGACGTCGTAGTCGCCGACCACCGCCACCCGCTCGCCGCCCTCCAGGGCTGCGTGCAGGCGCTCGGTGGCGGCAGCGATGCCAGCGAGCTCGAAGGGGTCGTGAAGCTGGCCGAGGGACGGCGAGAAGAACGCCTCCGCGTCCGCCGCCGTGGTCACCCCGCGGCGGGCCAGGAGCGCCGCCAGGTGGTCGGGGAAACCCGCCCGCACCAGGTCCGCTGCGGCCTCCGGCGAGGGGGCCGGGACCCAGAGCGCTTCGGCCATGACGGGGGTCGCTCAGTCCTCTTCGTAGACGCCCAGGTGGCGGAACCGGTCGTAGCGCTGGCGGATCAGCTCATCCGGCTCCAGGTGCTCCAGCTCGTCGAGCGCGTCCTCGACGGTGTCGCCCACCCGCCGGGCGATCGCGGTGTGGTCGGTGTGGGCACCGCCCAACGGCTCGGGGATCACGGCGTCCACCACCTGAAAGGCGAGCAGGTCCGGGGCCGTGATCTTCATCGCCTCGGCCGCCTCGGACCGCTTGCCCTGGTCCTTCCACAGGATGGCAGCACATCCCTCCGGCGAGATCACCGAGTAGGTCGAGTACTCGAGCATGTAGACCCGGTTGCCGACCCCGAGGGCGAGGGCGCCGCCGCTACCCCCTTCGCCGGTCACGGTGGTCACGATCGGCACCCTGAGAGCCGCCATCTCGATCAGGTTGCGGGCGATCGCCTCCGCCTGGCCCCGCTCCTCGGCGCCGATGCCCGGGTGGGCGCCGGCGGTGTCGACGAAGGTGAGGACCGGCAGCCCGAAGCGCTCCGCGAGCTTCATCACCCGGAGCGCCTTGCGGTAGCCCTCGGGTCGGGCCTGGCCGAAGTTGCGCCGGATGCGCTCCTTGGTGTCGCGGCCCTTCTCATGGCCGATCACCGCCACCTCGCGGCCCCGGAAGGTGGCGAATCCGGCGACGATCGCCGGATCGTCGGCATAGGCCCGGTCGCCGTGGACCTCCACCCAATCGGTCATCAGGTGGTGGATGTAGTCGAGGGTGTACGGGCGCTCGCGGTGGCGGGCGACCAGGGTCTTCTGCCACCGGTCGAGGTTCGAATAGACCTCCGCGGTCTGCTTGTCGAGGCTCTTTTGCAGGCGCTCGACCTCCTTGACCTTCGCCGGATCTTCCGGGTAGGCCTCCAGCTCCTCAATGCGGTGGCGGAGCTCGACCAGGGGTTCGTCGAACGAGGCTTCAGTGGCGCACATGACGAGGAGGCACCGTAGCAGAGGCGGCCTGCTAGAGCAACTGGTACGGGTCCACGTCCACCACCACCGTGGCGGGCAACTTCTCGGGCAGCGAGGCGTCCAGGATCTCGTGCAGCGCGCGGACCGACGGGTGGCGCAGCAGGAGCTGGAAGCGCCACTGATTCCGCAGGCGCTCGAACGGCGCCGGCGCCGGTCCGGCGATCCGGGTCTCCCGCGCTCGCGGGTGGCGCTCGATCGCCCGGGCGATCTCCTGGGCGGCGTCTTCGGCCCGTTCGCGGTCCTCGTCCCGGACCAGGATCTGGACCAGGCGGGTGTAGGGCGGATAGTGGAAGACGCGCCGGAAGCGCATCTCCTCGGCGGCGAAGCGCTCGTCGTCGTTGGTCAGCGCGGCCTGGATGGCGTAGTGCTCCGGGTGGTAACTCTGGATCACCACCCTCCCCGGCCGCTCGCCCCGGCCGGCGCGGCCGGCGAGCTGGGTGAGCAGGGTGTAGGTCCGCTCGACCGCCCGGAAGTCGGCAAATCCGAGATAGGTGTCCGCGGAGAGGACGGCGGTGAGGGCCACCCCCGGGAAGTGGTGACCCTTCGACACCATTTGGGTGCCGATCAGCGCCTGGGTCTCGCCGCGACCGAAGCGGGCGAGGACCGCCGCGGCCCCCCCCTTGCGCCGCACTGTGTCCCGGTCGAGGACGTCCGCCGGGATGTCGGGGAAGAGCTCGCGAAAGGTCTCCTCCACCCGCTCGGTCCCGGCGCCGATCGGCTCCAGAGCCTCCTCGCCACAGGTTGGGCAGAGCCTCGGCACCGGCAGGGCCGACCCGCAGTAGTGGCAGAGCAGGATGCCGCGCCGCCGGTGGAGGGTCCGCGGCAGGCCGCAGGCGTCGCAGCGCTGGTCCTCGCCGCAGGCCCGGCAGAGCAGGACCGGCGCGTAGCCCCGGCGGTTGCGGAGCAGGATCATCTGGTCGCCGGCGGCGGCGGCCGCGCGGATCTCCTCCTGGAGCCTCTCCGAGAAGGCGATCTCGCCCGGGCGGCGCGGCGCCGATGCCTCCTGGCGAAGGTCGACCAAGACCCCTTCCGGCAGGCTCCCCTGCCCCGCGCGCGCCGTGAGGTGGAGAGGCGCGAGCTTGCCCCGCTCGGCGTTCAGCCGGCTCTCCAGGCTCGGCGTTGCGGAGACCAGCAGGGCGGCGGCACCGGCGCGCTGGGCGCGCACCAGGGCGACGTCGCGGCCGTGATAGCGCGGCGTCTGGTCCTGCTTGTACGCCGGGTCCTGCTCCTCGTCGACCACTACCAGGCCGAGGTCGCGCACCGGGGCGAACAGAGCCGAGCGCGGCCCGACCACCACCCGCGCCTCCCCGCGGCGGATCCGCTCCCACTCCTGGTGCCGTTCCGTCGCCCCGAGGGCCGAGTGGATGATCGCCAACCGCCGGCCGAAGCGCGCGGCCACCTCCCGCACCAGGGCCGGCACCAGGGCGATCTCCGGGACCAGCAGAATCGCCGAACGGCCGCGGTCGAGGGTGGCGGCGACCGCCCGCAGGTAGACCTCCGTCTTGCCGGAGCCGGTCATGCCGACCAGGAGGAAGGGGCGGTAGACGCCGGCGGCGACCCCCGCGGTGATCGCCGCGACCGCCGCCTCCTGGTCGGGCCGCAGGGTGAAGGGGACGGGGTCGCCCCCCGGCCGCTCCAGGGACTGGTGGGCGAGGGACAGCCGCTCGATCTGGGTGAACCGGCGGAGGATCCCCAGCTTGACCAGCCGGCGAACCACCGCCGGGGTGCAGCCGACCTCCGCGGTCAGCTCCTCGACGGTCGCCGGCCGGCCGAGGGCATCGAGCAGAGCGATCACCTCCCGGCCGGGCGCGGAGCGGCCGCACGCATCGAGCAGATCCTCGAGGGTGCCGGGAGCGAGCTCGACGGCGCTCAGGTAGCGGGCGCCGGTGCGCGGCCGCCGGCTCTCGATGGCGATCCGGCCCTCCGCCGCCAGGCGGTCGAGCACCTCCGGCAGGTCCGCCGCCGGGCGTCCCGTGGACGCACCGGTGGCCAGGTGGGCCTCGAGATCGGACGCGGTCATCCGCCCCGCCTCCCGGAGCGCCTCGACCACCGCCCGCTCCAGGTCGTCCCGTCCCGGGGCGATGGCGCCGGCGGAGGTCAGCCGCAGGCGCTGGTGGCCCCAGGGCGGGAGGTCGCCGGGGAGCATGCCACGGAGCACCTCGCCGATCGGTGCCCGGTAGTAGTCGGCCACGAAGGCGCCGAGGGCGAGGAGGTCCTCCGGGAAGACCGGCTCGCGATCGAGCACCTCGTCGATCGGGCGGGTCTTGACTCCGCTGGGTGCCTCGTCCGCGAGGGCGACGATCACCCCCACCTGGCGCTGCCGGCCGACCCGCACGCGGACGCGGGCGCCGGGCCGGGCTCGGGCGACCAGGTGCTCCGGCACCTCGTAGGTGAGGGCCGTGGGCAGCGGCAGCGGCACCGCCACCTGCGCCAGATGGGGGGTCAGCTCGGCGACCGGCTCGGCGGCCCGCTCGGTCGGGTGTTCCGGCGGGTCGCCGGTCCGGGAAGCGGAGCGCCTTGGGCCCTCCGGCGGCTGCTGTGTGGGGGGCGACGAGTCGCTCATCACCCGTCCGCCGCGGCCTCGAGCCGGCTGCGACAGGCTTCGGAGCAGGCGACCCGCTTGCCGTCGCGTCCCATCGGGAGGGCGCGGGAGGCGGGCACATAGGTACCGCAGGCGCTGCAGGCGACGAGCACCTCTGACCGGTCGGAGCCGGCTGGCCGGGGACCGCGTGCGCCGGGCCGCCGCCCGGTCCGGGGATCCAGACCGAGCGCGGCGAGGCCCCGGCGGAGCAGCCAATCGAGCAGCAGCCAGAAGAGGAGCGCCAGGAGCGCGATGGCCAGGAGACGGACCACCGGCTCTACAGCTCCGAAGCGGGGCGCGGACAGCCCGCGGAGCCACGCGGTTGTGCCCTGCAGCTTTCCGGACCGAGGTTCGGCGCGGTCATCGCGGGCTCGCTTTCCGGCGCCTCAAGACGAGGGCGACGGAGAGGACGTGGCCTCGAGCTTCTTGACCTCGTCGGCCAGGCGATCGACCTCCGGGTTGTTCGGCTGCATCTTCTGCAGCTCGGCGAGCGCCTCGTCAGCGCGGTCGAGCTGCCCGAGGTCGAGGGCCAGGATCACCACCTCGTTGTAGCGCGACTGCCAGTGGTCCGGCTGCAGCTTGTATGCCTTCTGGAACGCCTGGAGCGCCTTCTGGGACTCGCCCAGCTGGCGGTAGCAGACACCCAGGTTGGACAGCACGTCCGGGTCCTCCTTGGTCAGCTCCATGAAGCGCTCATAGTTGGCGGCGCAGATCGGCCAGGCCTGGGCGTCGTACGCCAGATCGGCCAGCCGCTGAATGGCCTGGACGTTGTCCGGGTTCTGCTCGATGAACTGCTGGAGCTGTTGCATCTCCTGGGCGCGCTGCTGGGCCGCGGCCTGCTGGTTCGTGGCGGAGCCTCCAGCGCCCTGGGGGGGCATGGCGGCCGACTGGCCGTGGACCAGCCGCGGTGGCTGGCGCTCGGCCATCACGTCGTGCATCAGGTATCCGGCGATGAAGCCTGCCAGGATGCCGATCAGGATGAACAGGATGTTGTCTCGGGTCACGTCTCGCCTCCCCGGCGGTGAAGTCTTTCGATGCTGTCTGTTCGGTCGGTCAAGTGATGGCGAGCCGCGTGTTCGGCGGACGACCGCGCCCCGTTCGGAGGCTCGTCGCCGGGCCCACCGCGGCATCCCGGGGTCCGCCCGGGTCCGCGACGCCTCGCGCCTTCGCTATTGGCTCTCCGGCTTCACGGTGCGGACGGCGCGCCACGTTCCGCCGCCGGGCTTGCCCAGCCCGGCGACTGTGGAGCGCCAGGTTCCCCGGAGAGCTCGTTCCCCCGGATCGTAGTCCCCTTCGAGGATCAGGTCGAGCCCGGAGCCGGCGCTCACCCGCTCCAGAACGAGCTTGCCGCGGACGAAGGTTCCGCGCACGGACCCGAAGCTGCCGTCCTCCATGCCCAGCGTGCCGTGCACCTCGGTGCCGTCGAGCTCCAGGTCGAGCAGGCCCGAGCGCGCCGCGGCCCGTTCCGGGCCGTTCCCCTCCATGCTCATCTGCCAGGTCCCGGTGAGCGGGTCCGGAAGGTTCGCGGAGGCACCGCGCCTCCGCTGGATCTCCTCCCGGACGAGGGCGAGCCGCTGCCGCCGATCGACGATCCGCTCGAGCAGAGCGTCGACCTCCTTCTGGGCTGTGCGCATCCGCTCGATGGCCTGGTCGCGGTCGCCCTCGAGGCTCGCCACACGGTCGTCGGAAGCCCCTTGCTCCAGGGCTTCGTCGAGACTGCTGGCCGCGTCGCCGACCTGGTCCCGTGCGCGGTCAGCGCGCCCACGGGCGGCACGGTAGGCAGTGAGGTCCTGGTCGAGCTGGCGGGAGACGAGCTGCTCCTCCAGCACGAGGTAGCCGAGGACGTTCTGGGCCGCCACGGGACGCACCCCGAGCCATCCGGCCAGGACCGCCAGGGCGAGGCCGGCGAACGCGGTGCCGGCCGATGGTCTGTCGCGTCGCACGGACAGCATTCTAGCAGTCCCGCGCCGGCCGAAGGAGGTCACGGCGGCAACGGGCCGCGGCGTGGGGACGGACGGCCCAGGCGGAAGCTGGGCGACGAAAGAGCCAATCAAGAAGGGCGGAATGAGGGGAAACGAACAAGGCCGTCCGCTGGGGATGCGGACGGCCTCCGTTGGGTGCTCGGGTTGGGCGGGCGTGGCGGCGCGGGTCAGCTCGCCTTCGCCTTGGCCTTCTGGACCTTCTCGATGCTGGCGTCGAGCGCGTCCTCGACCAGATCCTCGGCCTTGCTCTCCCGGATGTCCTTGACGTGGGCGACCTCGCTGACGATGAAGTACTTCGCCCGTTCGTACATCTTCTTCTCGCGGAACGACAGGCTCTTCTTCTCGCTCACCAGGCGGAGATTCTTGAGCACCTTGGCCACCTCGGTCAGGTCGCCGGTCTTCATCTTGTCGAGGTTCTGCTTGTAGCGGCCCTTCCAGTCCTTGTAGGTGTCGACGTTGCCGTCCTCCAGCAGGTCGATCAGAGAGTCGACCTCTTTCGCGCTGCACAGCGGACGCAGGCCGACCAACTCCAGGTTGCCCGCGGGGATCATGACCTTCGAGTTGTTCGACAGCAGCCGGAGGTGGTAGTAGGTCTGCTCGTGCCCGTCGATCTCCCCCTCTTCGATCTTCTCGATCACGCTCACGCCGTGGTTCGGATACACGACCTTCTGGCCTACATCAAATGACACGTTGCCGACTCCCTTGCCTTGATTCGGATTGCCGATGGGTGGATGAAGGTGAGAATGAGCTGGTCATCGTCACGCTCAAGCCCGATTTATACACGATTCGTGCCGAAAAGTCAATGGAGGCGGGGCCTTTCGGCCCGAAGGAGGGCCGCTCCCGAACCTGCTCGACCGCCGGCCGAGTGGGGCGCGCACCACGGGTGATCTGCGGCCGGGGCTGAAAATCCGGCCCAAAGGAGGGAGCTGGTGCCGGAGGTGGGATTCGAACCCACACGCCCTCGCGGGCGGGGGATTTTGAGTCCCCTGCGTCTCCCATTCCGCCACTCCGGCAGCCGCCTGATGGTATGCCGCGGCGGCACCTCTGCGCAACGGCCGGCGCTGGCCCGTGTCCCGCTAGTCTGCCTACTCGTAGCGGAGCGCGTCGATCGGGTCGAGGGACGCCGCCTTGGCGGCCGGGTAGACGCCGGAGACCACGCCGACGAGCGCTGAGAAGCCGGCGGCCAGCGCGATGGCCCAGAGAGGCACGTGGGCCGGGGGAAGGTTGCCCGGGATCAGTTGGATGGCGAGCGCACCCA
>Ga0210074_1000053_pt1 | contig 51574 bp, 39 predicted proteins | sample China_Galinas_Co_FD_184860 | JGI IMG/M metagenome (GOLD analysis project Ga0210074, IMG submission 184860) | Wetland microbial communities from San Francisco Bay, California, USA, that impact long-term carbon sequestration -... | ecosystem: Environmental > Aquatic > Marine > Wetlands ... | reverse complement strand
CACTGCCGCAAGCCGGCGGTGATCTGGAGCCGGCGCGAGCACCAGCTCGCCTGGCTCTGGTGCCACAACGAGGCGTTTCGCCGTCTGGCGGGCGTGGCGGCGGTCAACCGGATCGACAACGTCCGGACCGCGATCGCCGCCGGCGCCGGGCCCTGGGGCTCGATCCACCCGGTGTACCGGGCCTACTCACGCTCGGTGGGCTTCCACGTCGACGCCTGCAACGTGCGCGACGCGCGGGCCAAGGGCAAGGTCGAGTCCAAGGTGCGGCTCTCGCGCCTGCGCCTCGATCCGACACGCCGGCCGTCGGATTCGCTCGAAGAGCTCCAGGCGCGTACGGACGAGAGGATCGAGCGGTGGGCCAGGAAGACGCTCTGCCCGGCTACGGGACTGACCGTCCAAGAGAGCTGGGAGCGTGAGCTCGAGCGGCTGGCGCCGCTGCCGATCCTGCCCGAGCCCTTCGACGTGGCGGTGACCCGCCCGGTCCAGCGCGACTGCCTGGTGCAGTTTGAGGGCCGCGCCTACACGGTGCCCTTCGAGCTGGTGGGCCGCCAGGTCGAGGTCCGTGGCTGCACCGAGACGGTCCAGATCCTGGCCGACGGCCGCGTGGTCCGGGAGTATCCCCGGCAGACGTCTGAGCGCATCCTGATCGATCCCGCGTGCTACGAGGGCGAGGCGACCGAGGATCTCTTGCCACCGCGGCCGCTCGGCCGGATGGGGCAGAAGCTCCAGGAGATCCGCGAGATGCCGGTCGAGCAGCGGCCCCTCGACCTCTACGCGGCGCTGTCGGAGGTGGCGCGATGAGCAAGCCGCAGAAGGGACGGGTCGATCTCGACGTCACCCGGGGCCGGCTCGAGGCCGCCGGGCTGCCTCACGCCGCCGAGCGGCTGGCCGAGATGCTCGAGGCCGCGGTCAAGAAGGAGCAGCCGGCGCACCGCTTTCTCGACGAGCTGCTCTCGGCTGAGCTGACCGTCCGCGAGGAGCGAAGGATCAAGACCTCGCTCCGGCTCTCGGGGCTGCCGCCGGGCCAGACCCTGGGCAACTTCGACTTCACCTTCCAGCCCTCGGTCGAGAAGAGCCGGATCGAGACCCTCGCCACCTGCTCCTGGATCCGCGAGCACGCCACCGTGCTGCTCCAGGGGCCGCCCGGCGTCGGCAAGACCCACCTGGCCATCGGTCTCGGGGTCAAGGCGATCGAGAACGGCTTCTCCGTGGCCTTCTTCCGCCTCGACGACCTGCTCCACGAGATGAAGAAGGACGCCGACATCGCGCCGCAGAGGCTGCGGCGCAAGAAGTACCTCAAGGTGGCCCTGCTCGTCGTCGACGAGGTCGGCTTCCAGCCGATGAGCCGCCAGGAGGCCAGCCTCTTCTTCCGCGTGGTCAGCTACCGCTACCGGCGGGGAGCGACGCTCATCACCACCAACAAGGCGGTCAAGGACTGGCCCGAGATCCTCGCCGGCGACGAGGCCATGGCCACGGCCCTGCTCGATCGGCTGCTCCGCCGGAGCCACGTCTTCAACATCAAGGGCCGCTCCTACCGGCTCCGCGACCTCGAGAGGCTGCTCAAGTGAGCCGCGGCGCCCACCACCCGGGCTGTGGACGCTGCCGCCCTATGGAAGCCGTGGAAGGCTGCGCCCCCACCCCACCACCCGCACCCTCCCACCGCTCCCACAGGGCTTGGAAGACCCGCCCACGGCCCCCACCCTCCGGGTCTCCCACAGCGACCACAGCCCCGACGACGATCAGTCAACCTGCGAGGGGTCGTAAAACTACACCGCCGCTAAGGTCGTAGAAGTCCGCGTCCCTTGACACTTCGCTCCCTCCGGGCACGGGCCAGCCACTCCAGCAAGGGCCGCGACCGCCCCCGCGGCCACGCCCCTTGCAGTCTCCGTTGTCCGGGAATCGGCGCCGGAGGGGGATGGGGTGGGACGGGTCGATCGAGTGATCCACGGATCAGTGTTGAGTGCCCACGCTAGCCCCCTGGGACCGGCTTTACCAAGAACATATGCCGACCTGCCCGGTGCGGCGGACCCGCTACAATTGGGCGAACCAGCCGATGGAGAAGCTTACGTCTCCGCGGATCCGCTGAGCAATCCGGAGGCAGCTTCTCTCGCGGATGCGGTACGAGCTGACCAGCTTCGGGGGTCCAGCGAGTGATCGAAGACCTGACAGACAGCGGCGACTGGAGGCTCTCCAAGATCAAGGATCATGAAGCTGTCGGTGCCAAACCGCTGTCGTGGAAATCACCCGGCCGGTGCGGAGACGGGAGATCCGCTGCCAGAGTGAAGAGCCGGTTCTCCGGGTCCAGCTCGCTCGGTGCTGCTTCCTCCATCGTCCTCGCGGGTGCGTGAGAATGAGTGGGTGCGACTTGGAGCGCTACTATCCCGGAGATGCGGCCTGGCAGCGCTTTGCGGCGGGATTTCTCGAGGAAGAGCGAGACCTTGAAATCCGGGAACGGGTTGGAGAGATCGTTCAGGACGAAGACCTGGCAGCGGTCATCGTGGGATTGGTTCACCATCGACCTGTTCGCTGGCTGCAGGAAGAGGTCCCGGCGCTTGGCGATCGGTCGCCCCGGAGCTGCCTGGAGGATGATACGGGACGAAAGCGCCTGAAGACGATGCTGATGCGCATGCCGTAGAGGTGAACGAGCGGGGGATGTGCAGAGCGCAGAGGGCCTTGACCGAGTCGGTCAATTCTTCTTGGGTGTCTGATCCCGCTGTTGTTGAGGCGATCCCAATGACTACTCTGAGGCTCTTTGAATACCGGTGCTCGCCACACGGCCATCGGTTCGAGGCTCCCGTGCTTGCCCGGACCTACGGTGATCTGTTGGTCCGGAGCGCACGTCCGAAGTCAGAACGAGTCTTTCGAATGGATGATCCTTTGGGCGACGAGCTAGCATCCATGCTGGCCGAAGTCATCCAATCCGAGGGACTGAGGCTGTCGGAGAGAGAACAGGGGCAGTTGTTCCGAGTCACACTTTCGGTGGCGTTGGATCCAGACTCTGACGGTTCGAGCTCCCAAGTGGGCAAACCTCCCTCGTGCCCCATCTGTGGTTCTCTAGACATCGAGGACTGGGCTTCGATCGAGCCCCCGATTGTCTCCGAGACTGAGCTTCCTCTGGCCAGTCACAGAGACTGGGACGAACTGGAGGCCAGGAGCAAATGGGGACGGATTCGAGGTGTCTTGGCGCATGTGACCGGGGACGGGGAGAAATGAGAGTCTGGTCCATTATGCGCGCTACTGTTGGAACATGCATCATCGGAGGCGTCTTTTTGGCAGGCTATTACTTCAGTGTTTGGGGCTACTTTGGCCTCGCCTCTGGTCAAGGGCGGTATGACGAAAGGGGCGTGTACTGGCTGATGTTGGTCGGTGGCTCCGCAGCAATCGCTCTTGGGATATCGATCTGCGCCCTCTTGATTTGGAAAGGGAGAAGGCGGAAACGCTCCGATGGCGGGTCCTTGCGGGGGGCACGTGGTGGAGAAGGAGTCATGTCAAGGATTGAGAAGGAGACGATGTCGATCTTCGCAGACCGAGTGCGGGTGCATTTCGCTTTTCTCGATCAGCTCGGCTACCAGGGGCCGGACACTTCATCGGTTGGGAGAGCCGGCGTTGTGTATGCGTTGATTGCCGATTACAACAATGACCAGGTCGGGCGCCGAGTGAGCGTTAGCCTCCACTCTAGCGATACGGGCGACCGAGCTGGTGTTGCGATCTGGAGGCTGCCCAGCAACTCCTATAGAAGAGACTTGATGAACTTTCCTCTTCTAGTCTGGAGCCGAGCTCCTGACTTAGAGCTGAAGCGACTCCAACTGCAGAGCTACGACGGCTCTCTTGAGGAGCGCCTCAATAGTTTTCTATCCTTCCACGCAGAGCTCTTGCAGTCCGAAGCCTTCGAGATTCTGGCGGGAGAGGCGTGGGAAGAAGGACTCTACGACTACTGACTCTAGGTGCCAGCGCCGGATGCTCTGCGGACGGACACGGCGAGGATGCTTCGAAGAGGGCAGCCACCGTTGCAGGAAGCTTCCGCTGCTCGGTGCCTGCTCCCGGGCACCATGCCTACGCGATGCTCCTCCTGAAGGGTCAAGTCGGTGCGTGAGAAGAATCTAGTGGCCGATCGTCAGGGGCTGTACAGGCTCTTTGAAGACGAGGTTGGACTCGGCCTGGGAGTGCTCTGTGGGGGTGTGGGCATGTACGAGGTGAAGATTCGCCTCACGGAGGCGGAGGAGCGTCGTTATCGAGAAGTGGGAAGGGGGTTCTTAGAGAACCTGTCGAAGCTGGTGCGTCAGGGGAGGGAACAATTCAGGGATCGCTGGATCCTCTAGGAACGGTTCGCGGTCGTTGAGGGCCGGGTTCGGCGTCGAGAACGACGGCCGGTGCTGCTCGTAGACCACTGTGGCCGGTGGGAAGTGCAGGAAGGAGCTTTCAGAGAGCTCACCCTGAGTGCTCGGAGCCATCGATGACGATCGAATCCATCAAAGCCAGGGCGGGTTCTTTGCCGCCGGGAGGTCCCTTGCCCGGAGCCCCAGGCACTTCGGGGCGCCCCTAAGTCGGGAGTTCTTTCCCAATCCCGATGAAGGTTCGCGTCTCTGTTGCCTCTGGCTTCTTGTCGGTGGTGACGCTCACCCTGGTCTCCTATGGGGATCTGGGGGCGTTCGTCTTCAACCTCGGGAGCCTGCGGTTCTCTCTCGAGGCCAGGCTCCCGCTCCGGAGGGTTCTGGCGTTGGGGCTTGGCGGCTGCGTTCACTGCCGGGGTGGCGGCTGGAGCTCAGGCGTGAGGATGGGCGCGTGGAACGGCTCTTCGTCGGTCCTGGGCTGATGTCGGAGAGCACTCGGCTCCTTGCCAGGTGGGGTGTCCGGGTCGGCGGGGAACGGGGCGGAGAGTCGCCATAGACTCCCACTCTGGACCCCGGGGTAGACTCCGGCGCGTGTCTTCCCGAGGTTCGACAGGTGGGCAGGGAGGTTCGCCGGGGGACCCGCCCGCGGCGGTGACGGGTGCCGGCGGTGCGTCGCTCCGCCGGGTGGTGTCGCGGTGGGAGATCGTCGGGCTGTCGCTCAACGACGTGATCGGGAGCGGGGTGTATCTGCTGCCGGCCGCGGCGGCGGCGTTTTTGGGGCGGTTGAGCTTGTGGGCGGTGGGGTTGGCGGGGCTGGCGGTGTTGCTGTTGGTGCTCTGTTTCGCCGAGGCGGCGAGCTATTTCGAGGAGCCGGGGAGTGCGTACCTCTACGCACGGACGGCGTTCGGACGGTTCGTCGGGCTGGAGGTGGGGTGGATGACCTGGCTCGCGCGGGTGGCGTCGGTGGCGTCGCTGTCGGTGGGGTTCGCGCAGTCGCTCGGCTATGTCTGGGCCGGGGCGACGGCCGGGTGGGGGCGGTGGGTGTCGATCGCGGTGCCGGTGTTGGCATTGACGGCGATCAACTACGTCGGCGTGAAGGCGGGAGCGCGGACGTCGGTGGGACTGGTGGTCTGCAAGGTCGTGCCGCTCCTGGTGTTCGTCGGGGCGGGGTTGTTCGCGGTCTCGGCGGAGGTGGCGGCGGGGCAGCAGGCGACCTCGCCGGGCGGACTGGGGGCGGCGGCGTTGCTGCTTCTGTTCGCCTATGCCGGGTTCGAGAACACGGCGGCGCCGGCGGGGGAGTACCGGAACCCTCGGCGGGACGTGCCGTTCGCCCTGCTGGTCGAGATCACGACGGTGACGTTGATCTACCTGGGGGTCCAGTGGGTGGCTCTCGGCACGCTGCCGCACCTGGGCGCCTCGGAGACGCCGCTGGCCGACGCGGCGGGCCGGTTCCTGGGGCCGTGGGCGGGCTGGCTGCTGACCGTCGGGGCGATGCTCTCGATCCTCGGCACCAACAGCAACACCATCCTCGCCGGACCGCGCTACCTCTTCGCCCTCGGCCGGGGCGGTTTCGGTCCACCGGCGCTCGCCAGGCGCCTGGCGTCGGTCCATCCGCGCCACCGGACGCCGTCGGTGGCGATCCTCCTCCAGACGGCGATCGCGTTGCCGCTGGCGCTCTCCGGCACGTTCGTCGGCCTGGCGGAGCTGTCGATCGTCGCCCGGTTGGCGACCTACCTGGGCACGGCGGCGGCGGTGCCGGTGCTGCGGCGGAAGCTGGCCGCGCCGCCGGGGGCGTTCCGTGTGCCCGGCGGTGTCGCGATTCCGGTGGCCGCTTGCGCCCTCTCCGTGGGGCTGGCCGCGAGCGCGACGGCGGAGAACCTGGTGGCCGCCGCGGTGGCATTGGGGATCGGCGGTGTCCTGGCTCTCTGGGGAGGCCTCGGCGGTGCCGGCCGGTCGCCGCGGGAGGGCGACGGCACCGGATAGACTCCGGCGAGCCATGTCCCCCTCCGCCTCCTCGTCCGCGACTGTCCACCTGGTGGACGCCAGCCCGTATATCTTCCGGGCGTTCTTCTCCTTGCCCGACTCGATCACCGACCGGGAGGGGGCGCCGGCCAACGCGGTCTACGGCTTCGCCGGCTTCCTGATCAAGCTGGTGGAGACCGAGGCTCCGTCCCACCTGGCACTGGCCTTCGACCGGAGCCTCACGACCAGCTTCCGCAACGAGATCTACCCGGAGTACAAGGCGGGGCGAGAGCTCCCGCCACCGGAGCTGGAGGCCCAGATCGACTCCTGCTACGCGCTGGCGGAGGCTTTCGGCGCCGCGGCGTTCATCGACGAGCGCTACGAGGCGGACGACCTGATCGCCACGCTCTGTGACCGGCTCACCGCGGTCGGCCACGGCTCGGTGATCGTCACCGCGGACAAGGACCTGGCCCAGCTCGTCACCGACCGGGTCGAGCTGTTCGATTTCGCCCGCGACGAGCGCTACGGACCGGCGGAGGTCGTGGAGAAGTTCGGGGTGCGGCCGAACCAGATCGCCGATTTCCTGGGGCTGGCGGGCGATGCGGTTGACAACATCCCCGGCGTCTCCGGTGTGGGGAAGAAGAGCGCCGTCGCGCTGCTCGAGGCGTTTCCGAGTCTCGAGGCGATCTACGACCGCCTGGACGAGGTGCCGGCGCTCCCGGTGCGGGGGGCTGAGGCGCTGCGCCGGAAGCTCGAGGCGGGGCGCGAGGCCGCCTTCCTCTCCAAGCGCCTGGCGACGGTCGCCCGCGACGCGCCGGCGGAAGCGGATCTCGACGCCCTGGCGTACCGCGGTGCGGACCCGGAGCGGCTCGATCCCCTGTTCGAACGCCTGGGGTTCGGCACGATCCGGGACCGCATCCCACAGTGGCGGGATGAGCGGCGGACCGGGAGCTGAAGGCGATGGAGGGCATCGGGCTTCCCAAGGACATCCGCTACGAGGAGCTTCTCGAGCGTGTCAACGAGGAGCTCGCCGGGAGCGCGGCGGCAGGGGAGGAGGGCGCGGAGCCGACGGCGCCCCTGGTGATCGTGGCCGGTGTGCCTCGGTCAGGCACGACGCTGCTCTACCAGCTCTTGGCCGGGAGTGGCGCCTTCGTCTACCCGAGCAACCTGATCGCCCGCTTCTACGGCCGCCCGGTGGCCGGCTGGCGGATCGAGCGTCTCCTGGAGCCGCTGCTGCCGGCGAGGGGCACGGCGTTCCGCTCCGCGGCGGGCCGGACGGAGGCGTGGTGGGGCCCGCACGAGCTCGGCTACTTCTGGCACGCGAGCTTGCCGTTCGAGGCGCACCACCAACCCTCCGCCGAGACGCTGGCGGCATGGGACCATCGACCGATGGCGCGGAAGCTGGCGGCGCTCCAGGCGGAGGACGGGCGACCGTTGGTGGTCAAGAACCCGGTCCTCGGCTACGTCCTGGAGACTCTGCTCGAACGCCTTCCCGCCGCGCGGATCGTGTGGGTGGAACGGAGCCCGCTGGAGGTCGCCTGCTCCCTCTACCGCACGCGGATCACCGAGGTGGGGGAACCCGGCCGCTGGTGGTCGGTTCGTCCCGCCGCGGTGGAGACCCTCGAGAGGCTGGCACCCGAGGAGCAGATCGCCGCCCAGATCCGCTCCCTCGCGGAGGCGGCGGAGCGGGCACGCAGCCGGTACTCCGCGCGCTGGCTGGACCTCACCCATCCCGAGATCTGCAGCGATCCCCGGGCGGCGATCGCCCACGCCGCAGCGTTTGCCGGTCTCGACCCGATCGAAGACCTTCCGGACCTGGAGCCGTTCGAACGCTCTCGGTACGGTGTCGAGCCGGAGGTTCTGGAACGTCTTCGCCGGGCGCTCGGATCGGTGGGGTTGAGAACGGACGAGGAGGATTAGGCGACCTCCCCGACCGGGAAGGTCAGGTCGGACGGCCCCGGCGGCTCAGTCCAGCTCCGGGCGTCCCTCGAGCCAGCGCTCCAGGTCGATCCGGTCCACCGGCTCGTTGCCGAGCTGCCGGACCGCCAGCCCGGAGACGCAGCTTCCCAGATAGACACCGGCCGCCGTGGAGCCGCCGGCCAGGCAGGCGAGGGTGGTGGTGGCGAGGAAGACGTCGCCGGCGCCGACCGTGTCGATCGGTTGGGTCTCCATGGCGGGCAGGTAGTCGCTCACCAGCCGCGCCGTCCCCTCCTCCGGCGGATCGAACAGCACGACGCCCCGCTTGCCCAGGGTCACCACCAGCCGCTGGGCGTCGGTCTCCCGGTAGTACCTGCTTGCCAGGTTCGACAGGCCGCTCTCCCGGTCGCCGAAGGCGAAGCGGAGCTCCTCTTCGGTCGGCGTTGCCAGGGCCGCTTGATGAAACTTGAGCAGGCTGCCCGCGCCCTGGTGGCTGACGTCGAAGAAGTAGGGTACGCCGAGCCGCTGGGAGAGACCGGCGACGGCCTCGATCAGCTCCTGCCCGAAGAGGCCGTAGCCGAAGTCGCTGACGACCCAGGCGTCGAAGGCGGCGCCCCGTTGCTCAAGCTCCCGGGCGACCCGGCTGGTGGCGGCGGTCGAGAGGGGGGCATACCGGCCCGAGTTGATCTTGAACACCTTGGAGTCCTCGACCAGGTACCGGGTCTTGCGGTAGATCGGGCGGTCCTCGCCGACCAGGATCGGCTCGATGCCGAATCGCTCCAGGTGTTGCCGGAACCGCTCCTCGTCCGGCGAGTCGCCGAGGACCGACAGGAAGGCGGAACGCGCTCCGAGGGCGCTGGCCTGGGCGGCGATCAGGCCGCCGGCCCCCAGGTACCAGTCCTCGCGCATCGGGGTGACGTCGAGGACCGGGCTCTCCGAGGCGACGCCGAGGCTGTCGCAATGGATGTAGCAGTCGAGCACCGGGTCGCCGATGACCAGGACGCGAAGATCCTGGGCGCCCTCCAGGAGGCGGCCGATGGCGGATCGGTCGATCCCGTGGCGGCGGCAGAAGGCGCGAATCTTCTCCGTTTCGAGCTGGAACCGGTGGCGGAACTGCTCGAGGATGAAGGTGGAGGAGTAGACCACCTCGCCGGAGCTGAAGATCACGCTGCCGCCGTACTGTTCGACCAGTGCCCGCTCCTTGAGAAAGCGCGGATCGGCGCTGGTCTCGTACTCCTTGCCCTTGACGTAGACGTCCGGCTGGATCACTTCGAGAATCGGTCCCGCCCAGTCGTGATCGTCCAGGCAGACATAGTCGACGATCTCGAGCGCGGCCAGGTTCTCGAGGCGCAGCTCCTCGTTGATGTAGGGGCGGTTGACCCCCTTGCCGACCGTCCGGTCGCTCGACACGCTGACGATCAGCACGTCCCCCTGCTCCTTGGCGAACTGGAGGTAGCGGATGTGCCCGGGATGGACGATGTCGAAGCAGCCGTGGCACTGGACCACCACGTCGCCTTGCCGGCGGTGCTCCTCGCGGGCGGCGCGGAGCTCGTCCACGGAGAGGATCTTGCGCCGCGGAGCGCTCACGCCTCGAGCTCCTGGAGCGCTTCCCGGAGCGCTTCGACGACCCGCTCCCTCTCCGCTTCGGTCAGCGCGGAGTGGGCCGGCAGGCTGAGGATCTCTCCGACCACGCGCTCGGTCACCGGCAGCGTGGACGGCGGCAGGTCGGCGAAGGCCTCCTGCTGGTGGATGGCCAGAGGGTAGTGGGCCTTGGCGTCGATCCCCCGATCCCGGAGCAGCTGCTGGAGGCGGTCGCGCTGCCCATGGCGGACGACGAACGCGCTGTAGATCGCCCGGTCGCCGGGCCGCTCGATGGGGGGCAGGCGGAGCGCGCCGGCGAGCTCGCGCCGGTAGGCGGCCGCGTGGCCGCGCCGGGTCGCGACCCAGTCGTCGAAGCAGTCGAGGCCGACCAGGAGCATCGCCGCCTGGATCGCGTCGAGCCGGCTGTTGTCGCTGACCACCCGGCAGTGATCCCGGTCCTGGAGCCCCAGGTTGCGCAGCTCGCGGAGCCGCGCCGCTTCCGCCGGGTCGGACAGCGCGATGAACCCGCCGTCCCCGTAGCCCGGCAGGACCTTGAGCGGATGGAGCGAGAAGCAGCCGAGGTCGGCGGTGCCCACCGGCCGGCCGGCAGCCCGGACGCCGAACGCCTGGGCGCAATCTTCGATCAGGTGCAGCCCGTGGCGGTGGCAGAAGGCGGCGATCGGCTCGAGGTCGCACGGGTGGCCGTTCAGGTGGACCGGGACGACCGCGCGGGTCGCCGGGGTCCTGGCGTCCTCGAGGAGGTCAGGGTCGAGGAGCATGGTCTCCTCGTCGACGTCGACGAACACCGGCCGCGCGCCCACCAGGCGGACGGCGGAGGCGGTGGCCACGAACGAGTGGGAGACGGTCAGGACGTCGTCGCCCGGGCCGATTCCCCGGCTCTGGAGCGCCAGGACCAGGGCGCCGGTACCGGAGCCCACGCCGACGACCGCGGGCACCTCCAGGCGCTCGGCCAGGCGGTGCTCCAGCTCTTCGACCTCGGGTCCCAGGATGAAGTGGCCGTGATCCAGGACCCGGCCGACGGCCTCCAGGAGCCGGTCGCGGAGTGGCCGGTGGAGCGCCGCCAGGTCGACGTAGGAGATGCCGGTCACTCCCGGGCCTCGGCGGAGGCGCGCCAGAGCTCCCGGTGCCGCTTCATGTGCTCGACGTTCCGATAGATGGGTGCGGCCGGATCCGCCACGCGCCCGGAGCGGAATGCGTCCCGCAGCTCGCGGACGGCGGTCTCGAGCGGCGTCCGGGGCCGGAAGCCGAGGACGCGTTCGACCTTGGCCGCCGACAGCCGGTAGGAGCGGGTGTCGTCCGTCGGCACGGTGCGGATCGGGAGATTCGGGTCGATCTCGGCGCGGACCATTTCGGCCAGCTCCCGGACCGACGAGTTCTCCCGGGAGACGTTGAACGCTTCGCCGTTGATCCGGTCGGCCGGCGCGGTGACCAGGTTCACGTAGAAGTCGGTCAGGTCCTGGATGTGGATGTTGGGTCGCTCCTGGTCGCCGCCGAAGACCCGGATCTCGCCGCGGGTGAGGGCGTGGTCGGTGAGCAGGTTGATGGTCAGGTCGAGGCGGAGCCGGGGCGAGTCGCCGCACACGGTGGCCGAGCGGACGGAGACGCCGCAGAAGTGCTCGTCGACGAGCTCGGCCAGGATCTCCTCGCCGCGGACCTTGAGCCGGGCGTACTGGGTGAGCGGCTCGAGCGACAGGTCTTCCGTCACCTCGGCCTCTTGCTTGAGACCGTAGACGCTGGCGGAGGAGGCGTAGATCAGCCGCGGCACGCCGGCATCCTTCACCCGCCGGAAGAGGTGCTCCAGGCCGTCGCAATTGACCGCCTGGGTCAGCGCCGGGTCGAGCTCCGAGGAGGGGTCGTTCGAGATCGCGGCCAGGTGGATGACCGCCTGCCACGGGCGCGACGCGACGAGCTCTGAGACCGCGGCGTGGTCGCGCAGGTCCCCTTCGACGATCGTCAGCCGGGGATCGTCCGCGACCTCGGCGAGGGGCTCGCGGCCGAACAGCAGGCAGTCGAACACGGTGACGTCCCAGCCCCGATCGAGCAGCTTGGGCACCAACACCGCGCCGATGTATCCGGCACCGCCGGTCACCAGGATCATGTCGCGCTCCCTCCGGAGATCACTTCGTTGCGATACCGCGCCACGGAGCGGGCGCCCCGGAAAACGTCCCGCACGGCCTTGAGCACCGAGCCGGGCCGGATCGCCTTCGATTGCCCGCGGGCCCGCCCCCGGGCCGCGAACGGAACCTCGCCGATCCGCAGCCGTGGGTTCCGGAGCTGGGACTTGGCGATCATCTCGGCGACGAAGGCGTGGCCGCTCGAAACGATCTCGAGCCCCTTGAACACCTCCACCCGGTACATCTTCATGCCGTTGAGGTAGCGCCACGGGAATCCGTAGAGCGTGCTGACGACGCGGGTGAAGGCCCAGGAGGCGAAGCGCCGGCCGAAGGTCCGGATGACCGGGTTCTGCATGTAGCCCAGAATCAGGTCGTACCGATCGCGGACGGCGAGGAAGCTGTCGATCGACTCGAAGGCGAACTCGTTGTCCCCGGGGAGGACGGTGACCCACGAGCCCGCCGGGATCTGGTCATAGGCGCGGATCACGCTCCGGCCCATCCCCAGGTTCTCGTCGTTGAACAGGGCGGAGCAGGCCTCGTGCTCGGCCGCGAGCTCCTCCATCCGTTCCCGGGTTCCGTCGGTCGAGCCGTCGTCCACCATCAGCACCCGGACCTCGACCGGCAAGCTCTGGGCGTGCGCCAGGATGCCCCGGACGGTCGGGCCGACCCCGGCCTGCTCGTTGAGGCAGGGGACGATGACTGTGAGGATCTCGGTCTGCACGTGCTCTCGCCCTATGGCCGTCGTCCTGTAGTATGCGGTCGCTCGAACTGGCGCCGAGCCTTGAGTCTTGCAGGGCAGCCCGGTCGCACCCTCTCAGACCGCCCGATGGTCATCCTCTCGAAGCCCGATTCGCCGGTCCGCCGCCACGCCCGGAAGCCCGTCTCACTGGCTCGTCGGGGCGCGGGCCAGCGGAAGTGTACCGTAGCCGCGGGCGCTCTCGAGCAGGGTGGTTCTCGGTCCCTCGGAGGAGGCTGGCCGGCGTGATCGGCGGCGGCTTGAAGACCCGCGCCCCGCGCTCGCGCCGCCGGGCCTGGCTCGGGCTGGTGGCACAGGTCGTGGTCCTGGGCGGCCTGCTGGTGGCTGGTTTCTATCTCCTGGACGTCGGCCAGGTGCGGCTGGCGTTTCGCGGCGTGGGAGCCGGCAACATGGCGGGGTTCGTCCTCCTGATGCTGGCCACCCGGGTCGTCACCGCCTGGCGCTGGCGGATCGTGGCGCGGAACCATCTCGGCCTCGACGCCGTGACCGTGCCGTTCCTCCTGCGGGTCGGCCTGCTGGCGGAGTTCGCCAACCTCTGGGTCCAGTCGATCGTCGGCGGGGAGGCGGTGCGGATCTGGAAGGTCGCCCGGCGGACCGGAGACCGCAAGCTGGGCGCCGGCTCGGTGGTCCTGGACCGGGTGGTCGGAACGGTGAGCCTGGTGGTCGCCTGCTCGCCCTTGCTGGTCGTGCTGGCGATGACCACGCCGAAGGTGCGGCTGTCCGTGCAGAGCTGGGAGGTTCTCGGCGGCACGGCGGTCGTCCTGGGACTGGCCGGGGTGGTCGTCCTGTGGACGGTTCCCTGGGCCCGTTCGCTGCTCCGGCGCAGCTTGGAATTCGTGACGAAGCACCGGTTCCTGGGTGCTCCGTTCGCCGTCTCCCTGCTGCTCTATCCGCTGATCGTCCTGGCCCACCGGGTCGGCTTCCCCGAGCTCGCCGGGCGCTCCTGGCTGGTGGTGGCGATGGTCGCCCTGCTGCCGCGCCTCGGCTGGGCGGTCCCGCTGTCGCTCTTCGGGATCACGGCGGTGGAGGGTTCCGTGCTGGTGGTGGGTGCCCTCCTGGAGGTGAGCAGCGAGACGTTGGTCGTGGTCGTGGCGCTCAACCTGCTGACCAGGTATCTGGCGTCCGGCCTCGGGGCGGTCAGCGAGCTCGTCGCCGACGGCAGCCGCTTCTTCGGCGAGCTGCGCACGGCGGGCTCGGCCGGCGGTGAGGCCCTGGTCGAAGAGGCGATCGGCGAGGAGGGGACCGGACCATGACCCGGAGCGTCTGCGTGATGCAGCCGCGCCTGCTGCCCCATCTCGGCTACTTCGCCCTGATGAGGCGCGTGGACACGTTCGTGCTGTTCGACAGCGCCCAGTACGTGCGCCGGGAGTGGATCAACCGGAATCGCATCCGCGAAGCCGGGGCGAAGGAGGGCTGGCGCTGGCTCCAGGTGCCGGTGGCCAAGGCGCCGCGGACGACGGCGATCCGCGCCATCGAGGTCGCCTACGATCCGCCCTGGCAGGAGCGGCTCCGGAGGACGCTTCGCCACACCTACGGCCAGGCGCCCCAGTTCGACCAGGTCCTGCCGTGGGTCGACCCGCTGTGGCGACGGCCCCGGCTGCTGGTGGACCTGCTCGTCCCACTGCTGGAGCGGTTCGCGGCGGCGCTCGGGCTCGCCCCCGAGTGGCTTCGCGCCTCCGACCTGGAAGGGGCCGTGGTGCCGGACGACCCCCAGGAGCGGGTCCTCGCGATCTGCGAGCAGCTCGGCGCGACGACCTACTGGAATCTGCCCGGCGGACGCGCGCTGTACCGGCCGGATGCGTTCCGGAAGGCCGGCATCGCGCTCCGGTTCGTGCCGGAGATCGACGAGAGCGCGCTGCGACGGGACTTCGCCGAGGCGAGCCTGCTGAGTATCCTGGACATCGCCATGTACCACGCGCCGGACAAGATCCGCGGCATGATCGAGCGAATCCATGACGGCCGGTGAGCCCTCGGCCAGGGGTGGGGGAGCGGCCGCGTGGGCCCGGCTCGTCCTCGCCGCCGTTCTGGGTGCTCTGTTCCTGGCGTCGGTCGCGCTCCTGATCGAGATCGCGGCGAATCGCCCGTTCCAGGTCGACGAGGTCGAGCACGTCCACGCCGCGTATGAGCTCCGGGCGGGCCGGCTGATCTACCGGGACTTCCGGCAGGCTCACGATCCGCTGCTCTATCCGCTGCTCGAGCCGCTGGTCGATCCCGCGGACCCGGTGGCGAGCTTCCACCGGGCGCGCATCCCGAGCACCGCCATGCTGCTGGCCACCATCGTGCTGGTCGGCTGGTGCGCCTTCAGGCTGAGCAACGCGCTCGGCGGCCTCCTCGCCTCGGGGCTCGCGCTGACCCACTCGACGTTGATCGAACGTGGGATGGAGGTCCGGCCGGACGGGCCGCTCGCGCTCTGCATCGCGGCGGCCTTGGCGGTCGAGCTCTCCGGCCTGGAGAAGCGCCGGCGCTTCCTCCTGGAGGGGCTGATCCTCTCCGCAGCGTTCTTGTTCACCAACAAGGCGGCCTTCGCCTGCTTCGCGTTCGGCTGCCTGTGGCTGGCCTCGGCGGTCCGGGAGCGCTCACCGGGGCTGGTCGTCTGGTCGATGGTCGCCTGGACGGCGCCGCTGGCGGTGGCGGCCGGGGTCATGGCCTGGTTGGGGAACCTGGACGCGTTCCTGCGCCTGAACGTCCTCAACGCCGCCTCCGAAGCGGTCGGCGCGGCGGCGCACACGACCCGCTTCGGGCCGTGGCAGTTCCTCTGGCACGAAGGGGCGCGGAACCTCCTGTTCTCCGTCCTGGCCGTGGCCGGGCTGCTCTATGGCGCCGGAGCGTGGCTGCCACGATCGTCGCCGGCGGCAGCGCGGAGGCCGGCGGCCTGGCCGGCCGGCGCGAAGCTGCGCTTCACGGCCTTTCTGGGCGCGATCCTGGTGGCGTCGCTGTGGCTCAACCCGTTCCCGTTCCCCTACCTTCACGTGACGGTGCTGCCGACCCTGGCGGTGCTCGCCGGGGCGGCCGTGGCCCGCCTGGTGGCGGCGCGCGGGCTGACCGCGGCGCGCGCGGGCGGCCTGGGGCTTCTCGTCGGTCTGGTCGCGGTGAGCTTCTTCCTCTCCTTCCCTCGGCTGGTCGAGCTGGCGACCCGCTCCCAGGACCACCAGATGCAGACGCTTCAGCTGATCCAGCGGTTGACAGAGCCGGGCGACCCGGTGTTCGACATGGTCGGCCTCTACTTCCGGCCGGACGGTCATTACGCCTATCTGATGACCGGCAACACCTTCTCCCGCTACCGGTCAGGAGGGCTGCGACCGATCCCGGAGGAGTTGCGCCGGACCGGAACCGTGGCGCTGATCTTCAACTATCGCACCACGTGGCTGGGGAGCGAAGACCGCCACTTTCTGGAGACCCACTTCGTCCAGTACGACCGCAACGTCTTCTTGCTGGGGATCGGCCTGACCCGCCTGCAACCGGGCGAGGAGGTGCGGTTCGAGGCCCTGGCCGGAAAGCGGTTCCGCTACGACGGTCCCGGACAGATCGCGGTGGACGGCCAGCCGTTCAAAGAGGGGTTCCTGGCGCGGGGAGAGCACACGATCGAGCGCCTCGCGGGTCGCGGGCCGAGCCGGTTGATCATGGCGACGTCCAGTGCGTGCCCCTGGCCACCCAGGCCACCGCGACCGCTGTTCCTCAACTTCGACTGAGCCTGGCGGTCTCAGGGAGCCTCCACGGCTGTCGCGCCGGCCGTGCCGTCGGTCTTCCCGGCGGCTGGCTTGTCCTGCTCAGGCCCCCGCGCGGAGCTTCCCTCGCCCTGATGCTCGCCTCGGCCCGCCGGCTCGCCCAGAATTGCCAGGCGGTAGCACAGCCAGGCGAGCAGGATGCCGGCGTAGCCGTCGACCGCGTAGTGCCAACCGGTGAGGAGGGAGCCGGTGAAGGTGAGCAGGGTGGCGACGAGAAAGACCACGAACAGGGGCCGGGCGCGGCGGTGGGCCCAGAGCGCGAACAGCCAGTGGCCGCCCACGTGGAGGCTGGGCATGGCGGCGACGCCGAGGGTCGGGTTGAACCGCTTGAGGATCCCGGTGCGGCCGGCGATCAGCTTCTGGTAGTTCTCCCACAGCGCGAGCTGGGCGCTCTGGGCGCGGGGCATCTGGCCCCGGAGGTCGGCCCAGACGTCCGGCACCGTGTAGACCGGGCCGAGGGCGGGCAGGGCGAAGTAGATCCAGGAGCCGAGGGTCCAGAGGAAGACGCAGGAGGCCATGAAGCGGCGGCGGAAGAGGGGCTCCGGAGCGGCCGAGAAGAACGCCATGGTGTAGAAGATGGTGGTCACCCAGGTGCCGTACCAGCGGTCGATCAGCGGGACGAAGAAGCTCCCCTTGAAGAGCTGGGTGACGAAGATCGACGGCGAGAGGCCCGCGTGGAGCAGCCGGTCGAGCGTCCAGAGCTGGGGGTCCCAGAGGTGCTCGTTGAGCAGCGGAACGGAGACCTTCAGCCAGAAGTAGGAGTAGGTCATCAGCATGGCCGCGAACCACATGCGGAGCCACAGGACGATCCAGCCCCAGGTCGCCACCCGGCGCAGGTAGTCGAGGAGCGAGCCCAGGGAGCGGCGGGCGACGAGCCGGTAGAGCGTCTGGAGGGCGACGCCGCCGAGCAGGGCGCCGGGGAGCATGGGCACCATGGGGTAGAGCGTGTACTCGACCGTCCGCCAGTCGATGCGCAGGCCCTACCAGCGGAGGAACAGCACCGTCCCTCCTACCAGCACCAGGGTGTAGAGCTCGAAGGGATAGAGGAACCAGAGGCGCACGCCCCGGCCGGCGTCGGGGTCCACCCGAGCGTTGTCCGTGGTCGTCGGCTCAGCGGCGTCGGGGGTCGGGGAGGGGGTCGGTTCGGTCATCACGGTCGTCCCGATTGTGGGAGATCCGGTGCGGTCCCGCGGGGCGTTGCCACCCTGCCCCGCGGTGGGAGGCTCAACGGGGGGCGCCCGGGTCGTGGCGCAGGTCGAGGTGGCGGTAGCCCCGGTTCCAGTAGAGCAGCGGCGGCTCGTCCGGGTGCGGCACGTGGGCGGCCTGGATCTCGCCGACGTAGATCGTGTTGGTCTCCGCCGCGTAGCGGCCGTGGATCGTGCAGTCCATCCAGGCGAGGGCGTCGGCCAACACCGGCGCACCGGTCGACGCCGTCCGCCAGTCGCCCATGGCGAACCGGTCCTCGTCCTTGACCCAGGCGAAGCGGTTGGAGAGCTCGACCTGGTCGTGGCGGAGGATGTTGACGGAGAAGACGGCGCCCTCCCGCTCCAGCAGCCGGTAGGCGCGGTGGCGGTGGTCGATGATCACCATGATGAGCGGCGGCTGGGGGGAGATCGAGGCGAACGCCGAGACCGTCAGGCCGTGGACCTCGTCCCCCGCCTTGACCGCGACGAGGGTGACGCCGGAGGGATAGTGGCGGAGGACGCTGCGAAACTCTTCGGAGGAGATCGGCATCGCGGTTCCTTTCGTCAGCTCGTCGGCCGGTTCAGCCGTTGGCCAGCCGGATGCCGGCGTCCGACGCCTCGTCGATTTCGATGGCGGTCTCGCCGGACAGCCAGGCCAGCAGCGCCTCCCCGGCCAGCTCGCGGCGCCATCCGCGGAGGAGCGGCAGATCGGGCTCGGCGGCGCGGTCGCCCTCGACCCACCAGCGCACCAGCTCTTCGACGTCGCTCCGGGTGCCGACGAACCGTGGCGCGATGCCGGCCTCCCGGGCCCGGGCGTTGACCAGCCCGGAGAGGAGCACCGACCAGGCGCGTGCCGCGTCCGGCAGGGGGCGGCCGCGGGGCTCGCGGGGGGGCGGTTTGCTCAGCCCCTCGCGCACGGCGGCGAGGATCGCCCGTCCGTGGTGGTGGACCGTGCCCTCCTTGATGCCGCGGATGCCGTGGAGATCGCGGGGGCTGGACGGGGCGCGGCGGGCGACCTCGATCATCGAGCGGTCCTGGATGATCCACGACGGCGGGCGGTTGTCCGCCAGGGCGGTCCGCTCCCGCCAGGCGGCCAGCGCCTGGAGGGCGCCGAGGGACTTGCCGTGGAGCCTGGCCCAGGTCTTGACCCGGCGGTACATCTCCTCGGGCGGCGTGCGAGTCGCCGCGTTCTCGGCCAGGCACACCGTTTCCTCGACCACCCAGGGCAGACGCCCGGTCTCTTCCAAGCGCCGGCGGAGCTCCGGCCAGGCCCGGAGCAGGTAGCGCACGTCGTCGAAGGCGTAGCGAAGCTGCTCGTCGGACAGCGGCCGGCGGCACCAGTCGGTGAACTGCGCGCCCTTGTCCAGGGCGACCCCGAGCAGGGACTCCATCAGGTTGGCGTAGCCCACCTGGTCGCCGAGGCCGAGGAACGCGGCCGCGATCTGGCTGTCGTAGACCGACTGCGCCGCCACGTCGAAACGCTGCGCCAGGAGCGCCAGGTCCGCCTGGGCGGCGTGGAAGACCGCGTCCACCCCGGAGTCGCCGACCAGTTCAACCACGGGCCGGGGGTCGGCCCCGAGCGGATCGATCGCCGCCACTTGCGGGGACTCCGGATCTCCCCAGGCCACCTGGACCAGGCAGAGCTCCGGCACGTAGCGCGCCTCGGAGACGAACTCCAGGTCGATGGCGAACAGTCCGGCGTCGCGGAGGGTCTGGGCCAGCGTCTCGACGCTGGCGGTGTCGGTCACGAGGCGGTCGGGGGCCATCAGTCCCTTTCGAGGTAGGTGTATCCGGCGAGGCCCTTGTCGTACATCTCGAGGAGGTGGCGCGACTCCTCCCGGGTCATCCGGCCCTCGCGCAGCGCGAGCTCGGAGAACCGCCGCACCCGGGCGAGCAGGTCGCGGCGGCTGTAGCTCACGTAGCGCAGGACATCGGTCACGGTGTCGCCGGCCACGACCTCCTCGATCCGGTAGCCGCCAGGGCCGGCCTCCGGGTCGATCGAGACGGTCACCGCGTTGGTGTCTCCGAACAGGTTGTGGAGGTCGCCCAGGATCTCCTGGTAGGCGCCGACCAGGAAGGCCGCGAGGTAATAGGGCGAGCCGTCGAAGGGGTGGAGCTCCAGGACCCGCTTTTCCTCCATCCGATCGATGAACCGGTCGATCTTGCCGTCGGAGTCGCAGGTGATGTCGGCCAGGACGCCGCGCCGGGTTGGCCGATCGGTCAGGCGATGGATCGGCATCACCGGAAACACCTGGTCGATGGCCCAGGAATCGGGCATCGACTGGAAGACCGAAAAGTTGCAGAAGTAGGTGTCCGCCAGCTCGTGGGTGAGCGTCCGGAGCTCTTCCGGTGGCTCGTCGAGCTCGTCGCGGGCGTTCTCGATCATCAGGTCCCGGAGCTTGCGGCAGACGGCCCAGAACAGGTCTTCTGCCAGGCCGCGGTGGGCGAGGGAGAGGTGGCCCAGCTTGAACAGAGTGCGGCTGTCGTCGCGGGCCGAGAGCGCGTCGTGGTAGACCTCGATCAGGTTGTCGGAAGATGCATCGCGGTAGGCGTCGAACAGGTTGACCAGGGCCGGCTCCGCGTCCTCCGGCAACCGGTCCGGGACCGGAGCGACGGCGAACTCGGTGACGCCCAGGACGTCGACCACGAGCGCGGCGTGGTGAGCGACGGCGGCGCGGCCGGACTCGCTCACCAGGGTCGGGTGGGCGACGTCGCGCTGGTCGCAGACCTCCTGGACGCCGTAGACCACGTCGTTGACGTACTCCTGGAGGGTGTAGTTCATCGACGAGATCTCGTCGCTCCGGGTGCCGACGTAGTCGACCCCCAGGCCGCCGCCCACGTCAAGGTAGCGCAGGCCGGCGCCCATCTCCGCCAGGTTGACGTAGGTCCAGGCCGCCTCGCGGATGCCCTCCTTGATCGAGCGGATCGAGGAGATCTGGCTGCCGAGGTGGAAGTGGAGGAGCTCGAAGTGCTGGAGCAGGCCGTGCTTGCGCAGGAAGTCGACGGCGGTCATCAGGTCGCTCGCCGAGAGCCCGAACTTCGACCGGTCACCGCCGGAGCCCTCCCAGTGGCCGGCGCCGCGCGTGGACAGGCGTGAGCGCATGCCGATGCGCGGGGCGACGCCGGTTCTTTCCGCCATCTCGCGGATCAGGGGCAGCTCCGAGAGCTTCTCGACCACCAGGACGACGCGCCGGCCGAGCTTGGACGCCAGCAGCGCCGTCTCGACGTACTCCTCGTCCTTGTATCCGTTGCAGACGATCAGCGCGTCCGGGTCCTCGAGCAGCGCCATCACGGCCAAGAGCTCGGGCTTCGATCCCGCCTCCAGGCCGTAGTGATAAGGCCGCCCGTACTCGACGACCCGCTCCACCAGGTAGCGGTCCTGGTTGACCTTGATCGGATAGACGCCCCGGTATGCGCCCCGGTAGTGGTACTCCTCGATCGCCGCCTGGAAGGCCTCGTTGATCTCGACCACCCGGGCCTCGATGATCTCGGAGAACCGGAGTAGGAGCGGCGGCACGATGCCCCGCTCGCGGACCTCGTCGACCAGCGCTTTGAGGTCGATGGTCGCCGTGCCGGGGCCGGCCGGGTGGACGACGACGTGGCCGTGCTCGTTGATCGAAAAGTAGTCGTTGCTCCAGCCGTCGACGTTGTAGAGGTCGGCCGCGTCGCCGACGGTCCAGGGGGCCTCGGCGGCCCCTTCGGTCTCTTGGAGTGTCATGGAAGTGCGGGTTCTGGTCGGCTCGAAGGCGATCTCCGGCGTCCGGCGGGGCGAACCGGTCAGCGACCGGGCCGTGCCGAACGTCACGACGCCCCGGAACCGGACGGGCCGGGCCGGGGCGGACCGCTCGGAACTTTACCATGTGCCGCCGCGACGACCGACGGCGGAGACGCGGGTGGCGGTGGGCCGACTCCGGAGGTCGCACGTTCTACCCTTGCCAACAGACCGTCCCTTGCTTAAAGTGAGCCCCGATGAAGAGTTTCGGGACCGATCGCGCTCTCCCGGCCCCGCCGCCGAGGCCGCTGCTGGGCGCCGGCGCGTCGACGGACTCCGACCAGTGCGAGGATCTGGTCGTCCGGGAGCGCAAGTCGGCGCAGCGTCCTCGGCTATACAAGGTCCTGCTGCACAACGACGACTTCACCACCATGGAGTTCGTCGTCGAGATGCTCGTGCGCTACTTCCGCAAATCGCGGGTCGAGGCCACCCGTATCATGCTCGAGATCCACCACCGGGGGCTGGGCGTGGCCGGCATCTTCACCTACGAGGTGGCGGAGACGAAGGTCGCCCAGGTGACGGCGGAGGCACGCCAGCAGGGTATGCCGCTCAAGTGTACGGTGGACCCGGCATGAAGCTCTCGCGCGATCTGCAGATCTCTCTGTCTGCGGCGTTGATGGAGGCCGCCCACCGGGGCCACGAGTACGCCGGTCTGGAGCACCTGCTCTACGCCCTGATCCAGGACGAGACGACCGCCCGGGTGCTCCGCCGCTCCGGCGCCGACCTGGGAAGCCTCCGCTCCCGCCTCGAGCGGTTCCTCGACGACGAGCTCGACCGGATGCCAGAGGATGAGCGCGGCGAGCCGTCGACCACGCTCGCCTTCCAGCGGGTGCTCGCGCGCGCCGTGGCCCAGCGCCAGGGGGCGGGCAAGGACGAGGTCGGCGGCCCGGACGTCCTGGTCTCCATGTACGCCGAGCCGGAGTCGTTCGCCGTCTACTTCCTGGAAGAGGAGGGCGTGACCCGGCTGGAGCTGGTCTCCTACCTCGCCCACGGCACGGTCGAGAGCGACCCGGGCGACGAGGGCTGGGAGCCGGACGACCTGGACGACGAGGACGACGTCTTCGAGGACGAGGACGACACCGACGACGAAGACGAGGAGGAGGGCGGACGCGATCCGCTCGCCACCTTCACCCAGGACCTGACGGAGCTGGCGCGCCGCGGTCTCGTCGATCCGCTCGTCGGGCGCGAACGGGAGATCGAGCGCACCCTCCAGATCCTCGCCCGCCGGCGCAAGAACAACCCGATCTTCGTCGGCGACTCGGGCGTCGGCAAGACCGCCCTGGTCGAGGGCCTGGCGGTACGGATCGCCACCGGCCGGGTCCCCGCGCCCCTGGCGGACGCCTCCATCTTCAGCCTGGACCTGGGCGCTCTGGTCGCCGGCACCCGGTACCGCGGCGACTTCGAAAACCGCCTCAAAGCGGTGCTCAAGGCGCTCAAGGACCGGGAGCGGGCGGTGCTCTTCGTCGACGAGATTCACACCATGGTCGGCGCCGGGGCCGCCGGCAGCGGCACCATGGACGCGTCCAACCTGCTCAAGCCCGCGCTCCGTTCCGGGGTGCTCCGCTGCATCGGTGCCACCACCTGGGAGGAGTACCGGCAGAGCTTCGAGCGCGACCGGGCGCTGGCCCGCCGGTTCCAGAAGGTCGAGGTCAACGAGCCGTCGGTCGAGGAGACGGTCGAGATCCTCGAAGGGCTGCGGCCGCGCTACGAGGAGCACCACGGCGTGACCTTCACCCGGCCCGCGCTGCGGGCGGCGGCCGAGCTGGCAGCCCGGCACTTGCGCGACCGCGCCCTGCCGGACAAGGCGATCGATCTGCTGGACGAGGCCGGTGCCGCGGCGCGCCTGGCAGGGCGCAAGCGGGTCGGGGTCCGGCGCATCGAGTCCGTCCTGGCGACCATGGCCCAGATCCCGCCCCGGCGCGTCCAGGGCGACGACCGGGAGCGGCTGGCAGTCCTCGAACAGGACATCAAGGCCGCCGTGTTCGGCCAGGACGAGGCGATCGGCACGCTGGTGTCCGCGATCAAGATGTCCCGCGCTGGCCTCGGCGCGCCGGACCGGCCGGTGGGGGCGTTCTTGCTCACCGGTCCCACCGGCGTCGGCAAGACCGAGGCCGCCCGCCAGCTCGCCTCCTGCATGGGGGTGCCGCTCCTGCGCTTCGACATGAGCGAGTACATGGAGCGCCACAGCGTGTCCCGGCTGGTGGGCGCTCCCCCCGGTTACGTCGGCTTCGACCGTGGCGGCCTGCTCACCGAGGCGGTGTCCAAGAGCCCGTACGCGGTGCTCCTCCTGGACGAGATCGAGAAGGCTCACCCGGACGTGTTCAACATTTTGCTCCAGGTGATGGACCACGGGACGCTGACCGACACCAACGGCAAGGTCACGGACTTCCGCCACACGATCCTGCTCATGACCTCGAACGTGGGGGCGCGGGAGATGGCCGGCCGGCGCCTCGGGTTCGCCGGCGCCGCCGCAGGCGGGCCGATCGGCACCCAGGGGGCCGACCGGGAGGCGTTCGAGCGGGTCTTCACCCCCGAGTTCCGCAACCGGCTGGACGCTCGCATCCCGTTCCAGCCGCTCGACCCGGCCGTGATGCTCCGCATCGTCGACAAGTTCCTGAGCGAGCTCGAGGGCCAGCTCGGCGAGCGCCAGGTCACGATCCGGGCGACCCCCGCCGCGCGCCAGCTCCTGGCCGAGCAGGGTTACGACCCGGCCTACGGGGCGCGGCCGCTCGGCCGGGTGATCGACCGCACGATCAAGCGCCCGCTGACCGACGAGCTACTGTTCGGCCGCCTGGTCGGCGGTGGCACGGTGACGGTGGGAGTGACGGCCGGCGCGATCGACCTGCGCCTCGCCGGCCAGGCGCCGTAGGCGCCCTACCGAGCCCTTCCGGGCCAGACCGGGTCTGGTGCGCTGAGCGCCTTCCCGGGTGGTTACGCCCCGACCGCGGCGCCCGCCGCCTTCGCCTGCAACAACTTGTACGCCTCCGGCGTGGCGATCAGCACTACCTGGTCACCCTCCTCGATTTGGGTTGGCCCCCGGGGGATTACCATCTCATCCGATCGGAGGATGGCGACCGCGGTGACGCCGGAGATCTCGCCGATGCCGGTCGACACCGGGGCGCCGGCCAGTGGCGAGCCGTGCGCGATCTCGACCGAGACCAGGGAGCCCGCGCCGTCGGTCACCGGGATCGGCTCACCGAACCGAAGCAGGCTGACCAGGCGGGGCAGGGTGAGCTCGGAGGATTCGAGAGACTCGCCCTCGCCGCCCTCGAGCATCTGGAGCGCCCGGCGGACGAACACGCCGCGGTGGGCCGGGGAGTCCTCGCGGGCCGGCACCTGGTGCTCGTAGAGGGTGGGGTAGCGCAGGCCCGACGTCAGGTGGCTCTGGACCACGAAGGAGACCGTGTTGGCCAGCATGGCCGGCACGATCAGGCCGTAGCCGCCGGTCATCTCCGCGACCATGATCAGGGTCGAGATCGGCGTCCGCGCGGCGCCGGCGAAAACCGCCGCCATGCCGACCAGGACGAACGGGGCGGTGGTCGGCAGCGCTCCGGCCGGGAGCACGTGGGTGAGGCCCCATCCGACCACGGCGCCCAGCCCGGCGCCGACGGTGATGGTGGGCGCGAAGACACCGCCCGAGCCGCCGGAGCCGATGGTCAGGGCCATGGCGGGACCCTTGACGAAGAGCAGGGCCAGGAGGACGCCGATCGAGAGCTGGCCGGCGATGGCCAGCTCGACCCAGCCGTAGCCGGTGCCGAGCACCTGGGGCGCGGCCATGCCGATCAGGCCGACCAGGAGCCCGCCGATGGCCGGCTTGACGTGAGGCACGATCGGGATGCGGTGGAACTGGTCGCGGACCCAATAGAAGATCGTCGGCAGACCCGCGCCGAGCAGGCCGGCGAACACGCCCAGGACTGCGTAGCCGACCAGCTCGAGCGGCGAGAAGGAAAGCCCCGCCGGGATGGCGAAGATCGGCGTCCAGCCGCCCTCGATCAGGCCGCGCACCGCGTAGCCGGTGACCGCGGAGACCACGGTGTAGATCAGCGCCTCGGACTCGAAGACCATGCCGGAGTAGAGGATCTCGACGGCGAAGATGGCCATGCCGAGGGGCGCCTGGAAGACCGCCGCCAGGCCGGCGGCCATGGAGGCGAGCAGCAGAATGCGGCGCTCCTGGCCCCGCAGGTGGACCAGCTTCGCCAGCAGGCCGCCGAGGCCGACGACGATCTGGGCCGTCGGACCCTCACGGCCGGCCACGCCGCCGGAGCCGATGGTCAGGGCGGAGGCGACGGTCTTGACCACGGGGGTACGGCCGTTCACCTCGCCGCCGCGGGTGTGGTACGCCTCGAGGGCGGCGTCCGTGCCGTGGCCCTCGGCTTCCGGCGCCCAGCGGTAGACGATGAAGCCGGAGATCAGGCCGCCCAGGGTGGTGACCAGGGGCAGCCACCAGAGGGCCAGGCCGTGGGGCAGCTGAACCTCTGGGTCGAGGATGCCGGTCTCGGGAGGCGAGAAGTGGCCGATGCCCTCGATCAGGTAGTGCTGCGCCACGTGCACGCAGAGCTCGAAGACGACGGCGGCGATGCCGCCGAGCACGCCGACGACGACGCAATAGCCGAGCAGACGGTAGGTGGGACGGAAGATGGGTTCGCGGGGGGAGGTGGTATCAGAGGTCACGTCAGGTCCGGTCGTAGTCGTCTTGGTAGCGCACGATGTCGTCCTCGCCGAAGTAGGTTCCGAGCTGGACCTCGACGAAGGTCACCGGCTCGCCGGTGGGATTGCGGATACGGTGCTTCGCGCCTTGTGGAATGTAGATGTGGTCGCCGGGAGCGAGCTGGATCGGCTCGTCGTCCAGGATGACCTCCGGGCGGCCGCGGACGATGATCCAGTGCTCGGCCCGGTGCTCGTGGGATTGATAGGAGAGTCGCTGGCCCGGGTCGACCTCGATCACCTTGGACTTGAACGCCTCGGTGTCGCGGAGGACTTCGAAGCGTCCCCAGGGGCGGAGATCGTAGACGTGCTCGGTCGCCTGGGGACGCCCCTCGGCGGCGAGCCGCTGGACCACCTCCTTGACCCGCTGGGACGAGCCCTTCCGGGCCACCAGCAGGGCGTCCGCGGTGTCGACCACCAGCAGGTCGTCGACGTCGACCAGGGCGACCAGGCGGTCGCGGTAGGGGAGGACGAAGCTTCCGCCCCCGCCGACCGAGCAGACCGCGCTCCCCTCGGCCGCCGGCACGTGGCCGATGCGCGCCACCTCGTCCCACGAGCCGACGTCGCTCCAGCCGATGGAGCAGGGGATCGAGACGTGCTCCTCCAGGTGCTCCATGATGCCGTAGTCGAGGCTCTCGGGTTCGATCCGGTCGTAGACCGCGGCGAGGTTGGAGAGGTCGGGCGCGATGGTGCGGACCAGCTCCCAGGTGGCGGGCATCCACCGGCCGAAGCAGCCCGCCATCACGTCCACCCGGAAGACGAACATGCCGGCGTTCCAGAAGAAGCTCCCGGCGTCGACGTAGGTGCGGGCGGTCTCGTGGTCCGGCTTCTCGCGGAAGCCCCGGGCCGCGTAGGCGACGAGGGGCTCCTCGGCGCCTCCTGCCTCCTCGCGGGCAAACACCTCGTCGCCCACCTCGATGTAGCCGTAGCCGGTCTCGGGGCGGTCCGGACGGACGCCGATGGTCACCACCTGGCCCCGGCCGGCGCAGCGGATGGCGAGACGGACCGCGCGGAGGAAGGTGGCTTCGTCCTCCACCAGGTGGTCGGCCGGGAAGATCCCGACGACCTCGTCGCCCCGTCCCTGTTCGAGCAGCAGGTGGCAGACCAGGGCGACCGCCGGCGCGGTGTTGCGGCCGACCGGCTCGAACCAGGCGCGCTCGGTGGGCAGGTCCAGGTCCCGGAGAACCCGCCGGGCGAGCACCTCCGTGTCCCGCCCGCCGACGATTCCCGGGGTGCCCAGGGGGCGCAGGCGGCGGAGGGTCCTCGCCAGCAGCGACTCGCCGAACAGATCGCAGAATTGCTTGGGAACTGCGGCGCGCGAGACCGGCCAGAGGCGGGTGCCGCTGCCGCCGGACAGGACGACGGGGATCATCGAACGCTTGGGCTCCATCGTTGGCATGAGAGGTGGTGCGCCGGACCGGGGGGTTCGGGACGGCGCGGGGTCGGCGCAGCCGGGGCCGCTCTACGGCCTCCTCCTCGGGGGCGTATCTTAACGGGGCTTCCCGAGCACGAGCCGCACGGTCCGTTTCTGATCCTGGTACTTCAGGGTGAGCTCGACCGTCTGCCCGGGCTTGTAACGCTCCAGCAGCAGCAAGAGATCGTTCGAGGAGTCGACCTTCTGGCCATCGAGGGCGACGATCACGTCGCCCAGGCGCAGGCGGCCCCGACGATCCCTGCGGGTCGGGTGGATCCCCGCCTGGGCCGCGTTGCTCCCGGGGTGGACCCGGACCACCAGCGCTCCCTTGAGATCGAGGCTCTGGGCGACCTGGTCGTTGGCCAGCTCGACGCCGAGAGTCGGTCGGACGAGCTGGCCGTTGGAGATCAGCTCGGGGACGACCCAGTTGACCGTGTCCACCGGGATGGCGAACCCGATGCCGGCGAAGGAGCCCGACGGGCTGACGATCGCCGCGTTGACCCCGATCAGGCGCCCGGAGCTGTCCAGCAGGGGGCCGCCCGAGTTGCCGGGGTTGATCGCCGCGTCGGTCTGGATGACGTCGCGGATCGGGATCTGGGCCATCGACTCGATCTCGCGGCCGAGGGCGCTGATCACGCCGGTGGTGAGCGTCTGGTCGAAGCCGAACGGGTTGCCGATGGCGTAGACGCTCTGGCCGACGGCCAGGTCGTAGGAGCGGCCCAGCGGAATCGGCTGGAGCTCCTTCGCCGGCGCCTTGATCTGCAGGACGGCCAGGTCCTTCTCCGGCGCCGCGCCGACCAGCTCGGCGTCGTAGGAGGTGCGGTCGGCGAGGGTCACCTGGGCACTGCTCGCCCCCTGGATCACGTGGTAATTGGTGATCACGTGCCCCTGGCGGTCCCAGATGAAGCCGGAGCCCGTGCCCCGCGGGATCTCGTGCAGGTCGAGGCTGAAGAAGTCCCGCCGGATCTCCAGGGTGGTGATGAACACCACGGAGGGCGAGGCTTCGCGGAAGAGCTTGATGGTCGCCTGCTCATCCGGACGCAGGTCGGCCCGCGGAGCGATCTTCCGCGGCGTGGCGTGATTCTGGGCGGCGGACTGGCTGTCCGGCCCGAAATCGAGGCAACCGAGGATGGCGAGAATGCCGACCAGGGCGATCCAGTGGCTCGGCCTGGTCGGGCGTGATCGAGAGGGGTCGTCTGGGGTCTTCGTCGTCTTGTCCATGGCGCAATCGGGCATTCTACCCGAATCGACCGTGGCTTGCCCGCCGGGGCAACCTAGTCGCTAGTCGCGGTGTGGGTCGGAGATCTGCGAGCCTTCGCCGGGGGCAGGCCCCAGGCAGAAGGGCAGGGCGAGGACGAAGAGCACCAGGCGCTGCACCTCGGTGTCTCCCCAGTTGTTCTCGAACAGGCCGGCGACGTTGATGGCGACGACGGCCACGACGGCACCGATCAGAAGATCCGCCCGACCCCCTGCGAACTTCCCCTCGCGAACCCAGAGCCGCCAGGCGGCAGCGAGAGAGACGAGGACCAGCGCCACGTAGCCGGCTAGCGACAACAGGCCGCGCTCGGCGGCGAGCTGAAGAAAGCTGTCGTGTAGATGAGGTATCTCCTTGCGGAGGGCCTCCGGGAGCCGGTACTGGGGGTAAAGGTGCCGCACCATGTTCGGACCCAGGCCGACCAGGGGGTGGTCCTCGATCATGGCGAGCCCGGAGCGGGCCATGCACAGCCGGTCCCAGTTCGAAGGATCGTGGGGGTTGGCGATGGAACCAACGCGGTGGAGGATCGGCCGGGGGGCCAGCAGCACGAAGACGATCGCGATCACCGGGTAGGCCAGGAGCCAGCGGGGTGCCCGGAGGAGCACCAGGAGCGTTCCCGCCACCGCCAGGCCGACCCAGGCGTTGCGGGTGAACGTGCAAATCAGTGCGCCATTGATTCCGACCAGGGCGGCCCATCTCCAGGCGCCGCGCCACCCTCTCTCCAGCCGCCCGGCCGCCACTTGGGCGAGGAGCAGCATGTCGGCGACCAGCAGCACGCCGGAAAAGGTCATGTAGTGGGGAAAGGTGGCGTGGATCCGATGGCTCAGGCGGTCGTAGCCATCGGCATACTGGGCCAGGCCGTAGAAGCCCGAGAGGCCCGCCATGACGATGATCCCGTCGACCACGCGGCGCACGGCCGTCTCGCCGCGAACGAAGATGAGCGCCAGGGGGATGACGAGGAAGTTGAACGGCTCGGAGAGAGCACCGGCGCTCGCCCGGTGGTCGAGCGAGTAGGCGTAGGCCAGGAAGAAGAGGCAGAGGTACGCCGCGACCGCGACGAGGAGCGGCCGGGCCCGGCGCCAGGCCGAGCCCACGGACGCTCCGGCCCAGGGCACGCTCAAGGCGCTCAGCCCGAGCAGGATGTTGGAGAGAGCGATGGAGACGACCGCGAACAGGTGCGCGGCGTAGAGCCAGAATCCCGCAGGCCGGATTCGCCGCTCCAGGTTTCGGGAACAGAGCACTTGGTGATCGCCGGTGGTCGAGGTGGTAGCGCCCCGGCGGGAGCCGGCCTCGCGCTGGCGCTCCGGGTTCGCGGAGTGCTTTCCAGCTTAGCAGACCTCGTTCGTCGCGAGCACCTCTTCCGAGATGGGCAGGAAGGGCGCCGACCCCGGGTAGGCGGTCCCGAAACCCTCCTCGTGGAGCAGCGCCGCGTCGCACGAAGGCCATGCCGGCGCGGCCGGGGCGGTGGGTTCAGGAAGGACCGGAGAGTCCGTCGGAGGCCGAGCGGTCGGCGGTCTTCGTGTCAGGACAGGGGCCGTAGAAGACCAGGTGGTGGTGCTCTACCAGGACGGGAAGGCGCGCGTCGAGATGGGGGCGCAGGGGGCCCGAGGGGTGGACGGCGAAGATATCGCCCGCCGGGCACCTCGCGAGCGTCGCGTCGAGCCAGGCCGGCGATCGGAGCGTCGAGCCCGGCGCACCCAGGAGCTCCCGGTAGCGGCCGGGCACGTAGTTGCTGCGCAGGTCGGCGCCGTCATGGCTCACCACCAGGGTCGGGCGGCGGGTGTAGAAGGTGAGCGACGGCGCGTAGGTCTCCACGAAGATGACCCGGCCGTGGGCTCCGGTCGCCCGCTGGAGCGTGCCGATCAGGGGGCGCGTCGAGTCCAGCTTGCTGACCACAGTGAACGCCGGCCCGAGGGCCATCGGGGCTAGCAGAAACGTCGCCGCCAGGGCCAGCGCCTGGAGCTTCGGCCGGCGGCGCAGCCCGAAGGCCAACGCGCCGCCCGCGAGGAACGCGGCGGCCAGCGCCAGGCAAGCTGGCGTCACGGCGGGGCGGAGCGCCGGCTTCACGCGGGGCAGGATGGCTCCGGAGAGCACGGCCGCGGCCAGGGCCAGCCCGAATCCCAGGTAGGCCAAGCCGGCCACCTTGGCGAGCCAGCGCCGGGCGCCCTCCGAGCGGACCCACAGATCGGCGGAGAGGAGAGCCAGGGGGGCCACAAGGGGCAGGACGTACTGGGTGCGCTTGCTGTTCGACAGGGTGAAGAGGACGAGGGGGGCGCCCACCCAGACGAGGGTGAACGTCCAGGCCGGGTTCCAGGTGAGACTCCAACGCTCGCGCCGGCGCCGAGGGAAGAGGGCGAGGGGCACGAGGCTCCAGGGGAAGCCGCCGATCAGGAGGATCGGCAAGTAGATCCAGAACGGTCCAGAGCGATGGAGCTTGCCGGTGGCCACCCGCTCCAGCGTCTCGGTGAGGAGGGCGTAGCTCAGGAAGTCGGGGCGGCGCAGAGAGACCGCCACGAGCCACGGCGTGATCACGACGGCGAAGACGAGGAGGGCAGTGGGGGTGAACAGCCGGCGGCCGGAGCGCCGCCGCAGGGCGACGGGCAGGACCGCCAGGAGGGGCAGGGCGAGGGCCACCGGGCCCTTGGTGAGGATGCCGAGACCGATGGCCGCCCAGCCGGCGACGGCCCAGAGCCGCGAGCGGGGCGGCACGGGCTCGCCCCGGGCGGCAGGCAGGGTCAGGTACAGGCACAGGGTCGCCGCGGTGACGAAGAAGGTCAGCAGCGCGTCGAAGATCACGATCCGGGAGAACGCCACGGTGAGTGGCGCCGACAGGAACATGAGCGCCGCCAGGGCGCTCCGGCCCGGGCCGAAGACTCTTCCCGCGAACCAGGCGACCAGGAGGGCTGTCGCGAAGGTGGCGAGGAGCGACGGCAGACGGGCCGCCACCTCGGTCGGCCCGAGCACCTCCATGATCGCCGCTTCGGCAGCGAAGAAGAGGACCGGCTTGTCCAGGTAAGGCAGCCCGTCGAGGGTCGGCAGTACGTAGTCGTCGTTCACCGCCATCTCTCGGCCGACCTCGGCGTTGCGCCCCTCGTCCTGGTCGATGAGGGGATGGCCGAGGCCGAAGGCGAGGCACGACAGCACCAGAACCGCGGCCAGCACCTGGGCGACGGAGAGCGGCCGAGGCCGGGCGCCGGCAATCTCGGCTCCGGCCGGCGCGGGATCGGAACCCTGCGGAAGCGCAGGCCGGGAAGCCGTCGGTATCGTGGTCATGAGACTCCTCGTCCAGGGCTTGGCCGTCTTCCGAGGGACGGAGAGCGGAAGCCAGCGGGAAGTCCGGAGAGTACCAGGGTGCGATAAGCAGCAGTTGCTAAACAGAGAGATTGATTTGCCGCCACCTTGCCGGTGCTCGCGGCGGGTTCGAGAGGGGGTCGACACGGTCCAGCCCGCCGCCGGAGCCCACGGCGCGGAAGACCTGTCGCGAGGAGCTGGTGGACCGTCTCGGAAATCCCTGCCGTAGTCGTCCGCCGTTCCATCCGCCCCGCCGGCGCTGCACTCCCTACGACAGAGCCCGGCTCTGCCCCAGTCGTGCGCCTTGGCAGGACCGCGCGGTCACGCGGTCCTGCCGTGCACGCTAGGGCCGGCGGCGGATTCGGTCGTGCAGGATCTCGGCGATCTCCCCGGGCGGGATGTCGTCGGCGCCGACGAGCGGCCGTGGATCGGTCCAGGCCAGCTTGCCGTCGTTCGCCGTGGAGCTCTCACTGTAGAAGACCTTACCGTCTTGCGCCCAGCTCACCAGGACGTTCTCCCCGCTCTCGGAGAGGAAGACCTGGACGTTGGTGCCGCCGATCGGTGGCGGCGGCAGGATCAGCAGCAGCCGGATCTGGAGCAGGTGGGTCACCCCGTCCGGCGCCCCATCGCCGGTGCCCTGACCCGGTGCGGTCGGGCCGACCTCGACGGTCTGGGACCGGAGGTAGCGCGTGCCGTGGAGGTCTCCGAGCAGACCGGTGCCGATCTCGATCACCTGGCCACGGAAATCTCCGGCGCGTACGGCCGGGTCGCGGTCCGGGTCCTTGGCGAAGTCGTCCTCCAGGGCGTTGGCGGCCTGGCGGGCGAACAGCCCGATGACACTGCGGTTGAACCGGGTACCGGTCTCCACGATCTCTGTCCGCATCTTGTCGGCGAGCTTGGAGATGCCGGTCGGTCCGCACCGCCCGATCTCGATCACCTGGCCGCGGAAACGGTCGGCGAGAGCGCCGATCTCGCCGGGCAGCATGCGCAGCTCGAACAGCAGCATCTCCCCCGTGGACGGATCGACCAGGCCGGCGACCACGGAGCTCGCGTCGCGCCCCTTCTCGAGCGAGGGAGCGTGGAGGAGGGGCGACGGGACCTCGGCGCTCTTGGTCGACGACTTGTCCGCCGAGGCCAGGTCGTCGAGGGAGATCACCGGGTTCCAGCCGGCGTAGCGACCGTTGGCGAGAACCACGGGCGTGTAGTAGACGCCGGTCCCGCTGTCGCTCTCCTCCCACCACAGCACGTGGATGACCGTGCGCGACTCCTTGACCGGCTCACCGTCGACGACCGTTTTGACGTAGCGGTCCCGGGTCACGACGACCCGTGGCTCGCCCTTGAGCGGCGCCACGTCGCCAGAGATCTCGATCGCCCCGGTCCACTTGCCGTTGCTCAGCCCCGCCAGGAGGAGGCGCGAAGTGGTCGGGTTGAGCTTGCTCTCCCAGACGAGATAGAGCGTGCCCCGGGACTCTTCGAACACCATCGTCGGCGAGCTGTCGACTTCGGGGTCTTCGGTGCCGGGGACCAGGGTGCGGGTGTGGCTGCCGTCGGCGCTGAGCGTGTCGATGGCCAGCACCGGCGACTTCGCCGGGGCGGCGGCGCCGTTGGGGAACAGCTCGCCGTACGGGCCCTGGACGATGGAGTAGAGCTCACCCTCGTCACCGAGGACGGTCTGGGACGCGGCGGCCGCGGGGGCCGGGCCGAAGCCCAGCGCCACCAGGGTCGCGACGGCCAACGCCAGGAGGAACGGACGGGGGAGTCGACTCATCACATCAAGCTCGCAGGTTGATCACCCGGCAGACGTCCACGTCGAGGAGCATCGGCGGGACCTCGGGCATGTCCGGATAGAAGGTCCGCTGGAGGAGCTGGAAGCACTCGCGTGCCGGCGCCGTGCGACCGCCCTTCTTGTAGCCCTCGCCGAGGAGCAGCAGGGCGTACTTGACCGTTTCGTGGTCCCCCTGCTCTTCGGCGAGCTCGAGGGCACCGTTGGCGTGGCGCAGCGCGTGGCCGGGCCGGTTCACCAGCAGGTGGGCGAAGCTCAGGCAGAGGCGCGGCAGGCTCTCGGCGAGCCGGGCACCGCACCGGCGGGCCATGCGCAGGCTCTCGAACTCCCGGCGGAACCCGTCGTCGAGCCGTCCCTGGAGGAGGTGGCAGTAACCGATGTTGGCGAGGAAGGTGGCGTGGCGGCCGGTCTCCTCGCCGGCGACCAGGGTCTCTGCCTGCAGGTACGCCTCCAGAGCGGAGTCGAAGTCGTTCAGGGCGACGAAGGCGTTGCCGACCTCGTTGAGGGCGGACGCGCGGAACGGCTCCTCGCCGAGCTCGGTGGCGTAACGCTCCGCGATCCGGGCGTAGAACAACGCCTTGCGGAACCGCTTGCGCTTGTTGCAGTCGAGGGCCAGATTGTAGGCGCTGAACAGGGAGACCCGTGGGTTGCGGGTGCGCATCAGCATCGCCCGCAGGCGCGGGATCAACGCCTGGGCCTCGCCGAGCCGGATCGCGACCGCGGCGCAGTTGCACACGGCGAGGTCGCGCAGACTCTCGTCGCCGGTCGCCATGGCGAGCTCGTAGGCGCGGTCGAAGAGCTCCAGAGCCTGGCGCAGGCGGCCGGCCTCCAGGGCCATCAAGCCCTGGTCCTTGAGGGAGTCGTAGCGGGTGCTCGCTGCGTCCTGTTCTTGTTCCTCAACCATGATTTCGGCTCTCCGGTCTTGGCTCGCCCTCTCCGAGGGCTCCTGCGGAGCACTCGGCCCGCGGTTCGACGTCCGGTGCTTCACCCTGAAAGATCCCTGCGAAACCGTTCGACCGGAGGGTCCGAGGACCGTTCGGACGCGAGCATGCGCTCGAACTCGGCCGCGTCCACTCCGAAGGCGGCGAGCAGGCGGATGACCGTTTCGAGCCCGGCCCGTGCCTCACCCCGCTCGATGCGGATCACGTCCTGGGGATCGATGCCACTGCGTTCGGCGAGATCCGCAGGGCTCCATTTGCGCTCCTTGCGCAGCTTGCGCAACCGGCGACCGAGAAGGTCGATCTTTCTGTCCTCCCGGTGTTCGATTCCGCACCTCACGATCGGTCTCACGTCCCGGTTCGCCCGGATCGAGGTCTCGATGAATGTCCTTCGATGCTACAGCAGCATCCGCACCGGGTCAAACCCTTTTTTTCGGCGGGTTCCGGCCCGGTCGGCAAGTCGGGTCCGGGCGGCTCCGCAGTGCCGGGTACAATCGGCCGTCGCGCGCCGGGCGGTGGTGCCCGGCGCGAGCCGCCAACTGCGCCGAAAGGATCTCCATGGCTTCGTCTTCCGCTACTTCTTCCGGCCCCCGGGTCGAGGTCTACACCGACGGTGGCGCCGATCCGAACCCCGGACCGGCGGGGTGGGGCGCCGTCATCCTGGACCAGACCGGGCAGAGGGTGCAAGAGCTCTCCGGAGGCGAGGACCACTCGACCAACAACCGGATGGAGCTGACGGCGGCGATCCGTGCTCTCGAGGCCGTGGCAGCGGGCACGCCGGTGCGTCTGTACACGGACTCGGTCTACCTCAAGAAGGGGGTGACCGAGTGGCTGCCCGGGTGGATCGCCCGCGGCTGGCGGCGGCGCACCGGAACCCTCCAGAACGAGGACCTGTGGCGGCGCCTGGCGGACCTCGAGGAGATGCACGACGTGGAGTGGCGCTGGGTCAAGGGCCACGCCGGCAACCCCAACAACGAGCGGGCCGACGAGCTGGCGACGCGGGAGATCGGCAAGCGGCGGGGGAGCGCCCGCGGAGCGCGGCCGGCGGAGGACGCGGACGCGGAGGTGCTGCTGCGGGTCTCCGGCGGCAGCGGTCCCGGTGGCTGGGCGGCCGCCGTGCGGCTGGGCGACGAGGCGGAGATCCTGAGCGGTGCGTTTCCCGGCGCCAGCGCCAACGAGATCGACGTGCTGGCCGCGGCCGAGACCCTGGAGCGGTTGCCTCGCGAGCTGACCGTGGCGCTCTACAGCGGATCGGACTACCTGCGCAACGGTGCTACCCAGTGGCTGGCCAAGTGGCGCCGCTCGGGCTGGACCACCAAGGCGGGCACCCCGGTGCGCAACAAGGAGGCCTGGCAGCGCCTGGCGCGCGCCCTCGAAGGCCGGAACGTCCAGTGGCCCTCAGTCAAGGCGAAGAAGCCGAGCGGATGGAAGGAGCTGGGCAAGATCGCTCGCGAGGCGTCGGGGAGCTGATTCCGGCGGAGCGCCGGCAAGCCGAGGATCTCCGGAGCATCCCACTTCGTTCCGCGACTCGTCCCGTCGCTCGGCCCGCCACTCGTCCCGTGATTGGGCCGGCACATGGTCCGGAGAGCGACCCCGGCCAGGGCTCCGAGTGCGATGGTCGAAGGGCTCACGGGTCGTCTCCTCGAGGCACACGATGGCCGAGTGCCATGACGGGACGGTGACCGGGGGGCGGCGTTCCGGTCAGCGACCTGTGACGGAGCGGTGACGGGTATACTCGCGCCCGCCGACACCTCAACGGACTCTGATTCCACCGCGGTTTCGAACCCGCGGAGCCCTCAGACGATGTCTTCTCTCTCGACCCGCGTCGCCCTGTTGCTCTTCACCAGCGGCTTCTGCGGCCTGGTCTATCAGATGGCCTGGCTGCGCCTCTTGCGCCTGGTGTTCGGGGCGTCGACGGCGGCTTCGGCGGCGGTCCTGGCGATCTTCATGGGCGGCCTGGGCTTGGGCAGCCTGCTCCTCGGACCCCGCGCCGACCGCGCCCGCAACCCGCTGGGGCTCTACGCCCGGCTCGAGCTCGGGATCGCCCTGGCGGCGGCCGCGAGCCCGCTCTTGATCGCGCTGGTGCGCCGGGCGTATATCGCCCTGGGAGGCACCGCGGCGCTCGGCGCGACGGCGGGCACCGGCGCCCGCCTGCTTCTCGCGGCCGCAGTCCTGGGCATCCCGACCTTCTTGATGGGCGGTACGCTGCCCGCGACGGTCCGCGCGGTGACCGAGGCGACGGACGCCGGCCGTCGCACGGTCGGCCTGCTCTACGCCGTCAACACCCTCGGCGCGGTGGTCGGGACGATCGCGACCGTGTTCTGGGCGCTGGAGGTGGAAGGAATCCGGCGCACCCTCTGGCTCGCGGCGCTGGTCAACCTGCTGGTCGCCATCATCGCCCGCGCCATGGCCCGCTCGTGGCAACCCTCCGAGGCGCCCGGCGAGCCACGGTCCCATGAGCCATCCGATGAGCAGCCGTCCGATGAGCCGCAGGTCGCGACGGCTCCGCCTCCGGCGTTCGGCCCGGCCGTCGCCCTGCCGTTCGTCTTCGGCGCCGCGGCGGCGGTCGGTTTCGCCTTCTTCCTCATGGAGCTGGTCTGGTACCGGATGCTCGCGCCCATCCTGGGCGGCACGTCGTACACCTTCGGCATGATCCTGGCGGTGGCCCTGGCCGGGATCGGAGCCGGCGGCCTGATCTACTCCATGGGCTCCAGGCGCCGCCGTCCGACCCTGGTCGGCTTCGCGGCCACCTGTGCGGCGGAGGCCCTGTTTCTGATCTTGCCGTTCGCCCTCGGCGACCGGCTGGCGTTCTTGGCGCTCGGGCTGCAGGGGCTGGACGCCGCCGGCTTCGGCGGCCTGGTGCTCGAATGGATGGTGGTGACGGTGCTGGTGGTCTTCCCTCCGGCGCTGGTCGCCGGGTACCAGTTCCCGCTGCTCGTCGGGGTGGTCGGCGAGGGGCGCCGGCACCTGGGCCGCGAGGTGGGGCTGACCTACGCCTGGAACACGCTGGGCGCGATCGCCGGTTCCATCGCGGGCGGCTTCGGGCTGCTACCGCTGCTCACCGCGCCGGGCACCTGGCGGTGGACCGCGGTCGGCCTCGCGATCCTGGCCGGAGCCGCGGTGGCCCTCGGGGTGGTCCGCGGACACCGGTGGCCCCAAACTCTGGTTGCGCCGCCGCGCCGCGCGGCGATGGTGGCGGTGCTCCTCTTGGTCGGGGTGAGCTTCGTGCTGGCCGCCGCCCGGGGGCCGAGTGCCTTCTGGCGCCACGGGGGGATCGGCGGCCGGCGGGCCGAACGGACCTTCCGGGGGCCGAACGATCTCCGGGCGGCGATCCGGGCCGATCGAGCCCATCTGGTCTGGGAGGCCGAGGGCCGGGAGAGCAGCATCGGCCTGATCCAGGGCGCCGGCTATACCTTCATGGTCAACGGCAAGACCGACGGCAGCGCGCTCGGCGACGCGCCGACCCAGGTGCTGGGCGGGCTGGTGGGGGCCATGCTCCACCCGCACCCACGCCACGCCCTGGTGATCGGCCTGGGCACCGGCAGCACCGCCGGTTGGTTGGCGGACGTGCCCGGCATGGAGCGGGTGGACGTGGTCGAGCTGGAGCCGTCGGTCGTCGGGGTCGCCCGGGCCTGTGCGCCGGTCAACCGGGACGTGCTCGACCGGGACAACGTGGAGCTGATCCTGGGCGACGGCCGGGAGTTCCTGCTCACCACGGACCGCCGCTACGACGTGATCTTCTCGGAGCCCTCCAACCCCTACCGCGCCGGGATCTCCAGTCTGTTCACCCGTGAGTTCTATCGGGCGGCGACCGAGCGCCTGACCGAGGACGGCCTCTTCCTCCAGTGGCTGCAGGGCTACGAGGTGGATGCGTCCGTGGTCCGGACCGCCTACGCGACGCTCGCGTCGGTCTTCCCGGCGGTGGAGAGCTGGCGGACCCACCGGCGCGACCTGCTCCTGGTGGCCGGGCGTGCGCCCCTGGTCCACGACTGGCAACGGGTGGCCCGGCGGGCGGCCGAGGAGCCGTACCGGGATGCGCTGGAGAGGGTCTGGGGCGTCTCAGGGGCCGCCGGGTTCTACAGCGGTTTCCTGGCCGGCCCCGACCTGGCGGAGGCGATGGCCCGTGCGGCCAGCGAGAGGGGGGAGCCGATCAACACGGACGACCACCCGGTCATCGAGTACGGCTTCGTGCGCAACCTGGGGCGCCGGGGGCTGTTCAAGATCTCGGAGCTCACCGGCCTCGCCCACCGGTTGGGCGCCGATCGGCCGGCATGGGGCGAGCCGCCGGAGGGTGACACCGCGGGTGATCCGGCGATCTGGCGGCGTGTCGAGGAGGCCGCCTCGGCCCGCGGCGTCTTTCTGGGCGACGCGCCCGAGGTACCGGACGGAGTGGGGGCGGCCTTCCGGGCACGCGCGGCGGCGCGGCGCGCTTACGAGAGCGGGGACCTGGCCGGGGCGCGGGCGGCCTGGAGCCGCCAGGATGCGCCGGCCCACTACCCGGCCGACCTCCTGCTGGTGGCGGAGTCGCTGGCCGCCGCCGGGGATCCGGCGACGCCCGAGGCGGCGGAGCGTCTGGCGAGGGTGCTACCGACCGAGGCGGAGGCGGTGCGCGCGCTCTACCGGGCCGAGCGCGGCGAGTGGAGCGACGCCGCCAGCCACCTGGAGGCGTTCCTCGAGCGCCTTCGGAGCCACCCCTGGCTGCACGAGGAGATCGAGCAGCGCACCTTCCGCCTGATGACCCGGGTGGGGGCGCAGGATCCGGTGCTCGCCGAGCGCCTGTTCCGTGCGACCGCCCAGCCGTTCGCGGCGGGCGTGGCCGAGATGCCGCGGCGCCTGGCCCGCCTCGGGCTGGCGCAGCAGGCCGGGTTCCGCAAGCACTGCGTCGAGGGGTTCGCCGCGCTGGAGCCGTACGTTCCGTGGCGCGGCCCCCTGCTCGAGACGCGGCTCCGGTGCTACATGGACAACCAGAGCCCCCTGGTCGAGCGGGCGCGGCGGGAGCTCCTCGAGTGGTACCACGCCGAGCCGCCCCGCCTCGACGCCGGCATCTGATCCCTACTTGGTCGGCGACCAGACGGTCTTGCCGGCGGTGTCCACGTAGCCCCAACCGTCGGCGGTCGTCACCAGGGCCAGTCCGTGGTCGAAGTCTTCGACCTTGTCGTAGTCGGGCTGGATCACCACCATGCCCTGCTTGTCGATGAACCCCCAGCCGCGGTCGTGGACGAGGACGGCGGCGCGGCCGTCGTGGAAGGAACGGGCGTCGTCGAACTCCGCTTCGAGGACCACCTTGCCCTCCCGGTCCATGAAGCCCCACTTGACGCCGACGCGGATCGGCGCAAGACCCTCGGAGTAGCTCTTGGCACCGTAGAGGGTCGGCTCGACGACCACCTTGCCGGTGGGGTCGATGACGCCGAACGCGCCGTCGTCCCCGCGGATGACGGCGAGCCCTTCGGAGAAGGCGTAGGCGTCGGTCCACTTCGGTTCGATGACGCTCCGCCCGGAGCGGTCGATGTAGCCCCAGAGGGTGTCCCGGCGGACCGCCGCCAGATCTTCGGAGAAGCCTCTCACCTCCGCGTAGTCCGGCTTGATGACGACCTTGCCGGTCGTGTCGATGAAGCCCCATTGACCGAGCTTCTGCACCGGTGCGCGCCCCTGGGAGAACGGCCGGACCGCGCCGTAGGCGGGAGCGACGACCATCTTGCCGCCGGGGCTCACATAGCCGCCCAGCCCGCCCACCGACACCGGAGCCAGCCCGTCGGTGAACTTGCCGGCGTCCTCGTACTGGGGCTCGATGACCCAGGAACCGGCCGGATCGATGAAGCCCCACACCTTGCCCTGGCCGACCGGGATCAGGCCCTCGGCCATCGGCCCGGCGCTGACGTACTGGGGCTCGATGACCAGCTTGCCGGTGCCGTCGATGAAGCCGACCCGGAGGCCTTTACGGATGGGGAAGCGCCACGCCGCGTCCGGGTCGACCGACCGTTGGACCGACGTGTCCTCCGACGGGCCGCAGGCGATGAGCCAGGCGCCGGCGGCGGCGACCAGGGTGGTGAGCAGAGCGAGGGCTACGGGAGCGAGGCGGTGTCCGGACATGGCGACCTCCGGGATCGGGATGTGGAATCGTGGATTCGGCGGCTCCGAGCGGCCGAATCCAGTCTCCCCGCCCGTGGCGGTCTCGTCAAGGGGCGGGTTCGGAGAGCAGCGCCCGCCGCTCGCCGTCGCTGAGGAAAGCCGCGGCGAGGGCGTTCTCCTGGCAACGGCGCAGGGCCTCTTCGGTGAGCCCGAGCGCGTCCTCTGCCAGGCGGAACTCGTGGGCCAGATCGATGCCGCTGATCGACGGATCGTCGGTGTTGATCGTCACCGCCAAGCCCCGTTCCAGGAACCGGGGGAGCGGGTGGTCGCTCCAGCGGGCGACCGTGCTGGTCTGGAGGTTGCTGGTCGGGCAGACCTCGAGTGGGATGCGCCGTTCGTCCAAGAGCTCCAGGACGGTCTCGTCCTCGATCGCCCGGATGCCGTGGCCGATCCGTTCCGCCTCGAGATCGAGCACCGCCTGCCGGACGCTCTCGGGGCCGTCGGCCTCGCCCGCGTGGGCGATGGTGTGGAGACCGGCTTCCCGGGCCAGGCGGAAGTGCTCGACGAACAGCCCGCCGGGCCAGTTGGCCTCGTCGCCGGCCAGGTCGAGCGCCACCACGCCGCGATCCTTGCCGGCCAGGGCGGCCTCGAGCTCCACGTGGCCGATCTCCTGGCCGAAATTGCGCGAGATGATGCCGATCAGCCGTACCCGGGGCGGCAGGCCGCGGGCGATGCGCGCCGCTTCGTCCGCGGCCGCGAGCGCTTCGGCGACGCCGTCGCAGACCGCCTCGACGACGCCGGCCGGATCGAGCCCGTGGGGCTCGGCCATGAACCAGGGGCTGAATCGCAGCTCCACGTAGTCGATGCCCTCGGCGGCGGCGTCCTCGACGTTCTCGCGCGCCACCCGGCGGACCGCCTGGTAGTCGGCCATCACCTGGCGGAGCACCTCGAAGCGGCGCAGGAAGCCGACCAGGTCCGGCTCCGGCTCGGTGATCTGAACGTAGGGCCGGAGGGTCTCGGGATCGTCCGCCGGCAGCGGGATGCCGCGGCTCCTGGCGATGTCCAGGACGGTCTCGAGACGGACGTTGCCATCCAGGTGGCGGTGGAGCTCGACGAGTGGGTATCCGTTGCGCATCGGTTCGGCGGAGGGTATCCGGAGCGCGGCACCCGCGCAAGCTCTCCGGGGGGTGCCAAAGCCCCCCGGGGATGCGCTAGCCTAGGCCCCTGCAGAGGCCCGGGCACTGACGCCGCGGAGCCCGGAGGGAATCTGGATGCCATCGTCGACCGCTGAGATCGCCAAGGCGGAGCTCGTCGGAGAGCTCGCCTCCATCGCCCGTGACCGGGTGGCCGCTTCCGGAGAGGCCACCGAGGAGGACGGCCCCGAGTCCGCTGAACGGTTCGTCCGGGAGTGCTACGAGACCATCGCCCCGGACGACATCATGGTCCGCGAGAAGGAGGACCTCGTGGGCGCCGCCCTGGCGCTGTGGCGCTTCGGCCGCGAGCGTCCGCCGGAGAGCCCCAAGATCCGGGTCTACAACCCGACCCGGGAGCGGGACGGATGGGACTCGCCGTACACGGTCGTCGAGACCGTCAACGACGACATGCGGTTCCTGGTCGACTCCACCACGGCCGCTCTCAACGGCCGGGACCACGCGGTCCAGCTCGTCCTGCACCCGGTCGTCGGGGTGCGCCGGGACGACCACGCCGTGCGCCGTGAGCTGGCCCTGGACGCCGCCGCCGAGCGGGGGCTCACGCCCGAGTCGTACGTGCAGGTCGAGGTGGAGCGGATCTTCGATCCGGAGGAGATGGAGGCGACCCGGGGGGAGCTCGAGCAGGTGCTCGAGGACGTGCGCGCCGCGGTCACCGACTGGCGGGCGATGCGCGACAAGGTCGCCGAGATCATCGACGGCTGGGAGGAGATCCCGCCGCCGGTGGACGCGGAGGAGCTGGAGGAGTGCCGGCGCTTCCTGCGCTGGCTGGACGACGACCACTTCACCTTCCTCGGCTACCGGGAGATGGATCTCGAGGAGGAGGACGGCAAGAGCTTCCTCAAGCTGGTCGATGGATCGAGCCTGGGCATCTTCCGGGTGCGGGAGAGCGAGGCCTCCCACCGCCTGCGGCCGTTGACCGAGAAGATGGCCGACTTCGCCCGCTCGCCGAAGCTGCTGTTCGTCACCAAGGCCAACCCGCGGGCCACCGTCCACCGGCCGGCGCACATGGATTACGTCGGGGTCAAGCGCTTCGACGACGACGGCGTGGTCATCGGCGAACGGCGGTTCCTGGGGCTGTTCACCTCGGTGGCCTACAACCGGCAGGCACGCAAGATTCCGCTGCTCCAGAAGAAGGTGGAGCGGACCCTCGAGCGCGCCGGCTTCCGCCCGGACAGCCACGACGGCAAGGCGCTGCTCCACATCCTGGAGACCTTCCCCCGGGACGAGCTGTTCCAGATTACCGAGCGCCGCCTGTTCGAGATCAGCCTCGGCATCTTGCAGCTCCAGGAGCGCCAGCGGATCGCCCTGTTCGTCCGGCGGGACCCGTTCGAGCGCTTCGTCTCGTGCCTCGTCTACGTGCCGCGCGACCGCTTCAACACGGAGCTCCGGTTGCAGGTGGAGGCGATCCTCGAACAGGCGTTCGCGGGCAAGGTGACGTCCTACTACACCCAGGTCACCGACTCGCCCCTGGCGCGGCTCCACTACATCGTGCAGACCGAGCCGGGGCAGTTGCCGGCCTACGACGTCAAGCAGATCGAGACCGAGCTGGCGGAGGCGGCGCGCACCTGGGGCGACCATCTCTACGAAGCGATGATGAGCGGGCGGGAGGTGGAGCGCCGGGTGCGGCTGTTCAAGCGCTACCGGGATGCCTTCCCGACCTTCTACCGGGAGCGGTTCACGATCGAGGACGCGGTCTTCGACATCCGCGAGGTCGAGGCGGTGCTCGACGGCGGCGGTCTCGGCATGCACCTCTACAAGGCCCCCGGCTCGGCGGACCACGAGTTCCGGTTCAAGATCTACCACGCCGGCGCCCCGGTGCCCCTCTCCGACGTCCTGCCCCTGCTCGAGAACATGGGCGTGCGCGTGGGCTCGGAGATCCCGTTCGAGGTGACGCCGGCCGAGGCGCCGGCCAGCGTCTGGATCCACGACTTCGGCCTCGAGGCGCGGGACGGCCTGGCGGTGAGCCTGGACGAGCTCGAGCAGATCTTCCCGGAAGCGTTCCATCGCACCTGGACCGGCGCCGTCGGGAGCGACGGCTTCAACCGTCTGGTGGTGCGCGCCGGCCTGGCCTGGCACGAGGTGGTGATCCTCCGGGCGTACGCCAAGTTCCTGCGCCAGGCCCGCTCCGCGTTCAGCCAGCGCTACATGCAGGACACACTGGTCGCCAACCCGCGGCTGGCGCGGCTGCTGGTCGACCTGTTCGAGGTCCGCTTCGACCCCGACCAGGACCCGGAGACGGCCAGCGAGCGCCAGGACGAGGTCGAGCAGCGGACCCAGGCGGCCCTGGCCGAGGTCCGGAGCCTGGACGAGGACCGGATCCTGCGCCGCTTCCTCAGCCTGATCGACCACACGGTGCGCACCAACCACTACCAGCGCACCAAGGCGGGGGAGCGCAAGCCCTATCTGTCGTTCAAGGTGGCGTCGACCGAGGTCAAGGTCCTGCCCCAGCCCCGCCCGCTGTACGAGATCTTCGTCTACTCGCCGCGCACCGAGGCGGTTCACCTGCGTGGCGGCAAGGTCGCCCGCGGCGGGGTGCGCTGGTCGGACCGGCGGGAGGACTTCCGCACGGAGATTCTCGGCCTGATGAAGGCGCAGATGGTCAAGAACGCGGTGATCGTCCCGGTCGGCGCCAAGGGGGGCTTCGTGGTCAAGCAGCCGCCCGTCGGCGGCGACCGGGAGGCCCAGCTCCGCGAGGGGATCGCCTGCTACGAGACGATGATCCGCGGTCTGCTCGACCTGACCGACAACCTGGTCGACGGCAAGATCGTGCCGCCGGAGCGGGTCGTCCGCCGCGACGGCGATGACGATCCGTACCTGGTCGTGGCCGCGGACAAGGGCACCGCCTCGTTCTCGGACATCGCCAACCGGATCGCCGCCGAGTACGGCTTCTGGCTGGGGGACGCGTTCGCCTCCGGCGGCTCCGCCGGCTACGACCACAAGGAGATGGGGATCACCGCCCGCGGCGCGTGGGTGGCGGTCGAGCGCCACTTCCGGGAGTTCGGCCACGACATCCGCAACGAGGACTTCACGGTCGTCGGCGTCGGCGACATGTCGGGCGACGTGTTCGGCAACGGCATGCTCCTCTCCGAGCACACCAAGCTGGTCGGCGCCTTCAACCACCTGCACATCTTCGTCGACCCCGACCCGGACCCGGCGCTGTCGTTCGAGGAGCGCAAGCGGCTGTTCGCCCTGCCCCGGTCGAGCTGGACGGACTACGACCCGGCGCGGATCTCGGACGGCGGCGGTGTGTTCGACCGCAACGCCAAGTCGATCACCCTGACGCCGCAGATCCGGTCGCTCTTCGGCATCCGCGAGGAGGCGGTGCCGCCCAACCGGCTGATCCAGGCCCTGCTCACCGCCAAGGTCGACCTGCTCTGGTTCGGTGGCATCGGCACCTTCGTCAAGGCGTCCCAGGAGACCAACGGCCAGGCGGGGGACCGGGCCAACGACGCCGTGCGGGTGGATGCTTCGGCGCTCCGCTGCCGGGTGCTGGGTGAGGGCGCCAACCTGGGGATCACCCAGCGGGGGCGGATCGAGTTCGCCCTGCGCTCGGGCGGTTCCGGCAAGATCAACACCGACGCCATCGACAACTCGGCCGGGGTCGACACGTCCGACCACGAGGTCAACATCAAGATCCTGCTCGGGCGGGTGATGGCCGCCGGCGGCATGGACCTGGACGCCCGCAACCGGCTGCTCCAGGAGATGACGACGGAGGTGGCCGGCCTGGTGCTGCGCGACAACTACCTGCAGACCCAGGCGCTCTCGATCACCGAGGCCCAGGGGCCGGCGCTCCTCGACGCCCAGCAGCGAATGATGCGCCAGCTCGAGCGGGCCGGCAAGCTGGACCGCAAGCTCGAGACGCTGCCGGACGACGAAGAGCTGGCGGAACGCCAGTCGACCGGCATCGGCCTGACCCGGCCCGAGCTGGCGGTCCTCCTGGCCTACAGCAAGATCTCGCTCTACGGCAGCATCCTCGAGTCCAGCCTGCTCGACGACCCGCTGCTCGCCAAGGACCTGCTGTTTTACTTCCCGCAACCGCTCCAGGAGCGCTACCGGGAGGCGATCGAGGACCACCGCCTGCGGCGCGAGATCATCGCCACCTACATCACCAACAGCATGGTCAACCGGGTCGGCCCCACCTTCGTCACCGAGATGACCGCCCAGAGCGGCACCGAGGCGGCGGACGTGGCGCGGGCCTACACGGTGACCCGCGAGGCGTTCGACCTGCGGTCCCTGTGGAGCGCGATCGAGCAGCTCGACTACCAGGTGCCGGCGGAGGTCCAGCTGCGCATGATGGTGGCCGCCGGGCGCGTGGTCGAGCGGGTCACCCTCTGGTTCCTGCGCCACACCGAGGCACCCCTCGACATCAGCCCGTGCACCGACGAGCTCCGGCCGGCGGTCCGTGCGCTGTTCGACAACCTGGACGACCTGCTGCCGAGGACGGAGGCGAAGGAGCTGGCCAGGCGGGAGCGCGCGCTGCTCAAGGAGAGCGTGCCCGAGCCGTTGGCCCGTCGGATCGCCGCCATGCCGGCGCTGGCGGCGGCGTGCGACATCTGGTCGATCGCCAGCGGCACCGGCCGCAAGGTCGAGGCGGTGGGGCGGATCTACTTCGTCCTCGGCGATCGCTTCCGCTTCGACTGGCTGCGCGAGGCCGCCGACCGCCTCACCGCCGACGGCCGCTGGCAGCGCTCCGCGGTGGGGGCGGTGGTCGACGACCTGTTCGCCCACCAGGGCGACCTCACCCGCCAGGTGCTGGAGTCGAGCAACGCGGAGGGCAACGAGACGCCGCGCAAGGCGATCGACGCCTGGGCGCGACAGCACCAGGGGGCGGTGCGCCGGACCGAGGAGCTGCTGCGGGAGCTGCGCTCTTCGCGGTCCCTGGACCTCGCCATGCTGATGGTGGCGGACGATCAGCTCCGCCGGCTCATCGACGAGGGGTAGGAGGCCGCCGCGGGCTGCTATGCTCAAGTGCTCGAACGATCACGGAAACGACTGCGAGGTGATGGCATGGTGGGACGACGAATGGCGGCGCTCGCGGTGGCAACGACCCTGACGGCACTGGCGTGGGGCGGTGGCGCCGCTCGGGCCACGGACCACGGGACGGCGGACGACGGAGGGGCGAACCGGGGACCGGCGCTCGGCACCGAGGCACCCGACTTCACCCTGCCGTCGATCGACGGGCGGGAGGTCACCCTGAGCGACCTTCGCGGGCAACCGGTGGTCCTGGTCTTCTTTCGCGGCGCCTGGTGACCGTTTTGCCGCAAGCAGCTGGTCGAGCTGCAATCACAACTGAGTGACTTCGAATCCCTCCACGCGCGGGTCCTGGCGGTGAGCGCGGACGAGCCGGAGCGGCTGAAGGAGCTCGCCCGCGGCAACGGCATCGCCTTCCCCTTCCTGGTCGACGCCGACGGTGCCGTGATCGACCGCTACGGGATCCGCAACCGCCGGCAGACCAAGGCCATCCTGCCCGACCCGACGGCCCTGGTCCTCGACGCAGACGGAAAGGTGCGGTACAAGCGAATCGACGTCGACTACACCGTCCGCCCGCCGGCGAGCGACCTGCTGGACGCGGTGCGCAAGCTCACGCCCCCGGCATCCGGTCGGCCAGGAACGGCAGGTCTTTCCGGACCTGCTTGACCCGGGCTGGGTCGATGTCGGCCAACACGATGGACTCGCCGCCGGCCGCGGCGGCGAGCGTTTCGCCGAGGGGATCGACGATCCGGCTGTCGCCGGCGTAGGCCAGCCCGTCGCCTTCGCCGACCCGGTTGACCCCCACCACGTAGGCCTGGTTCTCGATCGCCCGTGCGGTGAGGAGATCGACCCAGTGGCGTCGCCGGGTCACCGGCCAGTTGGCCACCACCAGGTAGGCGTCCGTCTCTTCGGCGATGTCCCAGAACAGGTCGGCGAAGCGTAGGTCGTAGCAGATGAACAGGCTCAGCCGGAGGCGCTGGCCGGCACGGCTCTCGATCTCGATCGTCACCGTCTCGTTGCCGGCCTCGTAGTGCTCGCTCTCGCCGGCGTAGGTGAACGGACGGAGCTTGCGATAGCGGTGGATCTGGCCGTCCGGCCCGGCGAGGATCAGGGTGTTGTAAGGCCGGATCTTGCGGCCGCGCCGGGCGGTGGGCTCCTCGGCCAGCTCCGGGACCGATCCCGCGAGCCAGAGCCCGTGCTCGGCGGCCTGCTCCTGCAGGAAGACGACCGAGGGTCCGCCGAACCGTTCGCGCACCACCTGGGTGTTCATGCTGAACCCGCATGCGTACATCTCCGGCAGCACCACCAGGTCGGTACCGGCGCTGACGGCGGTACGAATCCAGGGCTTCAAGCGGTCGAAGTTCGCACTCGGGCTCTCCCAGACGATGTCGGTCTGGAGTGCTGCGACTCTCATGGCGACCCTTTCCGCGCGCCGCGCGGCACGCTCTCGGCCTGAGAGGAAGTGATCCCCTGCGTGAGCCGGTGGAGGCGGTGGACGGCCTCGTCCAGGACCGGCTCGGTCTTGCAGAAGGCGAACCGGACCAGGTGGCGGCCGGCGTCGCGATGGAGGTAGAACGAGCTCGGCGGCACGGCGGCGACCCCCACCTCCGCCGGGAGCATCCGGCAGAAGGCCTCGTCGTCATCGAACCCGAGCGGGCGGATGTCGGCCAGGACGAAGTAGGTGCCCTGGGGCCGCCGGACGCCGAAGCCGACCGCTTCGAGACCGCTGCACAGCCGGTCGCGGCGATGGCGGTAGCCGTCGAGGAACCGCTCGTAGTACTCGTCCGGCGCATCGAGCCCGGCGGCCACCGCGGGCTGGAGCGGGGTGCCGTTGCAGAAGGTGATGAACTGGTGCGCGGACCGGAGCGCCTTGGTGAGCACCGGCGGAGCGCAGGTCCAGCCGATCTTCCAGCCGGTCAGGCTGAACGTCTTGCCCGCCGACGAGATGACCACCGTCCGATCCTCGAGGCCCGGGATGGCCGCGGGGGAGAGGTGCGTCCCCTCGTAGACCAGGTGCTCGTAGACCTCGTCGCTTACCAGGAGCAGGTCGTGGCGCCGACAGATCTCCGCGATGTGCTCGAGCTCTGCCCGCGAGTAGACCTTGCCGGTCGGGTTGTGCGGCGTGTTGAGCAGGATCAGCCGCGTCCGCGGGCCGACCGCCGCCTCCAGGGCCTCCGGGTCGTAGGAGAAGCCGCCGGTCTCCGGCCGGTCGTGGAGGGTCACGACCCGCTCGCGAGCACCTGCCATGGCCACGCTCGCGCGGTACGAGTCGTAGAACGGTTCGAACAGGATGACCTCGTCGCCGGGATCGCAGAGGGCCTGGAGGGAGGCGAAGATCGCTTCGGTGGCGCCGGCGTAGACGGTGACCTCCTCCGAGGTGTACCGGAGGCCCCAGAAGCGCTCCTGGTGGCGGCAGATCGCCTCGGCGAGGGTCGGCAGACCGCCGGTCGGGGCGTACTGGTTGGGCCCCGAGCGGATCGCCTCGATCGCCGCCTCCTTGATGAAGTCGGGGCCGTCGAAGTCCGGAAAGCCCTGGCCCAGGTTGACCGCCCGGTGACGGTTCGCCAGGGCGGTCATCTCGGCGAAGATGGTGGTGCCGAATCCTGCCACGCGGTCGGCGCCTCGGATCACGCGTCCTCCCAGTCCCAGAAATAGTCGGCGTTGCTCAGCAGCTCGGTCTCCGGCTCCTCCGGCTGGTCGGAGACACCGGCCGCATCCCGGCGGGCGACGCGCAACGTCTCCTCGAGCTCGGTGAGCTCACCCCGCCAGTAGTCTTCCGTGCCGAAGTGGGGAAACGCCCGCGGGAAGAACGGATCGTGCCAGCGGCGCGCCAGCCAGGCGCTGTAGTTGATGATCCGCAGCCCGCGGAGCGGCTCGATCAGGCAGAGGGTCGAGCGGTCGAACGGACGGAAGCGCTCGTACCCTTCGATGAACGCCTCCCGCAGCCGGTGGGTCTCGGCGTCGCGGCCGGACAGGCAGAGCCACAGGTCCTGGACCGCGGGTCCGGTCACCATGTCGTCGAAGTCGAGCACCCGGAGGACGCCATCGCGCACCAGCAGGTTCGAGACGTGGAGGTCTCCGTGGATGCGGTGGGTTGCGACCCCGCCGTTGCGGGCGCACAGGGAGTCGTAGAGCGCCGCGATCTCCCGGGCGACCTCGGTGTAGCGCGGGGCGATGTGGGTAGGGATGCTGCCGTGCGCGTCCATCCATTCGAGGTTGCGGTGGACGAAGTACTCGGAGGACAGCGCCGGCCGCTGGGGCGCCGGCTCGCGGGCGCCGACGGCGTGGATCCGCGCGGCGAGCATGCCCACCCGCGGGGCCAGCTCCCGGTCGATCTCGTCCGGTGCCCTGCCGCCCCGGCGGTCGGAGACGCCGTAGTGGATGCCGTGGGCGGTGTGTAGGGTGTCGCCGTCCGGGAAGCGGCGGAAGGTACAGACCGGGATCTCCTCGGCGGCGAGCTGATCGAGCAGGCGGTGCTCCTCGAGGATCTGCTCACGGCTCCAACGGGTCGGCCGGTAGAACTTGGCGATCACCCGGCTGTGGTCCGAGAGCTCGATCTCGTAGACCCGGTTCTCGTACGCGTTGAGGGGATAGCAGACGGGGTTGGTCTCTAGCCCGGCCGCCTCGACCGCCTCGAGAACGCGGTCGGGGGTCAGGCTCAGGAACAGGTCGGTGGCGCGATCGGACGTCGTCATCGGCGCCATCTTACCGATCCGTCAGCGCCAGGGCCGACTGATGATGCAGGCGTTGACCCCGCCGACGCCCATGCTCAGCTTGCCGGCCGGCGCGTGGGGCGCGGGACATTCGTGGTCATACACGAACCGCTCATGGAGCCTTTCGATCTCCGGGTTGAGCTCGTCCTTCGCCAGCGGCGTGGCGAACAGATGACCCCGCTGGTAGCCCAGATACTGCGCGGTCAGCTCCCAGCCACCGGCGGCGGACATGCCGTGCCCGTGGATGCCTTTGCGGGCGGTGACCATCACCGGGCTGGGGATCGCCCCCTTGAGCGTCTCCACTTCCGTGTAGTCGCCCGGAGTGGCGGTGGCGTGGAGATCCCAGGTGCCGAGGCTCATCGGGTCGATGCCGGAGTCTTCGAGAGCGCGGTGGATGGCGGCCGTCGGTCCATCGACGGACGGCGTGATGATGTGGTCGGCGTCCGAGGTGACCCCGACGGCGAGGGGCTCCATGCCCAGCGGCTCGAACCCGCATGCCGCCATGTGCTCGACCTCGCCGAGGATCCAGACCACCGACCCCCCGGCCACGTGGGTGCCGCGAAGCTCCGACAGCGGCTTCGAGACCTGGCCGTCCGCCGAGATCACCCGCGCGCTGTAGAAGCCTCCGACCACCAAGGGGTGGGGCGGCGGATCGGAGGCGCCGACGACCACCGCCTTCGCTTGCCCGGAGCGGATCGCGTCCATGGCCAGCTTGAGGCCGACGCCGAAGGTGGAGCAGGCGGCGACCGGCGCGAAGACCGTGCCGGTGATCTGGCCGAGCATCGAGATCTGGGCGGCGGCGATGTTGGCGATGTTCCACACCACGTTGGCCGAGACCGCCCGCCACGGCGGCTCGGGCGC
>Ga0210074_1000050_pt1 | contig 52192 bp, 36 predicted proteins | sample China_Galinas_Co_FD_184860 | JGI IMG/M metagenome (GOLD analysis project Ga0210074, IMG submission 184860) | Wetland microbial communities from San Francisco Bay, California, USA, that impact long-term carbon sequestration -... | ecosystem: Environmental > Aquatic > Marine > Wetlands ... | reverse complement strand
CCCTGCGTGCTCAAGGGCGCCTGTGACGGGCGGACGCCAGCGACCGAGCCGGCCGTGGTCGAAGGCGCCCCGCCGGTGCCGATGGAGGTCGGAAGCTGGGTGATCGACGTCACCGGCGTGACCGACAACACGCCGCCGACGGCGACCAAGATGTACCCGGCGGACGGCGCGGTGGACGCCTACCTCGACGCGGTGGTCAAGGTCGACTTCAGCGAGCCGGTGACCGGCATCGACGCCTCCACCTTCACTCTCGTGGACAGCGGCGGCACGACCGTGCCGGCCTACGTCGATCAGCTCAGTGACGGCACCTGGGGTCTGTTCGCCCACGACACCGTGCTCGCGGGCAACACCACCTACACGGCCACTGTCGCGGCGCCGATCTGCGACTACAACAACAACTGCACCGCGACAGACATCGTCTGGAGCTTCACCACCGCCCGCGACTACGCCAGCGGCACCGGTGATTCGAGCTGGACCCTCGGGTTCCAGGCCGCCGCCGGAGGCAATCCCGCGCCGTACGTCATGGCGATCGATCCGCCGGACGGGGCGACGAACGTCGCGGTGACCACCAACGTCGTGGCCACCTTCTCCGAGCCGGTGATGAACGTGAACTCGACGACCTTCCTGCTGTACTCGGCCGGCGGCAACGGCCACAACTGCGGCACCATGGGTGCGGCCGTCGCAGGGACGTTCAGCAGCAACGGCACCGGGGACGTCTGGACGTTCAACCCGGACGCAGACCTGTCGGCCGGCCGCACGCTCTACTGCGTGGAGATCCTGGGCGTCCAGGACCTGACCGGCCAGCCCATGGCCGCGCCGTTCATGAGCGGGTTCACGACGGTCAGGTGACCTGACCCCGCTTTGACCCATTGACGGGCTCTTCGCCCGCGGGCCCGTGCGCCGCCCGGCGCACGGGCCCGTTCTTTTTTCCCTATTCCCCGCAAGAGCTGACGCTCCCATCGAGCGGCTCTCGACGGTGCGGAGAGCTGTCTCGGATCGACCCTTCCGGTGCACCAGAGGGGTAGAAGGCTCGATCGACTGCTAGTCATCTGTTCTGTTGTTCCTGAGCTTGTCGAGCTCTGGGAGGTTGATTCTTGCTTGCCGAAGATCCCGATCTGTGCGGCGACTGTCAGGCCCACACCCGTTGCGCGTTCACCAATCTCTCTCCGGAGGCCCGCGAGCAGTTCCGGGCGATGGCCCAGCCACGCTTCTACGCGCCAGGGAGCACGGTGGTTCGGCAGGGTGAGGAGGCCGACGGCCTGTTCATCCTGCAGTCGGGGCTGGTTCGCGTCCTTCACCTGACGCCGGGTGGCAAGCCGGTCGGAGTGCGTATGGTCTCGCCGCCGGAGATCGTCGGTCTGACCGAGGTGATCACCGGCGACCCGTACAGCGTCACGGCCGAAACCGTCGAGGAATCGCATCTCGAGTACGTTTCGAGACGGCGCTTCGTGCCCTACCTGTTGTCGACACCCGCGCTGGCCGTCGAGCTTCTCATCCGGATGAGCCAGGACTACGAGCGACTTCAGGAGGGGATCTACGAGTCAGACGGCGGCAGCCCGCTGGTCGAGCGCCTGCTCCACAAGCTGCAGGAGCTGGCGGACGCCTGTGGGGTGACCACCGACGGCGGGTTGCTGCTCGACGCGCCACTGACGGTCCAGGACCTGGCCGGCACCCTCGGGTGCTCTCGCCAGTGGGCCTCGAAGCTGTTGTCCGAGATCGAATCGCGCGGTTTCATCGAACGGCGAGGCCGGCGCATCGTGTTGACCGAGGCAGGGCTGGACGCCCAGGGACCCGAGTGATGCGGCGCTCGTACGTCCATCCGGCCCATAGCTCTACGTCTAAATGTCAGCTACTTGACAGTCTTAATCATCAGGTCGTGGTGTAAGATGCACCCGATCTGATTTAACTGGGATCCAGCCGCGCCAAGGACGTTGGCGGGAGGGAGTTCTTCGCGCCCTCTGCAGGATGTCGACAGGCGGGGTCAGGGGATGTGCGTGCATGTGCCACCCCACCTGCGAACGGTTGCCGTCCGTCGTCGACCGGCTGGATGCCTCTTGGAGTTGAACCGACCGAAAGGAGACGGGAACATGAAGAAGCAGCTTCTGATCGTCGTCGCTGCGGCGCTCGTCCTCGCGGTGCCCCTCACGGCCGCGGTGGAAGAGCCCAACCATCAGGCGACGGCGGGCCTAACCCAGCCGACGCTGGTCAGTGCCCTTCAGCACGGCACTCTGACCAACAAGCAGGCGCGCCAGCTCGGCTTGCTGGTTTTCAGCACGCCATTCAACAAGGTCGACGGACTCGGTGATGGGCCGTTCGACATCAACGAGTGGAACGACACCGCCCACGGCGGGCCGATCGGTCTAGGCCACCGTCCGACCCTCCAGGGCAACGGCCAGTTCCTCCGTGTCAACGGTCTCGATGCGCAAAGCTGCAACGAATGCCACGGTTTCGTCAGCCAGCGGACCCTGCCTCCGACCCTCGGGATCGGTGGCGTAGGCGGTGCCGTCCAGAACGCCATCATCATGCCAAGCCTCATCGACGTCGCCGACTCTTTCGACGACAGAGTTTCATACGTTGCTAACCACGATCCGGATCTGCCTCTGGGCATCGATGGCGTGGCGGACTTCAACGGCCGCTTCGCCAACCCGCCGTTCCTCTATGGCGGCGGCGGCGTGGAGCTCCTGGCCAAGGAGATGACCGCCGACCTGCAGGCCCTCAAGCACCAGGCCGAGAACGCGCCGGCCGGCACCGTGGTCTCGCTCGACACCCACGGCGTCAACTTCGGCTACATCGTCAGCCAGGGTGGCACCAACATCGACGTCCACAACGAAGGCGTCGACCACGACTTGGTGGTCAAGCCGTTCGGCCGCAAGGGCGACGCCTTCTCCATGCGCGACTTCGACCGCGGCGCCATGCAGTTCCACTTCGGCATCCAGCCGGAAGAGCTGTTCGGCCATGCGGACTCGGACGGTGACGGCGTCTCCGACGAGGTCACCGTCGCCGAGATGAGCGTGCTTCACATCTTCGACGTCAACAACCCGCGGCCCCACGAGGAGAAGCAGCGGGCCGGCGCGGTCCACGGCAAGCAGGTCTTCCTGCAGGCCGGCTGCGCCAACTGCCACCGTCCGGAGCTCAAGACGGTCGAGCGCTCGGTGCCGCTCGCCTACCCGGAGATCGCCGACCAGCCGTTCTCCAACGTCTACTACACGGTCGACCTGACCAAGGTCGGCTTCGACGCCGACAAGAACGGCTCCGGCGTGGTGGTTCCGCTCTACTCTGACCTCAAGCGGCACGACATGGGACCGGGCCTCGCGGAGACCTTCGAGCGCGCCGGCGAGATCCCCCAGGAGGACTTCATCACCGCCCGCCTGTGGGGCATCGCGGACACCGCGCCGTACCTCCACGACGGCCGCGCCACGACGCTGAACCAGGCGATCCTGATGCACGGCGGTGAAGCCCAGACGGTACGCGATTACTACGCGAACCTGTCCGACAGCGACAAGAGCGACCTGATTGCGTTCCTCAAGTGCCTGCGCACGCCGGTGCGGCCGAACGAGGATCTGCTGCCGCTCAACTTCTAGGCGGTCGTGCCCGGGTCTTCCGACCCGAGCATCGCGCGGGGGCGCCCAGCGCCCCCGCGCGTTATTCCCCCCCCTCCCTCCCCCCAAAAAGGTCAACTCCTTTCCGTGCCGTCGTCAGGCGGTTGACAGTTCTGAGCCATCCAGCCTCCTAGGATGGAGTCATCAATCCACTGGAGGACTCCTGCCGAGCCCCTTTTGATAGTCGAACCCGCTCGTGGCCCGGGCCGGTCATCCCCACCACTTCCGTGGTCACTGTTCCGATCCGGTGCGCATGAGCTTTCGGCACAGGCCTTCCATCTTGATGGAAAGGGAGATGGGACCATGATGAAGCAACTGTCGATCGGTCTCTCCGCACTCCTGCTGCTTGCGATCCCGGCGCTCGCCGCGGTCGAGCAGGGAAACCACGATCTCACTGGCACGTTCACTCAGGCGGACCTGGTGACGGCGCTCCACAACGGCACCGTCAATTTGAAGACTGCCCGCCAAGTCGGCCTGCTGGTGTTCAGCACGCCATTCAACAAGGTCGACGGACTCGGCGATGGGCCGTTCGACCTCGACGAGTGGAACGACACGGATAACGGTGGTCCGATCGGGTTCGGTCACCGGCCGACGCTCCAGGGCAACGGGCAGTTCCTGCGGGTCAACGGCCTCGACGCCCAGAGCTGCAACGAGTGCCACGGCTTCGTCAGCCAGGCTACCCGGCCGCCGATCCTCGGGCTCGCCGGTGTCGGTGGCGCCGTGCAGAACGCCATCATCATGCCGAGCATGATCGACGTGGCGGACAGCTTCGACAACCGCACCCAGTACGCCGCCGGCCATGTGCCGGACCTGGACCTGAACGTCGACGGCGTGGCCGATTTCAACGGCCGCTTCGCCAATCCTCCGTTCCTGTTCGGCGGCGGCGGCGTGGAGCTCCTGGCCAAAGAGATGACCTATGACCTCCAGCAGCTCAAGGCGGCCGCCGAGGCGGCGCCCGCTGGTGCGGTGGTCTCGCTCGACACCCATGGCGTCAACTTCGGCTACATCGTCAGCCAGGGTGGCGGCAGTGTCGAGATCCACAACCAGGGTGTCGACCACGATCTGGTGATCAAGCCGTTCGGCCGCAAGGGCGATGCCTTCACGATGCGCGACTTCGACCGCGGTGCCATGCAGTTCCACTTTGGCATCCAGCCCGAGGAGCTGTTCGGCGACGACGACGCGGACGGCGACGGTGTGAGCCGCGAGGTCACGATCGGCGAGATGAGCGCACTGCACATCTTCGACGTGTCGAACCCGCGCCCGCATGCCGACCCGCTGACCTCGCAGGCTCAGCTCGGCAAGGGCGTCTTCAACACCATCGGCTGCACCATGTGCCACATGCCGAAGCTGGTCACCCAGCACCGGCAGGTCCCGCTGTCGTATCCGGAGGTCGCGAACGATCCGACGGCCAACATCTACTATGCGGTCGACCTCACCAAGGCCGGCTTCAACCTGGACCCGAACGGCCCCGGCGTGGTCGTGCCGCTGTATTCAGACCTCAAGCGCCACTACATGGGCCCGGACCTCGAAGAGACCTTCGAGCGCGCCGGTGAGATCCCCCAGGGCAATTTCATCACCGCCCGGCTGTGGGGCATCGCGGACACCGAGCCCTACCTCCACGACGGTCGCGCGACGACCCTGCACCAGGCCATCAGCCTGCACGGCGGCGAAGCCCTGGGAGTGCGCAACAACTACATGGCACTGCCCACCGCCTACAAGGAGGCGCTCCTGGCGTTCCTCAGGTCCCTGCGGACGCCTGACGCCCCGAACGAGGACCTGCTGCCGATCAACTTCTGAGCATCGCGCAGAGGTAGACTCGAGCAGTCCGAACCGACGGTGCGGGGGGTTCGCCCCCCGCGCCGTTCTTTGGAGCCCCTTCCCACGACCTGACGACCCCTGGATCCATGAGCCTGGACCGCCTCTCCTCCCCCGCCCCCCGGCTCTTCGGCAAGTCCCTCCTCTTCGCCCTGGCCGTCGCAACCGGTAGTTGCATTCTCCTCTCCGCGCCCGCCGCCGGCCAAGGTCCCGGCAGAGTGCCCGGGCAGCTCCCGGCCCCACCGCCGGACCAGAAGCCCGAGCAGCCACCGGAGCCGTTCGTCTTCCAGCCCAGCCCGCCCGCGCAGACTCAGGACAGCGGCCGCACGCCCCTGATGGACGCGGCGAGCCACGGAGAGGTCGACCGGGTTCGGGAGCTCCTCGCCGACGGCGCGGATCCACGGGCGCGTGACGCCGCCGGAGACACGGCGCTCTTCTACTTCCCGCCGGCAGGCAAGCTGGCCGTGACCGAGATGTTGCTGGACGCCGGCGTGCCGGTGGACGGGACCGACGAGGTCGGCTTGACACCGCTCTGCGTGGCCGCCCTGCTCGGCCGCACCGACGTGGTGGCGCTGTTGCTCGACCGAGGGGCGGACCCGAGCTTCACCCCCCCGGACGGAGAGCCGCCACTCGCTCGCGCCCTGGGAGACGGCCACGTGGAGACGGCCCGGACGCTGATCGCGGCGGGTGCTGACATCGATCCTCCCCTGCCCCGGGGCACCGACCTGCTCTCTCGGCAGGCCGCCGCCGGCGACGCCGAGGGGGTCCGGCTGCTCCTCGAGCACGGAGCGCGGCCCACCGGTCGGCCCCCGTTGCTGGTCGCCGCACGGGAAGGCTACCCAGAGGTGGCCCGGGCACTGATCGAGTACGGCGCCACGCTCGACGTCGAAGACGAAGACGGCAAGACCCCCCTGGTCCTCGCCGCCGAGTCCGGACACGCCGGCGTGGTCCGCCTGCTGCTCGAGAGCGGCTCCGCGCCGGACGCCATCGGATCGGAGGAGAGCCGTACCGCGGCGCTCGGCTTCGCCGCGCTCGAGGGCCACGCGGAGGTCGTCGAGCTACTGCTCGCGCACGGTGCCGCGGTGGACCGCGAGAACCGTTCCGGCGTCACGCCGCTGATGCAGGCCGCCTTCGGCGGCGAGCCCGCGGTCGTCCGGCGGTTGCTCGCCGCGGGCGCCGCGGTCGACCGGGAGAACCGGGACGGCAGGACGGCCCTGGTCTTCGCCGTTCTGCTGCGTCGCACTGACGCGGTGAAGCTGCTGCTCGAGGCCGGCGCGTCGCCGAAGATCACAAGCCGCATCCCGAGCTTCGGGGTCGTGACCCCCCTGCTGCTCGCCGCCGGGCGGGGCCACACCGACATCGTCCGGGCCCTGCTCGAGCACGGGGCGAGCGTGGACACCCCCGGGCGGATCGACCAGGTCGGACGGATGACTCCCCTGCTGCTGGCCGCCCGGGGCGGTCACACCGAGACCGTCCGTCTGCTGCTCGACCACGGAGCGGACCCCACGCTCAAGGACGACCACGGCAAGGACGCTCTGGACTGGGCTCGCGAGGGCGGCCACACCGATGCGGCGGCCCTGCTCGAGACGACCCTCCAGGCTGCTGACGGTCACCGAACCGGCACGCCCTGAGCCCTCGCCGCACCTGCCCCATGCCGATGCTTCGTCAACTGCTTGGCCGGGCATCGTCAGGCGGTTGACAGCATGCCTCCGAGAGCCCCCGTAATATCGCAATCCACAACACCTTGGAGGACTCCGGCCGAGCCCCCGAATAGTCGAACCCGCTCGTGCTCCGGCCGCGATCACCGCCCACTCTCCCCGGAGAGGTGGCGACAGACCTGGTAGGAGCACGAGTCTTCGGCGCGGGCCTTCCATCTTTGGAAAGGAGATGGGACCATGAGGAGAAACGCTTTTCTGACTCTTGCCGCGCTGCTCCTTCTTGCCTTACCGGCATACGCCGGTGTGGAGGACCCGAACCATGAAGCGACCGCGGGCCTGACCCAGGACGTCCTCGTCGCGGGCCTGCAATCGGGCAAGATCTCCTGTACCGAAGCCCGGCAGCTCGGCCTGCTGGTCTTCAGCACACCGTTCAACAAGCTCGACGGCCTCGGCGACGGCCCGTTCCTGCTCTCGGAGTGGCAGGACACGGCCCACGGCGGCCCGATCGGCTTCGGCCACCGTCCGACCCTCCAGGGCAACGGCCAGTTCCTGCGGGTCAACGGCCTCGACGCCCAGAGCTGCAATGAGTGCCACGGCTTCGTCAAGGCGAGCACGCTGCCGCCCGAGCTCGGGCTCGCCGGCGTCGGTGGCGCGGTCCAGAACGCCATCATCATGCCCAGCGTGATCGACGTGGCGGACTCCTGGGACAACCGGGTTCAGTACGTGCCGGGCCACGTCCCGGACCTGCCGCTCGCCATCGACGGCGTGGCCGATTACAACGGCCGCTTCGCCAACCCGCCGTTCCTGTATGGCGGTGGCGGCGTCGAGCTGCTGGCCAAGGAGATGACCTACGATCTCCAGCAGCTCCTGGCGCTCGCCAAGACCGCTCCCGCCGGTGCGGTGGTCTCGCTGGACACCCACGGTGTCAACTTCGGCTACATCATCAGCTACGGTGGCGGCCACGTGGAGGTTCACAACGAGGGCATCAGCGAGGACCTGGTGGTCCGGCCGTTCGGCCGCAAGGGCGAGAACTTCTCCATGCGCGACTTCGACCGGGGGGCCATGCAGTTCCACTTCGGCATCCAGCCGGAGGAGCTGTTCGGCCTGGCCGACGACGACCATGACGGCGTGACGCGCGAGGTCTCGATCGCCGAGATGAGCGTGCTGCACCTGTTCGACGTGGCCAATCCGCGCCCACGCCGTGTCAAGATGGACGAGGACGAGGCACTGGGCGAGGAGATCTTCCGGATGATCGGCTGCACCAAGTGCCACATGGAGCAGCTCGTCACCCGGGATCGTGCGGTGCCGGTGGCGTACCCCGAGATCGCGACGATGCCGTACCAGAACGTCTACTACAAGGTCGACCTGAAGAAGGCCGGCTTCGACATGGACCCGAACGGCACCGGCGTCATCGTGCCGCTCTTCGCGGACCTGAAGCGCCACTACATGGGTCCGGGCCTCCAGGAGGACTTCGACGCCTTCCACGGGTCGGACATCGGTACCGGTGAGTTCACCACCGCCCGCCTGTGGGGCATCGCCGACACCGAGCCGTACCTCCACGACGGCCGCGCCACGACGCTCAACATGGCCATCCTGATGCACGGTGGCGAGGCGCAGGGCGTACGGGACAACTACGCGGATCTTGATGACGGATACAAGGAGTTGGTGATCCGGTTCCTCAAGAGCCTGCACACGCCGGACAAGCCGAACGAGGATCTCCTCCCACTCGACTTCTGAGGAGGGTTTCGGCAGGGGTCCGACCGGCCGCCGGCGCGTGACCGGCGCCCGCGCACGGAACCCCACTGCACGGCGCGGGGGTGTAAGCCCCCGCGCCGTTTCCTTGTCCCCGATCCTTCGATACCATGGCTGAAAGACCGTGAAAAGACGAAACGCCTCCCCCGCCCGCCCCGCCGTCCTCCGCCGCGCCAGCGCTCCGCTCGCCGGCCTGTTGCTCGTCCTCGTCCCCGCCGTGGCCTTCGCCTGGCCGCCGGAGATGACCTATCCGAAGGGGGGCGAGAAGCCGATCGAGCCCTCCCCGTCGATCAAGGTCGACTACCCTCCGCCGAAGGAGCAGGTCCACGACTTCGGCCGCACGCCGCTGATGAAGGCGGTGAGTGCCGGTGACGAAGCCAAGGTCCGCGAGCTCCTCGACGGCGGTGCCGATCCGGCGGCGGAGGATGCGGTCGGCAGCACGGCGCTCTTCTACCTGCCGCCGGAGGGGGACGCCGCGATCACCGAGGAGCTGATCGCGGCCGGTGCGCCGGTCGACGCCGCGAACCATGTCGGCCTGACGCCGCTCTGCGTCGCCGCGACCCTCGGGCGCTCCGACGTGACCCGGGTGCTCCTGGTCCACGGTGCGGACCCGAACGTCCTGCCGCCGGAGGGCGAGCCGCCCCTGGCACGGGCGCTCCGCGAAGGGCACCTGGAGACCGCCCGGCTGCTGCTCGAGTGGCCTGACGGCGGCGCCGCCGTCAACCCGCCCCTCGCACGCGGAACCACGCTGATCTACCGCCAGGCGGTAGCCGGGGACGCGGAGGGTGTCCGGCTGCTCCTCGCCCACGGTGCGCCGCCGGACCCGCGGGTCGGCCGGGAGGGCATCAATCCGGGCGAGACGCCGCTCCTGGCCGCCGCTCGCCTGGGCCACGACGAGGTGGTCCGGGCGCTCCTCGATGCGCCGGACAAGCCGGCGGACGTCGAGGCGCTGGACAAGGATGGCAAGACGCCGCTGATCCTCGCCGCCGCGAACGCCCACCCGACCGTCGTCCGCATGCTGCTCGACCACGGCGCCAGGGTGGGTAGCCCCGGCGCCGACAAGACGCGCACGTCTCCCCTGGCCTACGCCGCCATGGCAGGAAGCACGGAGGCCGTCCAGGCGCTGCTCGACCACGGCGCGGACGTCGACGTCCAGAACCACGCGGGCGTCACCCCCCTCATGCTGGCCGCGTTCGGCAAGGAGCCTGAGATCGTCGAGCAGTTACTCCAGGCCGGCGCCCAGGTCGACCTGGAGAACCACGACGGCAACACCGCCCTGGTCTACGCGGTGCTGCTCCGGCGGCCCGACGCGGTCCGGATGCTGCTCGACGCGGGCGCCTCGACCACGATCCAGACCTCCATCCCCGATTTCGGTTACGTCGACCCGCTGATGCTCGCCGCCGGCCGAGGCCACCACGAGGTCGCGAAGGCGCTCCTCGATCACGGTGCGAAGACCGGCGTCTTCTGTCAGATCGACAGCGTGGGCCGCATGACGCCGCTCCTCATGGCCGCGCGGGCGGGCGACGACGAGACCGTGCGCATGCTGCTCGACCACGGCGCCGACCCGAGCGTGGCCGACGACGACGGTAAGACCGCCCTCGACTGGGCGCGCGAGGGCGGTCACCGGACGACGCAGGCGATCCTGGAGACGGCGCTCCTGACCGATCCGGCTCAGTATGCCTCGAGGTAGCGCTCCTGCTCCCACGGGTGGACGTGGGAGATGTAGTCCGCCCACTCCTGGCGCTTGGCCCGGAGATAGTTCTCCAGAATGTGCGGCCCGAGGGCGTCCTTGACCACCTGGTCCTTCTCCAGGTTGTCCAGCGCCTCGGAGAGGTTCGCCGGAAGCTGGCGGATCTTGAGCCGCTTCTTCTGGCGCTCGCTCATCTCGAAGATGTTCTTGTTCACCGGGTCGCCCGGATCGGCCCCCTTCTCGACCCCGTCCAGGCCGGCGGCCAGCATCACAGCCAGCGCCAGGTAGGGGTTGCAGGACGGATCCGGCACGCGCACCTCGCAACGGGTCGACATGCCCCGCTTGGCCGGCACCCGGAGGAGCGGCGAGCGGTTCTTCTCCGACCAGGCGACGTTGACCGGTGCCTCGAAACCGGGAACCAGGCGCTTGTAGGAGTTGACCAGCGGGTTGGTGATGGCGACGAAGGCGCGGGCGTGGTCGAGGATGCCGGCGATGTAGGAGAGCGCCGTCTTGGAGAGCTGCCGGTCCGCCTTCGGGTCGTAGAACGCGTTCTTGCCGTCCGTGGTCAGCAGGCTCTGGTGGGTGTGCATGCCCGAGCCGTTGACGCCGTAGATCGGCTTCGGCATGAAGGTGGCGTGGAGACCGCGGTCGAGCGCCGCCTTCTTGACCACGAAGCGAAAGGTGGAGACGTTGTCGGCGCACTCGACCGCCTCGGCGTAGCGGAAGTCGATCTCGTGCTGCCCGGGGGCCACCTCGTGGTGGGCCGCCTCGACCTCGAAGTGCATCTCCTCGAGCATCACCACGATGTCCCGGCGCGCCTCCTCGCCCTTGTCGACCGGCGTCAGGTCGAAGTAGCCGCCGACGTCGTGGGTCTCGGTGACGGCCCGGCCGGAGTCCGCCGTCTGGAACAGGAAGAACTCCGCCTCCGGGCCGCAGACCATCCGGTAGCCCATCTTCGCGGCGCGCTCCACCTGGTGCTTGAGCACGGTGCGGGGGCACCCGGGGAAGTCCGAGCCGTCGGGGAGCTTGACGTCACAGATCAGCCGCGCGACCCGGCTGCCGTCCGGGTTCTTCCACGGGTTGAGGCGGAAGGTGTCGAGGTCGGGGTAGAGCAGCATGTCCGACTCCTCGATCCGGGTGAACCCCTCGATCGACGAGCCGTCGAACATGATCTCGTTCTCCAAGGCCTTCTCGAACTGGCTCCGGGGGATCTCGACGTTCTTCAGCACCCCCATGATGTCGATGAACTCCAGCCGCATGAAGTGGACCTGTTCTTCGTCCGCGACTTTCAAGATCTCTTTGGCATCCATTGCGCTCTCCGTTTCCTGTCGGTTTCGCACAGGGTAGACGCTCAGAAGGGAGAACGCAAGGGTAATTCGCCAGAACTGCTCATCTAATTCTGGCGTAATCGCGGAAAATCAATGATCATCGCGCATTCCGGTCACGCGTCGGCGGCTGCTAACCTCGGGGCTACGGCAAACCCGGCCTCCAGCGCACCTGCGGCCTCCTCCGCACCTGCTCCGGCGGTTCCCGGTGAACCGCGTGCGCCGGTGCCCCGTAAATCTCGACACCGCGCCGGCTCCGGGGGTGCACGACCGCTCCGGGCCCGCGCCGAGCCGCGCGATCACCATCGACCGATCACCGAGGGGAGGAACCGTGAGCACTTCCGCAGACCGAATGGACGAACCGACCGAACCGGACGCAGGCTCCGATGCCCACGCCGAGACGACGGAGACGGACCTGGGCGCCGGAGCACCGGAGCGCGCCCGCGGCGGATGGCTCAAGACCGCCGCATACGCCGTCGCTCTCATGGTGGTGCTGGCACTGCTCTTCCTGGCCGGTCGCCAGCTCGGCGCCTCCGTCGACGCCTTCACCGCCTGGGTCCAGGGCCTGGGCTTCTGGGCGCCGCTGGTGTTCATCCTCGGCTACGCGGTGGGCACGGTCGCCTTCGCCCCCGGGTCGCTCCTGACCCTCGCCTCCGGGGCCATCTTCGGGCTCGTCTGGGGCACCGTCTACGCCTGGACCGGCGCCACGCTGGGCGCTTGCGCCGCGTTCCTCATCGCCCGCTACGTGGCCCGCGGCTGGGTCGAGCGCAAGCTCGAGGACAGGCCCCGGTTCCGTGCCCTGGACGGCTCGATCGGCCGCGACGGCGGCAAGATCGTGGCGCTGCTGCGCCTGGCGCCGGTCTTCCCGTTCGTGCTGCTCAACTACGCCCTCGGCCTGACCAAGGTGCGCTTCGTCCACTACGCCCTGGCCTGCCTCGCCATGGCCCCGGGGACGCTCCTCTACGTCTACTACGGACACATCGGCAAGGCCCTGCTGGCGGGCCAGAAGACGGTCTGGGACTGGGTGCTCCAGGTCGCCGGCCTGCTCGCCGTGCTGCTGGTGACGGTGATCATCACCAAGAAGGCCCGGGCGGCCCTGGCCGCCGAGACCGCCCTCGAAGGCGAGGCTGCGGAGGATGGGGAGGCGAACGATGCGTGACGGCGACGCCGCGGCCGAGCGCTCTCTGGTCCAGCCGGAGGACGAGCACAACCGGACCCTGGTCGCCAACGTCCATCCGCCGGACTGGACCAACCCGGAGCCGGCGGACCGCTACCACCTGGTGGTGGTCGGCGCCGGCACGGCCGGCCTGGTGACCGCCGCCGGGGCGGCCGGCCTCGGAGCGCGCGTCGCCCTGGTCGAGCGGGAGCTCATGGGCGGCGACTGCCTGAACGTCGGCTGCGTGCCGTCCAAGGGCATCATCCGCGCCGCCCGCGCCTGGCACCACGCGCGCACCGCCGCGCGCTTCGGCGGCCCGGCGGCCGCCGGCGACGGCGACTTCGCCGCCGCCATGGAGCGCATGCGCGCGCTCCGCGCCGGCATCAGCCACCACGACTCCGCCCAACGCTTCACCGAGCTCGGCGTCGACGTCTTCCTCGATCGACGGGGGGGCCAGTTCGTGGCCTCCGACGCGCTCGAGGTGGGCGGCGCGCTGCTCCGCTTCCAGAAGGCGGTGATCGCCACCGGCGCCCGCGCCGCGGTACCGCCGATCGAAGGCCTGGAAGAGGCCGGCTACCTGACCAACCAGACCCTGTTCGAGCTCACGGAGCTACCCCGCCGGATGGCGATCATCGGCGCCGGGCCGATCGGCTGCGAGATGGCCCAGACCTTCGCCCGCTTCGGCTCCGAGGTGGTGCTGCTCGACGTGCTGCCGCAGGTGCTGCCGCGCGAGGACCGCGAGGCCGCCCAGGTGGTGCAAGCGGCGCTCACGCGCGACGGCGTCCGCCTGGAGCTCGGAGTGCGGATCGACCAGGTCGCCACCGAGGGAGAGGAGCGGCTGCTGCGCTTCCGCCGGGGCGACGAGGACGCCCTGGAGGAGCTGCGCGTGGACGCCCTCGTCCTCTCCACCGGCCGGGCGCCCAACGTCGAGGGGCTCGGCCTCGAGGCCGCCGGCGTCGAGTACACGCGCAAGGGGGTCGACGTGGACGACCGGCTCCAGACCACCAACCCGCGCATCTTCGCCGCCGGCGACGTGGCGTCGAAGTACCAGTTCACCCACGTGGCAGATGCCCTGGCCCGGATCGCCATCCAGAACGCGCTGTTCTTCGGCCGGGCCAAGGCGAGCGACCTGGTCGTGCCCTGGTGCACCTACACCGAGCCCGAGGTCGCCCACGTCGGCCTGACCGCCGAGGAGGCGGCCGAGCTCGACGTGGACATCCTGACCGTGCCGCTCGCGGACGTCGACCGCTCCAAGCTCGAGGGCGCCGACGAGGGCTTCCTGCGGCTCTACCTGAAGAAGGGCGGCGACACGATCCTCGGCGCCACCCTGGTCGCCGAGCACGCCGGCGACATGATCGGCGAGCTCTGCCTGGCGGTGACCCACGGCATCGGCCTGGGCAGGATCGCCAGCGTCATCCACCCCTACCCGACCCAGGGCGAGGTGGTGAAGAAGGCGGCGGACACCTGGCGCCGCGGCAAGCTGACGCCGCTCGTCCAGAGGATCTTCCGGCTGCGGTTCCGGTTGCTGGAACGCTTCGGCGTGTAGAAGAGCCTCCCTCCGGGGGGAAAGGGACGCTGATCCACTGGATCTCCCCCCAATCCCTCGATCCCTTTCCCTCCGGGGGAGGGGAAAGGGACGCTGATCCACTGGATCTCCCCCCAATCCCTCGATCCCTTTCCCTCCCTCCGGGGGGAAAGGGACGCCCCCTCCCAGGGTTTGGGCGCTTCAGTTGTCCATCGGTCGGTGTATCCTCCTGGTGAGATGCCCGGGCGCCATTGACAGCCATGCCACGGGAACATAGCCTCATGCACACTCATCAATAATCACTCGACCGGAGGATCCCGCCATGGCCTGGATGCGCAACGAAACCGACACCCCCCCGTCCTCTCCCCACAGCCCGTCGCCCGCCCCGGCGGCCCCGGCCCGGCCCCAGCCCTCCGGCAGGACCGAGCGCGCGGTGATCGGCACGTCGATCTCGATCAAGGGCGACATCAAGGGGGAGGAGGATCTCACCGTCCTCGGTCGGGTCCAGGGGACGATCGACGTCAAGAACAACAGCGTCACCGTCGGCCAGAGCGGCCAGGTCAAGGCGGACCTCCACGCCAACCTGATCGTGGTCGAGGGCCGGGTCGAGGGGAACCTCTTCGGCAACGACCAGATCATCCTGCGCTCGACGGCCGACGTACAGGGCAACCTGACGGCGCCCCGCGTGGCGCTCGAGGACGGCGCCCAGTTCAAGGGAGCGATCGACATGGAGCCGGTGCGCAAGGCCGTCAGCCCCTCCGGCGGCACGGCGGGCAGCGCCGGCTCGAGCGCCGCCAAGGCCCCCGGCAGCGGCTCCGGAACCGACAAGCCGGGCGCGACCGGCGGCTCCGACAGCGGAGGGACCCCGAGCAAGGATGACGGCGAGGGCTCGAAGGGCAACGGCGGCAAGTCCTCTTCCACGACCGGCAGTTGAGCCGAGCGTGTCCCTTTTCGGCCGATTCGGGCGCTCGCGGGGGGCGGCCGACAAGCGGAGCGAGAGCGGGGGAACCGGAGCGCCCGGCCAGGCCACGCGCATCCGGTCCCTCGCCCTCGGAGCCCTGTTCTCCCAGCTCGTCCCCGGTGGAGCCTACGAGATCCTGGACCTGGGGCCGGCCATCGGCTCCAACGTCCAGTTCTTGTCGCGCTACGTCCGCTCGGTCCGGGTCGGCGACCTCTGGGGCACCCTGGGCGCGTCCGCACCCGGCGGAGGGACCGACCGGGTCGAGCGCGCGCTCCGGCCGCTCACGGAGACGGCGGAGGGCGCCGGTTACCACGGAATCCTCACTTGGGACCTGCTCAACTACCTCAACCTCGAAGAGCTCCGTACCGCGGCGTCACTGCTCAGCCGGGCGCTCCGCCCGGGCGGCTTCCTGCTCACCCTGATCTACTACTCGGCCCAGATGCCGGCCGAGCCCTTGCGCTACCGCATCGTCGACGAGGGAACCCTCTCCTACGACGAGCCCAAGGTGCGGCGCCCCGCGCCCCGCTATCCCCAGCGCACCCTCAACCAGGCCTTCTCCGCGCTCGCCATCGACCGCTCCTACCTGCTCAAGACCGGCCTCCAGGAGTACCTCTTCGTCCGTCCGGAGACTCCGGACCACGCGCCCGGCTGAGGCGCGGACGGCACCGGGGCACGCCGACGGCATAACATGACCCGCCGTGCGCTATTTGGACATTTCGGCCGCTCAGGAGTACACTTCGTACCGATAACGGACACCTCATGGAGAAGACAACATGAGCGAGCACGGCATGTTCACCCGGCGCGCGGTCCTGCACGTGGGCGACGGTGTGCGTGAGATCGTCGACACCGCGGAGGTCTATCTGCTGGAGGCCGACGGTGGACGGACGCTGGTCCGCCTGGCCGGTGCCGACCCGCGGGTCGACGTACGGCCCATGGGGGAGGTCCTCCCCCATTTCGAGGCGCGGGGGTTTCTGCGCATCCACCGCAGCTACGCGGTCAACCTGGAGCGGGTCCAGCTTCTGCGGCGCCGCGACGTGGGACGGGACTGGGAGGTGCGGCTGGAGCCGCCGGTCAACCGGGTGTTGCCGGTCAGCCGGGACGCTCTGCCCTACCTGCTCGAGGCACTGGAGGGAGACGGGGGGTAGTCGGACCCCCCCCTCGACCCTCCGACCCCCTTCTCACCACTCGACCAGAACGGCCGGCAGATGCCGGCCTCTGGGGGGGAGAAGGGGGCGCCACCGCCCGGAAGTCCTGGACGGACAAGCTGCTCGGCTCAGCCCTTGACGGGCGGTTTCTCCGCCCCCTTCAGCTTGGCCACGATGTAGTCCCGGTTCATGCGGGCGATCCAGTCGATCGAGATCCCCTTCGGGCAGACCGCCTCGCACTCCCGGTGGTTGGAGCAGGCGCCGAAGCCGGCGTCCTCCATCGCCTCGACCATGCCGAGGACCCGCTCGTAGCGTTCCACCTGCCCCTGGGGCAGGAGCCCCAGGTGGGAGACCTTGGCCCCGGTGAAGAGCTGGGCGGCGCCGTTCGGGCACTGGGCCACGCAGGCGCCGCAGCCGATGCAGGCCGCGGCGTCGAACGCCAGGTCGGAGCAATCCTTGTTGATCGGGGTGGTGTTGGCCTCCGGTGCCTCGCCGGTGTTGACCGAGATGTAGCCCCCGGCCTCGATGATCCGGTCGAAGGCCGAGCGGTCGACCACCAGGTCCTGCACCACCGGGAAGGCCTTGGCCCGCCAGGGCTCGATGTAGATCGTGTCCCCGTCCTTGAAGCCCCGCATGTGGAGCTGGCAGGTGGCGGTCTTCTTCCACGGGCCGTGGGCCTCGCCGTTGATCATCACGCCGCAAGTGCCGCAGATGCCCTCGCGGCAGTCGTGGGCGAACTCGATCGGCCGCTCGCCGCGCTCGATCAGCCGCTCGTTGACGACGTCGAGCATTTCGAGGAACGACATGTCCGGGCTGATGTCCGAAGCGTCGTACTTGACCATCTGCCCCTCGGCCTCGGGGCTTGCCTGGCGCCAGACGTAGAGGGTGAGGTCCATTACTTGTAGCTCCTTTGGCTCGGCTTGACGTACTCGAAGTCGAGCGGTTCCTTGTGCAGCTTCGGCTCCTCGCCGACGCCGGTGTGCTCCCAGGCCGCGACGTAGGTGAACTCGTCGTCCCGGCGCCGGGCCTCGCCCTCGTCGGTCTGGTACTCGACACGGAAGTGGCCGCCGGCCGACTCCTCGCGGTTCAGGGCGTCGCGGCACATCAGCTCGGCGAGCTCCAGGAAGTCGGCCGTGCGACCGGCCTTCTCCAGGCTCTCGTTGACCTCCTCGCCGTCGCCCAGGACCCGCACGTTGTTCCAGAACTCGTCGCGCAGGCGGGGGATCTCTTCGAGCGCCTCGTTCAGGCCCTCGGCGCTCCGCGCCATGCCGCACTTCTCCCACATCAGGGTGCCGAGCTCGCGGTGGATCGAGTCCACCGTGCGCTCGCCCTGGATCGCCAAGAGCTTCTCCACCCGGTCGTGGACGTACTGCTCGGACTCGGCGAACGCCGGGTGGTCCGTGCCCACCTTCTGGCCCATGCGCGGGGCGAGGTAGTTGCCGATCGTGTACGGCACGACGAAGTAGCCGTCGGCCAGGCCCTGCATCAGGGCCGAGGCCCCGAGGCGGTTGGCGCCATGGTCGGAGAAGTTGGCCTCGCCGATCACGAACAGCCCCGGCACCGTGGACTGGAGCTCGTAGTCGACCCACAGCCCGCCCATGGTGTAGTGGGGCGCGGGGTAGATCCGCATCGGCGTCTGGTAGGGATCGTCGCCGGTGATCTTCTCGTACATCTCGAAGAGGTTGCCGTAGCGCTCCTCGATGACGTGCTTGCCGAGCCGGCCGATGGCCTCCTTGAAGTCCAGGTAGACGCCGACCTTGGTCGGCCCGACGCCGTGGCCCTCGTCCACCATCTGCTTGGCGGCCCGGGAGGCGATGTCGCGCGGCACCAGGTTGCCGAACGCCGGGTAGCGGCGCTCCAGGTAGTAGTCGCGCTCGTTCTCCGGAATCTGGCCCGGCGGCCGGTCGTCCCCCTCCTTCTTCGGCACCCAGATGCGGCCGTCGTTGCGCAGCGACTCGCTCATGAGAGTCAGCTTCGACTGGTGCTCGCCCGACTGGGGAATCGCCGTCGGGTGGATCTGGGTGTAACAGGGGTTGGCGAAATAGGCGCCCCGCTTGTGGGCGCGCCAGGCCGCGGTGACGTTGCAGCCCATGGCGTTGGTCGAGAGGTAGAACACCCGGGAGTAGCCGCCGGTCGCGAGCACCACCGCGTCGCCGGCCCAGCGCTCCACCGCGCCGGTGTTCAAGTTGCGGGTGATGATCCCCCGAGCCTCGCCGTCGACGAGCACCACGTCGAGCATCTCGTGGCGGGGGTACATCTTGACCTTGCCCTTCTTCACCTGCCGGGCGAGCGCCTGGTAGGCGCCGAGCAGGAGCTGCTGGCCGGTCTGGCCGCGGGCGTAGAAGGTCCGGGAGACCTGGGCGCCGCCGAACGAGCGGTTGTCGAGCATCCCGGAGTACTCGCGGGCGAACGGCACCCCCTGGGCGACCGCCTGGTCGATGATGTTGAGCGAGAGCTGGGACAGGCGGTAGACGTTCGACTCCCGCGAACGGAAGTCACCGCCCTTGACCGTGTCGTAGAACAGCCGGTAGATGCTGTCGCCGTCGTTCGGGTAGTTCTTGGCGGCGTTGATGCCGCCCTGGGCGGCGATCGAGTGAGCCCGGCGCGCCGTGTCCTGGTAGCAGAAGCACTTGACGTTGTAGCCCAGCTCGGCCATCGAGGCCGAAGCCGAGCCGCCGGCCAGGCCGGAGCCGATGACGATGACGTCGAACTTGCGCTTGTTGGCCGGGTTCACCAGCTTCATGGCGAAGCGGTGGTTGTCCCAGCGGTCTTCGATCGGGCCGGAAGGGATCTTCGAATCGAGCGTCATGGTGCGTTCTCCCTCCTCAGGAAACCAGGCCGGTCAAGACGGCCAGCGGGAACGAGACGTTGCCCGCGGTGACCACGACCGCGAAGGTGACGGCGAAGTAGCGCCGCCAGGCGTTGAACCTGCGGTGGTTCCAACCCAGGCTCTGGAACATGCTCCAGAGGCCGTGGTAGAGGTGGAGCCCCAGGAACAGGTTGGCGACGATGTAGATCAGCGCCACCCACCAGACCGAGAAGCCGCTGACCACGTTGTGGTACACGTCGCCCGGCACGAAGCCGGCGTGGAGCGTACCGGTGGTCAGGTCCAGGATGTGGTAGACGACGAACAGCGCGATGATCACGCCGCCCCAGCGCATGGTGCGGGAGGCGTAGTCGAGCTGCACGCGTTCGGTGCGCGTGTAGTTGCGCGGCCGGGCCGCCCAGCTCTCCCGGGTGACCTTCCACGCCGACCACATGTGCCCTCCGACGGCCGCCAGCAGCACCAGGCGGAAGATCCACAGCGCCGACTCGTGGGGGAAGAGCGGCGAGCCCATCTCCCGCAGCCATTCAGCGTAGTGGTTGAGCGCCTCCGGGCCGAGGTACATCTTCAGGTTGCCGAGCATGTGCACCAGCACGAAGCCGAAGAGGATGATGCCCGTGACGGCCATCACCGCCTTCTTGCCCAGGGCCGATTTCCAGAAATCGCCGATCCAGCTCATGCTGAGTCCTCTGGTCGATTGGGATTCGTTGATTTGGTTCGGTAGACACGCGGGAGGGCCTCTCGACTATAGCCGCTCGACGCTCTGCGGCAAAGCCACCGGTCACCGGCGCTTGCGCTTGCGCCGCCGGCGCCGGGGCCGCCGTTGCTCCTCGCTCGGCCGGGTCTCCGGGCGCTCCCGCTGGGCCTGCTGCCAATCGGCGAGGACCTCGTCTCCCTCGCCGGTGGCCCGGGTGACGATCTCGAACAGGAGTAGGGCGTCGTCGAAGTGCTTGCGCACGGCGAAGCGCTTGCGCTCCCCCGCCGACCAGCCCGGCTCGCACAGGCGCATGAACGTCTTGAGCGCCCCCATCAGCCGCTCGGTCCGCGCCCGCGACAGGGCGAACCGGGTGATGAACGGCTCCGTCACCTCGTCGATCAGGAGCTCCAGGTCGCCACGGTTCATCGGGTGGTCGTCGAGCGCCTCGACGTCGTAGCGGCGCAGAAGAACCGCCGGCAGGAGCAGAGCCGCCAGCAGGCCGGCCTCCACCAGCTCCCGCCCCTCCTCCACCATCTCGTCGTAGACCACCGGAATGCGGTTGAACTTGCCCAGCCCGCGCTCGTCAGCCGCGACCATGTCGTAGACCTCCGGCAGCAGCTCCTCGAGCAGGCCGAAGTCGAGCATGAGCTGGAGCGCGTCCCCGGCGTGGCCGCACTGGAGGAGCTGGATGATCTCCTCCGCGACGCGGGCGGGTGCCGCCTTCATGATCTCGCTCTTGTTGCGGCGGATGCCGGCGGCGGTCTCCGCCTCGACATCGAAGCCGAGGCGGGCGGCGAACTCGATCGCCCGGAGCAGGCGGACCGGGTCCTCCCGGAAGCGCACGTCCGGATCGCCGATCACCCGAATCAGCCCCGCGTCCAGGTCCGCGATGCCGCCGACGAAATCGATCACCGAGTAATCGGCGATCGAGTAGAACAGCGCGTTGATCGTGAAGTCGCGCCGGAAGGCGTCCTCGCGGGGGGTGCCGTAGGTGTTGTCGGACGTGATCAGAAGCTCGTCGCTGTCGCTCTCCTGGTCCTCCGGCGACGGCTCGCGGCGGAAGGTGGCGACCTCCACGATGCCGTCCTGGAAGAACACGTGGGCGAGGCGGAAGCGCCGGCCGATGATCCGGCTGTTGCGGAACAGGCGGCGGATCTCACCGGGCTTGGCGTCCGTGCCGACGTCGAAGTCTTTCGGGCCCCGGTCGAGCAGCAGATCACGGACCGCACCCCCCACCAGATAGGCCTTCTTGCCGGAGTTGTGAAGCCGGTAGAGAACCTTGAGGGTGTTCTCGGGGATGTTCTTGCGCGAGATGTTGTGATCCGGCCGCTCGAGGATCCGCGGCTCTTGGCGGGTCTCGGCGTGCACCGAACGAGTATAGCGGCGTCACCGCCCGAGCGAAACCGCGCCGCGGGGCTGGGAGGGGATGCCGGAGGGAGCGCCGAGAGGTCGGTGGGAGGAGTCTGCCGGGAGCGGTTCGGGAGGCCCCGCCTCCGGGACGGCGAGCGAACTGGACGGTTGGGGGATCAACGCTCGCCTCGGGGCTCGGAGCGCGCCGGGCCTGGCTGCCAGCTCAGAGGCCATCGCGCGCGCGCTCCTCGACGCCCTCCAGCGGGGCCTCCCGAACCGCTCCGCCTGCGCAACGTTCGTCCCCCCCCGCCCCGCACCACGAGATGTTGGGAGAAGACGGGTGGGAGGTGGCGTCCCTCTTCCAACGGGAGGGGGAAGAGGGATCGAGGGTGATGGAGGCGATCTGGTGGATTGCGGTCCTCACGGAGGGTCGGCGACAGAGGCGCACCCGCCCGAGGACGGCGCGAGATGGCGTGCTCCGGCACCGCGAGCGCACAACCACCCCGTCACGGAAACACGCAAGGACCTGGGAGAAACGGTCCGACCGTCACGAGACGCGCCGGAGTGCGTCAGATCGGCCCACCGCAAGCGACGAACGACTGAGGCGTACCCTCTGGGTACGTCGCAGGGAGAGAGAAGCGAGGACGGCGCGAGATGGCGTGCTCCGGCGCGTCGTAGTAGGTCGGACCGTTTCTCCCAGGTCCAAAAAAAGGCCGCCGCCGGGGCGACTTCACTGCAGCCGCCCCGGCGGGGGAAGGAGGAGGACAGCGCGCGAAGGAGAGTTTGGGACGGTTCGCGGAACGATGCGCGCCGGCAGGGAACTGCTAACTCGGGCTAACGGTCTTCACCGTGGCCCCGAGAGTGATGGCGATGAGACGAATGGCCGCGACCTCGATCGTTCCGATCGTGGTGACGGTCACGGTCCCGGCGGTTGCGCCAGCTGTCGTCGTAGTCCCGCCGGTTGTACCGGTCGTCGCTGCGATAGCGCTCGCGCCGGTCATCGCGGCGATACCGATCGCGGTGGTCGTAGCGCTGGTACCGGTCATACCGGTCGTAATGACCGTAGCGGTCGTACCGGTCGTACTGGCCGTAGCGGCCGAAGCCCCAGGGAGCGACGTCGCGGTAGTACCGCCCGTTCCAGAGCGGTGCCGGCGCGTAGCGCTCGAAGAGGAAGAGCGGCTGGAAGCCGAAGTGGCCAAGGTGCGCCCCGACGACCGGGCAGCTCGCGGCGTGGTAGATGGTGCGGCCGTCGCGGAAGCAGCGGTCGGAGCAGTGGTGGCCGCCGGAGTAGACCGGGCCGGTGGTCCGGTAGTAGTAGCCCGGCGCGTAGCCGCCCTGGCTACCGAACGCGAGCGTGAAGTAGGCGTTGCCGATCTGGAAGCCGGCGCCGAGAGACCAGCCGACGTGGTCGGCGTGGGCCGCGGGAGTTGCCAGGGGGAGGAGCAGGAGGGCTCCGGCGAGGATGAGGATGTGGTTTCGGGTCATGGTCGGGGTGCCTCCTTGCCCCGGGGACTAACCACGATCCGTGCCAGGGTGGCCCCATTCCCTGTAAGTGACCATGTTCATGGACTTTCCCCTCGACTTGAAGGCGGAGTCGGGTCGGAGGGGGACGCGAGCCTGTCCTCGCGCGAGGACAGGGGTGTATGCCGATGCGGCATCCGAGGGCGGAAACGGAGATCCTTCGCCTGAAAGTCTGCCGGGAGCGTCCGGCGGGGAGGTCCGCCAGGGGCCGGCTCGCCTCCGTCCACCGGAATGGCGGATCGGTCCTTCGCTGGAGGGTCTGCCGGGAGCGTCCGGCGGGGAGGGCCGCCAGGGGCCGGCTCGGATAGAGAGACTCCGGCGAGGATTCCTCGCCTGCCCGGACGACCGCGACAGGCCGTCTCTTCACCCCCGGCTCACTCGTGGGCGCGGTCGCCGAGCACCCCGTTGGCGGCCCTCCCCGCCGGACGCTCCACCCTCCAAACGCTCGTCGGTGTACCGAGGCGTTCTGTAGCCCAGGTTGCAGAACGGAGGTCTCGTGAGGGGAAAGAGACGACGATCCCCCTCACGGTGGAGGAGGGACGCCACCGCCCACCCGTCTTCTCCCAACATCTCGTGGTGCGGGGCGGGGGGACGAACGTTGCGCGGGTGGAGCGGGTCGGGAGGCCCCGCTAGAGGGCGTCGAGGACCGCAGTCCACACATCGCCCCCATCACCCTCGATCCCTCTTCCCCCTCACGGTGGAGGAGGGACGCCACCGCCCACCCGTCTTCTCCCAACATCTCGTGGTGCGGGGCGGGGGGACGAACGTTGCGCGGGTGGAGCGGGTCGGGAGGCCCCGCTAGAGGGCGTTGAGGACCGCGCACGCGACGACCTCTCAGCTGGCTGCACGATCCGGCGCGGTCCGAACCGAGGCGCACGTTGAGCCCCGTACCGTCCAGTTCGTGCGCCGTCCCGGAGGCGGGGCCTCCCGGCCCGCTCCCGACAGACCTCGACTACACAGACCGCCCTCGGCTACTCCAGCTCCGACTCCACGTGAATCACCCCGGTCAGCGTCCGGTGCACCGGGCACTTGTTGGCGATCTCGAGCAACCGCCCGCGCTGCTCCTCGTCCAGATCCCCCTCGACGTGGATCCGCCGCGTGATGTGATCGATCCGGCCGCCCCCCTCCCGCTGCTCGTCCGTGCACCCCGCACAATCCTCGGCGTGCACCCGGTCGTGGCCGAGCTGCACCCGCACCTCGTCCAGCGGCCACTTCTTGCGGTCCGCGTACATCTTGAGGGTCATCGACGTGCACGCCCCCAGCCCGGCCAGCAACAGCTCGTACGGGCTCAAGCCCCGGTCGTTGCCGCCCACGTCCTCGGGCTCATCCGCCAAGATGCGGTGGCTCCGCGCCCGCACCCGGTTGGTGAAGCCCTCGGTGCCTCCGGTCACGCGCACCAGGCCCTGCTCGAGCGGCGCCTCGTCCTCCATCTCGTCGGCCGGCTCCAGGCTGACGTACCGGCCGGCCCAGGCCGCCAGCACCTCGCCCACGTAGCGCGCGTCCCGCGGGTCGGTCAGCAGGTGGTTCGCGTGGTCGAGCGAGACGAAGCTCTTCGGATGCCGGGCGGCCTGGTAGATCCGGCGGGCGTTGTCGATGCCGACGATCTCGTCCACCGGCGAGTGGAAGATCAATAGCGCCCGGCCGAGCTCGGCCACCGCTTGCTCCAGGTGGTCGCGGCCCAGGTCGTCCAAGAGCTGCTTCTTGATGGTGAACGCCTGCGGGCCGAGCTGGATCCGCGCCTGCCCCTTCTCCTCGAGCTCCGGCGCCTTGCGCAGCAACGTCTCGCGCAGGTGCTCCGTGTCGCTCGGCGCGCCGATGGTGGCCACCGCTTCGACCTCCGGAATGCGCTCGGCCGCCGCGAGGACGGCGGCGCCGCCGAGGCTGTGGCCGATCAGGATCTGCGGCGCCCGGTACTCCCGGCGCAGGAAGTCGGCCGCGGCCTCCAGGTCGTCCAGGTTGGACGAGAAGTCGGTGTCCGCGAAGTCGCCGGTGCTCTCGCCGATGCCGGTGAAGTCGAAGCGGAAGACGGCGATCCCCCGCTCCACCAGGGTGCGGCTGATCCGGACGGCGGCCTTCAGGTCCTTCGAGCAGGTGAAGCAGTGGGCGAAGAGTGCGTACGCGGCGGGCTCGCCGGACGCGGCATCGGGCCGCTCCAGCCGGCCGACGAGATCGGTGCCGAAGGCACCGGGAAACTCCAGGCGTTTGCGTTCCATGTGAGGTACCCTCCTCTGAAGATTCGATCGCGATGCGGGGTCGAGGCCGGCCCGCGAACGAGGCGCACCTCGCCGCGCGGCGCGGCCCCATTCTCCCCGCTCTTCCGATTTCCCTCAATGCCACGCTCCGCCGCGCGATGACCGACCTGGCACTCGAAGCCCGCGCCGTCTCGAAGCGCTACTCCGACGGTACGGAGGCCCTCGCCGCCGCGGACTTGACGGTCGCCCGGGGCGAGACGGTCGCCCTGGTGGGCGAGAGCGGCTCCGGCAAGACGACCCTGCTCAGAACCTTCAACCGCATGGTGGAGCCGTCGTCCGGGACCGTCTGGGTGTGGGGACGGCCGGCGGCGGAGCACGACCCGATCGCGCTCCGCCGCCACACCGGCTACGTCCAGCAGGAGGGCGGGCTGCTACCCCACTGGACGGTGGCGAAGAACGTCGGCCTGGTACCGGCGCTCCTGGGAACGGGCGCCGGCTGGCCGCCGGCGCGCCGCCGCGAGCGGGTGCGCGAGGTGCTGGAGCTGGTCGGGCTGCCGATGGAGCGGTACGGGGCGCGCTATCCGGTCGAGCTCTCCGGCGGGCAGCGCCAGCGGGTGGCGTTCGCCCGGGCGCTGGCGGCGGATCCGGATCTGGTGCTGCTCGACGAGCCGTTCGGGGCGCTCGACGCGCTGACGCGGCTGGAGCTCCAGAGGGAGTTCGCGGACCTGCGCGAGCGGCTGGGCAAGACCATGCTGTTCGTGACCCACGACCTGGGGGAGGCGTTCCGGCTGGCGGACCGGGTGGCGGTGATGCGTGGCGGGCGAGTGCTGCGGGTGGGGACGCCGGAGGAGCTGGTGGCAGAGCCGGGGGATGGGTATGTGCGGGCGCTTCTGGAGGTGGGGGGATGGGGGCGATGAGGAGCGTGCGGGAGGCGCGGCGGGGTCGGGAGCGGCGGAGAGGAGGAGGCCCAGGGGGACGGCGCGCGATGGTTGCCGGCTGGGGGCCGAACGCGCGCCTCGGCGACGCCCGGCCCGGACCTGGACAGCCGGCCGAGCGCTGCCGTGAGCCCGGTCGTCGACGCCCCCTGGGCCTCCTCCTCTCCACCGCTCCACGTGCCAAGCGCCATTCCCTCCCCTCGACAGGTCCACTCCCCGTAGATCGGTGTTCTCCCGACGGGCCGCGAAACGGGTGGCGCGGAGCCCGGGTAGAGACCGTGGGCGCGACAGAGCTGAGCCGACAGATTGGCAGAGAAAAGAAGAGAGGATCTGGCCGGACATGGTTGGTGGCCCTCTCGGCTCTCCTGCTGGTGGGGCTGGGCACCGGACGCGCTCTGTGGGCCGCGGAGGCGGAGGCGCCGGTGGTGGTGGGTTCGAAGAATTTTGAGGAGAGCCGGTTGCTGGCGGAGATGTTTGCCCAGCTCATCGAGGCGCGGACGGGGTTGGCGGTGGAGCGGCGGCTGAACCTGGCGGGAACGCAGGTCTGTTTCGAGGCGCTCCGGTCGGGGGCGATCGATCTCTACCCGGAGTACACGGGGACGGGGCTGGCGTCGATCCTCGGCGAGCAGCCGGCGAAGGGGCCCGACGGCGACGCGGCCGCCACGCTGGCCCGGGTGCGCAAGGTGTTCCTCGAGCGCTGGGATCTCCACTGGCTGGCGCCCCTCGGGTTCGAGAACGCCTACGAGCTCGCCGTGCGCCGGGACCTGGCCCAGCGCGACGGGCTGCGGACGATCTCGGACCTGGTGCCGTTCGCGCCGCGGCTCGACGCCGGCTTCGGCTACGAGTTCGCCGAGCGGCCGGACGGCCTGCCCGGGCTGCGGGACGCCTACGGCCTGTCGTTCCATTCGGTGACCCGGATGCAACAGGCCCTCAAGTACCGCGCCGCCGCCGCGGACGAGATCCAGGTGCTGGACGTCTACACGACCGACGGGCGTCTCTTGACCTACGACTTGGTGGTGCTCGAGGACGACAAGGGGTTCTTCCCGCCCTACGCCGCGGCCCCCCTGGTCCGCGGGGCGACCCTGGAGCGCCACCCGGAGATCGCCGGAGCGCTATCGCTCCTCGCCGGCAGCCTGGACGAGGAGAGCATGCGCCGCCTGAACCTCCGCCTCCAAGAGAAGGGCGAGGAGCCGGCCGCCGTGGCCCACGACGCCCTCCGCTCGCTCGGGCTGATCGGCAACACCGACGGCACCGGAGGCGACGCTACGTCTCCCCGCGGAGAGGTCTCCTTCCCGACCTACCTGTGGCGGCACCGCGCTCCGCTCGGCCGCCGGACCATGGAGCACCTCGCCCTCTCCGGCGCCGGCCTCGCCCTGGGGGTGCTCCTCGCCATCCCGCTCGGGCTCGCCCTCGAGCGCCGGCGCCGGATCGCCGAGGTGGTGATCCGGGCGGTCGCGATCACCCAGACGGTGCCGTCGCTCGCGCTCCTGGCGTTCATGATCCCGCTCCTCGGCGTCGGCCCGCGGCCGGCGATCGTCGCGCTCTGGATCTACTCCCTCTTCCCCATCCTGAGGAACACCTACACCGGCGTGCGCGACGCCGACCCCCGGGCGGTCGAGTCCGCCACCGCCCTCGGCATGACCCCGGTCCAGGTGCTCGCCCGGGTCCGGCTGCCGCTCGCCGCGCCGGTGATCATGGCCGGGGTGCGCACCGCGGCCGTGCTCACGGTCGGCACCGCCACCCTGGCCGCCTTCATCGGCGCCGGCGGCCTGGGCGAGCCGATCGTCACCGGCCTCCAGCTCGCCGACACCCGGATGATCCTCTCCGGCGCGGTGCCGGCGGCGCTGCTGGCGGTCGCCGTCGACCTGGCCCTGGCCGGCGTCGAGCGCCTGGTCTCTCCCCGCGGCCTCGCCAGCGCGACCCCCGCCGGCGGTGGCGCCGCTGGCACAGGATAGGGCGCAGGATAGGATGACGCCGGCCGGTCGCCTTCCCATTCCTCTCTTCGAGCCCTTCGATCCCATGCCTGAGACGACGTCCTCCGAACCCCGGGTCACCATCACCCGCCACCGCGACGGCGCCGAGGACCAGAGCTTCCGCGACGAGCTCAGGTCCTCGCTCTCCGAGACGCCCCGGCGGCTGCCCTCCCGGTTCTTCTACGACGAGATCGGCTCGGAGCTGTTCGAGGAGATCTGCACCCTGCCGGAGTACTACCCGACCCGCACCGAGCGCGCGATCCTGGAGTACCGGGCCGCCGAGATCGTCGCCGCCAGCGGTGCCGAGGAGCTGGTCGAGCTCGGCTCCGGGGCGGCGACCAAGACCGAGATCCTGCTCGACGCCATGGCCGCGGCGGACCAACTCCGGCTGTACGTGCCGTTCGACGTCAGCGAGGTAATGGTCGAGCGCGTGGCCCGGCGCCTGGTCGAGCGCTACGCCGGCCTGGAGGTCCACGGCGTGGTCGGCGACTTCCTCTCCCACCTCGGCGCCATCCCCGAGGGTGGCCGCCGCCTGGCCGCCTTCCTCGGCGGGACGATCGGCAACTTCGCGCCGGAGCGGGGGCGCGACTTCCTGGCGAGCGTCAACCGCAGGCTCGCTCCGGGCGACCACGTCCTCCTGGGCACCGACCTGATCAAGGACGTCGCCACGGTCGAGGCGGCCTACAACGACTCCCGGGGCGTCACCGCCGCCTTCAACCTGAACATCCTGACCGTGGTCAACGGCCTGGCGGACGCCGACTTCGATCCCGCCGCCTTCCGCCACCGGGCGTTCTGGAACGCGGACCGCCACCGGATCGAGATGCGCCTGGTCTCCCGGCGCCCCCAGCGGGTCACCCTCCGGGAGCTCGACCTCGCCTTCGACCTGGCCGAGGGCGAAGAGATCCTGACCGAGATCAGCACCAAGTACGACCGGGAGAAGGTCGAGGCGCTCCTCGCCGGCGCCGGGCTCGAGCTGGTCGGCTGGTTCACCGACCCCCAGAACCTCTTCGCCCTGTCGCTGTCCCGCAAGCCCTGACCCACCCACCCGTTCGCGCGGCGCATTCGCGCCCCCTTCCTGCTACGTTCATCGAGGGATCTCCCCCGCTTTTCGAATGCCCCGAAGGAGACCCGCGATGCCCGACCCCCGTCCCGGATTCCGCACCCGGCAGATCCACCAGGGAGGCCACCCCGACCCGCACACCGGCTCCCTGTCCATGCCCATCTTCCAGACCTCCACCTTCGTCATGCGCAACGCCCAGCACGGCGCCGACCTCTTCTCCGGCGCCGCCGAAGGCTACATCTACACCCGGCTCGGCAACCCCAACCACGCGGTCGTCGAGACCAAGCTCGCCGATCTGGAGAACGGCGAAGCCGGCCTCGCCACCGCCTCCGGGATGGGCGCCATCTCCGCCACACTGCTGACCCTGCTCCAGGCCGGTGATCACCTCGTCGCCGGCCGGATCATCTACGGCTGCACCTTCTCCCTGCTCCACCACTCCCTGCCCCGCTTCGGCATCGACGTCACGTTCGTCGACACCACCAACCCCCAGGAGGTGGCCGAAGCGATGCGTCCGAACACCCGGCTGGTGTTCATCGAGACGCCGGCCAACCCGACCCTCGACCTGGCGGACATCGAGGTGCTGGCGGCGATCGCCCACGACCAGGGCGCCCTGCTGGTGGTGGACAACACCTTCTCCACGCCCTACCTCCAGCGCCCCCTCGACCTGGGTGCGGACCTGGTCGTCCACTCCGCCACCAAGTACCTGAACGGCCACGGCGACGTCATCGCCGGCTTTGTCGTCGGCCCGGCGGAGATCGTCCAGCGCATCCGCGAGGTCGGGGTCAAGGACGTCACCGGCTCGGTGCTCGGACCGTTCGAGGCGTTCTTGATCCTGCGCGGCATGAAGACCCTGTCCTACCGGATGGACGCTCACGCGGCCAACGCCCTCCAGGTCGCCCGCTTCCTGGAGCAGCACCCGGCGGTGGACCGAGTGATCTACCCGGGCCTGCCGAGCCACCCCCAGTTCACGCTGGCATCCCGGCAGATGGTGAACGGCGGCGGCATGGTGAGCTTCCTCGTCCGCGGCGGCCGGCCGGCCGGCGCCGCGGTGATCGACCACGTCCGCCTGATCTCGGTCGCGGTCAGCCTGGGTGACATCGAGAGCCTGATCGAGCACCCGGCGTCCATGACCCACTCCACCTACACGCCGGAAGAGCTCGCCGACTTCGGCATCCCGGAGGGCCTGGTGCGGCTGTCGGTGGGCCTGGAGGACCCGGAGGACCTGATCGCGGACCTGGACCGGGCGCTCGCCGCGGTCCACCGGCGCGAGACGGTGACGGCGGAAGCCCGCTGACGAACCGAACCGGCCGGCGCCCGGGGCTCTGTCGGCACAGAGGGCAACTGCCCGGGCGCCGGAAGCAGGCTGATCGGGTAGACTTCCAGCTCAGTGGAAACTCCCCGAAAGATCGGTAAGTACGAAGTCCTGGAGAGGATCGGCCAGGGAGGGTTCGGCCTGGTCTACAAGGCCCGGGACCCGTTCATCAAGCGGCTGGTCGCGGTCAAGGTCTGCACCTCCGCGGACGAGACGCTGAAGAAACGCTTCCTCCGCGAAGGCGAGATCGCGGGCAACCTTCACCACCGCTCCATCGTCACCATTTTCGAGCTCGGCCACGACGCGGCGGGTCCGTTCCTGGTGCAGGAGTACCTGCCCGGCGAGGACCTGGACGCCAAGATCCGGCGCCGGGACGATCTGTCGCTGGCGGTCAAGGTGCGCTACCTGCTTCAGATCGGCCGCGCCCTCGAGTACGCCCACAAGAAGGGAATCCTGCACCGGGACATCAAGCCGGGCAACATGCGGGTGCTCGAGGATGACCGGGTGAAGATCCTCGACTTCGGCATCGCCAAGCTGGCGGGGGCGGAGACCCAGCTCACCCGCACCGGCAAGGTCCTCGGTACCGCCGGATACCTCTCGCCGGAACAGCTCAAGGGCGAGCCGGTCGACGCCCGGAGCGACGTCTTCTCGTTCGGCGCGCTGGCCTACGAGCTGATCACTTACGAGCACCCGTTCCCGGGGACGACCATCTCGGAGCTCCTCCAGCAGGTCGTGGGCACCGATCCGCGCCCCCTGCCAACCCTGGCTCCCGACTGTCCGCCCGAGGTCGCGGGAATGATCGCGCGCTGCCTGGAGAAGGACCCGGCGCGCCGCTATCCGGGCTTCCCGGAGATCTGCGAGATCCTGGCCTCGACCCTGGCCGAGCTGGAGCCGTCGGTGCTCCGCCGGCCGCCTGAGCCGCGGACCGAGGAGACCATGCTGCCGGGCGAGCGCGCCCGCCTCCACGAGCGCCACAACGACCGCGTCCGGCGCCTGATCCCGGCCTCCGGAGCACCGAACAGCCCGGCCACGGCGAACGACGACATGGAGGCGACCCAACTCGTCGACCAGTTGCCGCCGACGCCCCCGCCCGGCTCACCCGCCGTCGGCGCCGCGATCGGGACCGGGACTGCGCCACAGGAGCCGCAGTCCGAGCGGACCAACCCGGCGGTCTCCGGCGAGGGCGCCGGGGGGCTGGCCAGCCGCCTCGTCCTGGCGGGCGGCGTGACGCTCTTGATCGCCCTGGCGGCGGCGGTGGTCTGGTGGATCGCCCACACCCCGCAGGCCGGTCCGGTGCGTGCCGACCGGCCGGCGCAGGGCGCCGCCGCGGAGACGGAGGCGTCCGTGGTCGTCGAGGCGGTACCCTGGGGCCGCCTGCTCGACGTCACCGACGCGGCGGGCAAGGAGGTCCCCCTACCACCCGAGACGACGACCCCGCTCACCCTCCACCTGCCGCCGGGCGAGTACACCCTGGAGCTGGTCCACCCCGCGGCGGAGGCTCCGGCCACCTGCACGGTCCGAGTGGTCGAGGGCGAGGTGGCCCACTGCCGGGTGGAGCTGGTCCGGTTGGACCCGACCGACTACTTCGAGGCGGCGGGGTGGTGGCGATGACCGGAGGACTCCGCAGGCTCCGCGGCGCGATCGCGCTGTTCCTGGCCTGCGCGGTCCTGGCACCGGCCGCGGCCTCCGCCCAGGCGTTCCTGGAGGCCTACCGCGCCGGCGTCGACGCCGTGGAGCGGGGCGACTGGGCGACCGCCCAGCGGTTGATGGAAGAGGCGACCGACGACCGGCCCGAGGCCGCGCCCCGGTTGCTCCGGCACCTTCAGTTCAAGCCGTACGTTCCCTGGTACTACCTCGGCCTGGCGCGCTACCGCCAGGGGGACTGCACCGGTGCTCTGGAAGCCTGGACGGAGTCCGAACGCCAGGCGGTGGCGCCGGCCATCGCCACGCTCTGGCAGGCCACGGTGGACGGGCGGGAAGACTGCCAGCAGCGGATCGCCGCCCAGAACCGGGCCGCGCGCAACGCCGGGCAGGCTCGCCAGGAGCTCGACCGCGCCGAAGCCCAGGCCCAGGACGCCGCGGCCCATGCCACCGAGGCCCGTGCAGCCGGCGTCTGGACGTACGGCAACCCGGCGCCCGCCGACCTCCTGGCGAGCGCCCAGAAGGACCTGGCCGCGGCCCGCAAGCTCCTCCAGCCCGCGGACGGTGACCAGCAGGAGCCACCGACCCAGGACGCGGTGGACCAGGCCCGGTCGCTCACCCGCCAGGCCCTCGGCGCGCTCGAGGCGCTCCGTGAGCGCCTCGCCGCCCACCGGGCGGAGATCGGCGCGCGGCGGGGCTCCGCGGTCCAGAGACTGAACAACCTCCAGCAGACCGCCCGCCGGGCGCTCGCCGAGACCGAGGACATGGCATCGCGCATCCCCTCGGTCGCCCGAGACCGGGACGCCCTCTCGGAAGCCCTCCAAGCCGCGGACGCGGTGCCCAAGAACGCGTCGCTCCAGACCCTGGAGGAGCAGCGTAACCGCCTCGCCCGCGCCATCTCCACACTGCGGGAGACCGCCGCGCCGCCACCGGAGCCCCTGCTCGAGGCCGCCGGCGCGTTCTTCTCCGGCCAGCTCGAGCACACGGTGGAGCTGCTGAACGAGTCCGGTCTCGCCGAGTCTCCCGACCCGCGCACCCGGGCCCACGCCGCGCTGCTCCGCGCCGCGGCCCGGTTCTCGCTCTGGCAGGCGGGCGGCGGCGCCGACCTCGACCTGCTCGAGGCCGCGCGCCAGGACGTGCGCACCGCCCGCGACGCCGCCCCGGTCCTGACCCCCTTGCCGCGGGCGTTCTCGCCCCGGTTTTTGGCGTTTTTCGAGGCCAACCCGCCGAATTAGCTCGATCCCCCCCGACAACCCCCCTGCCCCGTTCGCGCGCCCACGCCGGTTCACGCGCGAGGCCGAACCGAAGTCGAGCGATCGACTCCCAGCCATCCAGCTCGCTCGCTGTCCCTCCGGTCCGGGCCTCCCGGCCCGCTCCCGGCAGACCCCTCGCAGACCCCTCGCTTCCGTGCCGCCCCAGTCCTCGCCAGGCCGCGGCGCGGCAGAGCAGGGCTTTGCCGCGGTGCGTCAATTCTCTCCACCAGGGGGATCAAGATCGGACAAGTCTTTATCTTCCAGTCAATTCCGCAGACTTGCCGCGCCGCGGAAAAGTTCTTGACAATCTTGCCGCACTGCGGTATGGTTTGCCCATCAGGCGGGGTGAAGCCCCTGCCACAAACCGACGAACCAGCAAATACCGAGCCCCGGAGACGGCCCCGCAGCGAGGGTCGGCACCGGCGGCCGATGCCCAAGGAGGCGACCGATATGGCGACCATGACCACCCAGTACAAGAAGTTCCAGCACGAAGTGTTCGACTCCGCCCACAAGGTGTTCCTGGCGGGCCTCGGCACCATCAAGACCGTCGGTGACGAGAGCTCCGAGATGTTCGACCTGCTGGTCAAGCGCGGCCGCGACGTCGAGACCCGCGGCAAGAAGGAGCTCGACGACATGCGCGGCGAGCTCAAGAAGCGCACCAACAAGGCCACTTCCAAGGTCGAGGGCCGGCTGGACGAGGTCGGCGACCGGATCGACAAGCAGGTGACCAACGTGCTCCATCGTCTGGGCGTGCCCACCCGCACTGAGATCCAGACCCTGACCCGCCGGGTCGAGGAGCTGTCCCACAAGGTCGACCGGCTGGCCGGTGTCCCCGCCCGCGCCACCGACCGCAAGGTCTTCCACGTCAGCCCCCACGAGGACGGCTGGAAGCTCGCGCTGGAGGGCAAGACCGCTCCGGTCAGCGTCCACTCGACCAAGGACGAAGCGATGACCGCCGCCCGCGAGGCCGCCAAGAAGGCCGAGCCGAGCCAGGTCATCGTCCACAAGATGGACGGCACCGTCCAGAGCCAGTTCGGCTACGGCGAAGACGCCTAGCCGCGACCGCGCGATAGATCGGGTCCCGGGGAACGCCCACCCCTCCCGGGGCCCGCTCGTGGCGGAGCCCGGCACGTGCCGGGCACCGGGCCCGGGCAAGGCGCCTCCCGGCGGTGCCTTCCCGGGCCTTTTTGCGTCCGGCGGAGCCGTGGGTGCCCGCGAATGATCGCTGGGCGCGGATCGGTGCGATGGACACGCCGGTTTCCGTCTTCCTCTGCAGGGGCCGCCACCGGGGCGGCCCACGAGCTCACCCCACGCTGCAGAGGAGGTACCGTGTCCCCGTCGCCCATCCCGATCCCCGACCTCGAAGACCTGGAAAACCCCGAGCGCGGTTTCGCCGTCTGGCAGACCGAGCACGGCGGGTTCGCCTCCGGCGACCTGGACGACTTCGTCCGCTCGCGCCGCCGATGGGCCGAGCGGCGCCCCCGCGATCCCCACGCCCGCCGCGAGCTCGGCCGCGCCTACTTGTGGACCGGCGACGCCGAGCGCGCCATCGAGACCCTGGCCCCGCTCCACCGGGACCGCCCGGCGGACCGGGAGGTCCAGTCGCTGATCCTCGATGCCCTGGAGATCCTCGGCCGCTCACCCGACGCGTACCCCTGGGTGGAACGGCCGAGCCTGGTGGTTCTGGACGACGCCCTGGTCGACCGGCTCCACGCCCTCCTCGCCGGCGACCGGCGGCCGGCGACGGTGCTCGACCTCTGCCTGGCCGCGGCCGACGGCGGACATCCCGCGTTCGACGCCGGGGAGCTGGTCCGCGCGCTCCAGGCGGACGGCCGGTTCCTGGTCCACCCGTCCAACCTGGCGCCGGAGTGCTCCGTCGTGCTGGCGCGCCTGCCCCGGCCGGTTTGATCGGACCCGCGGCGGCAAAGCGCAACCCGGCCCCCCGATTCTCCGTAGAGAGCGATGGACGTGAACCACAGAGGAGATCCCACAGAGATGAGCCACTCCAACCCGATCCAAGCGCTCGCCGCCCGGCTGTCCACGGCAGTCCTCTGCGCAGGCCTGCTCGCCGTGTACCTACTCGCTCCGGCCCCCGCCGGCGCCATGCCGCCCCACGCCGACTCGGTGGTCACCCCCTGCACGGTCGACGGCCTGGACGAGGAGGTCCTGTGCGGCACCGTCGACGTGCCGGAGAACCCGGCTCTGCCCGAGGGTCGCCAGATCGGCCTCAACGTCATGGTGCTGCCAGCGACCGGCGACGCACCGGCCCCCGAGCCCCTGGTGATCTTCTTCGGCGGCCCCGGCGAGGGCGTGGTCAACGCGGCCCCCTTCCTCGCCCAGGAGTATGCCGATGTGCGCACCGTGCGCGACATCCTGCTGGTCGACATCCGCGGCACCGGCGGGTCGAACCCGCTGCGCTGCGCCTACCAGGACAAGCACACGATGCTCGACCAGTTCATGCCGTTCGACGGCGTTGTGCGGTGCGTCGAGGAGATGTCGAAGCACGCCGACCTGACCCGCTACACCACGCCCTACATCGTCGACGACGTCGATCACGTGCGTGAGCTCCTCGGGTACGACAAGGTCGTCCTCCAGGGGGGCTCCTACGGCACCCGGGCGGTACAGGTCTACATGCGCCGCCACCCGAGCCACGTGCTGGCGGCAGAGCTTCACGGCACGGCCCCCACCGACATCAAGATGCCCCAGGACTTCGCGCGCGACGCCCAGCGGGCGCTCGACGGCGTGATCGACGACTGCGCCATCGACGACGCCTGCCGGCAGGCCTTCCCCCACCTGCGGACCGAGCTCTGGCAGGTGATCCGGCACTATGACGAAGGGCACACGATCCCGGCGACGGTGACCGACCCCGACACCGGCGAAGAGCGGCAGGTGGCGTTCAGCCACGCCAGCTTCGTCCACGGCCTGCGCTACATGCTCTACCAGTCCGGTTCCGCGGCGCAGGTGCCGCTGGCGATCCACCAGGCGGCGGCCGGGGATGCGTCGATCGTCGCCCAGGTGGCCGACAGCTACGATCGGGGCCTGTCGGCATCGATCTCCGAAGGGCTCTACCTCGCCCTGACCTGCACCGAAGACCTGCCGTGGATCGAGCCGGAGGACGCCATCGAATCGGCCGCCGGCACGTTCGTGGGCGAGCTCCGGTACCGCATCCAGACCGCCGACTGTTCGGTGGTGCCGCGGGGTGAGCTGCCCGAGGGCTACTTCGAGCCGGTGCGCTCCGACGTGCCGGTGCTGCTCCTGACCGGCGAGCTCGACCCCGTCACCCCGCCGTACCTGGCCGATCGGGTGGCGCGGACGCTGCCCAACAGCCTCCACCTGGTGATCCCCTACGGCGGCCACGGCTTCGGTGGTCTCGAAGGGCTCGACTGCGTCGAGGCCATCGAGCACCAGTTCTTGAAGACCGGCTCCCTCGAGGGTCTCGAGACCGGATGCATCGACAAGATCCACCGGGCGGGGTTCGCTCTGGAGGGACCGGCCCCGGAGGTCTCCCTCACGGAGGAGCAGCTCGCACCCTTCGCCGGCTCCTACCGGGGCGGAGGCAATCTGACCCTGGAGATCACGTTCGAGGACGGCAGCCTCCGGGTCCAGGTGCCGGGGCAGGGCACCTTCCGGCTGGTTCCCGTCAGCGAGACCCGGTTCCGGATCGCCGGTGCGCCGCCCGGATTCGCGCTGAGCTTCACCGTCGAGGGCCACCGGGTGACCGGAGGCCAGCTCGAGCAGGGACCGGGGACGACAGTCGCGCTGACCAGGACCGAGGAGTAAGCTCGGGTCGATGACCCGTGCGCCCGAATCCTCCCCACCCCGCCCCGTCCGCCGCGCCCGCCGCCTCATCCTCCAGGCGGCGGGCGCGGCGGGCCTGCTGCTCCTCCTCGGCCTGGCGCGCTCCGGGCGCGCCGCCGACACTTCGGACCCGTTCGTCTCGTTCGACCGGGTTCGGTCGCTGCTGGAAAACCCGGACGGTCCGGCGGGCGACCTGCCGGTCCAGTGCACGGTCCGGCTCCAGCCCTCCCAGGCCGGCCGCAGCGGCGGTCGGATGGAGCTGCCGATCGAGGTGCTCGTCGACCTGCGGGGTCTCGAGACGCCGCCGGATCGGCTGCGGGTGACCCTGGCGGCGGCCACCATCGAGGGAGAGCTCGCCACCTTCCAGGAGACTGCGTCGCCCATCGCCTCCGCCCCCAGTGCTGCAACCAGCGGCGACAGCGAGTCGGGACAGGCCCCCGAGATGTGGCTCTACCGGGGCCACCTACAGGTCGCGGACGAGGTCAACGGCGCCGCGGCGGTGGTCGAGGCGGTGGACCAGGGCCGCTGGGGCGGCTGCTTCGCCGAGCTCGCGGACATGCCGCTCGCGCCGCCCGCCGGCCTGCGGGTGGCGATCTACGACCCGACCGCCCCGGCGGGGCAGGCCGCCGGGAGCGTCGCCGGCACGGGCACGCCGCCTCCGGCCGCCGCGCCGGCCACCGGACCGACCTCTGCCCCGACCGCCCCAGAAGGCCCCACCGCCACTCCGACCGCCGAGCCGGCCGCGCCCGCGGGATCGGTGGTGGTCCGCGCTCCCCGCGCGCCGCGCCGCACCGCCATCGCCCAGCCGGCCGCCGGCGGGTCGGAGCAGATCATCGTGCTGCTGCCGCCCAAGCACCGGCCGGCCCGGGGCCGGACCGACTTCGACACCATGGTGACCTCGGGGCTGGTGCGCTCCGCCGTCTTCTACCTCGACGGCAAGGAGGTCGCGACGGACGAGCGGGCGCCCTTCTCCGCCACCATCGACCTGGGGGAGGCGGTCGCGCCCCACACGGTGCGGGTCGTCGCCCGCGACCGCTCCGGAGTCCCCATGGGCGAGCACGAGATCAAGATCAACCGCCGCTCGGCACCGTTCGACGTAGCGATCACCGGGGTCCACCTGGTCCACTCCCACCGGCCGGCCGCCCTGCCGGGGCAGGGCAGCTTCCTCCAGGTGGAGGCGCGGATCGACGTGCCGCCGGGCAAGAGCCTGGACCGCGTGGAGTTCTACGAGAACCAGGACCTGGTGGCGACGCTCCGCCAGCCGCCGTGGCACGCCCGGCTCCCCACCGGCACCGGCGAGCCCGATCCCTCGGCGTACGCACGGGTGCTGGCGGTGCTCACCGACGGCAGCTCGCTCGAGGACGTCCGGCTGCTCTCCGCCGGCACGCCGTCCGAGCGGGTGGAGGTCAACCTGGTGCAGCTCTTCGCCGTGGTCACCAACCCGGACGGCGCGCCGGTCGAGGGCCTGAAGCCGAGCGACTTCCGGGTCACCGTGGGCGGTGAGCGGCGGCCGGTCGAGCGGTTCCAGGTGGCAGACGACGTGCCCCTCACCCTCGGGTTGCTGGTGGACACCTCGGGCAGCATGGACACGCTGATGATCGACGCCAAGCAGGCGGCCGGGCGGTTCCTGCTGCAGACGCTGATCCCCGGCGACAAGGCCTTCCTGGTCGACTTCGCCGACCGGCCGCAACTGCTCCAGCCGCCGACCGGCGACACGACGGCACTCCTCAGGAGCTTCACCCAGCTCCACCCCGGCGGGTTGACCGCGCTCTACGACGCGATCGTCTTCTCCCTGGCCCAGCTCCAGGAGACCTCCGGCCGCCGGGCGCTGGTCCTGGTCACCGACGGCTTCGACGAGGGCAGCCGCTTCACCACCCGCCGCGCGATCCATGACGCCCGGGCGCTGGCGGTGCCGGTCTACGTGATCTCGCTCGCCGGCCTGTACAACGAACGCGGCAACGTGCGGCGCTCGGATCTCGAGGCGATCACCGAGCACACGGGCGGCCGCGTCTACTACATCGGGGACAAGTCCGACCTGACCGCCGCCTACGACGAGATCAACCGGGAGCTGCGCAGCCAGTACGTGCTCGCCTTCGGGACGGAGCGCTTCCTGACGGAGGAGGAGCTGGACGACGTCAAGCTCGACGTCCTGCGCGACGGCCTCGACGTCCGCTGGACCGCCGGCTCCGAGCAGTAGCGCCGGATCAGGACCTCTTGGCGGTCGACGGGCAGGCGCCGGCGGCCGCCTCTCCGGCCGCCTCTCCGGCCTCCGGAGAAGCCCCCCCGCCGCCGAAGAACCGGCGCTGGAACAGGAAGGCGACGTTCACCAGGCCGATCAGCACCGGCACCTCCACCAGCGGTCCGATCACCGCGGCGAAGGCGGCGCCCGAGCCGATGCCGAAGACCGCCACCGCCACCGCGATCGCCAGCTCGAAGTTGTTGGACGCCGCGGTGAACGAGAGTGCCGTGGTCTTCGAGTAGTCGGCGCCGACCTTCCGGCCCATCCAGAACGACACCAGGAACATGACCACGAAGTAGACCAGGAGCGGCAGCGCGATCCGCACCACGTCCAGGGGAAGCTGGACGATCAGCCCGCCCTTCAAGCTGAACATCACCACGATGGTGAACAGCAGGGCGACCAAGGTCAGTGGGCTCACCCTGGGGATGAACCGGTGCTCGTACCACTCCCGCCCCTTCGTCCGGAGCAGCACGAGCCGCGTGAGCAGCCCGGCGGCGAACGGAATGCCCAGGTAGATCGCCACGCTCTCGGCGATCTGCCCCATGCTCACCGCGACCACACTCCCGGAGAGGCCGAAGAGCGGCGGCAGCACCGTGATGAAGAGCCAGGCGTAGACGCTGTAGAAGAGCACCTGGAAGACGCTGTTCAGGGCGACCAGCCCGGCCGCGTACTCGCCGTCGCCGGCGGCGAGCTCGTTCCAGACGATGACCATGGCGATGCAGCGCGCCAGCCCGATCAGGATCAGGCCGACCATGTACTCCGGACGGTCCCGGAGGAAGAGGATTGCCAGGGCGAACATCACCACCGGCCCGACGATCCAGTTCTGGACCAGGGAAAGGGCGAGCACGCGCCAGTCCCGGAAGACCCCGCCCAGCTCCTCGTAGCGCACCTTGGCCAGGGGCGGGTACATCATGACGATCAGCCCGACGGCGATCGGGACGTTGGTGGTGCCGACCTGGAAGCTCTGGATCAGTCGCTCGATCCCCGGCACCAGCCAGCCGGCGGCAACCCCCGCCGCCATGGCGAGGAAGATCCACAGCGTGAGGTAGCGGTCGAGGAACGAGAGCCGGCGGGCGACGGGCGCGGTCATGAGAATCTCCTGTTCGGCCGTTGGGATCGGGGGGAGTGCGAGGAACCCGAACGGCCGTCAGCCGAGCAGGGTCGCGAGCTCGGCGGGGGCCGGGATCCGGCCGGTCGCCTTGACCTCGCCGTCCACCACCAGGCCCGGCGTCATCATCACGCCGCGGGAGACGATCTCCTGGATGTCGGTCACCTTGACCAGCTCGTACTCGATCCCGAGGGACCTGGCCGCCTCCTCGGCGGCCGCGGTCAACCGTTGGCACTTGGGACACCCGGTCCCGAGAATCTCGATGCGTTTCATGATGCGTCTCCTTGATGAGCTCCGTCCGACCAGGCAAGAGCCTCGGGCGGGGGCGTCCCTTTCCCCCGCGACGGTGGGAAGGGGGGTGCGAGGCGGGGTCGGGAGCGGCGCGGGAGGCCCCGGCTCCGGGACACCGCGCGATCTGGATGGTTCGGCGCTGTGCGCGCGGCTCGGTTCGGCCTCGCGCGTGGACCGGTTCGGGCACGCGAACGCACCAGTGGCGCGGGCCTCAAGCCCTCCACCGGGGCCTCCCGCACCGCTCCACATCCGCACCGTTCGTCGACGCTCCAAAGCGCCGCACCCTCTGAAGAAGCAAAGAAGCGGGCGGGGGCGTCCCTTTCCCCCCGGAGGGTGGGAAAGGGATTGAGGGATTGAGGGATTGGGGGGAGATCCAGTGGATTGTCCCTTTCCCCCCAGAGGGTGGGAAAGGGATCGAGGGATTGGGGGGAGATCAGTCAATTGATCCAGCTTCCGTAAGCGAACCCCGCCCCCGTCGACAACACCACCACCAGGCCGACGTAGGTCAGCGTCTTCTTCCAGCCGAGGACACGCGCGATCACCAACATGTTGGGGAGAGACAGCGCCGGTCCGGCGAGGAGCAGCGCCAGCGCCGGCCCCTGGCCCATGCCGCTCCCCAGGAGCCCCTGGAGGATCGGCACCTCGGTCAGGGTGGCGAAGTACATCAGCGCCCCGGCCACCGCGGCGAATGCCGTCGCCCCGAACCCCTCGCCGCCGACCGCCGACGCCACCCAACCGGACGGCACCAGCCCCTCGTGGCCCGGGCGGCCGAGCAGAGCTCCGGCGACGAACACGCCGACGAAGAGGATCGGCAGGATCTGCTTGGCGAACCCCCAGCTCGACGCCAGCCACTCGCCCAGCTCGCCCCCCTCGTCGCCCTCGCCCTGAGACCGCGCCAGGACGACGGTCAGGCCGACGACCCCGGCGCCGAACGCGAGCACCGGCGTGCCGGGCACCAGGACCGCGAGCAGGGCGGCCGGCACCCCGGCGGCCAGCGCCAGCGGCCAGCGCAGCCCGAAGTACCGCACCAGGACCAGCCCCAGGAAGACGGCGGCGATCGCGGTGAGGTGCCACTTGTGGATCCACAAGAGCCACCACAGCCCCTCGCTCGCCTCCGGCCGGCCCCAGTTGGCGAACACCAGGATCGCCACCAGGCCGCCCAGGAAGAGCGCGCTCTGCCAGAGGGGCCGGCCGCCCTCGGGCAGAGGCAGCGACCCCGCCGCCCGCCGCCGCTCCCCCTCCTCGCGCCGGAAGATCCAGTGCATCAGCAGCCCGACCAGGACGGCGAAGAGCACAGCGCCCACCGCCCGGGCCAGGCCGAGCTTCCAGCCGAGCACGCGGGCGGTGAGCACCACCGCCAGCACGTTGATCGCCGGCCCGGAGTAGAGGAACGCCGACGCCGGCCCCAGGCCCGCGCCCATCTGGTGGATGCCGGAGAAGAGGGGCAGGACGGTGCAGGAACAGACCGCCAGCACGGTGCCGGAGACCGCCGCCACGCCGTAGGCCGGGAGCTTCTTGGCGCCCGGCCCGAGGAAGCGCATCACCGCCTCCTGAGAGAGGAAGACGCCGATCGCCCCGGCGATGAAGAAGGCCGGCACCAGACAGAGCAGCACGTGGGACTGGGCGTACTCTCTAGTCAGGAGCAGCCCCTCGCCGACCGCATGGCCGAGCGCATGACCGAGGCGGAGCGAATCCAGGGGGACCAGCAGCAGCGCCCCGAACAGGGCGAGCAGCCCGGCGAACGGCCGCCACTCGAGCCGCCAGTCGACCGCGGCGGACCCGTTCACGGCGCCTCTCCCTCCGACGGCCGCGAAAGGGCACCGGGCGTCAGCTTCACGCCGCAGCTCGCCGCCGCCGCCCGGGCCTTGCGCCGGGCCAGTCCGTCGAGGGGCGCCTCCATGACCTCGAGCAGGGTGCGGGCCTCGGCGCAGCAGAGCCGGTAGAAGACCTTCGTCCCCTCCCGGCGGTCGACCACCAGCCCGGCGCTCCGGAGCACCGCCAGGTGCTTCGAGACCGTGGAGACGTCCAGCCCGACCATCTCCTGGAGCTCGCACACGCAGCGCTCGCCGCCGGCCAGGGTCTGGGCCATGAACAGCCGGGCCGGGTGGCCCAGGGCCTTGAACGTGTCCGCCCGGAAACGGCAGACGGCTTCGGTGGTGCCTTCGAGGGTGGCCATGGGAAGGGCGGGCGCTCTCCTTTCTTGGCCATTTGGCCAAATTGACGGCCCGCCAACAATACCCCGAGAGCCGGTCCCGGTGCCACCCCTCCGGGTGGCCGACGCAGGCCCTAGACGATTTCGCTCGCCGGAACCGCCGGCTCGCCCGGGCGTCGTTTGGACTTGAGCTGGGACTGAGACGAGCGCCCGGACGGCGCCGAGCGCCGCCAGAGCGTCCGGAGCCAGCGGGCGACGCCCTCGACGGTGAGCGTCACCGTCGGCAGGGCCACCAGGGTGAGAATGGCCGAGGAGATCAGCCCACCCATGACGGTGAGCGCCAGCGGGAAGTAGAACAGGCCGCCGACCCGGGAGCCGCCCAGGGCGAGCGGCAGCAGGCCGAAGATGGTGGTCGACGCGGTCATCAGGATCGGCCGCATGCGGTCGCGGCCGGCCTGGACCAGCGCCTCCCGGTCGTCCAGGCCCTCGGCGCGCAGGCCGTTGACCCGGTCGAGCAGCACGATGCCGTTGTTGACCACGATCCCCATCAGGATCAGCAGGCCGATCTGGGCCATCATGTTGAACGGCGTGCCGGTGGCGGCCAGCAGCCAGGCGGCGCCGGGGATGGCGAACGGGATCGAGAACAGGATCGCGAACGGCTGGACGAGGGACTCGAACAGCGACGCCATGACCAGGTAGACCAGCGCCAGGGCGAGCAGGAAGTTGATCCCCATCTGGGCGCTCTGGTCGTCCTGCTCCAGGATGCGGTCGTTCCACGACCAGGAGGTGCCAGGGGGCATCTGGAGGGCGTTCATCAGGCCGGCGATGTGCTCGCGCGCACCGTCCCAGCCCTCCCCCTCGTAGGTGGCGCGCACCGCCACCCGCACCTTGCGGTTCTCGCGCACGATGTCCCGCGGCCGGTCGACCACCTGGAAGGTGGCGAGGTCGGAGAGCTGGATCTCCTTGCCGTCCCGGGTGGCGAGCGGGAGCTGGGAGAGATCCGCCAGGTTCTCCCGGTCCTCCAGGCGGAGCGCGATCCACGTGTCCGCCTCCCGCCCGTCGGCGGTGAACCGGGGCAGCCGGGCGCCACCCAGGGTGAAGCCGAAGAGGTCCGCCAGGTCACCGGCGGTCAGCCCCAGGCGCGCCGCCTTCTGCCGGTCGATCGAGACCTGGATCTCCTGGCGCGACCGGTTGAGCGACGAGGTCACGTCCTGGACGCCGTCGACCGTACCCAGCAGGCGTTCGGCCTCCCGCGCCACGCCGGCCAGGGAGCCGGTGTCCTGGCCGAAGAAGTTGACCGCGAACGAGGTCGTGCCGCCGCCCTCGTCGCTCGAGTCGTCGAACAGCAGGCGTACGCCGGGGATCTCGGGCAGCCCGTCGCGGATCCGCCCGCGCAGCGCCTTGAACTCCTGGTCTCCCATGCCCTTGTCGGCCAGGGTGATGGTCGTGCCGGTCTGCTCCGAGCTCGAGTAGTAGCTGTAGACCGACTCGATGCCGTACTCCTTCTGGTGGTCGAAGAGGTAGGCCTCCACCTGCTCGACCGCCTTCCGGGCCTCGGACTTGTAGGTGAAGTCGGTGAACTCGTACGACAGGTACATGCGCTCGTTGACCGCGCCCGAGAACATGGAGGACTCGACCATGCCGGTGAAGAACGGCAGGAAGCCGATCACCGCCGCCACCGCCAGCAGACCGAAGGTGGCGACGCGGTGGCGGAGGGTCCAGGCGAGCAGCCGGCCGTAGCGGTCCTCCAGGCGCTCGAGGAGCGGCACCGGCTTGGCGTCGGCGCTCTTCAAGAACCGGCCCGCCACCATCGGAATCAGGGTGAGGGACGAGAACAGCGAGCAGACCAGGGCGAGCGAGATGGCGATGCCGACCTCCCCCAGCCAGGTGGTGAGCTCGCTCTTCGAGCCGACGATGAGCGGCAGGAAGACGATCAGCGACGTGGCGGTCGAGGCGGTCACCGCCATCGCCACCTGGCCGGCGCCGGTGAGCGCCGCCCGCTTCGGGTCCGGCTCCTCCCGCTGGCGCCGGTCGATCGACTCGAGCACCACGATCGCGTTGTCCACCAGCATGCCGACGCCGAGCATCAGCCCCATCATGGACAGGACGTTCAGGCTCTTGCCGAGGAAATAGAGGACGCCGCAGGTGGCGATGATCGAAAACGGGATCGACAGCGAGACGATCAGCGTCGCCCCGAACCGGCGGAGGAAGAAGTAGAGCACCACCACCGCCAGCAAGGCGCCGATCATCCCGGAGCGGGTCAGACCGTTCAGGGAGTTGACGATCTCCTCCGCCTGGTCCTGCCAGACGAAGACCGAGATTCCCTGGAGCAGCGGGTCGGAGCCGATGTCGTTCTGGATCACCCCCATCACGTCGTGGACCACGTCGACCGTGTTGGCGGTCGACTCCTTGTAGACGGTGAGGGCGATGGCGTCCCGGCCGTCGAGCCGCCGGCCGTAGTCGAGCGGCGGCTCCTCGTAGGTGATCTCGGCCACGTCTGAGAGCTTCAAGCCGCGCGCGTCGATCACCAGCGAGCCGATCTGGTCGATCGAGTCGAAGCTCCCCAGGGCACGGGCGGTGTAGCGCAGCCCGCCGTCGTAGACCTCGCCCAGGACCAGGTTCCGGGAGGCGCTCCGCAGAGTCTGGACCAGCTTGCCCACGTCCACGCCGTGAGCCTTCACCTTGTCGAGCACCAGGTCGATGTTGACCTCCTTCGGCTCGACCCCGCCCAGCTCCACCTTGGCGACCCCGGGCAGCCGGCGCAGGCGGTTGAGCACCCGCGCCTCGAGCAGCTCGTAGCTCGCCGAGAGGTCCACCCCCTCGGCCGAGATCCGCGCCTCGACCACCGGGATGTCGTTGGTCGAGAAGGAGAAGATCCGGATGTCGCCGATCCCCTCCGGCAGCTCGGACTTCGCCCGGTCCATCAGCTCGGAGACCCGCATGCGCACCACGTCCAGATCCTGGCCCCAGTCGAACTGGAGCTCGAAGAACGCACGGTCCGCGCTCGAGGTGGAACGGAGCTTCTTGACCCCGGACAGGGTCGACAGAAGCTCCTCCACCGGCTTGGCGACCTCCTTCTCCACCTGGGCCGGGTTGGACGACGGGTACGGGATCTCCACCCCGATGAACGGCGCGTCGACCTCCGGCAGGAAGGCGAGGGGCAGCCGGGTGGCGGCGATGCCGCCGAAGACCAGCACCGACACCAGCAGGACGGCGGTGGTGATCGGCCGCGAGACGGCGAGCTTGGGGAGCGTCATGACCCCGCCTCCGGCGCCGGCTCGGTACCCGCCAGGGCGGCGGCCTCCGGGTGGTCCCCGCGGGTGCTCTCGGTCGCGCGCCGGTCCGCCGGCAGGCGCGTCCGGTCGAGCACCGAGTAGAGCACCGGGATGACCACCAGGGTGAGCACGGTGGCGACCGTCAGGCCGCCGATCACGGTGATCGCGAGCGGCGCCCGGAGCTCGGCCCCCTCGCCGAGCCCGAGGGCCATGGGCAGCAGGCCGAAGATGGTCGTCGCCGAGGTCATCAAGATCGGCCGCAGGCGCAGCCGCCCGCCCTCGATCAGCGCCTCCCGCTTGGACAGTCCCTCCTCGCGACGCAGCCGGTTGACCGCGTCGACCAGCACGATGGCGTTGTTGACCACGATGCCGGCCAGCATCACCGCGCCGATCAGGGCGACCACGTTCAAGGTGGTGCCGGTGAGGAAGAGCGCGCCGATCACGCCGATCGCCCCCAGCGGCAGGGTGAAGACGATCACGAACGGGTGCAGGAACGACTCGAACTGGGAGGCCATCACCAGGTAGACCAGGAAGATGGCGAGCCCCATGGCCAGGAGCAGGGAGCGGAGCGAGCGCGCCATCTCCTCCTGCTGGCCACCGAGAACCGCGGTCACCCCGAGCGGCAGGGTCGCCGAGTGGAGCACACCGCGGATGTCCTCCGCCACCGCCCCCATGTCGCGGCCGACCAGGTCGCCGCCGATCACCGCCGCCCGCTTCTGGCCGATCCGGCGGATCTCGGCCGGCCCCTCGGCCAGCCGCACGCCGGCCACCGACTCGAGCCGAAGCGGCACCGTCTGCCGGTCCGCGCCGGCCCCGACCGTGCGCTGGCCGACGATCAGGTCGCCCACGTCCTCGACCGACGCCGCGCCGGCCTCGGTCGAGCGCACGACGATGTCGATCTCCCGGTCGCCCTCGGTCAGCCGGGTGGCCACGTCCCCCTGGATCTTGTTGCGCACCGTCGCCGCCACCTGCCCCAGGTCGAGGCCGAGCTGGACGAGCTGGTCGCGGTGGAAGGTGACCTGGAGCTCCGGGTTGCCGAGCTCGGCGGAGGACTCGAGGTCGACCAGCCCGGGCACCCGGCCGAGGTCCTCACGGAGCGTGGCCGCCGCGGTGTGGAGCTGGCCCAGGTCGTCGCCGTAGAGCTCGACCTCGACCGGCGTCCGCAAGGTGAAGACCGCCGGCCGCTCCACCTGGTAGCGGACCCCGTCGACCGACTCCAGGCGCCCGCGGAGCTCCGCCATCACCGCCGCCTCGTCAGCCGGTGTCGTGCCCGGTGCCATGCGCACCTGCACCCGGGCCACGTTCTCGCCTGCCGTGCCGCCCTCGGCCCCCGCCTGGGAGAGCGCCAGGCCGGCGCCGCCGGCGATCGACGAGAAATCCTCGACCCGCGGGTCGCCGGAGAGGACCTCCTGGACGCCGGCGACGAACCGGTCGGTCGCCGGCAGCGGCGTGCCCTCGGGCAGCTCGATGCGCACACCGAACTCCCCCTGGGAGATGGTCGGAATCAGGTCGAGGCCGAGCATCGGCACCAGGGCGGCCGCGCCGAGGAGGACCAGGAACGCCAGGGCGAGGACGAAGCCGGGGGCGTCGAGCGCCCGGCCGAGGACCCGCGGATAGGCACCCTGGACGGCGCCGAGGGTGCGGTCGAACACCGCACCGATCGGCCGGGTGACGAGCGCCAGCGCCCGGAAGAGCCAGCCGAAGAGCACCCGGACGAGCTTCACCAGGAAGGCCGGCGCGGTGACCAGGACAGCCCGGCGCAGGCGCAGCAGCCTGGGGTGCCGGCCCGGCTCGCCCGCCGGCTCGGACGGGGCGGACACCGCTCCCTCTTCGGCCTCACCCTCCTTGCGCCCTCCGCCGAGCACCACCGCGAGCATGGGGATCAGGGTCAGCGACACGGCCAGGGAGGCGAGCAGCGAGAACGACACGGTCAGCGCCTGGTCGCGGAAGAGCTGGGCCGCGATGCCTTCGAGGAAGACCACCGGCAGGAAGACGGCGACCGTGGTCAGCGTCGACGCGGCCACCGCGCGGCCAACCTCGGAGGCGCCCTTGCGCGCCGCCTCGAACGGCCCCAGCCCCTCCTCTCGCCGGCGGTGGATCGCCTCCAGCACGACGATGGCGTTGTCCACCAGCATGCCGACACCCAGGGCCAGGCCGCCCAGGGACATGATGTTGAGGCTCGTCCCGGTGCGGTACATCAGGAAGAAGGTGGCGACGATCGACAGCGGGATCGAGACGCCGATCACCAGCGTGCTCCGGACGTCGCGCAGGAAGAGGAGCAGGATGACGATGGCAATCGCGCCGCCCACCGCCGCGTTGGACAGGACCTCCCGGATCGAGGCCTCGATGAACCGGGACTGGTCGACCCCCGGCACGACTCGGACCCCTTCGGGCAGCTCCTTCTCGATCGCCGCCAGCCGCGCGCGCACCGCCTTGGCCACGGCCACGGTGTTGGCGTCCCCCTCCTTGTAGAGCGCCAGCTCCACCGCCTCCCGGCCGTCGAACCGGGTGACCACCTCCCGCCGCTTGGCGGCCCGCTCTACCGTGGCGACGTCGCCCAAGGTGACGCTCCGCCCACCGTCGGAGAGGACCGTCGTCTGGAGGATGTCGTCCAGGTTTTCAAACTCGTTCCTGGAGCGCACCAGGTAGCGGGCCTCCTCCTCGTAGAGGCTGCCGCCGGCCTGGTTGACGTTTTCCCGCGCCAGGCGGTCGCGGATCTGGTCGATCCCCAGCCCCAGGAGGGAGAGCTTGCCCTCGTCGATCTTGACCTGGATCTCCTCCTCGGCACCGCCGGAGACCTTGACCGCGGCCAGGCCCTCGGTCGACTCCAGGTCCTTCTTGATCACCTCCTCGCCCAGGTAGCGCAGGCGGAAGAGGTCGGCCTCCCTTTCTGGACGATCCGGCCGGACCACCCCGGCGGCGCCAGCCGCCGTCTCCGCGACCGCCCCGTTCTCACTCGGGTCCTCGGTCACGTAGAGGCGCATGATCGGGTCGTTCTCCGGATCGAAGCGCAGCAGCACCGGGTCCTCGGCCTGCTCCGGGTAGCTCACCAGCTCCAGCTTCTGGCGCACGTCGAGAGCGGCGAAGTCCATGTCCCGGTCCCAGTCGAACTCGAGCGTCACCTGGGACAGGCCGGGCCGCGAGGTGGAGCTGATCCGCTGGACGCCGGCGACCACGCCCACCGCCTCCTCCACCGGCCGGGTGAGGAGCGCCTCGACCTCCGCCGGCGCGGCGCCCGGGAACCGGGTCTCGACCGTCAGGCTGGGGTAGGAGATGTCCGGCAGCAGGTCGATCGGTAGCCGGGTGAAGGCCACGATCCCGAAGAGCGACACGGCCAGGGCCGCCATCGCGACGGTGACGCGGCGTCTCAGGGAGAGCTCGACGATGCGCATGGTGACCTCCTCAAAGACTCGTCAGGCTGCGCTTCGAACCGACGACGCCCGTGGGGCGCCATCTCGATCCCTTTCCCACCCTCCGGGGGGAGAGGGACGCCCCCTCCCGGTCTTGGCTTTCGGCAAGTGCTCGGCTCATCTTTCAAGCTCCTCGGGTCTCGGCAAAGCCGTTCGTCCGGGTGCACTTGGCACAGGGGAAGCGCTCACGAGCGCTCTCCCGGCGGGAGACACCCTGTCGTCAGAAACCGGCGGGGCACACCCGCCGGTCGGGTCATGGATCTACCGGGCGGCCACCTTCTCGGCCACCTGGACGGCCGGCTCTCGGACCGCCGAGCCGTCCTTCAGGGCACCCTGGCCGGCGGTGATCACCCGCTCCCCCTCCTCGACCCCGGAGAGCGCCTGGACCACCGCCCCCTCTTCGAGGCCGAGCTCGATGGCACGCTTTTCCGCCGTGCCGCCGTCATCGATGAAGACGTAGGTCTTCTGGAGCTCCCGGACCACCGACTCCTTGGGCACCACCAGGGCGCCGGCGCGGCGCTCGCGCACCACGTCGACCCGGACGAAGGCGCCCGGCCGCACCTTGGGCGGCACCTTAAGCGCCTCGACCGTCACCTTGACCGTGCCGGTCGCCGGGTCGACCACCGGGCTGATCCGGCGGATCTTGCCCGGCGCCTCGATCGACTCGTCCGCCTTCAGGACGATGCGCACCGGGCGGCCTTCGGTGAGATCGAGCACGTCCTTCTCCGCCAGGTAGATCCGGGCCACCAGCGGCTCGAACTGGGCGACCGTGAACAGCTCGTCGGCGACCCGCACGTCTTGGCCCGGCTGGACCAGCCGCTTGGTCAGACGGCCGGTGAACGGCGCCCGGATCTGGGCCTTCTCCAGCCGCCACTCGGCCTCGGCCAGCTCCTGCCTGGCGACGCCCAGCTCCATCTCCGCCTTGTCGTGGTCCTGGGGCGAGACCAGACCTTCATCGACCAGCTTGGACGTGCGGGAGAAGTTGAGCTCGGCATTCTTGAGCTGCACCTCGGCCTTCTGGCGGGCGATCTCCGCGTCCCCCTTGGCCAGCTCGGCGAGCACCTGGCCGGCGGTGACCCGCTCGCCCTCCTCGACCAGCAGCCGGGCGACGCGGCCCTCGCGCTCGGCCAGCACCTGGACCTCCGTCTCGGGCACCAGGTTGGCGGTGGCGCTGATGTAGGAGGCGAGATCCGCCCGCTCGACCGCGGTGGTCTCGACCGGGATGGCTTCCTCCTCCGCCTTGGCGTCTGCGGTCATCTCGTCGGCCGTCGCCTGCTGGGCGTCGGCCGCGCCGCTCTTGGCGGCATAGACGGCGAACACGCCACCCAGGGTGATGGCGACGGCCAGGCCGGCGATCACCCAGCGTCGGCGGCGCGAACGCGTCGGAGCACCGTCGGCGGACGAGGTCTCGGTGGCACGCTCCGAGGCAGCGGGGGCGGCAACCTCGATCGTCTCCGTGGCGTCCATGGACGGCGCCTCGGGGGTAGCTTGCGTCGTGTGCTCGTGGTCGCTCATGGTCTCCTCCGGGTCCGGCAGCTCGGGGATCGCGGATCGCGTCTCCTGTACCCGGTCATACGCCGGAAGCGAAGCGGATGTTTCGGTTCGAGACGACCACCGCCACACTTCAGCGGTGCCGCAACGACCTGAGGGTGCTGCTCGGCGGGTCAGGAGGTACCGGTCAGAGACCGTCGAGCTCCCGGTCGACGCGGTCCTGGACCGACTGCAGGTCCTCACGCCGGCGGGTGAGCTCGTTCTGGAGCACCAGGACCTGTTGCACGGTCTCCTCGAGCCGGCGCCCGAGCCGCTGCTTCGCGGAGCGCTCGCGCAGCCACCGCGAGACCGGGTCCCGTAGAATCTCGAGGAGTGAGGAGGGCTCCCGATGAGGGAAACGAGCGAAACGAGCGAATCAGCGAGCGCATCCCGCACCATCGGCATCGCCGGGCTCGGTGCGTACCTGCCGGAACGGGTGATGGAGAACGCCGAGTGGGCCGAGTACGTGGACACGAGCGACGAGTGGATCCGCTCGCGGACCGGCATCGAGCGGCGGCGCATCGCCGGCGAGGACGAGACCACGGCGACCCTGGCGGTGGCGGCGGCGCGGCGGGCGCTCGAGGACGCCGGGATCGGCGTCGACGACGTGGACGAGATCATCGTCGCCACCGACACGCCGGAGGTCTACATTCCGGACACGGCCGCCTTCGTCCAGACCATGCTCGGCACGCGGGAGATCCCCGCCTACGACCTCGCCGGCAGCGGCTGCGCCGGCTGGCTCCAGGCCCTAGACGTGGCACGCTCCAGGGTCCTGGGCGGCAAGCAGCGGGTGCTGGTGATCGGCGTCGAGGTGCTCAGCCGGCTGATGGACTGGAACGACCGGGCGACGGCGGTGCTGTTCGGCGACGGCGCCGGCGCCGCGGTGGTGACCGAGCTGGGCGAGCGGGCGAGCGCACCGGAACGGAGCGTCGGCGAGCTCGTCGCGACGGTCGCCGGCACCGACGGCAGCCGGTGGGACATCCTCTGCCTCGAGACCGGGGGCTC